>Ga0207704_10000052_pt1 | contig 80866 bp, 65 predicted proteins | sample KBSMisM12_FD_184308 | JGI IMG/M metagenome (GOLD analysis project Ga0207704, IMG submission 184308) | Miscanthus rhizosphere microbial communities from Kellogg Biological Station, Michigan, USA - KBS Miscanthus M1-2 (SPAdes) (version 2) | ecosystem: Host-associated > Plants > Roots >...
ATCATCTTTAGGGATAATGATATCGCCCAAAATGGTAATGGCGGCCATTTCATTTTCATTGAAAAACTTCGGCGCTTCGCGTAATTGCTTATTTACCAGCTTTTCTTCGGCCATACGGTCCGACTCGTCCGGGCCTTTAGCGTCTTTATTTTCGGTATTCTCGGCACCCTCTTTTGCAGGTTGCTTGCATGCATCCAGCAAAACCGTAGTAGATATACCACCAACGAGCAGGGCTTTAAGGGAATCTCTTCTATCCATGATAACAGAATTAAATATTTTGTTTCTTCATTTGGTCAACTATATACTCTGATGCACGCATTGAAAGTGCCAATATAGTCCACGTGATGTTTTTATCTGCCTGAGATACAAACTGCCCGCCATCCACGCAGAACAGGTTTTTAACATCGTGCGACTGGCTGTATTTATTCAAAGGCGATTTCTTAGCATCGTTACCCATACGCACTGTTCCAGCCTCATGGATGATATTACCAGGATTGTGCAAACCGTAGTTATTATGCGCACCGTCGTCTCCACCCCAGGTAACTACAGCGCCCATGCTATGCAATATTTCCTTGAAAGTTTCTTTCATGTGCTTAGCCTGGTTGATCTCGTAATCTGACCATTTGGTATGGAAACGCAATACAGGGATACCATATTTATCTACTACGTTCGGGTCGATCTCGCAATAGCTGTCCTCACGGGCAATACCCTCGCCCCTGCCGGCCATACCTACGTGCGCGCCGAAGAAATAACGATAATCTTCTTTCAATGAAGCGCCGTAACCGCCTGCTTCTTTTTGTTTGCCATGTACCTTGAACATACCGTTCAAATTCTGGATATCCCAGTTGAAGCCGTATAATGGCATACCGAAACCACCACCATATTCAATATGGTAACCGCGAGGGAAATCCAGTTTCTTGTTGTCAAGCCACCATGGAGTATACACGTGCATACCGCCTACACCGTCTTCGTTATAACGTTTACGATCGAACAATTCCGGGATAATACCACCCATATCGGCGCCTGTTGAGTCGTGCAGGTACTTACCGACTACGCCGCTTGAGTTACCAATACCGTTGGGGAAACGGCTTGATTTGGAGTTCAGCATCAAGCGCGCACTTTCGCAGGCACTGGCAGCCAGTATCACGGTGCGACCAAATACCTGGTACTCCTGCATGTCAGCTTTATTCACATAGGAAATACCTGTAGCCAGGCCATCACGGTTAGTTAATACTTCACGTGCCATGGCATTCACAACCAGGTCGACATTTCCTGTAGCAACCGCCGGTTTAACCAATACCGATGAAGATGAAAAGTCACCATAAATTTTACAGCTACGACCACATTGCGCGCAATAGAAACATGCCTCGCGATCTTTATTGACCTTCTTGGTTAATATAGATAATCTAGAAGGGATTACCGGGATATTAATATTACCTGCGGCCTTCTTGATGAACAACTCATGCAACCTAGGCTTTGGCGGTGGCAGGAATAAACCATCAGGATCGTTATATAAACCTTCATTAGTTCCAAATACACCAATTAGTTTATCTATTTTATCATAGTAAGGTTTTACATCATCATAGCTAATTGGCCAGTCATCACCCAATCCATCTATGCTGCGGCGTTTAAAGTCATTCGGGCCAAAACGTAATGAGATACGTCCCCAGTGATTGGTACGACCGCCCACCATACGTGCACGCCACCATTCCCAGTTACTTCCGTCTTTTTGGGTGTATGGCTCGCCGTCAATTTCCCAACCCCAATAGCAACCGTCAAAGTCGCCAAAAGGGCGAAACTTTGTACTAGCACCACGACGCGGCGATTCCCATGGTTGTTTTAATTGTGAAGAATTTTCGCGGGGATCATAATTTGGACCTGCTTCTAGCAAACAAACTTTTAAACCTGCATTAGCTAAAACATAGGCGGCCATACCGCCGCCGGCACCCGAACCAACGATAATAGCATCGTATTTTTTCGGTTGCTTTTTGATCTGGATATCGTCCATTAAAATGAATTATTAAATAGGTATTCTATAAAAAGTGGCAGCAACAAATCTAATATTTGATTTCTGTTTTAAAAACCTTGTTTGCGCAGCTTTTGTATTTAATTTGTTACTTAAATCATACTGTTTCGCTTCACCAGGTAAGCCTTCAGGATATTGTTATAGCCATCGTGAATATTGGCGTCGATCAGGTCGATATGATATTGTGCACATTTTAGTTCCAATTGATGCCGGTAACTATTCAGGTTTGAGCGATAGGCCTCGCGGATCTTATTCGGATGAACTTTGATCTCCTCTCCGCTTTCAATATCTACGAAATGATGCGGGCGGTTATCGAAATCAAAATCGAGCTCTTTGTGGCGGTCGTTCACATTAAATATCACTACCTCATGTTTATTGTATTTCAAATGCTGAATAGCTGCAAACAAAGCCTGCAATTTTTCTTCGGTATAATTATTCTCCAGCATATCGCTGAAGATGATGATCATAGAACGCTGGTGAACTTCTTCAGCTATATGATGCAGCACGCCGGTAATATTGGTCGTCGCATTCTTTTTAGGCTGATTGTAAACTTTTTCCAGTTCGGCAAAAAGATAGAAGAGGTGTTTTGAAGTTGATCTCGCAGCGCTGATCCAGTCGATCTTATTAGAGAATAAACATAATCCAAACGCATCCCGTTGTTTCTTGAAAAGATATGCCAGAGAAGCTACTGAATAAATGGAAAATTGCAGCTTATCCATCCCTTTTTCGGGATAGTTCATAGATGATGATGTGTCTAAGAGCAGGTAGCAACGCAGGTTGGTTTCTTCCTCGAACTGCTTTACGAAGAGCTTATCGGTACGCGCCAGTAGCTTCCAGTCTATATTCTTTACAGATTCGCCATTGTTATAAAGGCGATGCTCGGCAAACTCAACAGAAAAGCCATGAAAAGGGCTTTGGTGTAAGCCGGTTATAAATCCCTCCACTACCTGCCGGGCCAATAGTTCAAGGTTGGCCAGGTGGCGTATTTCCTGTTCATCACTTAGTTTGGGCATACTGCTAATTTAGCTATCAGATTGGTGTATTCAAACAAAAAACACGATTTTAAGATTTATGCGATTACCATGATTCTTGTAAATCAAATAAATCTTAAAATCGTCTCCAAAAAAAAGCCGGTCTCAGATTCTGAGACCGGCTATCTTATACTGGTTGAATATATATATTATGCTAACTGTTTATCTAACTTACCGGCGAGTATCGATTTTGGCACTGCACCGATCTGTTTGTCAACGATCTCACCTTTGTTGAAATATAACAAAGCAGGAATATTGCGGATACCGAACTTCATTGAGATGCCTGGGTTATTGTCAACATTTACTTTGCCAACAACAGCCTTACCGCTATACTCTTTCGCGATTTCTTCAACTACCGGACCAACCATGCGACACGGACCGCACCATTCTGCCCAAAAGTCAATTAATACCGGTTTATCTGCTTTGAGAACTAGTTCTTCAAAGTTTGCATCAGTTATTTCTAAAGCCATGATTTTTAAAATTTAAATTATTTACAAATATATACTATTCAAATTGCTTGCCACAAGTGTCCTTATGACAATGTGACAATCCTATTATGTACAGATGACACATTAACTTATGGGTGACAATAAATGTAGTCTTAATGGCAGTCAAGCTCAAATTATTTTATTAACAAACAATCAAAGCGGGTTGTTTATTAACAATTTCGAGAGAAGTCAATCTTATTTCGTTTTATAAATGTGAGGCTTATCATTCGATACTTGGATTACTCTTTTAAACTTGTTTATACCTACCAATAACCCACATGAGATAGATAAGGTCATTAAAGCTATTAAAGCGAATTTTTTACTGAAAGATCCTTGACGCAATACTAATATCAAGTTTATAATCAATAAGATTGTAAAAGTTACAATCCACAGAATGATCATAAATGGGGATAACCCTGAAATCAACTCAAAATAAAACCAATAAACCAAGTACCCTGATATTAAGCTTAGAGCAATTGAAAAAAAGCGTTTATCACTCATTTATTGGATGGGTTACTATTTCAACACTGGCTCAGCATGAGTTAAGCTTTGTATATCAGCCATTAAATCATCACTTGGGTTTACCTTGAAAGTTTTGCTTGGTAGCTCGATCAGTAGCGACTCTTCCATATCCCTAACAATAAACCGCAGCGTACAATTCTTTACTGGGTATTTTTGATTGTTCTCTTCAACGATCTGCTGTAGATTGCTCATCAAATTGTCATTCAGCGAGTTCAAATCAATACAAACGGTTACAGATTTGGTCAATTTATCGCGCATTTCAGTCAACAAAGACATAGTAGCGATTCGCAGATCCCAATTATCCTTCTGCCTGAATTTTTCTTCGATATTACCTTTGATATGCAGGAAGTAACCATCAACCAGCAGGTTCCTGAATTTTACATAATCTTCGCCGAACAAGGCAAACTCATAGGAATCGTTATAATCCTCTATCACAAATGTCCCGAATGGCTTTCCGGTCTTGGTCATTTTATGCTGAACAGTTGAAACTAATCCGCCTATGCTTAATTCCCCTTTTTTACGCAATTCATTGAAGGCCGCTTTTACCTCATCTCCGCCCTCACCCGAACGCGCTTTTTGCATATTCTTCAGGTCGGATACGGTTGCATTGCAATAACGTTGCAGCTCCAGTTTATAATTATCCAATGGGTGACCGGTAAGGTAAATGCCGATCACATCCTTTTCATATTTCAATTTCTCTATCAGTGGCCATTCTTCGGCCTCCGGCATGGGAGGCTCCGGAATATATGATGCCACCGATCCTCCAAAAAGTGAGGATTGCGAGCTGCTTTGGGTATTCTGATAATCAACACCATACTTACTCAACCGCTCCACACCTGTAAGAATACCATTCTCTGTTTTGGCAAAAAATTGTGCGCGGTTTAGCTTAAATTCATCAAAGGCGCCGCTATAAACCAGGTTCTCGTATGATTTTTTATTTACTGAACGTGCATTTGACCGCCTGGCAAAATCATATACCGATTGATATGGGCCATTTTTTTCACGTTCTTCTATGATACTCTCTATGGCTTTTTCTCCTACGCCTTTAACCCCTGTTAAACCAAAACGTACCTCTCCTTTTTTATTTACAGAGAATGCCATATCCGACTCGTTAATATCCGGACCAAGTACAGGCACGCCCATACGGCGGCATTCCTCCATAAAGAAGGAAATTTTTTCTATCGAGTTTTGGTTATTCAATACCGCAGCCATGTATTCTGCCGGGTAGTGCGCTTTTAGATAGGCGGTCTGATAAGCAACAAATGCGTAGCAGGTAGAGTGCGATTTATTGAACGCATATTGGGCAAAAGCCTTCCAGTCGGTCCAGATTTTGGTCAGTTTATCTTTAGGGTGACCTTTAGCCATCGCCCCTTCCATAAACTGTGCCTCCATCTTGTTCAGAACCTCGATCTGCTTCTTACCCATTGCTTTACGCAATACGTCGGCATCACCTTTACTAAAGCCTGCCAGTTTCTGCGACAAAAGCATCACCTGTTCCTGGTACACGGTAATCCCGTAGGTTTCGCCCAGGTATTCCTCCATATCATCCAAATCGAAAGTGATTGGCTCGCGACCATGTTTACGGCTGATGAAGTTAGGTATATACTCTATCGGTCCCGGACGATAAAGTGCATTCATCGCGATCAAATCCTCAAACTTATCCGGTTTCAGATCGCGCAGGTACATTTGCATACCGTCACTTTCAAACTGAAATGTACCGTTGGTATCCCCGCGTTGATAAAGGGCAAAAGTTGCCGCGTCATCCAGCGGAATATAATCTATGTCGATCTCGACACCATGATTTTGTTTGATCAGTCGCAACGCATCCTTAATGATAGTCAGTGTTTTAAGACCCAGAAAGTCCATCTTGATAACGCCCGCATCCTCAATTACTCGACCGTCGAACTGGGTTACCAGCAGGTCAGAGTCTTTTGCCGTAGCTACCGGAACAATGTTAGTCAGGTCATCCGGCGCGATGATGATACCTGCAGCGTGCACACCTGTGTTACGTACCGAACCTTCCAGCTTTTCCGCTTCACGCAATACAGTTCCTTTCAGGCCCGGATCTTTATAAATATCTTGCAATTCGGGCACCTGGTCGATGGCCTGGCGCAAAGTGATACCCAAAGTTTCGGGTACCAGCTTTTTCATAGCGCTCACTTCGGATAGCGGCATATCCAGTACACGTCCCACGTCTTGTATACTGGTACGGGCAGCCATTGAGCCATAAGTAATGATCTGCGCTACCTGGTTTTTGCCATACTTATCAACTACATAATCGATCACTTTCTGACGGCCCGAGTCGTCAAAGTCCGTATCGATATCGGGCATCGACTTACGGTCGGGATTCAGAAAACGTTCGAAAAGAAGATTATATTTTAATGGATCAATATTAGTAATACCGGTACAATAGGCCACCACTGAACCAGCCGCGGAACCACGGCCAGGGCCAATGAACACACCCATATTGCGCCCTTCTTTAATAAAGTCAGCTACAATTAAAAAGTACCCGGCAAATCCCATGGTACGAATGGTGAAAAGCTCAAAGTTAATGCGCTCCTCCGCCTCAGGACTAATTTCCTTATATCGTTCCTTGGCACCCATAAATGTGAGGTGCTTCAGGTACTCCCATTGATTCAGGGTATCTGCGTCAGGCGTGTTATGTATCTTAAATTCTTCGGGGATAACGAAGTTAGGAAGCATGATGTCACGCTTCAGTTTTAATACCTCTACTTTATCAACGATTTCATTGGTATTATCCAAAGACTCAGGCAGGTCATGAAACAGCTTGCCCATTTCAGCCTGCGTTTTAAAGTAGAACTGATCGTTAGGGAAACCGAAGCGATAGCCTTTGCCACCCTCCTCATCAGTCGCAATAGGGGTGCTTTGCATATCGCCTGTATTCACGCAAAGCAAAATATCATGTGCGTTGGCATCCTGCTGATCCACATAGTGTGAATCATTGGAGCAGATCACCTTTACATTATGCTTCTTGGCAAATTTCAGCAGGACTTCATTAACTATATTCTGCTCAGGAATATCGTGGCGCTGTAATTCGATATAATAATCCTCACCAAAAAGGTCAAGCCACCATTTGAATTCTTCCTCTGCCTTTTCTTCTCCTTCCCTTAATATCGCCTGCGGAACGGATGCACCAATACAGCACGTAGTAGCGATCAATCCCTTATGGTATTTTACAATAAGTTCTTTATCAATACGAGGCCATTTACTGTAAAGCCCTTCCATATAACCCAGTGAGCAAAGCTTTACGAGGTTACGGTAACCTTCGGCGTTTTTTGCCAGCAATAACTGATGGCAGCGAACATCCTTTTTCTCCTTGGTAAACTGCTTTATATGACGATCAGCCACTACATAAAACTCGCAACCAACAATAGGTTTTACGTTATGCTTACCAGCCTCAGCCACAAACTTGAACACCCCGAACATATTCCCGTGGTCGGTAATAGCCAAAGCCTTCATGCCATCAGCAGCGGCTTTTTTATACAGCTTGGAGATGTCGGCAGCACCGTCTAACAGGGAGAATTGGGTATGTACGTGTAAGTGAGAAAAATCTGGCATAACTAATCTGGATCAACTTTTCCGGAGAATACAAATTTAAAAAACTGCAAGATTTTCTAGATGATCGCAGTCGCTTTAATTCAGTTTTATTTATAAACACCTGAGTATTATATTAACAATTTTTGTCATTGCTGGTGTTGTCACCCAAAAGGGCTTGGTAAATATGCTCATATTTCTTAAAACTGGCATATATACCTAAAATTGAGTAAATTGAGTTCAACATCAAACCATTTAATGGTATTATAGGTTATAAAATAACCATTGAAAAACATATACCCTTGAAAAAATTTGGCCGCATAGCCTTAAAGACTGCCTTATGGATTATTGGCAGTGTTTTGTTCCTGGTACTGGTTCTAATTATTCTGATCCAGATACCTGGCGTTCAGAATTTCGTTAAGGACAAGGCGGTCAATTATGTTCAGAATAAGATCCATACTAAAGTTAAGATCGGCCACATCAGTTTAGGGCTTCCAAAGCTTATTGTTGTCGACAGCGTTTACATGGAGGACCAAAGGCGGGATACCCTTGTAGCAGGAGATCAGCTAAAATTGGACGTGAGCTTGCTTGACCTTCTTCATCACAAGCTAACGGTAAACGAGATCAACCTGAAAGGTATCACCGCCAATGTCTACCGCAATAAGGACAGTGTTTTCAACTTCGATTATATCATAAAAGCCTTTAACAGTGGTCCATCTAAGCCGACGAATCCAAATGATACTTCATCCATGAAGATATCACTAGATAAGATTGTTCTAAATAAGATCAATATCGGCTATAACGATCTGACCAACGGCAATAATGTAAAATTCATACTAGGTCATTTTGATACCCGCATCAAGGACTTCGACATGAACAAAATGAAGTTCACGATACCGAAGATCACCATATCCGATATTAATGCCAAGATTGTTCAAACTCCGGCAGGTTCATCTATTAAAAAGGCTGCGGTTGTTGATACAGCCACGCAGCCTATTAATATGACGCTGAATTTAGGCACGATAGACTTATCGCGTATCAAAGTTGATTACAGTACCAACGAAATGGTAGCCAATGTAAACCTTGGCAAATTTCTGGTCGAGATGAATAAGCTTGATCTGAAAAACCAGGTGGTGGATATCAATAATATCTCCCTGGATGACACCCGCGCCTCGCTCACCTTTGCGAAACCACAAACGGTAAAAAAAGCGATCGTAAAAACGGTTAAAAAACTGGATACGTTGGTGGCTAAACCGCAAAGCGGCAAACCATGGTCGGCAGTACTGCGAAAGTTGAGTTTTAAGAATGACAATATCCAGTTTGACAATAATGCGCAAGCTCCATTAAAGAATGGGCTGGATTATGCCCACATGAATATCCGCGACCTGAACGCCGAATTAGAAAATTTAGCTTATAGCGCCGACAGCAGTTCGGGCAAGATCAACAACCTGACCTTCACCGACAAGAGTGGATTAGCGATCAGGAAATTCCATACAGCTTTCTTTTATGGGGAGCACAAATCTTACCTGAACAATCTCTACCTGGAGACTCCGCAAACTGTTTTGCAGAAGAAGATAGCAGTTGGGTATCCTTCGTTAGCTAATATCAGCAAGGGTTTAGGAAAGATCAGCATTAATGCTGACCTGGATGGCAGTCGACTGGGATTGAAAGATGTATTGTTGATCATGCCGACTATGGCCACGATGGAGCCGTTTAAGCACTCACCAAACAGTGTATTCAAGATCAACGGCCGGGTAATGGGCAGAGTAAATGATCTGAATATTCCTTCACTAGAAATCACAGGCTTGAGCAATACACACATCAAGGCCTCTGCTAAAATGAAGGGGCTGCCCGATATGAACAAGGCTTATTTTGATGTAACGATCAACGATTTCAATACAAACCGCGGTGACTTGGCAAAAGTTGTTCCGGCTGGGATGATACCATCAAGCGTTACCGTTCCCGAAAACTTCAATCTGAAAGGAAACTTTAAAGGCAGCATGGCTAACTTTAATACGAAGCTGGCATTAAGATCGAGCCTGGGGAGTGCCGATGTGAATGCTCAAATGAAGAATGGCACCAATAAACAAAAGGCAAGTTATTCGGCAAAGGTCAATTTGAACCAACTAAATGTGGGCACTTTAACCAAACAGCCACAAGAGATGGGCACCGTTACTTTATCGACGACTATATCCGGCACTGGTCTCGACCCTAAAACTGCAAGTCTTCAATTTAACGGCGATGTGGCCAGTGCCTATGTTAAGGGCTATACCTATAAAAATCTATCACTGAAAGGCGCTGCGGTAAATGGCAACTATACGGCTATTGCCCGAATGAAAGATCCGAATATCAATTTTAGCTTGAATGCCAAAGCAAATCTGAATAAGAAATACCCGTCGATCAATACAATATTGGAGGTGGATAGCATCAACCTTAAAAATCTCAATCTTACAACTGATGAAACGCGCTTTCATGGCAAGATCGAAGCAAATGTTCCTACCGCTGATCCGGATTACCTAAATGCAAATATAAAAGCTACCGACCTGGTGATGTTTGCATCAGGTAAGCGGATCAAAATAGATACGGTGAGCCTGGTGTCTACTGCCAATGCCGATAGCAGCAGCCTGAGCCTGACAACGCCGATGCTTTATGCTCACATGGTAGGCAAATACAAACTAACTGAAATTGGTGCGGCCATGCAGGATGTAATCAATCAATATTTTAATCGTTCTATTTCATCAAAAACGGTTAATGCCAAACCAAAATATACACCGCAACAATTCAAATTTGATGCACGAATTGTGAAGACGCAGTTGGTGACCGATTTTGCGCCTGATCTGAAACAATTGGATCCGATAACATTTAATGGTTGGTTCAATAGTCAAACAGGCGATTTGGTGGTAAATGGCGATATGCCCAAAGTGGTTTATGCTGCCAATGAGATAAGCAATGTGAAACTGGCCATAAAAACCAACCAGAACGAATTGGATTACAGTCTGACAGCCGATCAGATCAAAGCATCATCCTCTATCAACCTGCTTTACACCAGCATAACAGGCAAAGCTGAAGATGATAAACTCGACATTAATTTGCAGGTTCGCGACGCCGGTAAAAAAGAACGCTACCGAATTGCAGGTGTATTTAGCTTGTTGCCTGATGAGTATCAATTTAGTTTCCTGCAAAACGGCCTCCTGCTTGATTATAAGCAATGGAACGTAAGCGCTGACAATGCATTACAGTTTGGCACTAAAGGTATATTTGCCAAAGATTTCACTATCACAAACAGCAACCAAATACTAAGTGTTAACAGCACTGCGCAGCAAATGAATGCGCCTGTTAAGGTTGATTTTAAAAACTTTCATATCGAAACGTTGACACGTCTTGCCCAGCAGGACTCACTACAAGTCGGCGGTGTGATCAACGGGGATGCAACGATCAGCAATTTCCAAAAATCGCCGGTATTTACATCGGCTTTAACCATTGGCGATTTTAACTTCAAGGGAGATACCGTGGGCAACATCGCAATAAAAGTAAATAATCAAACCGAAAATGCTTTTGCAGCCGAGGTAGGTATTACAGGTAAAGGCAACCAGGTAGATATGAAGGGAATGTATTATACAAGTCCGCAGTGCAGGTTTGATCTTGATCTGAACATTGTGAAACTGAATATGAAAAGCATTGAAGGATTCAGTTTCGGAAATATTAAAGAGGCAACGGGCGATATTACCGGCCAGCTAAAAATTGCAGGCACTACATCAGCACCGGCAATACGCGGGGATATCAACTTTAATAAAGTCGGCTTTAATGTTTCGACGCTCAACTCTTACTTTACGATGCCTCGCGAAAGCATCACCTTTAATAATGACGGCATACGCTTTAATGATTTCACGCTGGTCGATTCGACGGGAAACAAAGCTACCGTAACCGGTACTGTTTATACGTCTAATTACACGGATTACAAATTCGGCATCAATATTCATACGGACAATTTCAGGGTGATTAACTCAACACGGGAAGACAATCAGCTTTACTACGGCAAACTCTACCTGAACAGTGACATAAAGATAAGAGGTGATATGAATTCCCCTGTCGTAGACGCTAACCTTACCGTGAATGATAAGACTAATCTGACCATCGTCCTTCCTTCTAATGACCCAAGTGTGGAAGACCGAAAAGGTGTAGTAGAATTTATTGACCCTAACGCGCCAAAATCTGATTCTATAATGCTGGCTAAGCAACTCGACTCATTAAAGAAAAGCAAGTTGACCGGCATGGATGTGAATGCTACCATCAGGATAAACAAGAATGCCGTTTTCAATATCGTAGTCGATCAAAACAATGGTGACATTGTCCACATAAAGGGTGAAGCACAGTTAAATGGAGGGATCGATCCCAGCGGAAAGACCAGCCTAACAGGAACCTACACAGTAGAGCAGGGTTCATACAATCTTTCTTATGCCTCAGTGAACCGCAAATTTATTTTCAAAAAAGGCAGTACCATTACCTGGACCGGCGACCCAACCAGCGCCAATATCAATCTAACAGCTATTTATGTAGCAGATGTGCCTCCGATCGACCTGGTAAGTGACCAATTGACTGGTACGGAAAATCAAACCATGTATAAGCAAAAGCTACCATTTAATGTCGACCTGAATCTGCAGAATGACTTAATGAAACCTGATATCAGTTTTGATATTGTACTGCCCGACAGCAGTTATACAGTATCACAGGATGTGATCAATACGGTTGATTCGCGCCTCGCCCAAATCAGGCAGGATCCAAATGAATTAAACAAGCAAGTGCTGGGGGTTTTAGTATTAGGTCACTTCATCGGCGATAATCCGCTTCAAAGCCAGGGTGGCAATGCTGGTGTTGAAGGTTTGGTTCGCAATAGTGTTAGTAGTTTGCTATCTGATCAGTTGAACCGTTTAGCAGGCAACCTGATAGCAGGTGTTGATCTGAACTTTGGGCTAACATCGGGAGAAGATTACTCCTCCGGAACGGCGCAAAACCGAACGGATCTGAATGTGGGTTTGTCCAAGCGGTTCCTGAACGACAGGCTTACAGTGAGCGTCGGAAACAATTTCAATCTGGAGGGCCAAAATCAACCCGGACAAAAAACAACCGATATAGCGGGCAATGTTTCTGTAAATTACAAACTGAGTAAAGATGGCCGTTACCAATTACGGGCCTATCGCCGGGATCAGTTTGTGGTGATAGAAGGTGAGATCATTGAAACCGGTGTCGGCTTTACCCTAACGGTTGACTACAATCGCTTTAGCCAGATATTCAGAAGAAAAACACCTAAGGATAAGGAGCTGGAACGCAAATACAAACAAGAGCAAAAAGAAAAAGACCAGGAAGCTAAAGATACGCAGCAGCAAGCAGCCAACTAACCACCTATGAATCTAAAATTACGATATATTGCTATTCTTTCGCTTGTACTGACCGCCTGCAGCACTACCAAATACCTGGCACCCAACCAAAAATTATACGATGGCGGCGCCGTTAAATTTGCCGATACGGCTGGTAATGTGACCGCTAACGATCAAAAAGGAATGAGTGCCGAATTGACCGAGTTGCTACGCCCTCACCCGAACTCAAAAATATTGGGCATGCGCGTAAAGCTGTGGATATACTATAAAACCAAAACCACTAAAAAGAAAGGCTTTAGGCATTGGCTCAACACGAAATTTGGTCAACCACCTGTGTTGATCAGTGAGGTTGATGTAAATAAGAATGCACAAATATTACAGAGCCGTTTGCAAAACGAAAGTTACTTTCAAGCACAAGTGAGCGGGGATACCACCAGTAAAAAGAAACTTGCCAAAGCAATATACACTGTTGAACCTGGCTCAAATTATACCGTCCGTTCGGTATATTTTCCTAAAGGAAAAAGCGATGTGGATACGGCTATTGCCGGCACGGCCAAAGGAACCTTGTTTGTTGTTGGCAACAACTATAATCTGGATGTTATTAAAGGCGAGCGCATGCGCATTGATGCAAAGCTTAAGGAAGAAGGCTTTTACTATTTTGCACCAGAGGATCTGATCATGCGGGTGGATAGCACGGTAAAAGATCACCAGGTAGATATTTATGTAAAGGTAAAGGACGAGACAGCCGACGAGGCACGCAGAATATATAAGATCGATAATATTTACGTGTTTCCGCATTACACATTAAGGGACACTGCCCTTAAGCTCGATTCAGCAGTAAAATATCGCTGGTATAATGTAATCGACACAAAAAATACAGTACGGCCATTTGTATTTAAAAACTCTGTGCTGTTACAGCCAGGGCAGGTGTATAACCGCACCGATCACAATAAATCATTAAACCGGATGATCAACCTGGGGCCTTTCAAATTTGTAAAGAACCGGTTTGAAGATGTCTCCGCTGATTCATCCAAGTTAAATGTGTACTACTTTTTAACTCCTTATCCGAAGAAATCCTTACAACTTGATCTGTTAGGGCGAACGACATCGGCGAATTATACCGGTACGCAGATCAATATCAACTGGAAAAATCGTAATGCCTTTAAGGGTGCAGAGGCTCTAACGGTTACGCTTTTTGGCAGCTCTGACGTGCAGTTTTCCGGGCAGAATAAAGGGTACAATGTTTACCAGACAGGCCTGCAGACTACAATATCATGGCCGCGCTTTATTATGCCGTTTCCTGATCCAAAAGCAGATAACGCTTATATTCCACATACCAATTTGACATTGGGATATACACTGGTAAATAGAAATAAACTTTACTTGTTGAACTCTTATAATGGATCGTGGGGCTACGAGTGGAAGTCAAACACCTTTGTTACCCACGATCTGAATTTGCTTAATGTAACCCGTGTGGATGCAATCCACGTTTCACAGCAATACCTTGATAGTATACAACATACTCAAAATCCGACCCTAAAACATGTGATTGATAACCAGTTCACCTTCGGTCCAAGCTACGGGTATACTTATACAACAACCACACAAACCAACCGGACTAATACCTATTTTTATAATGGAAAGATTTCATTATCCGGTAATATCTATGGTTTGTTAACAGGTGCCGATACCTTAGCCGGGAAGGTGCGCAAATTGTTTGGGGTTCCGTTTAACCAATATGTGAAGATTGAGAATGAGTTCCATTTTTATCATAAACTCGGTCCTAATAGCAGCCTCGCTACCAGGGTAATCGTAGGAGTTGGTTTACCTTATGGAAACTCTACTATTTTGCCATATAGCCAGCAGTTTTTTATAGGAGGGACCAATAGCTTAAGGGGGTTCAGGGCGCGATCCATCGGGCCAGGTACTTATACCCCGTCAGAGACTATTACCAACGCCACTGGTTTCCTGCCGGATGAATCAGGTGACATTAAAATTGAAGCCAACGTTGAATACCGGCCAAAACTATTCAGCATTGTTTACGGCGCACTATTTATGGATGCAGGAAATATATGGAATTTAAGACCGCATGCGGGATTACCCGGCGCCGCTTTTGGCAAAGATTTCATTAATCAAATGGCTGTTGATTGGGGCTTTGGGCTACGGTTTGATCTCACTGTTCTGGTACTTCGTACTGATCTTGGCTTCCCGGTACGTTATCCGTTCCCACCAGGACAACCTTATAAATTTAAAGCACAATATGGCGTATTTAACCTGGCTATCGGTTATCCATTCTAATTAATTAGTGATTGAGTGAGTTAGTGAATTAGTGATTGAGGTTTGTCCGAGTTATTAAATGATTATTATTGCCTGATGACTATAACGGTTCCTTTGCAAATTATTGACCTTCATGGCGACGGTTATCATCCTTTGGTGGAGATAAAAGTAAATGGAGCACCTTACATCCTGGTGCTGGATACAGGAGCATCAAAAACAGCATTTGATCATGATACTCTAGAACAATCGGGAGCACTTATTGAGGCAAGCGAAAGATTATCTACTGGCTTAGGGGTCACTAATATGAGTTCATCAACAGCGGTGATAAATGACATTCAGATCGGGGATTTGCACATACCAGGCTTTGAAGTTGCTGTATTGGATCTTTCAACTATTAATGTTGCTTACCGGCAACTCAATCACCCGGAGGTTTTAGGCGTTTTGGGTGGTGATATACTAGTGAAATACAGCGCAGTTATTGATTACGGTAAGCAAACGCTCAGTTTCCATATAGGTCAGTAAACAACAAAGCCTCACCGTATCGGCAAGGCTTTGTAATATTCAGATTTACTTTCAGAAAGATTTATACGTCTATTTTAGCATACTTCGCATTCTTTTCAATGAATTCCCTGCGTGGAGCAACCTCGTCGCCCATTAACATCGAAAAGGTATGATCGCATTCGGCAGCATTTTCAATACCTGCCTGGCGCAGCGTACGGGTTTCAGGGTTCATCGTGGTTTCCCATAACTGTTCTGCGTTCATCTCACCCAAACCTTTGTAGCGCTGCACGTGTACACTGTCTTCCTTACCGCTACCTTTCAGGCGCTGTATAGCAGCATCGCGCTGTACATCGTTCCAGCAGTATTCCTGCTCCTTACCTTTTTTCACAAGGTAAAGTGGCGGTGTAGCTATATACACATAGCCAAACTCAACCAATTCCTTCATATAACGGAAGAAGAAGGTCAGGATCAGCGTAGTAATGTGCGAACCGTCCACGTCAGCATCCGTCATGATGACAATCTTGTGATAACGTAGTTTGGTAATGTTTAATTCTTTATCATCCTCCGCCGTTCCTATGCTTACGCCTAATGCGGTAAACATATTCTTGATCTCCTCGTTCTCGTAGATCTTATGTTCCATGGCCTTCTCTACGTTTAGTATTTTACCCCTCAACGGCAGAATTGCCTGGTATTCACGGTTACGGCCTTGTTTTGCCGTACCACCCGCAGAGTCCCCTTCGACAAGGAATATCTCGCACATTCCAGGATCATTATTAGCACAATCGGCCAGTTTTCCGGGCAATCCGGTACCGCCCATCACGTTCTTACGCTGCACCATTTCGCGAGCTTTACGGGCCGCAGCACGCGCCGTAGCAGCAAGGATCACTTTGTTAACGATCAGCCTTGCTTCTTTCGGATTTTCTTCTAAATAATTAGAGAGGATCTCACCTACTGCAACGTTTACTGCACCGCTCACCTCGCTATTACCTAGTTTGGTCTTGGTCTGACCTTCAAACTGAGGTTCTGCAACTTTAACCGAGATCACAGCAGTTAAGCCTTCACGGAAGTCATCACCAGTAATGTCGACCTTCACATTTTTCAGCAAACCGGATTTATCGGCATAGCTTTTCAATGTACGGGTCAATCCCATGCGGAAACCAGCTACGTGAGTACCGCCTTCAATGGTATTAATGTTATTTACGTACGAAAATACGTTCTCGCTATAGGTATCATTATACTGCAAGGCCAGTTCAACTGGAATACCCTGTTTATTACCTTCTACATAGATCGGCTCAGGAATTAATGGGTTACGGGTACCATCAAGATACTTCACAAACTCTTTTAAGCCGCCTTCAGAGTAAAACTCTTCGGTGGCAAAATTCCCGTTATCGTCAGGGAAGCGCTCATCTGTCAGGCTTAATTTAATTCCTTTATTCAGGAAAGCCAACTCGCGCAAGCGGGTTGCCAGAGTATCGTATTTATATTCCAGTGTTTGGGTGAATATCTCGGCATCCGGCTGGAAAGTTTGGATGGTTCCGGTACGGTCAGATACGCCGATAGCCTTCACCTCAAACTTAGGTTTACCACGCTCATATTCCTGGGTAAATATCTTACCTTCACGATGTACTACAGTTATCATGTGGATTGACAGCGCGTTAACGCAGGATACACCCACACCGTGCAAACCGCCTGAAACTTTATAAGTGTCTTTATCGAATTTACCACCAGCGTGCAGTACAGTCATTACCAATTCGAGTGCTGATTTCTGTTCTTTGGTATTTATCCCGGTTGGGATACCACGGCCGTTATCTTCTACTGTAATGGAATTGCCTTTATGAATAGTTACTTTAATGGTGTCGCAATAACCGGCAAGCGCTTCATCTATCGAGTTATCTACCACCTCATATACCAGGTGATGTAAACCTTTGGCTCCGGTATCGCCTATATACATCGAAGGGCGCTTACGCACCGCTTCCAATCCCTCTAAAACCTGTATATTATCTGCTGAATAATTGGATACTTCTTTTACTTCTTCGCTCATATTTTGTGTTCAACAATCACCCTCTTTTTATTCGGGGAATTAATATACAAAAATACGCATTTTACCCCGGATTTCAGGTATCCTGTGGATAAATAAGACGGATGTTTATATGTGCTGATGTGCGGTTCTGTAAATGTGCAGATAACTCTGAAAAAGAGCCATTTCAACACCAGGAAAAGTTAAATTCGCATCCCCGCATCTGCACATTTGCACATCCGAAGTGAAAGTTTATCTTTGTCAAAATTTTTTAATCAAGAGAATGAAAATCAAGACCTCGCCTTTAACCAAACTAACGTTAGGCCTTATGGTTGCCGGAACTATTGCGGCATGTAACCAAAATAAATCTTCAGATAAATCAGCAGCTACAGGGACCTCTGCAACATCAGGAAGCATTGTATATGTGAACCAGGATACCCTGCTATCAAAATACGAGTACTTCAAAGACATGAGCAAACGTCTTGAAGATAAAGGTAAATCTGCTCAGAACGATGTTGGCTCACGTCAGCAGGCTTTGCAACGCGAAGCAGCGGAATATCAGAGAAGCGCCAATACTTTGAGTGCAAACGAACGCGCAACTAAAGAACAACAGCTACAACGTGAAGGGCAAGAATATCAGCAATATCAGCAAAATGCAGCTGCTCAGTTCCAGAATGAGCAGGGTGAAGAGCAGAAGAAACTCTACGAAAAAGTTGCTGCCTTTATGAAAGATTATGCCAAAGAAAAAGGATATAAAATGATCTTAACCTATCAAAAAGGAAATACTACTATGTGGTATGGCGATCCGGGATTAGATGTAACATCTGACGTTATAAAAAGACTGAATGATGCTTACGCAAAAGACAAAAAATAACACTTGCATGCACGCGTCAAACGGACGCATGTTTTAAAAATACAACAAACCCTGGTTCAATAAAGGCCGGGGTTTTTAATTCGCAGAGCGCTATGGAAATGAAGGAACATGAAAAATTTATGCGGATGGCTATCGAACTATCCGAGCAGAACCTAAATGGTGCTGCCGGCGGCCCGTTTGGTGCGGTAGTAGTAAAAAATGGCGAGGTAGTAGCTCTCAGTGCCAATAAAGTTATTCAGCAGAATGATCCTACGGCACATGCCGAGGTATCTGCTATCAGGCTTGCCTGCCAGCAGCTAGGCTCTTACGATCTGACAGGTTGTGTTATTTATACCAGCTGCGAGCCTTGCCCTATGTGTCTCGGCGCCATTTACTGGGCACATATTGACACTATTTATTACGGCAATACGAAGGTTGATGCAGCAGAAATCGGCTTTGATGACCACTTCATTTACAAAGAGCTGGGACTTCCAATGAACCGGCGCAAACTGCAGATCATTCAGCTTTTGCGGAATGAGGCCATATCGGCATTCAAACTCTGGGGGGATTCTGAATCAAAGAAAGATTACTAATCACAATAAAGGCGTGCTGATTAATCAGAACGCCTTTATCATATCTATAGATCGAAAGTACTAGCTGGCGAGTGCCTCAATTACTTCGATATCTCCATCATTATTATCCAAGTATTCAAACTGTGAATTTTTGCTAATAAATTCAGGAACGATTTCTTTCATCTTATTCACAATCGCTTCGTCATCCTGACCTTTGTTCAGCTCCAGAAGCTCCTCAATATCGGCAGCAACAACTTCATACGGATAGGTTATTACCTGCGCGATCTTAATCTTAGGATGATGCGTAGGCATGGTGCGTTCACCTGCATTTAATAACTCCTCGTATAATTTTTCCCCAGGCCTTAATCCTGTATAGACTATCTTGATATCTTTTTCAGGTTGTAGCCCGGCCAGTTTGATCATCTTCAATGCGAGATCTGTAATTTTCACCGGCTGTCCCATATCAAAAATAAATATCTCACCACCAGTACCCATTGTACCTGCCTCAAGAACCAGTTGAACGGCTTCAGGTATGGTCATGAAGTACCGTGTAATCTCCGGGTGTGTTACAGTGATAGGGCCACCTTTTTGTATCTGTGCCCTGAAACGCGGGATAACCGAGCCATTTGAACCTAAAACGTTACCAAAGCGGGTAGTAACAAAGCGGGTTGGCTGAACGCCCGGTCTGCTGTTAATCGGATTGTCTTTTAACGCTTGTATGTATATTTCAGCAATGCGCTTAGTAGTACCCATTACGTTAGATGGGTTAACTGCTTTATCAGTCGACACCATTACAAATTTCTCAGTACCGAAGGCAACCGACAGGTCGGCTACGTGCTTGGTTCCCAATACGTTGGTCAACACTGCTTCAGATGGGTTTTCTTCCATCATAGGTACATGCTTGTATGCAGCAGCATGGAAAACAACTTCAGGACGATAATCAAAGAACAACTTATGCATTCTCTGCAGATTCCTGATATCAGCTATGAAAATGGTGGTAGGCACGTTCGGGAATTTCTCTTCTACCTCCAGTTTTATTTCGTGCAAAGGCGATTCAGCCTGATCACACAGAATAAGCATTGCAGGCTTGTAGCTAAGCACCTGGTTTACAATTTCTGAACCGATAGAACCTGCCGCACCTGTAACCAGCACACGCTTGCCATGCAAATCCTCCGAAATGCGCGTATTATCAATTTTAATCGGCTTACGCTGCAACAAATCCTCTATCTTAAGATCTTTGATCTGTTGCGGATTGAGCTTACCATATATCCATTGGTCTGATGGAGGAACGGTTAACACTTGTATGCCTAATGCGAGACAGTTTTCAAGAGCTATTTTCTTTGTTTGCTCATCAAGATTATGATTCATGATGATGAGTTTATCCACATTATATTTCTCCTTCAGCTTGCCAAGTTTATCAATATGATAAACTCTCACTTGCTGAATTTCTTTGTCAATTTTTTTACTGCCGTCATCCACAAAACCAACCACGCAAAAGTTGGTATTTGCACTGGCTTCCAAAGCTTGTTTTACAAGCACGGCGTTGTTATCAGACCCATAAATCAATACGATGGTTTTTTTGGCAGTGGTGTTATTGGTAAGATAAAAGAATACACTTTTTACCGTGGTGCGCAATAGGATGAGCAAAGTGCTGGATACCGAGAAGTTGATCAAAAGGACCAGGTTGATCGTAACAAGATCGACATGGATCATATTAACCAACCAAATATTTATGATCGCCAGATAAAGCAGACTGCTTATAAAGGCTGAACCGAAAATGCGCAGGACATCACGGGTGTTGGAATAACGGATCAGTCCGATATGTATTCGCATAGCGAACATTACGATAGCTGCAAGGGCGCTGTATAATCCTGTATATATAAAAAAATAGCCACGGAGTATATTGATAAATTCGAATCGTTCTACAATAAAATAAGAGGTGGAAAAAGACCAGGCCACAATCGAAAGATCAACAAGCATTATCAACCATCGCGGCACGACCTTGGAAAAGAGTAGGTATTTTTTCATAAAATGATGTTAGTAGATAAGTAGATGATATAATTATAGTCAATATTTTTCAAATACGCAAAAAATGCACCAGTTGAAACATAATAGGGGAAAAATAAAAATGCAATTTTATTAAAAATAACCCGGTTTTTCAGATGCATTGTTAAACATTGTTGTTACAATACTTTCTTGCATAAATGCCCTGCAACTCCCATCAACCATCAAAACAAAAAAGAACGGCAAAAAGTTTTAGTTCTTCTGACAAAAAACAGCTCCCATAGTTTAATCGCATAGTATCAGAGACTTATTTCGTTGTCAATGTTACTTTTAATATGATATACATTAATATTAAGGGTATCAGAGTAACAGCAAATAAACCTATTGTGGTAAAGTTTTTATTATTTACAATAAAAAAGATTATCCCACCCTGTAATAGCATATAACCAAATGATACCCACAAGTGGGGCATTTTACGTTCATTTGCCATAATTTGATACAGGTGTAGGCGATGGGGCTTAAATACATTTTGTCTTAACCAAATGCGGTGCATTATTGTCAATACCGAATCAGTACCATATACAGACAGGAATAAAATGTACGACCAATTATTTGTCACCAATATTAACTTGATTAATAACATTACGATCCAAAAGGCGATAGTGATACTTCCTACATCACCTGCAAAACATCTGGCCTTTCTACGAAAATTGAAATAAAGGAAAACTGCACAAGCTATCATAGGCAGCCAGATGATATCTTTTTCGACAAAAGCCAACTTCAAATTAACATATTGCAATCCGGCTAATACGACCAGGCTATAGCACCCGGTGATCCCATTTATGCCATCCATAAAGTTATAGGCATTGATAGTGCCAATCACCACAAAGTACAAGAAGAGGCTTTCATAAATTGGCAAAGAGAAAACATCAAGATAGACAAAGAACAAAGTAGTGGCAGCCAGATGCACCAACAGCCTTATTTTGCTTGACAGCGTAATCCTATCATCAATAAAGCTGATAATCCCCACCATAAAAAGTGCCAGCACAGGCAGCCAGTAAGCCGGATGTATGATCACAGCCGCAAGGGCAGCAAAAAGAAAGATTACACCTCCACCACGAACAGTAATCACACTATGGGAGCTACGCTCATTGGGATGATCGATAATGTTGTAATGATCTGCTATCGGAAAGTATAGCAACATACCCACAAAAAAAAGAACTGCTATTATTCCGTAGATCATACAATAGAAACTGAGGGATTAAACAAGAAACTAAAATTTAGCCAGGCAGACTTTTTTGATTTGATATGTTGCAGAATGTCAATCAATACGGTTTTTCAGTTTAATATATGGCAATTCCGGGATTCCCAAAAATGCTGCAAAGATGCAATTATTTTCGCTAAAATCAAGGTCTCGTATTGCTTATACCACTTTTTAGGCTTGTTAATCTTCTTTGATATCAAAAAAATTATCTTTTATATCATCAATTTCGCGCCGATCACGTTTGGTTGGCCTGCCTGTACCGCGATCACGTTTTAAAACCGGGGCGTTAAATACCGATTTAAATGCATGGGTCATTTCAACAGGTGTTTCGTCAGCATAAAACCCTGCAACGCCTTTGGCATCCATGCGGTTTTCTAACAGTCCCAATACCCTAATTATTTTACGCTCCGGACCTTTTGATACAAGATACACCTCACCCACTTTTACTTCATGCGCGGGTTTAATATTCTGTCCGTCAAGCTTTACCCTGCCTGCCTTGCATGCTTCAGTTGCGAGTGAACGCGTTTTGAATATCCTTATCGCCCACAAATATTTATCGATCCGTAATTTTTCTTTTTCAGGCATTTCTTTAAAACTTCAGAAGCTATTTCACTATCAATATCACGCAAAGGTAAGAACTTTGTTAAGACCAGGTTAATTAAACATATAGATATACGGTTTGTTGTAGCTTAATATACTACACCTATAGGTAAACATTTCTCCTATAAAATCCTTTAATTTGTCAAAAGTTTATATCACTAATGCAAAATCTAAAGAAACTTATTGAAGAGGCTTGGGAAGACAGAACCCTTTTGGGAAACCACGATTATACCACTGCCATTGAAACAGTTATACAACGATTAGACCGTGGCGAAATGCGCGTGGCAGAGTTGGTAGGCCACCGCTGGCATACAAACGACTGGGTAAAGAAAGCCGTGATCCTTTACTTCCCGATCAGGCAAATGGAAGAGATTGAAGTCGGTCCGTTCGTTTTTCACGATAAAATGAAACTAAAAACAGATTACAAGAAAACTGGCGTACGCGTTGTTCCGCATGCTATTGCACGCTATGGCGCGCATATAGCTAAGGGTGTGATCCTGATGCCATCATATGTAAATATTGGCGCTTATGTTGATGAAGGCACTATGGTTGATACCTGGGCCACGGTAGGTTCATGTGCGCAGATCGGCAAACATTGCCATTTAAGCGGCGGTGTAGGTATTGGCGGTGTATTGGAGCCAGTTCAGGCTGCCCCTGTCATTATTGAAGATAATTGTTTCCTGGGCTCACGCGCTATTGTAGTTGAGGGCGTGCATTTGGAGAAAGAAGTAGTATTGGGCGCCAATGTGGTACTTACTGCGTCAACCAAAATCATTGATGTCACGCACGAGGATAAAATTGAGTATAAAGGCCGTGTGCCGGAAAGATCAGTAGTGATCCCGGGCTCATACACCAAAAAATTCCCTGCGGGTGAATTCCAGGTGCCATGCGCGCTGATCATCGGCAAAAGAAAAGAATCAACCGATAAAAAGACCTCCCTGAATGATGCCCTGAGGGAAAATAATGTGGCAGTTTAATTTTAAAGTTAAGCGATTGATTAGGTTGATTGAGTTGAATAGTTAGCTAACCAATCGACTACTTAAACTTAATCAACCACTCAACCTAACGAATGAAGATATTAATCAGGCTCCCTAACTGGCTAGGCGATGTGGTGATGAGCACTGCGTTTGTCGGTGCGATGAATAGGCATTATCCTGAAGCATTGGTTGATGTGATCATCAAAAAGGAATTGGGTGGAATTGTGTCACTCATTCCGGGACTTAATCGGGTTCATTTATTCTCGAAACAGGAACATCCGGGCTTAGCCGGGGTTTATCGCTTTGGTAAAACACTACAGGCTGAGAAATATGATCTTTTCTTTTGTTTGCCTGATTCGCTTTCATCAGCACTAATGGGCTGGGCAACCAAAGCAAAAAAAAGGATCGGGTTTGGTAAAGAAGGTCGTTTCTTTTTAATGACCAGCACTTACAAAAAGCCTGAGAGTCTGCATCGCACTGATGAATATATCTCACTGCTAGAGCAATTTACCGGAACGCAGATCACAGAACGAGCGGTTAAGCTAAAGGCCAAAACAATTGAAAGTAATGGCAGCCAGGTTATACTGAACTTCAATTCGGAGGCTATCTCCCGTCGGATGCCGATTGATAAAGGCAGAGAGTTGATCGATGCGCTGACGAGTACCTTTAAAAATACTCGATTTGTAGTTGTTGGCTCACCAAAAGAGAAAGCCTATGTTGACGAACTCTTGAGCGAGATAGATAACGGGCAAATTGAAAACTATGCCGGTAAGACAAGCCTTGGCGGATTATGTGACTTAATGGCTTCATCAAAAGCGGTATTGACAACCGATTCAGGTCCGGCGCATTTGGCTAATAGTTTAGGAGTGCCTACCATCGTATTATTTGGTGCGGGAAATGAATTCAATACCGCCCCATATAATAAAGGAAACTTAAAGGTGATACGCACCGGAAAACTTGAATGTGAACCATGTGTGCGCAACACCTGCAAACTATACGGTATACCCAAGTGTATGCAATTGATAGACGAAATTGAAATTATAAACGCGTTAAGCTTATATTTATAACATGCTGAACGAAGAAGTTGCAAAGGCTTTAAAAGTTATACAGGATGGCGGTATTATCCTCTATCCTACCGATACCATCTGGGGAATAGGTTGCGATGCTACCAATACAGAGGCCATAAAAAAGATATTCGCCCTGAAACAAAGGGATGAGGCTAAAAGCATGATCATCCTAATCGACACCGAAAACAAACTGGAAAGTTACATACAGGAAGTACCTTCTATCGCTTATGACTTGATAGAATATGCCGAAAATCCTCTCACCTTGGTTATGCCTGGCGCAAAGAATATTTCTCCTGTCCTGATCGCTGAAGATGGCAGCGTTGGTATACGCATAGCTAAACATGATTTTTGCCAGCAACTGATACAAAGATTACGCAAACCACTGGTATCCACTTCGGCAAACATCAGTGGCAAACCATCACCGCAAACTTTTGATGAAATTGATCAGGAAATTATCGACGGTGTGGATTACGTAGTTGATTTGGAACAACATAACACCGAGAAAAAAAAGCCATCAACTATTATGCGCCTTAACCCCGACGGACAGTTTGAATTCATCCGCCGTTAATTTTATTATGGTTTAGGCTTTCAAATTACGAGTTTTGTATTCGAATAACTTATGCTTTGAAGCAGCAAGGCATGCCATTGAATGAAACAACACCTTAAACATCCTTTATTTTCAATTGTAAGCAGCATTGCTGCAGTGCAAAATGTGCAGGCTTATGTTATAGGTGGTTTTGTGCGCGATTTGCTATTAAACCGCCCCTCAAAAGACATTGACATTGTCATCATTGGCAATGGAATTGAATTTGCCGAAAAGGTGGCCCAAAAACTGAAGGTAAAGCTATCGGTATTCAAAAATTTCGGCACAGCAATGCTGAGGTATAAAGATATTGAAGTGGAGTTTGTTGGTGCCCGTAAAGAGTCGTACCGCGCCCACTCGCGCAAACCTATAGTGGAGAATGGGACCCTGGATGATGATCAAAAACGGCGCGATTTTACCGTTAATGCTCTGGCAATTGCCCTGCACCCGGATCATTTTGGTGAATTACTTGATCCATTTGATGGCGTAAAAGACCTGGATCAAAAACTGATCAGAACACCGCTTGACCCGGTGGAAACATTTTCGGATGATCCGCTCCGTATGCTGCGCGCTATCCGTTTTGCTTCGCAATTGAACTTTACTATCGACCCGATAGCAATTGAAGCGATTAAACAAAATGTAGAGCGTATTTCGATCATATCGCAGGAGCGTATTACGGAGGAATTGAATAAGATCATTCTATCTGCTAAACCGTCTGTGGGTTTTATTTACCTGTTCGATACCGGCTTACTGCATAAAATATTCCCCTTGATGGCAAATCTGTATGGCGTAGATTATATTGACGGTAAAGGCCATAAGGATAACTTTTATCATACCCTTCAGGTGCTCGATAACATTTCCACCACAACCCATGATCTCTGGTTGAGATGGGCCGCCATATTGCATGATATCGCCAAGCCTGCGACCAAACGTTTTGAATCTGGTCATGGTTGGACTTTCCACGGGCATGAAGATAAGGGTGCCCGTATGGTTCCCAAAATATTCGCCACTATGAAATTGCCTCTGAATGAAAAAATGAAATTCGTTCAGAAGATGGTGCAGCTTCACTTACGACCTATCGTTTTGGCGCAGGAAGTGGTGACCGACTCGGCTGTCCGCAGGCTGCTATTTGATGCGGGCGATGATACCGAATCGTTGATGCTGTTGTGTAAAGCAGACATAACGACAAAAAATGAATACAAAATAAAGAGATACCGAAACAACTTTGAGTTGGTTCAACAAAAATTAAAAGACGTTGAAGAACGCGATAAAATACGCAACTGGCAGCCTCCGGTTACCGGCTTAGATATCATGCATATCTTCGGAATTAAAGAAGGTCGTGAAGTAGGAATTATCAAAAATCAGATCCGAGAAGCCATATTAGAAGGCGAGATTCCGAACTCCCGTGAAGCTGCTCTTGACTTTACAATTAAAAAAGGCTCAGAAATTGGCTTAAAAGTTGTGGCGAACACATATTAATTTAAAACACTTAACTTTGTAAAATTCTACAAACAAAAATGGCAGTATACAGATTCCGGGTTGCTTTTGAAGACTACGATGATGTGGTTAGAGAGATAGATATCAAATCAAACCAAACTTTCGAAGACTTTCATCGTGCAATTCACCAGGCAATTGGCTACAAATGCGAATATCCGTCTTCATTCTATGTGAGCAATGACCAATGGATAAAAGGCGAAGAAATTACGTTTATGCCTAATCAACGCAGAATTGACCGTGGCATAGTGCAGATGGAAAAAGTAAAGCTCAGCAGCAGAATAGACGATCCGCATCAAAAATTCTATTACACTTTTAATTTCGACCGTCCATTCGATTTTCATATCGAACTACTTAAAATATTGTTGGATGAAACACCCGGTACAAACTACCCTGCCGTAGCAAGAGCCAGTGGAGAGGCCCCAAAACAATTTGGCAACGTATTCAATCCGACAACATTACCGCCGGCCAACGAAGATTTTGACTTTCTTAACGAGATGGAATATAGTGCCGAGGATGCAGAAGAAGGTTTCACAGAGGTTCTTGATACCGAGGGTGAATTAGAGGTTGAGGAGCATCATGATGTTGAGGAAGAAGGAGAAGGAGAAGATGAGTTTGGCAATGAATTTTCTGATAATGAGGGTTTTGAAGACGAAGGCCACCACAAGCATAACGATGATTATTAATTGTGGTCTATAACTCATGGTTCATAGTTTATAGCACATATTTACTGCACCGGCCATGAGCCATGAGTTATGAGTCACCTATCCCAAAAAAAACTTATTGTAATTGCAGGGCCAACGGCTGTGGGTAAAACTGCTACTGCTATCAGGCTGGCACAACAACTAAAAACGGAAATCATCTCGGCAGATTCCCGTCAATTTTATAACGAAATGTCTATCGGTACCGCCAAACCCGATGCCGAAGAGTTAAGCCAGGCCAAACATCATTTTATTAATTCTCATTCTATAACAGACAATTTCACCGTAGGAGACTTTGAGAAAGAGGCCCTGCTGTTATTGGATGAACTTTTTAAAACGCACGACCAGCTAATAATGGTGGGTGGATCTGGTTTGTTTATACAGGCCGTAACTCAAGGCTTTGACAATTTGCCTGCAGCAAATCCTGAGATTAGGGAAAAACTCAACCAGGAGTTTGCAGAAAAAGGTATCGAACACCTTCAACAAAAACTTAAAGATGCCGACCCGGATTATTATAACAAGGTCGATCTGAATAACCCCCAAAGACTGATCCGGGCCCTGGAAGTATTTCAAGCGACGGGCAAATCTTTTTCATCTTACCGAAAGGCCACTGTCAATACGCGCCCCTTTGAAAGCATCAAAATAGTACTTGACTTACCCCGCGAAGAATTATATGACCGCATAAACCGACGCGTGGATATAATGATTGAACAGGGCCTGGTTGAAGAGGTGCACTCACTTTTACCATACCGGCAACTGAATGCGTTGAATACAGTTGGCTATAGTGAACTGTTCGACTATTTTGACGGCAAAACGGATCTGCCAGCTGCAATCGATCTGATCAAACAGAATACCCGTCGCTTTGCCAAACGTCAACTTACATGGTTTAGGAAAGATAAAGAGATGAAATGGCTGAATGCAGCGTCAGAAAATCTCCTTGAATTAATCTGCAAAGCCTAAGTACCTCATAATCAGAACTAAAAAGTTAGTAAACATTTCTCCCTTATTGTAGCGCTCGCTCCCCTCTTTCCGTAATATTAATTATAACTGTCAATATTTAAGCAACACATACTATTTACCCGGTTTATCTATTAATATTATTTAAACTTTAAGAAAATATAGCCAATATTATTTTGCCATAAAATTTAGCTAATCCATTATACCTTATGAGTACCCCTATTAAAAGAAGGAACTTTTTAAGTTCCATACTACTATTTTTTGCCTTTTCCAGATGTAAAAAGGAATCTTCGGTAAACCCGGGTTCCAATCCAATAGTTAATCCACCAGTACCTCCTGTGGTATCCAGTGATTATCTGGGACAGTTCACTATTACGGAAACAGGTTCGGGTTTAATACCAGAGCCTGACTTTATCTCTAAAATCATCAAATGCTATTCGGATAAATTAACTTATTATCCTGGAGATAATATTATCCTTTATATATCCGGGGCACCAAATAACAATCAGCTAATAACCTTTACTGATGCCACAGAAAAGATAATTCTTCAAATAAATCAGTCGATTACTACCCAGGCAAACAGCAGCTCAAAACCATGGTTAAATAGTTCCGGATACAAACCAACCACCACAATGAAACTTCCGGATAATCTTAAAAGCGGGATTTATAGATTTATTGCAAATGGAGTGATAGTCTGTTCGATTATCTGTAAGAGCAGAACAAAAAACAATGATATTACTGTGGTTTATCCCAGTAACACAAACAATGCCTACAATATGCAGGGTGGTAAAAGCTTATATAAACCTGACAATGCCAGAAGTACCGTTGCATCTTATGCCCGTTCAACATGGGGTGCTGTCGACTATACATCAGGTTTTTTAAGGTGGGCTTGTGATCAACCTTACGATATGAGATATATCACAGATCCTGACCTGGATGATTATACAGAGATCCACGATACCAGAGTTATCATTATAGCTGGTCATAGTGAATATTGGACGAGAGAAGCCCGGGTTAATATTGACAAGTTCATCGCATCAGGAAAAAATGTTTTAATACTGTCGGGCAATACCATGTATTTCCAGGTAAGGTATAATTTGGCTAAAGACTTGATGATATGTTATAAGGACAAAAAGCTCGATCCTTTGGGCAATACTATATATAGTACGGTCTTCTGGGCAACTCCGCAATTGCAATACCCGGTTATAAACAGTATCGGTGCTGACTTCGACTACGGCGGATATGGTACCAAACTACAGAACGGATTTAATGGCTACAAGATTGTCAATGAAAAGTCGCCTTTATTTGAAGGTACTGGTTTGAAAAAAGGTGAAATTATAAACCTTCCCACGCTTGAATACGATGGAGCCCCGGTAATTAAAATGATCCACCCAGGCTCGTCAGAAATACCGGTTATTGATAATTCGAAATTAAACTTTTATAAAATCGAGCTACTTGGTTACGACTTTGCCATCAACTGGGGCAAAAAAGGACTGGGTACATTCATCGTATTTAAGAAGACCGTTAATTCTGGTACTGTAGTTAATGTAGCGTCAACAAACTGGTGTGCGGCGAATGGCATTGAGGGAAAAGACCGGGCAAAGATCGTGCAGATTACAAAAAACATGATAGAAAAGTCGCTGAATAACGAGACGCTTTTTACCAGCTAAGCTTATCTGAGATATGGGCAAATGTATCTGAAATATTTATTGCAGGAGATTTTTCAGATACATTCCATAACCGCTTTTGATATATTTCTCCGCCAGTACTTTTAACTGCTCCTTATCGATAAAACCATGGCGATAGGCTACTTCTTCAATACAGCCTATCTTGGTATCCTGGCGTTTTTCTATTACACGGACGAATTCCGTAGCATCGCTTAACGAATCAAAGGTACCTGTATCCAGCCAGGCAGTGCCCCGGTCCATTACACCCACGTGCAACCGCTTTTTCTCCAGGTACGCTCGGTTCACATCCGTAATCTCATACTCGCCCCGTGGAGATGGTTTTATATTCTTGGCAATTTCTATTACTTCGTTATCATAAAAATACAATCCCGGAACAGCATAAGATGATTTCGGTGTTAGTGGTTTTTCCTCGATAGATAAAGCCGTGAAGTCCTCGTCAAACTCTACAACACCATATCTTTCGGGATCAGATACCTTATAAGCGAATATTGCAGCGCCATCCACATCATTAAAACTTTGAATAAGCTTATCGAATCCTGTACCGTAGAAGATATTGTCACCCAGTATCAATGCTACCTTATCATCGCCAACAAACTCCTCACCTATTACAAAAGCCTGCGCCAGCCCATTCGGAACCGCCTGAACGGCATACTCAAAACGGCAGCCCAACTCATGGCCATCACCCAATAACCTCTTAAAACTATCGCTATCTTCCGGGGTAGTAATGATTAATATCTCGCGGATATCGGCCATCATTAAAACGGACAAAGGGTAATAGATCATCGGCTTGTCGTAAATAGGCATTAACTGCTTACTGATAGCTTTAGTAATCGGGAAAAGCCTGGTGCCAGAGCCGCCGGCGAGTATGATACCTTTCATAAGTAGATCAAAGTTTACTGATACAAATTATTAAACTATCGCGCCAATAGGGAATTTTGATATTAAAGGCCAGTTTGATTTTAGCTTTACTCATTACTGAATAAGCCGGGCGCATTGCGCGTGTGGGGTATTCTGACGTCCTTATCGGTAGCGTTTTCACTTTTGTTGCCGATATATCGAATATGGCCTTTGCGAAATCATACCACGAGGCTACACCCTCGTTGCTGTAATGATATAGGCCGTAGGCAGTGCTATTAACTGATATAATGTGCAGAATAATCTCAGCTAGATCCATTGCATAGGTTGGCGTACCCACCTGGTCGACAATTATCTTTAATTCATCACGCTCGCTGCCTAAACGAAGCATAGTTTTTACAAAATTGTTGCCATATTCTGAATAAAGCCAGCTAGTGCGAAGAATAAAATATTTATCCAATTTATCAATTACGGCTTGCTCTCCTTCAAGTTTGGTCAGTCCATAAATATTGATAGGCTCAGCAATATCCTCTTCATCTAAGGGTGTCGCCTTATCTCCCTTAAATACAAAATCGGTAGAGGTATGAATAAAAACTGAATTATACTCACGGCATAACTCACTTATGTTCTCTGCTCCTGTTTTATTTATTTTTCGGGCAAGGTCTACCTCATCTTCGGCTTTATCCACTGCTGTATAAGCTGCGCAATTGATACACCACGAAGGTTTATAAGTATCAAATATCTTGGTTAATGCTTCTCTGTCCAAGATATTGGCTTCACTTTCGGGCGGAAAAAATATAGAGGTAAAGCCTTGTGCATTTGCAACCATTTTTAAGCATTGCCCTAACTGACCCGATGCACCAAAGACTACGATATTACTCATTTTATAAATTTAAAAGCCGGTAGTTTCCATTGCCGACATATTAGGCAGCTCCAGGTCTTTAGGTGATACGACTAACTGTTCGTATGGCAATATCCAGTCGATAGCTAAATCAGGGTCTGCATAATAGATCCCTCCCTCCACTGCTTTGTCGTAATAGTTATCACATTTATACTGGAATATAGCATCATCACTTAATACCACAAAACCGTGTGCAAATCCCCGGGGTATGAATAATTGCAAATGATTGTCGCCGGATAATTTGATACTAAAATGCTTTCCGTATGTTTTTGAGTTCTGACGCAGGTCGACCGCAACATCCAGAACTTCGCCTTTAACAACACTTACAAGCTTTGCCTGCGCTGATGCACCTTTTTGCAGGTGCAGGCCTCTAAGAACCCCTTTAGTTGAGTAAGATTGGTTGTCCTGAACAAATACAATGTCAATCCCTGTCAGAGCTCTGAATTTTTCCAGGTTAAAACTTTCGAAAAAATAACCGCGCTCATCGCCAAAAAGACTTGGCTTTATTATAATACAACCTTTCAGGGGCGTAGATTCGATAGTCATGATCCTAGTTTATTACTCCGGCAGATGATCAATTAGAAACGAGGTTGGCCTGATGCGCCAAAAAATCTTCATAAGCCAACTTTATACCGTCGCTTAATTCTATCTTATGGTGCCAACCCTTGCTATGCAATTTTGAAACATCCATCAGTTTACGTGGAGTACCATCCGGTTTTGAAGAATCAAACTTAATTCCCCCTTCATATCCGATAATATCTTTTATAAGCAAAGCCAAATCTTTAATGGAAATATCCTCGCCTGTACCTATATTCACCAGGCCTTCTTCATTATAATTCTGCATCAGGTAATAGCAGGCTTCTGCCAGATCATCAGCAAACAAAAATTCACGCTTTGGCGTGCCTGTTCCCCAAATAGTTACATCGGGTACATTATTGATCTTGGCCTCATGAAAGCGGCGAATTAAAGCCGGTAACACGTGCGAATTTTGCGGATGGTAGTTATCGTTATAGCCGTATAAGTTGGTTGGCATTACTGATATGTAATTGCAGCCATATTGTAAGCGATAAGCGTCACACATTTTAATACCAGCTATCTTGGCGATGGCATAAGGCTCATTAGTATTTTCCAGCAGACCGGTAAGTAAATAATCCTCTTTCAAGGGTTGGGGGGCCAGTTTTGGATAGATGCAGCTCGAACCCAAAAACATCAGCTTTTTTACGCCATTAAGGTATGACGAATGAATAATATTATTCTGAATTTGAAGATTTTCATATAAAAAATCAGCGCGATAAGTATTGTTAGCCACAATACCCCCAACTTTTGCAGCAGCCAAAAAAACATATTCTGGTTTTTCCTGCTCAAAAAACTCAGCTACGTCGCTTTGAATTCTTAAATCAAGCTCACTTGATGAACGAGTAATTATATTAGTATATCCTTCCTTTTGAAGTTTGCGATAGATTGCCGAGCCTACCATACCCCGATGGCCCGCTATATAGATCTTTGAATTTTTTTCCACAATGAACAGGTAATTTTTGCAACGTAAAAATAGTTAAAAAATTAGACTAACAGGATTTGTATTCTGCTATGAAACCAAAGAATACGTCTGTGCCTTTGCTGATTAATAAAAAAGTCAAATGACCAAAAAGAGAATATTAATTGAGGTTCTTGTAAACCCCCGTAATTTGATCAGCCCATGTTTCCAAATCAAAATTCCTGATAACATATTCTTTTTGTTCGGCTACAATCTGGCTTTTCTGCATATCTGTCAATGATATAATCGCCACCATAGCATCTTTCAATTCGGCGATATTTTCAGAAGTAAATGTATAAGTGTGGGGAATATTCAATTCGCCCTGACCTGGTATATTGCTGCTAATAATGGGCCGTTCGCAATAAGCCGCTTCCACCAAGGCATTGCAAAAGCCCTCCTCGCGGGATGCGGATATAAAGTAATTGCTTAAACGATAATAAGAAGCTACATCATCCCTTGGGTTAAGTATTCTTAACCACTCCGGGATTTTAGAAAAACGATCAACGATCTTTGATTCAATTACCTCCCTGTTGGTTGACAAACTTAATAATAAGCAAACATCATGTCCTTCCGTTACGAGGCGATCCATAGCTTCCAGAACTACATCCACGCCCTTCCGATAATAATCGAACCCAAATAGAAGAAACACTTTTGTATTCTCACTTATCCGGTAATCAGATCGGTCAAGGCTGGCAAATTTATTTAGTCGATTGAAATTAATGGCATTAGTAACGTGAGTAATCTTTTTGTCGTCAATCTTAAAGTTCTTTTGATATTCAACAGCTACAGATTCACTACAACCAATATACAAATCAACATGATTTAACATTTTCCGAATGCTTTCACCCAAAAAACCCCGTGGTTTATCATGATTACGGAGATGCCTTACAATAAAAGTCTGTTTGCTATATAGTTTACTGGCAACATTTAGCAAAAACAAATATTTAAGCCCGGCAAAATGGGCGTGGAGATATTTAATATTATGTTTTACAAGTATATCCCTTACATAAAAAACATCTTTTGAGAAATCACCACTCAAAAAATAGATTTTTTTCCCCTGGTTGATGAGGTCCTGAATCCAGTCGTAATGGGAAGTATCCATATGAAACAGGTACACCATATCAATATCCTCCTGGTTTAATTTTCGTTCCAGCATTAATAATGACTGAAAAAAACTACCCCCATATGGTGAATTAAAGCATAAAAACTGGAGAACGTTTTTTGATGCGTCAGTAGCTTTATTCATTTCACGAATAGGATTCTTAGATGATAGTGCTGTATCCAACAATGCGTTAGGTTGTGAAACAGCCGGGTTAATTATTTCGATATTTTTTTCAGATATATAACTGTATATGGGTTCAAAACTCATAATAAACAATATTACATATTAATTAGTGAATAAACCGTTTCAATTACATATCACTACCGTTAACAGTAAAAATTGTTTTATATTATCTTAAAAAATTAGATATTATATTAAATCTAAGCGGAAAATCTGTAGGAAATTTGTTTTTTTGATTAAAGCTGGGCGGATGAAAAAACTCTTTCATTCAACAGCATAATACTTATTATAATAACTAACGTTTATAAAAATAAATTTAAGCTTGCCCCATAGTTCCCCCAAAATTCATCGGGAACCCAGTTGGCTCGGATTGAATTTTGATACGGCCATTTGCATTTTCAAATTTCTCTATGTTATCCTGCAAAGCTGTCGCCAAACGTTTAGCATGCTCTGGAGTTAATATAATACGCGACTTAACCTTTGCCTTGGGCACTCCAGGCATTACACGTATAAAATCCATTACAAACTCGGAGTTGGAGTGAGTTATAATTGCCAGATTAGAATAAACTCCCTCTGCTACCTCTTCAGAAAGTTCAATATTCAACTGATTTTCGTTTTGTTCTTCCATGGTATAAAAATAGTAAAGCCTTTTGAAATTCGTAATTATTATATTGGTGCCCACGCTTTGTTGAATGATTTGGCAGTAATTGTTAAGCCTTCTACTGTTGTAAGTGGTAACTCTCTGCCCAGCGCTTGCTTTATTTTATAGTTACTTACCACATAATTCTCCGTAAGTTTATGCAAACGCTCGGTAGTTAAAGGCAAATGTAATACATCGCCGCATTTTGCTAAAAAACTGATAAGCTTTGGACTTATCTTCCACAATTTTGGCTTTACTCCTATTGCGTTTGCTAATAATGTTACAACCGCACTGGTCGATAGGGTTTCATCATCGGCTACCTGGTATACGCCATTGGGAATTTCAACTCTCTGGACCAATTCCTTTATCACAAAGCAGAAATTTTCGATACCTAAGAAAGATCTCCTGTTATCAAAACCTGCCAAGGGATAAGGGATGCCTTTTTTTACAAATTTGTACAACAGATTAAGGTTACCCTTATTACCCGGGCCATGGATCATACATGGCCGCAGGATATAGTACGCCTTCCCCTCCGGCAGAGGCTGATTTTGTATATACTCCTCTGCCATCAATTTTGATTTGCCGTAATCCGTTTGCGGATTGGGTTTAGCATCCTCTGTTAGTACTCCTGTCACAAAATCGGCTACTGCTTTTACTGAACTTATAAAAATGAACTTTTTTGCTGATGATTTTAAGAAAGCATTATATAGTTTACGGGTAAGTTCAAAATTCACCTTGTAATATTCTTCGGGGTTGGAGGCCTTTTTCAGGTCATGTGCTTTGCCTGCTAAGTGGATTACGGCTTCGACCTCATTCAAGGCTTCTACAGATAAATTATTAAGCTCATCTCTGGATAATAAATGAATTTTAGCGCCATCATTAAAATACGTTGATAAGTTCTGACCAACAAACCCTGTTCCTCCAGTAATGACTAATCTCATGTTTTTAAAATAGAATCGTAAACCTTAATTTGTTTATCAATGAAAACTTCGCGACTGTAACTTTCTCTATTTTTTAAAGCATTATTTCCCAGTTCGGCCAATAATTCGGGCGTATTTTTCAACAAAAGAACCGCATTCACTATCTCGTCGGCTGTAGGCTTATCGGACAAGAGAATACCGTTGATTTGATCCTGTATCAAATCATTGCATCCCCGGGTGTTAGCTGTAATTACTGGCTTCCCCATTGATAAGGCTTCAATAATGCAAACAGGCATTCCTTCCTTTAAACTTGGAAAAAGAAAAACATCAGATACAGCAAGGTACTTTTCTACTTCGTTCGTAAAACCAATTTTAACAATATCAGGATCGCTCAGATAGGCATTTTCTTCAGCCCGTGTTAATCCTGAGGGATGAATTGAATCGTTACCGCCGATCAATATTAATTTAAAAGTTGAGGGATAATTTTTATTAAGTTCAAGAAATGATCTTACAACCAAATCAAATCCTTTAAAATTCACAAAACGCCCAGTATAAGCAATAACAAAATCTTCATTATTAATACCTAAATTCTCCCTTACATTAATCTTCTGATGGTCTAAAAGATTGATATTAAATTTTTTCAAATCACATCCAAGTCCGACGCTGTCAATCATGAATGTTTTATTATTCATTTTGAGAATATTGTAATCATAATTATTAAGCACCCAGACACTATCTAATCTTTTTATAGCAAAAAATTCAACACATTTAAAAATAAATCTCCTAAGCCCCTTAACCATGGGAAATCCAAGTCCATGAATTGTCCCTATCGTAATAGTCGCAGGTTTTTTATAAAAAACAGTAGTGAAGATACCTGTGGTAAAATGAATATGGATTAGATCGGGGCTAATTCTATTTATTAACTTATGAATTTGTAAAGAAGCTTTAAATTGACTTATAACGTTAAACCCACGTGGGAATGCCGCAAAATGAATATTAATTCCCATACCGGCATAATCGTACTTATCCTTAACATTTATTACTTTTTCATCAGAGCAAAGGACATCAATTTCATGCCCTTTATCTCTCATTTTGATTACAAGTTCTGAAAGAAAATTGTTAAAACTTCCATAGTCTGTTATTATCAATAGTAATCTCATATAATAAGTTAGAAACAGTTCTGATATAATTATAAAATGTTTAACAATTATTGCAAAATGATATCCATCCCGGAAAGGACTTTCGGGATGGATATAAAACAATGCAACTGCGCAAAAAAACTAAATTGTTTCACACAATCAAATGACATGACAAAAAAAACCGAACTGATTCCAAGCCTTGAATAGCTTCAACATGTTGTTTATATGTTGATCCAGAATCCTTTAGTGTTTTGCAGAATATAAACACTAAAGGATTATTGGGTAGTATAAAATATCGCTTTATCTTATTGATATTATATCAATCCAAGATAAAATTAAACGGCCCGGCTAAAATACCTAAAGTTCAGGAACGGCCTCCGTTTTGTGATGGCGCCAGCCGGTTTCTAATTGTTTATAAACAAAATGACTGTTTATTTAATTAATTTGAACGTTTTTAGTTCTATTTAGAACTTTGTTCATGTCTCTTGTAACCACTCCTCTGATTTTTGGGTTAGTGATTTGTACGTTGACTTGATTAACATCCATCTCGGGATCCATATAAATTGGGGTTCTCCTTGCGCCCCCCCAATCCGGATTTGTTATATGGATGTTGCCATTTAAAGGCGACAAACCAGGCTTCCTGTTGCCCAAATAAAAAGCAATTCCGCAATCTGATCCTATATCTCTGGGATTATTAATATCAATATTTAAGTTTTTGCTCTGAGGGCCAAAAATATTCTTCATTGCAATTAATATCCCTCTGGCGCTATTATTAAAAGTAATTGGCGAATCCAAAAGAATATGATCTGTGATCTCGAAATTGTGATCAGGTTCGATGTCTATGCCTGCCATTGGAGCGGTGCCGTTAGTATTTGCCGATAACATATTATAAATTTTGATACTGTCAGCATATACTATGGAAACACCATTTCGTCTGTTATTATCTAAAACAGGGTTATATACCGTGATATTTTTGCACAGATTACTAAAAAAGATACCATCCCCCCAGCAATTAGAAATATAAGGACTATATATTTGGACATTACCACCTGCCCTTATTGATAAACCCATCCCAAACTCACCGCCTTTTCCCAGGTGCCCTTCCCTGTCACCTACAATATTAGCGTAGTATATTCGGGTATTGCTGACTTTATACAGTCTAATAATTTGGTAGTCAAATTTTTCTGTTGGCTTAAGAATAATTTTAGAATTTTTTGCAAAAACCACATTGCTATTGCTTTTTAACGATATCCCCTTGTCATTTACCAAAACCGGGAAATTGGGGAAAATAACGTTAGCATTTTCATTAATACCTTTTTGAATATAATCAGTATAGTCTACTGAGCCGTCTTTGACATAATTATCAGGCAACGATTTGGTTAAATCATACAAATTAGGAATACTGGCAACAGTTTTAGCTCTTTGATCGTCAGATACAATGTATTTTGCTTTTATATCACTTGGGATACTTTTATAAGAGAAGTTCTGCGAGTACACACTTTTGCATGCAAAAAGTTGAACCAACAAGGTTAATTTTACTAAAGTTTTCATGGGGTTAATTCTGGTTATTTTAAGAATTCTGAAATGTATAGTTTTTTGTTTGATATGATTACCACTTATTGGTTTAAAATCATTTTTAGGCAGGGTATTTATTCCATAGGCTCTGAATTAATATTATAATTGAAGTTAGTCTTTTTACAGGGGAAATAACTGATCTAATTACATCTGGCATTTTCAATCAGATGGTTCAGTTTTATATAAATGTTATCAAGAGAATATTCTTTAGCCCTCTCCAAACTCTTAAAACTATATTCCCTTAAAAAAGTTTTATTGCTCATTACATAATTTATAGCCTTTTTGAGACCTTCCCGATCACCCACATTTATTAAAATCCCATGGCTTGCAATAAAAAAATTCCCCTTATCAATGTTTACTTGTTCGTTGTCATTCAGTATCTCCAACGGACCTGATAAACAATTGGTAGATATTACCGGGAGCCCTATTGCCATAGCTTCGACAATAGCATTTGGAAATCCTTCTGAGTTAGAGGACAGTATAAAGCAATCACTATCAGACAAATAATCATTGACATTTTTAACGTTCCCGGCAAATTCGATATGATTTACACTATCCAGTTTCTTTATCTTTTCCTTCAAATGATCCAACAAATCTCCATTCCCTAAAAAAATCATCCGATAGTTTCCAGTAACATCCGCAAGTGCATCAATTATCAGTTCCTGATTTTTGATTGCAATAACTCTTCCAACATTAATAAATCTGACAGTATCTGCATTTCCGGGAACAGCTTTCTTTTGAGGTAAAATTATTGGATTGTAGATGACTTCAAACCTTGTTGATACATTAAAATTATCTTTCAAATCCTTATTTATCCATTCAGAATTGGAGAATAAATGATCTGCCTTGCTGTATAAGAGGGGGATTAAAGTCTTATATAAATAATACCTACCGGGGGAGGAGCGATATTCGATCGAGGGGTAATTCCGTTCACTCATGACCACTCTTATTTTATCTCTCAAGAATATTTTCAATATACCGTTTAATAGATTGGGTCTTATCAAAAAAGAAATTGAAACACTAATGTTTTTACTCTTAACCAGCTTCAGATACCTAAAAAAAGCAACAGGAAAAAGGAATATCTTCTGAAATATAGACATATTCACTTTTTTGATCAATATCTCTACAGGCAATTCATTTGGTATTTCGAAATGAAAAATATCGTAAAATAAAATTAAGGTAACATTATAATCTTTCATCAACTTTGGAAGAAACAAGCTGATAACTTTTTCAGCCCCCCCACTTCCCATTGTCATAGCTAAAACAGAAATATTGGTTTTGCTTTCTCTCATACCCTTAATCCATGTACTTCTTATAAGTATTATCCAATACTTCGTTTATCCTTTCAAAATAACTTTTCCTTATATCTAGGCCCTTATCAGGAACATAGTTTTTGAGTACGAAGGATTTATATTCGTCAAAATCGCGAACCTTTCTGGCTGGATTTCCTGCAACTATATATCCACTCGGTACAGACTTGGTTACTACACTACCCGCCGCAACAATCACATCATCATCTATTATTACACCAGGCAAAATAATTGAATTCGCCCCTATAAATACATTATTGCCTATTTTTATTCTCCTGTACAAATACCTTCTGCCTGCCTCATCTTTCATTAACCATGTTGACCCATCATGGGTCAGCAATTTAACTCCGTTGGTGATGGTTACATTGTCCCCAACTGTGATAAGCCAAGGTTCTGTTCCGAATTCTTTAATCAGAATCCTGCAATTTTCACCAACTTGAACCCCTTTATACCGGGCATAACCAGTACTCGACTTGATGAAAATAAAAAAGAGGTCGATTAGCTTTTCACACAATCTTCTAAGTTTGTGCATGTTCAAATATTCTTCAATGATCTGTTTACTAATTCTGCTACTACGTTAATATCATAATTTTCCATCACCACTTTATAGGCATTTTCAGAAAGTTCTTTTTGCTTTTCTGTTGATGAAATTATCTTATCAAATGCATAAAACCACTCTTCATCAGTTATTGCACCATAGCCTACGTTACCTAAATCCAAGACTTCTTTATTCATGCCAAAAGGCGAAACTACAATGGGTATTTTTGCAGCCATGTAGCATAACATCTTGTAGCTACATTTGCCTTTTGATTGATCATCGTCATTTATCGGCATTATACCCAAATGTGCTGATTTTATAGACGTGAACTCTATATCTTTATACCATTTTTCAAATAGAAAATCCTTTTCTTTCAAAAGATTAAATTTAGGGGGGACATCCGATACTATTTTAATTTTTACAAAATCATATTTATCAACTATTCGCTTTAATGCTTTTTCGATTTTGTACACAAATGGATACCCCGAACCAATTCCTGTCCACAGAATATAAAATATACCATTCTCAGTCCTATTTATTTTAATTTCATCAAATTTCGAAACATCTACAGCAGTGGGAATAATATCAATATTCGGATTATATTTTGAAAAATATTCTGCTAGAAATGAGTTCCCACAAATTATTTTTTGGGACCGCCTTGCTATTCTTTGGGTAAAAACCCCTCCATTATCTAAAAAAATAGCGTCATCCACATCAAAAACCATGGGTTTTTTTAAGAATCTTTCAAACGTATAGTGTTTAGAAAGCATTGCTTTTTGCAACCAGGTAACGTCACAATAAGGTTGTGACAATATCTTCGAAAAGTTTTCCGTCAAATTCCTGGCGGCCCATCCAATTTGTTTAATCTTTCCTGGAACTGGAAAAGCGCCTGCCTTAGACCAAAACTCATTTACAATTACACCTTTTTTTTCTAAGTATGGTATAAGTTGTCTCACTCTATATCTGGCACTGGGTGCATCATGCCCGGTTGTATAAGCATTAACTTTCAACGATAGCTTCCTTGGATAAATGATTCAAATAAACAATTAAAAACGGGATAAAACAAAGCACTCGTGGGTCAATCAGCACAGGATACCCTATTTCGAATATCATAAATAAGCAGAAAACATAAATCGCATTTCTCTTATTTAATAAGTTGCTTCTTAAAAAAGAATAAAATCCCAGGTATATGGCTGAAACTAAAATGACTGAGCCCCGCAACATATAAAGGATTAATCCAGAGTCAGTATAATAAAGCTTATCAGAATAAGCCAAACCTAAAGGGACCAATGGATTGTGTGTAATGTAATCAATTGTTGGGGCAAGCACTGAATTACCACTGTACCTTCCGGCCAGGCCATTGTCATTGCTGGTTAAAATCTTTAATACATCATACTCCTTAAAAACATCCAATATGCTCGGATTAATAACACTCACGTATAAGAAAATTGCAACTACTATCCCCAAACCTAAGAACAAAGCCGATCTCTTTTTCGCAAATGTTCTGAATAATAAAATAAACGAAATACCGGAATAAGCCAGTGCTGTATTGGACCTTACAAAGATGAGCAACAGCAATAAGACAATGCTTGTTACTAAATAGATAAGATTCGGCCTGACTTTGTAGGTTTTTATATTCATGAAAAACAAAAAGAATAATAAAAAAGAAGCCACAGAGTGCGTCCCAAATGTTGCTACCGGTTTACGGGCGGCTAGCATATTGGGTAATAAGTCATCATAGGCGGAACTGTAATTATTTATAAGAAAATTGCTGATCGCAGTATTCCCGATTATTATACCTATGCCTAATACTATAGTGAGCCAGGTCGCAATCAACTGTACATTATATATATATTTAATTCCGGTTAAATCAGTATAATTAAGTATAAGAAGTGTACTTAGAGTAAAAAAATTAGGATATATACCGAAAGAATATTCATTAAACCACAGAGAGGCTGCAATTGTAAATACTATCAAAGAAATGTTAATTGATAAAAAGAAAATTAAATTGCGTGATGTTATTTTTATAAAGAAAGCGTTAGCAATGAGGAGGAGGAAAAATATTATGAAATACCTGGATTGCATGATCAATCCGTGCTGGGATACAGGGAAAAAGAAGCCTATAACTAGTAGCGCATAAACTATATACTGCCTCTTGTCAACTTTTAATATTAAATTCGGATCCACAACATTACATATTAATGCTCCTGATTACCCGCGCCGGGTTACCTACTACTATAGAATTTGCAGGTATATCTTTTGTAATCACAGTATTCGCTCCAATTATCGCATTATCACCGATATTTACATTAGCTAATATCGTCACATTCTGGCCTATCCAAACATTATTACCTATAAGAATTGCCCCCTTTGAATCCAATTCCCGTAAAGCGGGGGGAGTCGCTATATCCGTAAAATCCAAACGCCCATGTGAGTGATCTGATATAAAAACATTACTTGCTATTAAAACATTGTCGCCTATGGTTATTTTTTTTAATGCCGCAATATGACAATTCGGGTTAATCGTAACATTATTCCCAATGTTTATTTGCGGATCATAACGTATACCCATATAATCCGTAATAGCTTGCAGCCTGAGATTACGGTTGGCTACAAACGATTTACCAATTGTAATGTGTTTACCCCCTTTTATAATAACAGGGGCATGAACACGTATATCGTTGTCCCGGTTCTTGATCTGTCTTTGTAATGAATATGAGATCAGGTTGTCTCTTAATGAAGAAAAAAAATTAAAAAACTTTATTCCAAATAAGTAAGATAAAAACTTTATCAATAGTTTAAGAAATGTTCGCATTGTTATTTCTCTTAATAAATTGCAGCACCATTTTTTTATTGAATATACCAAGTAATGCAATAAATATTATTACCCCCATGCTAACCTTTATTACGAACCCAATTAAAGTCTTGGATACAGGTACATAATTGTAGAAAATAAACATGGCGGTTACAGCGATTATTATTTTCAATATATCCAACCAGGGCATCGGTGTTTTTAACAATCTGCTTACAACAAAAAATGTTAAAGTGCTTGCTGAGATACTTACAATTAAATTGGATACTGCTGATGCCATATACCCATATCTTGGAACAAAAATAACATTTAAGACAGTATCAAGCACCACTACAAGAAATAAGATCAGCGTTTGAAATTTTGTCTCCTTTTTCAAATAGAATATAGTATCCAAATAAAAACTCTTTATTCCTAAAATAAATGCGGCAATAGCCGATACCGGGATTAAAAGCGGGCTCAGTTTTTTAAAATTACCACCTAAAAGCAAAGTCGTTATCTCAGTAGAATTACCTGCAAAAACAACTACTATTGGCAGTGCTATAACAAAAAGCAACGCTATTGATTTACTCATGTGTGATTGGAATGCATTATCATTGCCGTTTTGGGTGTACAGCTTCATGGCGATTGGCAGTGAAGAGGTAGCGGCAATGCCGATAAATACACCTATAGTTTGTTGAGTAAAGTCGTATCCTAAAGTAAATAAACCTGTTTCAACAACGCCTCTAAAATATCCGATTATAAACCGGCTTGCGTAACTTACCAAAAAGCTGAGGCCTGCTGAGGCGGTAAGTGGTAGGCTGTATAATGCCATTGACCGCAGTAAATCTTTATTAAATTTATACCCGGAAGGTTTTGCTGGAAAATTTGCGCTAAAATAGGAGTATATAACAGAAAAAACGAACCCTATTGTAACTCCGACAAATAAGCCCACAAAATTATATCCCAGGTAAATTAAAATAACACTCCCTCCAACCCCTATTATAGTTTTCAAGAAATTAGCCTTTGAAAAAATAATGGGCCGCAATTCGGTAATAAAGATTTGGGTAAGTAAATTGAACGCAAAATTCAAAAAAACCATTAGTCCCATCAATAACACCAACCATTTACTCAGGTATGTTTCAAAAAATAAATCGAATATTAAAAAACAGATAAACGTTGCCAGAGCAATTGCTATGGTAAAGTAATTGATTATAGACTTAACAAAGAGCATGTATTGATTTTGCTCACCGATAGCAATTGATTCAGGATAAAACCGTGATACTCCATATCTGAACCATTCGCAAAAAATGATATTTATAACACCAACAATACTTATAACCAAAGAGTACTTGCCGTAATCAGCGGGTTCTAACATTTTGGAATAATATAATATTGCAACAAATGAAATGAAACCGGGTAGTCCTTTGCTGAAAAGATATATTAGCGTATGTTTAAAAAAGGTATTCAAATTAAAAAAGATAACTTATATTTTTTGGAGGTCGTGAAGAAAGTCGAACACAAATAAACGATCCAGAATTCAATCAATTTAATTAACTGAATTCTTTTTGTACCAATCAAAACTAATTTTCAATCCCTGTAAAACAGAAAACTCCGGTTTATAACGAATCAACTCAAGGGCCTTATTGATGTTTGCCAGACTGTGCTTTACATCTCCTTTTCTTTCCTCCCTGTAACTTGGCTGTATTTCTAATTCTGCAATGTCGCATATATATTTCCAAAGTTCATTTAGCGTAGTACGTTCGCCGTAGGCAACATTTATTACTTCACTTTTACTAAGTCCGGTCATTAACATCGCTTTAATGTTAGCTTGAACAGCATTTTCAATAAAAGTAAAATCTCTGCTGGTTTCACCATCACCATTAATTATCGCGGCGTTATTTTGAAGTGAGTTTTCAATAAACAATGGAATTACAGCAGCATATGGCCCGGCCGGGTTTTGTTTTGGGCCAAAAACATTAAAATAACGCAGGCCGATTGTTTTTAAGTCGTATACCCTATCGAATACATCGGCATATAGTTCGTTAACTAATTTGGTCACAGCATAAGGAGACAATGGTGCGCCTTCGTTGCCCTCTACTTTCGGTAAAGTGGGACTGTCGCCATAAGTAGATGAGGATGCCGCATATACCATTCTCTTGACATTAGCGGTGTCCTTCACCGCTAACAATATATTTAGGAAACCCGAAATGTTAACTTCATTAGTAGTAACCGGATCTGCAATAGACCGGGGAACCGAACCCAGCGCGGCTTGATGGCTTACATAATCAATACCTATAAGAGCTGATTTGCAAGTATCCAAATCCCTGATATCCCCTTCCACAAACTCAAAATTTCCTAGCCCGATATATGGTTCAATATTTTTATAATAGCCTGTGGAGAGATTATCAAGTACCCTAACTTTTTTGGCCCCGTATTTAATTAAATATTCTACAAGATTTGACCCGATAAACCCTGCTCCACCTGTAATCAAAAATGTCTTATCATCCAAATTTTCAGTATGATAAGCTTTTTCGTACATATTATTAAAGTCTTGCATCTATTTCCTTTGTATCTAAAAACCCTTTAACATCGTAAACTATACAATCTTTTGCTTTAATTGCAGCCAGGTCCAAATCTTTAAACTCTTTGTGTCCAACAGCCAAAATAATTGCATTATACTGTTTCTGATTAACAGCATCGATTTCAGCTAAAGTCTCAAAGCCATACTCGTGAAAAACTTCATTCGGCTTTGCCCACGGATCATACACGGTTAAATCGGTATTATACGTTTTCAATTCATCAATAATGTCAATCACTTTGGTATTTCTTACATCCGGGCAGTTTTCCTTAAACGTAAATCCTAATATCAGAATGTTTGAATTTCTGACCTGGATATCCTTATTGATCATCAACTTAATAACTTCTCTGGCAACGTATGACCCCATATCATCATTTAATCGTCTGCCAGCAAGTATAATTTCCGGATGATAGCCCAATTCCTGCGCTTTTTGAGCCAAATAATATGGATCAACGCCAATACAGTGACCGCCTACAAGCCCGGGTTTAAATTTAAGAAAGTTCCATTTGGTACCTGCTGCTTCTAATACTTCGTGCGTATCGATCTGCATTTTATTGAAAATTTTACTCAATTCATTCACGAATGCAATATTGATATCCCGCTGCGAATTTTCTATCACCTTAGCAGCTTCTGCAACCTTTATACTACTTGCCTTATGTGTACCTGCCATTATTACCGAACTGTATATATGATCGATATATTCGGCAGCTTCAGGTGTAGAGCCTGATGTTATCTTCAAAATCCTGGAAACAGTGTGTTCCTTATCTCCAGGATTGATCCTTTCAGGGGAATATCCAGCATAAAAATCTCCATTATATACAAGTCCGCTTATTCTCTCCAATATCGGAACACATTCGTCCTCAGTTACTCCAGGGTAGACTGTAGATTCGTAAACTACTATCGCTCCTTTTCTAAGTACTCCACCAACGGTTTCACTTGCTTTATACAAGGGGCTCAGATCTGGCCGGTTATTTTTATCAACTGGTGTAGGTACAGTTATTATGAAAAAATTACAATCCTTCAGATCGCCTGCATTTGAGCTACAAATAAGCCCTATAGTATCGCCACCTTTTTTGTTGACAGATTCTAAATGCCCGGAATCTATTTCCAATGTGCGGTCATAATTATTATTTAGTTCTGATATTCGGTTTGGATTTATATCAAATCCAACGACTTCATATTTTTTTGCGAATTCAACTGCAAGCGGTAATCCCACATATCCTAAACCAATGACTGCAATTTTAACATGTTCCGGATTTTTGAATTTTTTATTATTGGATTGTTCTAACGGCATATCATTATATTCTGGTATTTAATCAATTTAACAGATAGCATCAAAAATTGAATTTAATTTGACGTAATACTAAATAGCTATAAAACCTCAAAAATTCACATTTGCTCATTACCAGAATGCATAATTCTCCGGTAGTATCTTATGAGGCTAAGAGCAATAATAGTTAATATCCCCCCTAAAATCGCGCCTATAATTGGCCCTTTTAATTTGCCTATCTTTTCTTGCTCCAATGGTAAGATTGGTGTATCAATTATTTGCACTAAAGGAGTCTCCTTCCGTAAAGAAATTTTAGCAAGTTCAAGATTCTTAACCAACTCCGTTAACATCGCTCCATTAGCCTCCACATCTACCTGCCGACGCTGTGATGGCACCCTTAAAATTTGCAACGACGGATTAGGGTTAGGGTTAATATCTGATGTTGAAGCTACACCTGTAATCGCCGAATTTAATTCATTTCTTACAGAGTCTGTCAACCTTTGAAGTACCAATACAGTTTGGGATGAATTTTTAGTTTTGGTATCGATATAGAAATCTGATACTTTTTTGACGAGTATTTCAGCAAAGTATTTTGAAAATAGTTCATCTTTTGAGTCTACTTCAACATCTATAATATTCAACTTTTTGTCTGTTTTATCAACGGTTAAATTCTTCTTAAGGATTTTCCGATAGAAAACACCTAATACACTATCCTGATGCAAGGTAAATTTAGAACGATTAACATCAGGCAAAAAGTCTACCTTAACCAATACCGGATCACCTTGCCAATCTTCCTGAAACTTATTGAAGGTCATATATAAATGTGCCAGGGTCTGCTTTTTCCCGTCTATAACTATTGGGGTAAGCAGTGTATTTTCTATCATGGAGCGCGATTTCAGCAGCTCTATCAAATTATCACCTGTAAATGCGCCGCCGGGGCCGATTCCCAAATCTATCCCGAATTGGCTGGCCAATCCAACAGCCGCCCCAAGGCCAGAACCAGATGCAGAGTTATCGTCCTGAAGTGCAAAGCTTAATTCTGCTTTGTAAACCGGCTTTATTAGAAATGATAATGCCAAACCCAAGACTCCCCCGATTAAGCAGGCAATAAGAATGACTTTCCATTTAGTGAAAATATATTTTTTCCCCTCCCTTATGTTCAATATTAGATCTTTCAGGGAAATTTCAGCAGAGTCATTGGCATTCATTTGATTCGAAGTCTGAGCCATTAATTTATTACAAATAATAATGTCTATTTCTTTAGTAATGTCACTATGCCAAGTATTACGGCGCCCAGGGACGCGAGGCCTGTAGTGAACCCAATAATCTCTCCCGGGTTTCCTTTAGGCTCCGGTTTTTGTGGTACGTAAATTTCGCTCCCCGGTTTCACTTTCGGATGGCTGTTAAAAAATAATATCTTTCTTGTTCCTTTTACTGTACCGTTGGGGTAAACAACGTAAGCACCTCGTTTTAAAGCATTGGGAGAGAACCCACCTGCGTTTAATACGTAACCCCTGAATGTCTTTCCGCTCGTATAAATAATAGCGCTGGGATATAATACTTCTCCATTAACTCTTACTGTCTGTAATAATTTGGGCACCCTTAAAATGTCAGCATCTTCCAAAATAAGATCCTCGCTTCCATGCGGCTTCTGCAATATTTTTTGCAGATCGATACCTATGAAATTGTTACGTGGTTGATAAATACTGTCCTTTTTGATGCTTTTATTATTCCCATTATTGCCGACTGGATTATTCGCAATGTTAGCCGAATTAATACCTGTTGACGTATTGCTATTCACATTCGCTGCAGACACGTTATAATCACTCTGAAGTCGTTGAAAATTCTGAAGGCGCTCCTGATTTATTTCAGAGGTGTCAACTTTTGTTTTATCAACTCCTAATACCGCCGCATTATCTCGCTTTAAACTCGTACCATCTATATCTGCGGATTTGGTTAGCCCCCCCGCTCGTTTGATTATATCGGATATCCGCTCATTTTTGTTTTGAATAGTATAATATCCTGGATATAACACTTCGCCCTCAACCTTTACAACTCTTTGAACTTCGTACCCAGGCAAACTGTATATGGATATGATATCAAATGGTTTCAGAGTGAAGTTGGCGTCATTAGTCCTTAAATTCGGATCGACGTTTACACTGAATACCTGGGCGACCCTCGTATTTGTTGTCATCGGATCACTATCATAAACTCTTCTTGACACTTCGATTCTTTTCGCGGTGGCGCCTTCTTTAAACCCTCCCGCTTTAATAACTAAGTCAGTCACCTTCATACTATCGGCAAATGAATAATCACCCGGGTTCCTCACTTCTCCTTTAATGGTGATTGTATATTTATCGCGTAAATCAAATATGGAAGCAATTGACACGCTATCTTCCCTTTGCAACGGAATATCGGCCGAAGCCTGATTCAAAGCGTCATTCACATTAAAAGACAATTGTTGTTGTGTATTATCCGGATTAAGTCTAGTTATACTTCCATGAGCTGTAAATGCATCTTCCTTTAATCCGCCCGCATTTTTAATTAATTGCGATAAGGTCAACCCTTTCTTCAATTCAAATATCCCTGGTCTGAACACAGCGCCAGTGATCTGCACCCTGTTTTCATAACGATCGATAATTTTATCAACCGTGAATTTATCTCCCCGTAAAGGCGTATATTTATCATAATCAGTTTCAAACACATCAGCAATCTTACGCTGCCGATCACTTACCTGGTCAACCTTGATACGCTTCGTATACGCTTCATCGGTAAAACCGCCCGAAAAATTTAATACATCCTGCAATTTCTCGCCTGACAATACCTCAAACAATGCAGGTATCTTTACTTCACCTTTTAACAGAATACGAACTTTATAAGCAGGTACACGTATCACATCCTGATCTCTTAGCGAGATATTATCTTTTTGACTGCCTTTAACCAGGAAATCATACAAATCGATATGGCGGATCACTTTATTATCGCGTATTACTTCTATTTCTCTGAATGAACCCACATCATTGGGACCTCCTGCTACGTAAAGTGCATTAAATACAGTAGACAGTGATGGTAAAGTATATGTCCCCGGTTTCATCACCTGCCCTTGCAAGATCACACTGATACTGCGGATATCACCTAAACTCACCTTTACATTTGTGCCCTTTCCTATAGCGTAATTATTTGCTGCAAGCTTGCTCTTTACAGCAGAAGTTACTTCTTCAATAGTCTTACCAACTACACCCAACACTCCTACACCCGGAATGTTAATATTACCCTCAGGCGAGACAGTCAAGCTCCAATCGACAGAAGAATTGCCATATACATTGATCCTGATCTGGTCATCCGGACCAACAATATAGTTTAAAGGAGTAGCCAGTTTCAGATTAGGTTGAAAGGTGTTTGCATTACTGTTTCTAAATAGGTCCGCACCAAATATTTTTGGCTTAAGCTCTTCAAATACATTAAATTGATTAGGGAGCTTTTGATTATTTGTAGTATCTGGAGTATAGTTTAGTTTCCTGGAAGATTGCCGGGTAGTATCGCTGCCGTTTGAATTACCGGGAGAATTATTGCCGGCGATGCCGTTTTTCTTACGAATATCATTAACCCTGGTCTGGAGCTTTTTTATCTGCTCATCAGACACTCCCTTAGCCTGAGCTAATTGTATTAGTTGAGAGTCACTTAATCCCATTTGCTGGGCTTTTTGCATCAACTGCATAATTTGCGCGTCCGATAGATCATCAACATTTATGCTGGACAAATTCTGAGAGAGCGACTGTGCTGAAGCTGGGCTATAAGCTAAAAAAAACAGAAAAGTAGCAAGGATGGTTAGGTAGATTTTAAAACTATTCATTCTTCTTCGATAATCATAGGAGTGAAAACGCAAAAACTCTTGTTTAGTTTTGCGTGCAATAATAAGCAAATTAAAAAAGATTGACCGATATAAGTTTCACTTTGCCCACCCAACCACACAAAAGTAACTAATATTGAAATAGTTACAAAGTCTGATTAAAACAGTAAAGCCTTCCGTTTTTCACAGAAGGCTTTACCAAATTTATTTAAAAAATTGAACTATGCTTCAACTTCTTCGGTCTTTGAAGCCATCAGGCGATCAAACTCCTCTTGCGATCCTACGCGGATATTTTCGTATTGGCGTAAACCTGTTCCTGACGGGATCAAGTGACCTACGATCACATTTTCCTTCAGGCCAAGCATAAGGTCTTTTTTACCCGCAATAGCGGCTTCATTCAGTACTTTGGTTGTTTCCTGGAATGACGCGGCAGAGATAAACGATTTAGTGCCTAATGATGCCCTGGTGATACCTTGCAGCACCGGACTCGATGTTGCAGAAATAGCATCTCTCACTTCAACCAGCTTCATGTCTTTACGTTTCAGGATAGAGTTCTCATCTCTGAGCCTTCTAACCGACACGATCTGACCAGATTTTAATGAAGTAGAGTCACCTGGCTCAACAATTACTTTCTTATCAAATATCTCGTCATTTTCCTTCATGAAATCCCAACTGTCAACAGCCTCCTTTTCAAGGAAACGGGTGTCGCCGGCATCTTCAATCTGCACTTTTTGCATCATTTGGTGAACGATCACTTCAAAGTGTTTATCGTTGATCTTCACACCCTGCAAACGGTAAACTTCCTGTATACCATTTACCAGGTATTCCTGTACTGCAGCCGGTCCTTTAATAGCAAGGATGTCAGCAGGTGATATTGAACCATCAGACAATGGCATACCGGCTTTCACGAAGTCGTTATCCTGTACAAGGATGTGTTTCGACAGCGGAACCAGGTATTTCTTGATCTGACCATCTTTTGATTCGATAGTGATTTCGCGGTTACCACGTTTAACACCGCCCAAGCTTACTACACCGTCAATTTCGGTTACTACAGCCGGGTTAGATGGGTTACGTGCTTCGAACAACTCAGTTACACGTGGCAGGCCGCCGGTGATGTCGCGCGTTTTACCAGTCGAACGAGGGATCTTAGCGATAACCTGTCCGGTTTGGATCTTATCACCTTCATCAACAGCGATGTGGGCACCTACCGGAATGTTGTATCCTTTTATCAGGTTACCTTTTGTATCGGCAATCTGGATAGCAGGGTTTTTAGTTTTATCACGGGTATCGATGATCACTTTTTCGCGGTGACCAGTTTGCTCATCTGATTCCTCACGGAAAGTGATACCTTCCAATACAGCATCAAATTTGGCAACACCGGCAAATTCAGAAATAATTACCGCGTTATATGGATCCCATGAACAGATACGGTCGCCTTTAGATATCTTGCTGCCATCTTTCGCATACAGGTATGAACCGTATGGAATGTTGTTGGTCATGATCACTTTGTTGCTTCCCTGTTCAAGGATACGGAACTCACCTGAACGGCCCAATACTACGTCAACTGTACCTTCTTCAGTTTTGAATGGTACGGTACGTACGTTCTCGAACTCAATGATACCTTCAAAACGTGCATTGATCTGCGATTCAGCAGCAATGTTCGAAGCGGTACCACCCACGTGGAATGTACGGAGTGTTAACTGTGTACCCGGCTCACCGATAGACTGTGCAGCAATTACACCTACAGCCTCGCCCATTTGCACGCGTTTGCCACTTGCAAGGTTACGGCCATAGCACAATGAACATACACCGCGTTTGCTCTCGCAGGTTAATACCGAACGAATTTCGATACCTTCCAGTGGTGAGTTTTCTATATTCTTAGCAATTTCTTCGTCTATATCCTGACCTGCTGAAACCAATAGTTCACCCGTGATTGGATCATGTACATCATGTAATGTAGTACGGCCCAAAATACGGTCATACAATGGTTCAACAATGTCCTCGTTATCTTTTAATGCAGTAGTAAATATACCTCTAAGCGTTCCGCAATCTACTTCGCCAACGATCATATCCTGAGCCACATCATGTAAACGACGGGTCAGGTAACCAGCGTCAGCAGTTTTCAACGCGGTATCGGCCAAACCTTTACGGGCACCGTGGGTTGAAATAAAGTACTCCAATACCGACAAACCTTCTTTAAAGTTTGAAAGGATCGGGTTCTCGATAATTTCACCACCTGAACCTGATTTTTGCGGTTTCGCCATCAAACCACGCATACCTGCAAGCTGACGGATCTGCTCTTTTGAGCCACGGGCGCCAGAATCAAGCATCATGTACACCGAGTTGAAGCCCTGGTTATCTGTCGACAATATCTCCATCACATTTGCGGTCAAACGGTTGTTGATACGTGTCCAGATATCGATGATCTGATTATAACGTTCGTTATTGGTAATGAAACCCATATTGTAGTTACCCATCACCTCTTCAACTTGTTTAGAAGCTTGTTCAATTAAAGTAACTTTTTCAGCAGGAATGTTGATGTCCTTCAGGTTAAATGATAGTCCCCCCTGGAACGCCATCTGGAAACCTAATTCCTTGATATCATCCAGGAATTGGGCAGCGCGTGCCATACCAGTCACTTTCACCACATCACCAATGATGTCGCGAAGTGATTTTTTAGTAAGCAACTCATTAATATAACCTACTTCAATGGGAACATGCTGGTTAAATAGCACACGGCCTACTGTAGTTTCGATCAGTTTGTTAACGATGCTGCCGTCTTTTTCTTTCACATTAGCTTTAACCTTGATAAAGGCGTGCAGGTCAACTTTCTTCTCGTTGAAAGCGATAATTACTTCTTCAGCTGAGTAGAATGCCAAACCTTCACCTTTAATTACACGTGCCGCATCTGTTTTACGGCCTTTGGTTATGTAGTACAAACCAAGCACCATGTCCTGAGATGGTACAGTAATAGGCGTACCGTTGGCAGGGTTAAGAATGTTGTGTGATGCAAGCATCAGTATTTGGGCTTCCAGGATAGCAGCATTACCAAGCGGTACGTGCACGGCCATCTGGTCACCGTCAAAGTCGGCGTTGAACGCGGTACAGGTCAACGGGTGCAGCTGGATAGCTTTACCTTCAACCAGTTTCGGCTGGAATGACTGAATACCCAAACGGTGCAGCGTAGGCGCGCGGTTTAGCAACACAGGATGCCCTTTCAGTACGTTTTCCAATATATCCCAAACCAGTGGGTCTTTACGGTCAACAATCTTTTTAGCTGATTTTACTGTTTTAACCACACCTCTTTCGATCATCTTTCGAATGATGAATGGTTTAAACAACTCCGCAGCCATATCTTTTGGCAAACCGCATTCGTGCAATTTCAGGTTAGGACCAACGACAATTACCGAACGGGCTGAATAGTCAACACGTTTACCTAATAAGTTTTGACGGAAACGGCCTTGTTTACCTTTCAGGATGTCTGAAAGTGATTTCAGGGCGCGATTGCCTTCAGTTTTTACAGCGTTTACTTTACGTGAGTTATCGAACAACGAATCCACAGCTTCCTGCAGCATACGTTTCTCGTTACGTAAAATTACTTCTGGTGCTTTGATCTCGATCAAACGTTTCAAACGGTTGTTACGGATGATCACACGACGATATAAGTCGTTTAAATCGGAAGTAGCAAACCTGCCACCTTCCAATGGCACCAACGGACGCAGTTCAGGAGGAATAACCGGAACGATCTTAACGATCATCCACTCCGGGTTATTTTCGATCCTGGTTTTTGCATCACGGAAAGCTTCAACTACCTGAAGGCGTTTTAAAGCCTCGTTTTTACGTTGTTGTGAAGTTTCGTTAGCAGCCTGGTGACGCAGATTATAGGATAACTGATCCAAGTCAAGGCGTTTTAACAATTCTTCCAATGCCTCAGCACCCATTTTAGCAACGAATTTCTGAGGATCTTTATCATCCAGGTATTGGTTTTCTTTTGGAAGAGTATCCAATACGTCAAGGTATTCTTCTTCTGTAAGGAAGTCCATAGCATTGATGCCATCAGCTTCCTTAATACCCGGCTGAACAACTACATATCTTTCATAATAAATGATCAGATCGAGTTTCTTGGTTGGCAAGCCCAGCAGATAACCAATTTTGTTTGGCAACGAACGGAAATACCAGATATGAGCAACAGGAACCACCAGGTTGATGTGTCCCATACGCTCACGACGTACCTTCTTTTCAGTTACTTCAACACCGCAACGGTCGCACACGATACCCTTGTAACGGATACGTTTGTACTTACCGCAATGGCATTCGTAATCTTTAACCGGACCAAAAATACGCTCGCAGAATAAGCCATCACGCTCAGGTTTGTAGGTCCTGTAGTTAATGGTTTCTGGTTTTAAAACCTCACCGCTTGAACGCTCCAGAATGGATTCAGGTGAAGCCAGACTGATGGTAATAGTGGTGAAGTTACTTTTGATTTTATTATCCTTTTTGTAAGACATAGTCTCCTTTGTTTTTAATGAGTGAATGAGTGAGTAGTGAATGATTGAATGAAGACCTTAATCACCCATTCGCTCATTCACTAATTCAATTCATTATTCTAATGTAATATCCAAGCCTAAACCTCTTAACTCGTGAACCAATACGTTGAATGATTCAGGAACAGATGGTGTAGGTAGGTTTTCACCCTTAACGATTGCTTCGTAAGTTTTAGCACGACCGATAACGTCGTCCGACTTAACAGTCAATATTTCCTGCAGGATGTTTGACGCTCCGAATGCTTCCAGTGCCCAAACTTCCATCTCGCCAAAACGCTGACCACCGAACTGAGCTTTACCGCCCAATGGTTGTTGTGTAATTAATGAGTATGGACCTATTGAACGTGCGTGCATCTTATCGTCAACCATGTGGCCCAGTTTCAGCATGTAGATAATACCTACAGTGGTTGGCTGATCGAAACGATCACCAGTTAAACCATTGTACAGATATGTTCTGCCCGATTCAGGTAAGCCGGCTTTCTTCACCCACTCTTCCACTTCTTCGTGGCTCGCACCATCAAAGATCGGAGTAGCAAATTTTACGCCCAGCTCTTTACCAGCCCAGCCTAATACGGTTTCGTATATTTGGCCCAGGTTCATACGTGAAGGTACACCCAGCGGGTTCAATACGATATCAACAGGTGTTCCGTCTTCAAGGAATGGCATATCCTCGTCACGTACGATACGGGCAACAATACCCTTATTACCGTGACGTCCTGCCATTTTATCACCTACTTTCAGCTTACGCTTTTTAGCGATGTAAACCTTAGCCATCTGAACAATACCTGATGGAAGCTCGTCACCCACACTGATCGCAAATTTATCGCGACGGTAAGCACCTAGTTCCTCATTTACTTTGATTCCATAGTTATGAAGAAGGATCTTGATCTGATCATTCTTGTCATCATCAGTGGTCCATTTAGTTGGGTTGATATTTTCATAGTTCAGCTCAGTCAAAATTTTCTGGGTAAACTTAACACCTTTTGGCGCCAGCAATTCCTTGTAAACATTGTAAACACCTTGTGATGTTTTACCGTTCACGATCTCGAATAATTTGTCAATCAAAATATTCTTCAGATCTTTTATTGCTTTTTCGTGCTTGGTATCAAGCTTATCCAACTGTGCTTTCTCTTCGGCTTTTGAAGTTTTCTTTGCACGCGAGAACAATTTGGTATCGATAACCACACCATTTATCGATGGTGGAGTTTTCAGTGACGCATCTTTCACATCACCTGCCTTATCACCAAATATTGCACGTAACAATTTTTCTTCCGGTGAAGGGTCAGACTCACCTTTTGGAGTGATCTTACCGATCAGGATATCACCTTCTTTCACCTCAGCGCCAATACGGATGATACCGTCTTCATCAAGGTCTTTAGTAGCCTCTTCTGATACGTTTGGAATGTCCGGCGTCAGCTCTTCTTCACCGCGTTTAGTGTCACGAACTTCAAGCTCGAACTCTTCAACGTGTAATGAAGTAAATATATCCTGCGACACAACGCGCTCTGAAATCACGATCGCATCCTCAAAGTTGTATCCCTGCCAAGGCATGAAGGCTACTTTAAGGTTACGGCCCAACGCCAGCTCACCATTTTGTGTTGCATAACCTTCGCAAAGCACCTGGCCTTTTTCAACCCTTTCACCTTTCTTAACGATCGGTTTCAGGTTCATGGTAGTGCTCTGATTGGTTTTCTTAAACTTAGTTAACAGGTAAGTTCTGCTATCACCGTCAAATGATACAAGGCGCTCGTCCTCGTTACGGTCGTATTTAATACGAATCTCGGTAGCATCAACATACTCAACCACACCATCGCCTTCGGCATTGATCAATGTACGGGAGTCTTTTGCCACACGGCCTTCCAAACCTGTACCTACAATCGGCGCCTCAGGACGCAGCAATGGCACAGCCTGGCGTTGCATGTTTGAACCCATCAGCGCACGGTTAGCGTCATCATGTTCCAGGAATGGGATCAGTGATGCTGCTATCGAAGTGATCTGGTTCGGAGCGATATCCATATAATCAAGCCTTTCTGGCTCAATTATCGGGAAGTCACCCTCGAAACGTGCTTTAACACGTGGGGTTGCGAAAATACCTTTATCGTTATATACTGCATTAGCCTGACCAATGGTTTTGCCATCTTCATCTTCGGCAGACAGGTATACAACAGGCTCGTCAACTGCTACAACACCTTTATCAACGCGTTTGTATGGGGTTTCAATGAAACCTAAGTTGTTGATCTTAGCGTGTACGCAAAGTGAAGAGATCAGACCGATGTTCGGACCTTCCGGAGTTTCGATGGTACACAAACGACCATAGTGGGTGTAGTGTACGTCACGAACTTCGAAACCTGCACGCTCACGTGACAGACCACCAGGACCTAAGGCCGACAGACGACGCTTGTGCGTAATCTCTGCCAGTGGGTTGGTTTGGTCCATGAACTGAGAAAGCTGGTTGGTACCGAAGAATGAGTTGATTACCGATGACAATGTACGTGCATTGATCAGGTCAGTTGGTGTGAACACCTCGTTATCACGAATGTTCATACGTTCACGGATGGTACGTGCCATACGTGCCAGACCTACGCCGAACTGAGCATATAACTGCTCACCCACGGTACGTACACGACGGTTTGACAAGTGATCGATATCATCCACCTCGGCTTTTGAGTTGATCAGTTTGATCAGGTATTTAACGATAGCAATAATATCCTGCTTGGTCAAAACCTTGGTCTCATCTGATGTATCAAGCTTAAGCTTACGGTTGATGCGGTAACGACCCACATCGCCCAGGTCATATCTTTTATCAGAGAAGAATAAACGATCGATGATACCACGAGCTGTTTCTTCATCAGGTGGTTCCGCGTTACGTAATTGACGGTAGATGTGCTCAACCGCTTCTTTTTCTGAGTTGGAAGTATCCTTTTGTAAAGTATTATATATAATAGTATAATCACCGCTGGTTGAAGCATCTTCCTTGTTCAGGATGATAGTTTTCACACCTGCATCGATGATCATATCGATATGGTCGTCTTCCAGAACGGTTTCACGCTCAAGGATGATCTCATTACGGTCAATAGACACAACCTCCCCTGTATCTTCGTCAACAAAGTCTTCAACCCATTTTTTAAGAACCCTTGCGGCTAGCTTACGACCGATAAATTTTTTCAGGCCTGATTTGCTCACCTTCACTTCGTCAGCCAGCTCAAATAATTCCAATATATCTTTATCAGAATCGTAGCCTATTGCACGAAGCAACGTAGTAACCGGGAATTTCTTTTTACGGTCAATGTAAGCATACATCACGTTGTTCACGTCTGTAGCAAACTCTATCCATGAACCTTTGAAAGGGATAACACGGGCAGAGTACAATTTAGTACCGTTTGTGTGGCGGCTCTGACCAAAGAACACACCTGGCGAACGGTGTAACTGGGATACAATTACACGCTCGGCACCGTTGATAACGAAAGTACCTTTGGGGGTCATGTAAGGGATAGTTCCCAGGTACACGTCCTGTACGATAGTTTCAAAATCTTCGTGTTCAGCATCGTTACATGATAAGCGAAGTTTCGCTTTCAGCGGCACACTGTAAGTTAATCCGCGCTCAATACACTCGCGTATATCGTAACGTGGCGGATCAATAAAATAGTCAAGAAACTCTAAAACGAAGATGTTTCTTGAATCCGAAATTGGAAAATTTTCGGCAAACACTTTAAACAACCCTTCCTTATGGCGGTTGTCTGAGGTGGTTTCCAATTGAAAAAATTCCTGGAAAGATTGCAACTGAACGTCCAGAAAATCAGGATAATCCAGTACTTTTCTGCTCGTTGCAAAATTTACTCTTTGATTATTTTTGTTTGCCAAGGGATTATAATTTTAGTTTAATAATAAACTTGAACTGTTTGATTAAAGTTTTACCTGAACTTCAAACAAAAATGAGAAAGTCATAAACGACAATAGACCCCGACCGAAAAGGTCGGAGTCTTATGTTAATTTCGCCGGTTGAAGTTATTTAACTTCAACAACAGCTCCAGCTTCTTCTAATTGTTTTTTCAGAGATTCAGCTTCTTCTTTAGATACACCAGTTTTTACTTCTTTAGGTGCACCGTCAACAAGATCTTTCGCTTCTTTCAAACCAAGGCCGGTTAGATCTTTTACTAATTTAACAACTGCTAATTTAGCGCCGCCTGCTTCTTTCAGGATAACGTCGAATGCAGTTTGAGCAGCTTCAGCAGCAGGAGCAGCATCGCCACCACCAGCAGCAGGAGCAGCTACAGCAACAGCTGCAGCAGCAGGCTCAATGCCGTACTCGTCTTTCAATATCTGAGCTAATTCGTTAACTTCTTTTACTGTCAAGTTTACCAACTGTTCAGCAAATGATTTTAAATCTGCCATTTTATTTTTACTTTTTTCTTTAAATACTTTGTTGTTTAATGCGGAACTTCAGGGCGTCCGTTAACCTCTTTCCTGTAATGTTTTAACAATTCCTGCCAGTTTATTTCCGCCTGATTGCAGACCTGAAATAACGTTTTTAGCTGGTGATTGCAATAATCCGATAATCTCGCCGATCAACTGTTCTTTCGATTTCAGGTTGATCAGGGTATCCAACTGCTTGTCGCCAATAAATACAGACGAATCGATATAAGCTGCTTTTAAAACTGGTTTGTCACCTGTTCTTCTCAATTGTTTGATCAGTTTTGCCGGAGCAGTTGCTGACTTTGAGAAAAGGATTGATGATGAACCTTTTAATGCATCATACATTGGGCTAAAATCACCACCTACTGCTTCCATAGCTTTTTTAATCAAGCTATTTTTAGCAACCTGCATGGTGATGTCGCTTTCGAAAAATTTACGACGGATATCGTTTACTTTTGCAACCGTCAGATTAGAAGTATCGGTGATATAAAAATTACCGTACTCTTTCATCTGTTCAGTAAGGGCAAGAACAAGCTCGTGTTTTTCTTCTTTATTCATGATTAGATCCCCGCTACTGTTTTAGTTTCAATTTCGATTCCGGGCGACATAGTTGAAGAGATATGGATACTCTTGAAATATGTTCCTTTAGCTGCTGAAGGTTTTAATTTTGAGATAGTTTGCAATACTTCTAAAGCATTCTCATAAATTTTATCAGCAGGGAAAGATACTTTTCCTATTGAAGCATGAATGATACCGGTTTTATCAACCTTGAAGTCGATCTTACCACCTTTAACCTCAGTTACTGCTTTTCCAACTTCTGGGGTTACAGTACCTGATTTAGGGTTTGGCATCAGGTTACGCGGACCTAAAATACGGCCCAAACGTCCAACCTTTGCCATAACACTTGGCATAGTAATGATAATATCAACATCAGTCCATCCACCTTCAATCTTGGCAATATAGTCGTCCAAACCTACAAAATCTGCACCTGCGTCCTTTGCTTCCTGCTCTTTGTCAGGCGTGCAAAGCACCAATACACGTACAGTTTTACCGGTTCCATGAGGTAAGGTTGCTATACCACGCACCATTTGATTGGCTTTACGCGGGTCAACACCTAAACGAACATCAATATCTACTGATGAATCAAATTTGGTATAGTTAATTTCCTTTACCAAAGATGACGCATCCTGTAATGAATACGCTTTGTTAGCCTCAATTTTGGACTGTGCCGCTTTTTGATTTTTTGTTAATCTTGCCACTGTCTTAAACTGATTTGTATAAATTAATTGTTCCAGGGAGCTGTACCGCTAACGGTAATTCCCATACTTCTGGCAGTACCTGCCACCATTTTCATGGCTGATTCTACTGTAAATGCGTTCAAATCAGGCATTTTATCTTTAGCTATCGCCTCAACCTGGTTCCAGTTTACACTGGCTACTTTTTTACGGTTTGGCTCGGCCGACCCACTTTTGATACCTGATGCTTCCATCAACTGGATAGCTACAGGAGGGGTTTTGATGATAAAATCAAATGACTTGTCGACGTAAACAGTGATCACTACAGGTAACACTTTACCAGGTCTGTCCTGGGTACGTGCGTTGAACTGCTTGCAAAATTCCATAATGTTCACCCCTTTTGCACCTAAAGCAGGTCCAATTGGAGGCGATGGATTTGCAGCGCCGCCCTTCACCTGAAGCTTAACCATTGCACCGATTTCTTTTGCCATCTTGCTTTTTTTAATTAGTACTCAATGTTATAGTGGAAGCTAAGTAACATTTAAGCTTGTTTAATGATTGATTTAGTGAATGAGTGATTTCACCCACCCTATTTAAATCATCATTTATATTTTTAAAGTTTCCGACTGATCATTCACTAATTCACTAAATCAGTCATTCACTAATTATTCTTTCTCTACCTGCATGTAATTCAATTCAAGCGGCGTACGGCGCCCGAATATCTTCACCATTACTTTCAGTTTCTTCTTTTCCTCGTTCACTTCTTCTATCACACCGCTGAAACCATTGAACGGACCGTCCATTACTTTCACGCTTTCGCCTACATAATAAGGAACGCTCATCGTTTCGCCCTGTGCGGTCATTTCGTCCACCTTACCTAATATCCTGCTCACTTCAGACGGACGCATAGGGATAGCGTTACCGGCCTTATCGCCTAAGAAACCGATCACACTATTGATATTCTTGATCACGTGCTCCAGCTCACCATCAAGGGCAGCTTCCATCAGCACATAGCCCGGAAGTATATTGCGTTCTTTTGCAATCTTCTTACCGTCGCGCATCTGGTAGTACTTTTCGGTAGGTATTAATACCTGAGGAACTAAATGCGATATGCCCAAACGATTAATTTCGGCATCAATATATTGTTTAACCTTTTTTTCCTTACCGCTGATGGCCCTTACCACATACCATTTCAATTGTTCACTCATTTCGTATACAAATTAGGCTAGTGATGTATAAAGCTTGTCCAGTATAAAATGGATCAATTGATCCATACCAAATATAACCAGGGCAATAATGATAGCAGCTACCAATACTACTATAGCGCTGTTTGAAAGCTCGCGCCAGGTAGGCCAGGTAACCTTCTCGGTTAGCTCTATATAAGACTCTTTGATATACTCTGTTATTGCAGCCATTTTTGTTACTTATTACGCACGGGAACAAGGATTCGAACCCTGATCAAAGGTTTTGGAGACCTCTATTCTACCATTGAACTATTCCCGTTTATACTTAATTTTCTTACTTCCCTCTTAGTGAACAAAGTACTTAGCCGTATCCGGCTAAGTACTTTGAAAGAAATTAACCTATTCCTTGTGTGTCCGGTTAAGGACCGTCAGGGTAGATTATTTTAAGATTTCAGTTACCTGACCTGCACCTACGGTACGACCACCTTCACGGATAGCGAAACGTAAGCCTTTTTCCATTGCGATAGCGTTGATCAGCTTTACAGTGATGGTAACGTTATCACCTGGCATAACCATTTCTACACCTTCTGCCAGTGAAATTTCACCAGTTACGTCAGTTGTGCGGAAATAGAATTGAGGACGGTATTTATTGAAGAATGGAGTGTGACGGCCACCTTCTGCTTTTGATAATACGTAAACTTCGGCTTTGAAATCAGTATGCGGAGTCACTGAACCTGGTTTGCAAATAACCATACCACGACGGATATCAGTTTTTTCAATACCACGTAACAATAAACCTACGTTGTCACCAGCTTCACCTCTGTCAAGGATCTTGCGGAACATTTCAACACCTGTTACAGTTGATTTCAGGTTTTCTGCACCCATACCCAGGATGTCAACAGCATCACCAGAGTTGATTACACCACGCTCGATACGACCAGTTGCTACAGTACCACGACCAGTGATCGAGAATACGTCTTCAACAGGCATCAGGAATGGAAGTTCAGTCAGACGCGGAGGGATTGGAATGTAGCTATCTACAGCATCCATCAATTCCATAATCTTTTCAACCCATTTTGGATCAGCATTCAAGCCACCAAGAGCTGAGCCCTGGATAACTGGGATATCATCACCTGGATATTCGTAGAATGATAATAGTTCACGAATTTCCATTTCAACTAGTTCTAACAATTCCGGATCATCAACCATGTCAACTTTGTTCATGAAAACAACAAGTGCAGGTACACCTACCTGACGAGCTAACAGGATGTGCTCACGTGTTTGAGGCATAGGACCATCAGTAGCAGCAACCACTATAATTGCACCGTCCATCTGCGCAGCACCAGTAACCATGTTTTTTACATAGTCAGCGTGTCCCGGGCAGTCAACGTGAGCATAGTGACGGTTTGCAGTTGAATATTCAACGTGCGCAGTGTTGATAGTGATACCACGCTCTTTTTCTTCAGGAGCTGAGTCAATTGAATCGAAAGAACGAGCCTCAGATAAACCTTTGTCAGCTAATACTTTGGTGATAGCTGCGGTAAGGGTTGTTTTACCGTGGTCAACGTGACCGATTGTACCGATGTTTAAGTGCGGCTTACTGCGGTCAAATTTTTCTTTTGCCATGATTTATAAAAATTTTGTAGGTTAATTTTATTTTTAATTGTCGTATTTATACGCCGAGCCAACAATGGGATTTGAACCCATGACCTCTTCCTTACCAAGGAAGTGCTCTACCCCTGAGCTACGTCGGCTTATTCAGTTTGCAGTTACCGGTTTTCAGTTTGCAGTTATTTTACTGCCTACTGCTAACTGCCCAGTGCAAACTGTAACTGAGCGGAAGACGAGGTTCGAACTCGCGACCTATAGCTTGGAAGGCTATCGCTCTACCAACTGAGCTACTTCCGCTTTTTTCAGTTTGCGATTTCCAGCTCTCAGTTAGCAGTTATTGCCATCTGATCTGTATTCCGTAAACTTTTTCAATCAAGTTAGCAGTTACTGGTTTATAGTTAGCATCACTGCAAACTGTAAACTCAGAACTGCAAACCCAAAAAGTGGGGGGAGAAGGATTCGAACCTTCGTAGCCGAAGCAACGGATTTACAGTCCGTCCCATTTGACCGCTCTGGTATCCCCCCATTGTTTATTTTAGATTTTCGATTTTAGATTTACGAATTGACCGGCAAATCGTAAATCGTAATTCTACAATCTAAAATCAAACAGAGCCTCCTATCGGGATCGAACCAATGACCTACTGATTACAAGTCAGTTGCTCTACCAGCTGAGCTAAGGAGGCTTTTATTATCTACTTTTTTTCGCCCCGGCATATCCTTTTTCAAGGACTCGTCAGCTGAGTTAAAGTGATGGTGTTATCTTCATTTTTGCTTTAAACTTTCGGATATTATTGAAAGCCACCTGCTTAAATTGAAGACTTAAGTTTTTCTATTTTAAAGAACCATCCTTTTCATTGAGGTTTTAAGCGATGCATACCTCTCCGAAAGGGATTGCAAATTTACACATTTTTAAACCCGGACAAAATAATTTTACAAAAAAAAATCGGCGGGCTTAAAACCCACCGATTTCCGCATTTTTTAAATGCTGAGTTTCAATCATAATCCTCTCCCGAGGCCTGTAAAACAGCCTTTTTTGCTACGTCGGCTGCTATTGATTTCTTTTGTTTATGTTTTTCTATTTGTTTTCTGAGGCATTCAACCGCCAGGTCTGTGCCTTCTTCAAATGACTTACACTGCTCTTTTGCGAATAACTGAGTGCCCGGTAACGTCAGTTTTATCTCCGTTATTTTATTTGCTACATCTTCTGTGTTTTCTAATCTTAAATAAACTTCGCCACTAATGATCTTGTCGTAAAACTGATCTAACTTGTTGGCCTTCTTCTGAATAAAATCTAATAATTTCTTGTCTGCATTAAAACGGATAGACTGCACTGTAATTTTCATTTTTCCTCCTTGGTTACGCCTTTGGATGGGCTTGTTTGTAAATAGATTTTAATCGCTCAACTGAGTTGTGTGTGTAAACCTGGGTGGCGCTGAGATTCGCATGGCCCAGGAGCTCCTTTATTGCATTTAAATCGGCTCCCCGGTTTAGCAGGCTCGTTGCAAATGTGTGCCTCAGCACGTGTGGACTTCTTTTATTCTGAGTTGATATGTATGAGAGGTATTTATGCACTATTAAATAGATAAACTTTGGATACACATCCGATCCTTTGTTTGTAACGATTAAAGTTACGGAAATGTTATCGAAATTTTGATTTTTCTTTAAGTCGATATAACGTTCCAACAGTATTTTCAACTCATGGTTGATGGGTACGATACGCTCTTTATTGCGTTTACCCAAAACCTTCATAGTTCCATCATAAATATTGATGTCCTGTTCTTTTAGCCCTACCAATTCGGCAAGGCGGATGCCGGTGCCAAACAATATCTCGAGCACCAATTTATCTCGGGTGCCTTCAAAATCGTCGCCAAATACTTCTTCGCTGTTCAGCATGGCGTTGAGTTTTTCATCCTCAACCACGACAGGCAGGTGCTTTACATTTTTGGGCGATTGAATTTTGGACGTAGGGTTATCAGTGATCAACCCCTCGCGAAGCAGGAATTTAAAATATTTACGAAGTGTAGCTATCTTACGATTGACGGACCTTGCGGTCATCTCGCCCATCAAATGCACCATCCAGTTGCGGATATGCTGATACGTAATTTCTGCAGGATGATTTACAGTTTGCTCAGGCTCGTTAAGGAATTTAAAAAACTGGTCGAGGTCTGACTGGTATGCGGAGACTGTATGCGGAGAATACCGTTTTTCAAATTGAATATATTGTATAAACCGCTCTAAAAACATAAAAACTATCTGTACACACGGAGAATTGAATGTACAAATAGTTTTAATATATATTCAAAAAAACTGAAAATTCTTTTGACAAGAATTACACAGTTTCCTGGTTCAAGCCTTGTTTGTATATAGCATGTTTAACAACGTGCCTACGGGTAACAGATTTCTTTTCGAAAGCCTGGCGACTGCGAAGTTCTCTCAACACACCTGTCTTTTCAAATTTCTTCTTAAAACGTTTAAGCGCTTTATCTAATGATTCGCCTTCTTTAACATTGATAATGATCATATTCCCTTATATACCTCCTTTCATGGGACGACAAAGGTAAAGGATTTGTTTTTAATTTGAAAATGAATTTGTTAAATAGTTGATTGGGGTGATCGGGGATGCTTCGAGGCAGTTTAAGATGGTTTAATTCCGAATAGCTTATTTAACCTTCACCTAAACCTGGTACTTGTTCTTCGTACCATATAGTTGATTCCTCGAATTCAATTTGTGCTATAGAAGAAAACTGGATTTTATTATCCATTCTTCTTTAAGATCGCTTTTATACGCGCCTTTGATTCTTCTAATGAAACTCCTTTATCTTTACCGCTCTTCAAATCAGCTGACCGTCTTTCTAATTCAGCGACCAGCTCTTCATCCTCCCACCACTTATAGGCTTCGGCATTGCTACCATTAATTATAGCATATATTTCCTCTATCCTTTTATCGGTAGCCTTATCTATATAATCGTGTAATTCGTGCCTGATAGCTACAGTATTCATGACTTTTGCCTTTTTTACAAATTTAATGAATATATCAACTCAATCAACCATTCAACTCAATCTAACTTAATCAACTACCCCCTCAACGCTTCCCTCGCAATCACAATCTTCTGTATCTCCGATGTCCCTTCGCCTATGGTGCATAGCTTGGCATCACGATAGTATTTCTCAACCGGGAAATCTTTAGTGTAGCCATAGCCCCCGAATATCTGTACTGCTTCGGTTGCTACCTTCACAGCCACTTCCGATGCATAGTATTTAGCCATAGCAGCTTGTTTGGTGACGGGTTGATGGCGGTTCTTCAGATCAGCGGCTTGCATGATCAGCATTTCAGCAGCTTCTATTTGGGTAGCCATATCGGCCAGTTTGAAGGATATCCCCTGGAAATTGCTTATCGGCTGACCGAATTGATGACGATCCTTTGAATAAGCCACCGCCGCTTCAAGGGCGCCTTTGGCTATCCCTAATGATAAGGCGGCGATAGATATACGTCCTCCGTCCAATACTTTCATCGCTTGTTTAAAGCCTTCACCTTCGTTACCCAAAAGGTTCTCTTTTGGTACGCGGCAATTATCAAATATCATTTCGGTAGTTTCCGATGCACGCATACCCAGCTTATTTTCTTTTTTGCCTGCATTAAAGCCCGGTGTGCCACGTTCTATTACCAGGGCCGATATCCCTTTTGAACTTCCAATTTCTCCTGTGCGTACCATTACCACTGCTATCCCACCCGATTTACCGTGGGTAATCCAATTCTTCGATCCATTGACAATATAATGGTCGCCATCCAGTATAGCAGTTGTGCCCATCCGCATAGCGTCTGAGCCTGTATTGGCTTCTGTTAATCCCCAGGCTCCTAAGCATTCGCCTGTAGCCAGTTTGGGCAACCATTTTTGTTTTTGCTCCTCATTGGCAAAGTTGAGGATGTGCCCTGTGCAAAGGGAATTATGCGCAGCAACCGATAACCCTATCGAACCACATACTTTGGCAATCTCCTGTATAACGGCTACATACTCGAAATACCCAAAACCTGAGCCACCATATTCTTCAGGAACAAACACGCTGAGCATACCTAGTTCACCTAGTTTGTTAAAAAGTTCGCGGGGAAAGTGCTGCTCTTCGTCCCATTCCATTACATGTGGCCTGATGTGCTTTTCAGCAAAATCCTTAGCCATCTGTCCGACCATTTGCTGGTTCTCGGAAACGGAAAAATCAATGCCTGTATCAGTTTTATAGGTACTATCCATGTTAGGAGTATAATATTATGCCGCAATTTAAATAAAATCGTTTACTATGCATGCATAACAACGACAAATACTGTCTTGCTGTCCCGGTTTCTGGGAATGGGACATGCGGGACAGAGCGGGACAGTTGCGCATCGCTCGCATAGTTGACTCACCCCTGCCCCTCTCTGCTGCGCAAAGTGGGGTCTTGAAAAACAAATCCCCTCTTTACCGCTCGCGGGAGAGAGGGTGGTCGAGCGAAGCAATGACCGGGTGAGTCCACTGTCCATTTCCTCCCCCGTAACATTATTTAACACTTATCATCTAAATTCTTAGTGAATGATATCGGTATTACAATTACTTTAGCAACAAATCTTCCTTAATGGCCAAAACGTTACTGCTTCTTCTATTTATTAGTATATCTCTTACCTCCTTCGGCCAAAAGAAATATTCCATTAACGGTACTATTAAGGATGGCACCACGGGCGAGCAACTCATCGGCGCTACCATTCGCGTAAAGGAGCTGCCGCAAAGCGGTACGGTTACCAACAGTTATGGCTTCTATTCCATCTATGCCCCTGAGGGCGACTATACCTTATTATTTACGTACACCGGTTATGGACCAGTGGAACAAAAAGTATCCCTGCACCAAAATCAGGAAGTAAATATCCCTTTGCAGGTAAAGAGCGACCTGAAAGAGGTAGTGATTCGCGCCAATGGGCCCAATAATGATAATATAGCCTCACCGCAAATGGGTGTGGAGAAGCTGAATATGGCGCAGATAAACCAGGTGCCTGTGCTGCTTGGTGAAAGGGATATTTTGAAAACATTGTCCCTGTTACCCGGTGTAAAGTCTTCGGGCGAAGGGAATACCGGGTTTTATGTACGTGGTGGCGGGGCCGACCAAAACCTGATCTTGCTGGATGAGGCTACGGTATACAACGCTTCTCACTTTTTTGGCTTCTTCTCTACTTTTAATTCTGATGCGATAAAAGATGTGAGTCTTTATAAAGGTGGCATGCCTGCTGAGTTCGGTGGCCGTCTATCCTCGGTACTGGATATTAAAATGAACGAGGGTAATAATCAAAACTTTACTATTCAAGGTGGCCTGGGGCTGATCTCTTCCCGAATTAAAGTAGAGGGCCCATTGGTTAAAGATAAGGGCTCATTTATGGTGAGTGCGCGTCGTACTTATATCGATTTTTTCCTGAAAGCATCCTCTGATTCCACCATCCGCGGCAGCTCCATCTATTTTTATGACCTGAATACCAAAGCCAATTATCATTTTGACGATAAGAATGCCATTTACCTTTCGGGATATTTTGGCAAGGATGTATTATCGCTCAAAAATACCTTCGGCACCAATTGGGGCAACTCTACCGGGACCATCCGCTTTAACCACTTATTTAATAGCCGGCTGTTCTCCAACACCTCGCTCGTTTACAGCAATTATAATTATGTGGTGGAGAGCTTTTTAAATAACGAAGGCTTTAAGGCGACATCCAAAATAACGGATGTTAACCTGAAAGAGGATCTCTCGTATTCTATGGGCGATAACCATACCGTTAAATTCGGCGTGAACCTGCTACACCATAACATTGCGCCAGGAGACATTACCGCGCCACCATCATCCAGCTTTAATAATATCCACGTGGAAGACCGTTATGGCTACGAAACCGCAGCTTACATCAGCGATGAATGGAAGGCCAATAATCATTTGACTTTACTTTATGGTTTACGCCTGAGCAGTTTCTTCCTGCTGGGCCCGGGTACTTTTAGCACCTATGACGCTGATGGGAAAGTTACCAGCTCAAGGAGCTACTCATCCGGGCAATTGGTAAAGAGTTATACCAATCTTGAGCCGCGCTTATCAGCAAGTTATACTTTGGACGATGCTAATTCGCTTAAATTCTCTTATAACCGCAATACGCAGAATATCCACCTGCTCACCAATTCAACCAGTAACACGCCTACTGACCTGTACGTGATGAGCACCAATAATATTAAGCCTGAAATTGCCGACCAGCTTTCTACCGGGTGGTTTAAAAACTTCCAGGATAATAATTATGAATTCTCTGCCGAGGTGTATTATAAATGGCTGCAAAACCAGATCGACTATAAAGATGGCGCCCAACTATTGGTAAACCAGGGCGTGGAGTCTCAATTAGTCTATGGAACGGGCCGTTCATACGGTTTGGAGCTTTTCCTGAAAAAGAAATATGGTAAGTTCAACGGATGGATAGGTTATACCTTGTCTCGCACAGAACGTAAGTTCCCCGGGATCAATAATGATCAGTACTACCCTGCAACGCAGGACCGTACACACGATATTTCCATCGTAGGCATCTATCAATATAATAAACGCTGGACATTCTCGGCTAACTTTGTGTATGGCACGGGCAATGCCGTCACCTATCCTACCGGCAAATACAACATAGGCGGGTTAACCACGTACTCTTATTCAGAACGCAATGGCTATCGTATGCCCTCCAACAACAGGCTTGATATCGGGGCCACGTTAGAGGGTAAGCAGCATAAAAAATATCATTCGAGCTGGACATTCGGCATTTATAATGTGTATGCGCACCGCAACCCGTATACTATTACTTTCCGCGACAGCAAAACCGCACCGAATACAACCGAAGCTGTAGAGACCAGCATTTTTGCAACCATGATACCATCTATAACCTGGAACTTTAAATTTTGACACATGAAACTGACGAAGCTTAAATATTATACAGGTTTGTTGCTGATTGCAGCAGTGGTAGTATCATGCAAAAAGGTGATCAATCTTGACCTGGGGAATGATAGTGGCAAGCTGGTAATAGAGGCCAATATTACAGACGACGTGGGACTGCAGTATGTAAAGCTGAGCCGCAACGTACCTTTTACCGGCACCAACACTTATCCGCCTGTAACCGGGGCCAATGTTACCATTTACGATAGCACCACCAACCACTATTTTTATATGACAGAGGGACCGGCAGGCACCTACTCCGTCGACAAAAGCGTAGGCATTTACGGGCACACGTTTCTTTTAACAGTTAATACAGGCGGGCAAACCTATACAGCACGATCAGTAATGCCAGCATATGTTGCAATGGATTCAATTACTAGTTCAAAAAACCTGCTTGATAATAATGACAACAAACGGATGATGACCGTTTATTTTAATGATCCGGCTGTTGTAAAGAATCAGTATCGCTTTGTGATGTATGTAAATAATGTACAGGTAAACACCATTTTTGCCTTTGACGATCAGTTTATTAATGGCAAGCATGTTACGCTGGACCTGCAACAAACAGATAAAGACATTTATCCCGGCGATACAGTAAGAGTAGAAATGCAGAACATTGACCGCCCCGTATACACCTACTGGTTCACGCTGGAGCAGCAGCAGGGTAATAATCCCGGAGGAGCAGTTGCCCCATCTAATCCGCCTACAAATATTACACCTACTACGTTAGGCTATTTCAGCGCGCACACTACGCAAAGCATTACACTTGTAGCGAAGTGATCGGATTTCGGATTTACGATTTCGGATTTACGATTTACGATTTACGATTTTAGCTGTCCTGTCTGTCATGCTTTTGGGGAATGGGACGGGCGTGACAGAGCATGACAGTGCAAAAAATCTGCTTATCTTACTTATTATTTCCTATAAGTTCATCGTGGCACTCGCCAGCTACTTTAACGATCACATCATGAGGCATCGGAAGCATTATTGAATCGGGATAAATAATCTTCAATTTGGTAATAACGCAGTCGCAAAGCTTTGCGTTCAACGCATGATCTTCTTTCTTTTCATTGCGAAACATCGTCTGTCGTAAAACAGTTGCCAACTCGGGTGTCCAGGGCCTTTTTGATGGTATAATACCTGTTTCATTACGATTACCTTGCGCATGGGCGTAGCCATATTCGGCCCCAATCTTCACACTTAAGCGATAAACGCTGTCATCAGAAACCGATTTTAATCCCTTAGGTAATTCCTCTTTCAGACGATTAACTACATAGGTAACCAATTGCGCCCGGCGAGATGCATCAGGCATCCTATTTTTTATCGAAGCATCTATATTATTATAAACAGCTTTTTCATAAGCAGGCGTCCAAACCGATTTAACAGAGGTTTGGGATTTGCCGGATAAAATACTTGCAGACAGAAAAATGAATAGTAGTACTTTTCTCATTTGTGACAGGTTACGCAACTAAGATAATGATATTTTTAAAACTGTCCTGTCTGTCATGCTTTTGGAGAATGGGACGGGTGAGACAGTGCGTGACAGTACGGTGCGGTTCCCCTCTTGAGAGGGGCAGGGGTGTGTTCTCGAACAATGCATCATCCTTAGGCATGGCGTAAAAACAAACCCCCGCCAATTCAAAGTCTAACGTGCCCCCTCTTGAGAGGAATTTACTTTATCCTTCATTTCTTCGCCAATCCCGGATAATACTTTTTTATTGGCCCATAGGGCCCGTATTTACGCTGATCTTTGCTGAACATGTTATCGGCATAAGGGCCAAAAGGATAATCGTAGGGCTTGGTAGCCAGCTTTGGCCAGTCGGATTCAATATTTTTATAAGGATGCGATTGCGAATTGACGAAGGCCGCCACATCCCACGCCTGATCGGTGGTAAGCTGGGCGCTTTTATCGGCATTGTAGGGCATATTATGTTTCACAAACCCTGCAAACTTGGATAACCGGTAAATACTTGCGCCAATGTTATAACTATGTGCGCCCCACAGCGGAGGATAAATATAAGCCGAGGCCTGTGCATTCAATATCCCTTCGCCATTTTTACCATGACAAACCTGGCATTTGGATACATAAATTGCCCTGCCCAAAGCCGTATCTGCCGGGCGATCCATAAATGCCAGTTCTTCAATTCCCGAACCTGCGGGCTTGGTGCCTTTCTTCACATTCTTCCCTATCCACTTTAAATAAGCTACAAAAGCTTTCATTTCGCGGCTGCCACTATCGATACGACTACCACTGAGGCTGCGTTCGAAACAATCCTCCACTTTTTTAACGATCGTTTCCGTAGAGCCGCTCCGTTCTTTAAAGCGAGGATAGCCCACCGCCGTCAGCGAGAAATTATTGCCATCCAGTTTAGTACCGGCGTTCAGGTGACAGTTTTGGCAATTCAAGCCATTGCTTTTATGGGCGATTGTGCCTTTCGGTCCAAAATACCAGGATGTGTTTACAATAAGCGATCGCCCGTATTTGATTAGTTTTGCCTCATCGGCATTGGTTATTTCGCTGGTATCAGGTATAACCCATTTCGGTTTTGGGGGTTTGATTTCCGTTACTGAGACGGCTTTCTTTTCATGCTTTTCACAGGCCATAATGCCTATTACAATAGTAAAAGCAGTAGCCAGTAGCGTTATGTTTAGGGAACGGGGCATAACGAATAAATATAACGTTGATTTAAACCAATCAAGAACCATGTCATTGCGATGAACGGCCTGAGGGGTGAAGAAGCAATCGCAGACTATGCATGTCCGCTCTGTATAGCATGCGATTGCTTCGTCGCTGCTTTACACCACCACCTTGCGCCTCGCAATGACACGGAATTTTTAATTAATTATCCTACCCTGCAAAGCAGTAACCGCACCCATGTTCCTGCGCGCGGCCAACGGCCCATACGCCCGATGGCATAGCCGGTATACCGGGCAGCAGTCCTGCAATCCATTCATTTTTAATGGCATTGGCATCCCCGTTGCTTTGCATGGCTGCCACTGCCGAGAATACCTGAATAGCCATTCCGCAGGCGCAGAACTTAATGCCCGTATCCTGCAACTCATTTATACCAATTTGCACAGGGCCTATTCCGGGTACTTTATAGGTACCGGGTGCAGGCTTCCAGAAAGGATTTTTGGTAGCCGGTGTTTTGCCGTCCTCTTCCATGATCTTAAACATCTCTCCGAACTTATACTTTGCCCACAGATCGTTGTTCAAAGCATAAGGGATGGCATTGTGACGAAGGATAACCACTACGCCGCAATCTTTTTCCGGAGTTCCGGTAGCGGCATTGGTAAGCGTGAATACACGTGGCCAGGCAAAAGGCATCAAACCGTTAGGGCCCGTTACATCAAAAACAATTTTGTGCACGCCCTTTACCTGCTTAAACCACTCGTCGGCATCCGAGGTGCCGGGTGCTGAAACAGTTTCGGCAGCTAACGAAAGCGGTGCGGCTAATATTCCTGTACCTAATACGGCGGCGCCTGTAGCAACTTGTTTAATAAAATTGCGGCGCTGATCTGACTGAGATTGATAATTGGTTTTCATAACAGTAAAAAATTAGGTCAATTATTGAGTTTACTGAGCTTAGTGAAAGAATAAGGTTTCGGTGGGTCCGACTGAAAAACCTTAATTAAAGTTAATTATAACAAACTGATTTTAAGTGTGTAAAATGAAAAAAAATTAACTGAGTAAAGGTGGGTGTCTTGTGGTGTCTCGCTTGTCTTGTTATTCATTCAACGGGACAAGCGAGACAGCGCGGGACAGTTCTATTTCCGCGCGTCATTGCTTTGTATCCTCGCAAAGAAGGGGCGGGCTATTTGCTGTCACGCCCTGTCACGGGTGTCTCGCTCTGGCTCACTCCTGCAAACCGTGACAGGCGGGACAGTAAGGTTCGGCTCCCCTCTCGAGGTAATGATATAGCAGCTGGACAAAAGGTTATTTATTTCTTAGGTAAGTAATCCATTTAATAATATATCGTATCACGGATACAAATCCTATAACAGCAAAAATTAGAATAATAAGACCAAAAAAATCAATACTAAGCATTAAGAGGTATTGTGTATTCATCGCCATAAGGTTTACCTAAGATACCAAAGTCTATCAAAATAAAAAATAGTATCAATTTACAATAGCATTATTAAAGAATTACAGAATATAAATAAAAATATTTTAATTGATTATCAATATATTATATTTTATATCTTTATTTTACTTGTATTTATAAAGATTTTATCTTTACTTTGCTCTTGTTCTTTTGATGATCTTATCTGTATCGTCAATCAAAAAACACCATCAACATAATATTACAACTGTCACGCCCTGTCACGCTTTTTGGAGACGGGCCACCCGTGACACTCCGTGACAGCCCGAGACAGCCCGAGACAGTTGACCTGTGCAGTTCCCCTCCGATAGGGGATTTTAAAAAAACAATTTATTCCACATCATGCTAAACCAAAACCATCAAAACCTCTCTCCGGGCATCACCAAACAACAGATCATTGCCCATGCTGCCAGTCAGGCGCAAAAACTAGTGCAACCCGAACCTCCCACTACCAAAATGGGTATGATAAAGCTGCAAACCGGCGGCGAATGGATGCAGCAAGCCGACAACGAACCCGATGCGCTAATGCTTTTTGGCGAATTCTGGCACCAGGGCGAACTGTGTATCCTGTTTGCCGATACCAACCTGGGAAAATCCATCCTTGCCGTGCAGATAGCCGACAGCATCAGTCGCGGTGAGCCTGTCTATCCGCTTACATTACAGGCGGATGCCCAGCAGGTCATCTACCTTGACTTTGAGCTGAGCAAAAAGCAGTTTCAGCACCGCTACAAAAATGCAAACAACGAGCATTATCAATGGTCGCCCCTGTTTTTACGCGGAGAGATAGATCCCAATAGTAGTGTTCCCGATGGCAAATTTACATTCGAGGACTATTTGAACCTGTCACTTAAAAAGGCGGTGGTAGAAAGCGGCTCGCGTATCCTCATCATCGACAATATTACCTACCTGCGCAGCGAGACAGAAAAGGCCAAAGATGCCCTGCCGCTAATGAAGAACCTGAAAGCGCTGAAAGAAGACCTCAACCTGAGCATACTGGCACTGGCCCATACACCCAAACGTGACGGTACCAGGCCCATCACCCACAACGATCTGCAAGGCAGCAAAATGCTGATGAACTTTTGCGACAGCGCCTTTGCCATTGGCAAGAGCCAGAAGGACAACAGCCTGCGTTACCTGAAGCAGATAAAGCAGCGCAACACCGAAGAGATATACGGCAACAGCAATGTTTGCCTGTACCAGATCAATAAGCCCGATCTGTTCCTGAAGTTTGATTTTGTAGACTATGGCCGCGAATGGGAACACCTGCGCGACCAAAGCGACGAAGAACGCGAACAGTTAAAAGACCAGGTAAAGGAGCTGATGCAGCAAGGCAAATCCATCAGGGAAACGGCAGCCATACTTCAAATATCAAAAGCCAAGGTTGAACGTATTTCCAAAATGGCGAAAAAGGCATAAGTGTCCCGCCCTGTCCCGGTTGTCTTGCTGTGGCTTACTCCTGAAAAGCGGGACAGGCGGGACAGTGCTAAATCGCTCGTACAGTCGACTCACCCCCCAGCCCCCTCTCTGCTGCGCAAAGAGGGGGAGTGAAGAAATTCCTTTGATTAAATTCCCTCTTTCCGCGTAGCGAAGAGAGGGTGGCCGAGCGAAGCAATGACCGGGTGAGCCGACTATTGAACTATCCAAACCCAAACCAATCACCCAATCAACTATTGAACCAATGAACCAAGATCACCGTTATACCCTTGAACCTTATAAAACACCTAAGAGCCGCTTTCATTGTCCGCAATGCAATGACAAAATCCGCACCTTCAGCCGCTATATCGACACCCAAACGCTTGAATATTTGGGCGATACGGTAGGGAAATGCAGTCGCGAGCATAATTGCGGGTACCATTACAAACCCCATCAGTATTTTGCTAACCACATCGAGGCGGGGATTGTCACCGCGCATCATAACGATACACCGCTGCCACTGATACAGGCCTCGATCATCCCGGGGGAAGACGTAGCAAAAACGCTGAACAATTATCATAACAATAACCTGGTGCTTTGGCTTCGCACAATGTTTTGCGACGAGCAGGCAATAGAGTTGGTAAACCGCTACTGCATCGGCACGTCCGACAACTGGCCGGGTGCCACTATTTTTTGGCAGATAGATAAAGATGGAAAGGCACGCACGGGTAAGATCATGCTATACAATAGCAGCACCGGCAAGCGGGTAAAGGAACCTTTTAACCACATCCACTGGGTGCATAAATTGAAGTATGCGGGCTTTTACCTGAAACAATGCCTGTTTGGGGAACACCTGCTGCACGACGAACCCGACAAACCTGTAGCCATAGTGGAGAGCGAAAAGACCGCACTGATAGCCAGTCACTACCTACCCGACTTTGTTTGGCTGGCAACAGGCAGCCTGCACAACCTGAGCGCCGAGAAATGCCAGGTACTCAAAGGCCGCAAAGTAGTGCTGTTCCCCGATGTGAACGCCTACACCCAATGGCAGCAAAAAGCCACCGCCCTGCAACTGCTTATCAACAAAACCCGCTTCGAGGTATCTGACTTTTTAGAATTAAACGCTACAGAACAGCAACGTAAACAGAGTTGGGATTTGGGTGATTATTTGGCGGGATGAAGAGCATCCCTCTCACTGGTTTAAGTCTTCCGCAGGGCGACTTAAATCTGCCATGAATCCAGAACTCTGTTCGGCATTTAATGTAAATAGATTTCATTTAACGTAATTCATCCAGGTACCCGGACAGAGTCCTCCATTTTCATTGTTGATTTAAGAGCGCTGCGCTGAACTCTTAAACCAGTAAGAGGCGTTCTACTACTTAATATTAATATCAAATGAGGCGTTCCCGTGTGTATGAATAAAAAAGATAATAGCCAATGCTATCAAAATAAAAATTAGAATTATTACATACCTTCTTTTCATTGCTTTCAGGGTTTAGTAATCCGCCAATACAATAATATTATCACTTAGCGGCGCAATACGCTCTTTACCATTCAGAAAGCCTAAACCTACCACAAAGGCAAAGCCTGCTATTACGCCACCCATTTCGGTAATGAGTTCGCTTGCTGCGGTTACGGTGCCGCCGGTGGCCAGGAGGTCGTCATGTATCAAAATATGCTGACCAGATTCAAAGGCGTCTACATGCAATTCAATAACAGCGGTACCATATTCCAGCTTATAGGCTTTTTGTTTGATGGTATAAGGCAGCTTACCCGCTTTACGCACAGGAATAAAAGGTACACCGAGGCGGGTAGCCAAAGTCAACCCAAATAAAAAACCGCGACTCTCTACCCCTGCTATCACATCAATGCGTATGCCTTTGAGCTTTTCAATAAAGGCATCTACAATGTTTTCGCAAAGCATAGGGTCTTTCAGTATCGGGGTGATATCTTTAAACACGATGCCCGGTTTCGGGAAATCAGGGATATCGCGTATAGCGTCTTTTATCTGCTGCTCTATCATTTAAAATCGATATAAGGCCCAATTTTACGCAAAATTTCGTCATTCAGAATGGCAATGTTGCGCATATCATTTAAAGAAGTATAGTCGCCATGCTGTTCGCGAAACTGGACAATGGCGTTCATCTGCTTAAAGCTGAGATAAGGAAAATGCTTTAATCCATCAAAATCAACTTTATTGATCTGTATCTTCTGAATATGTACCGGATCAACCGACACCTGCGCCTGCATTCCGGCATAACGGTCATCATCCATACCAAACACTTCTTTAAGCTGTTCTTTATTTACAAATCCGCCCAAGCGGTTACGATAACTTACTATACGATGCGCAAACGAAGGGCCAATGCCGTTTAATTCGGTAAGCTTTGCAGAATCGGCTGTGTTTAGTTCAGTTATCTTTTTGGTTTCTGCCTTTTTATAGGATGGTACAGCATTTGCCACATGGTCATCACCCCGTGATTTTTGGGCCTGATTAAGTACAACGATGGCTTTATTGAATTCGGCAGGGTTAATTGTTGTATCTTTGCCAAACATTTGCAGGAGATAAGGAGCAGCCAGGACAAGTGTGATCAAAACAACCAATACCACCATTCCGTTCCATTCTTTTTTAGTGATGGACAAGTATTTTTTTAAGGTTGATCTCATTAAGGTTTAGCTGTATACAACTGTAAATTAAAGAAATTTTTAGCATATTTATTGGATTAAAAACCCAAGAGGACTTTTTAAAAAACTAAATGAAGATTATAACCACCGAAGAGTTTGCTAAGGCCACCAAACTGGATAAGTTGAAGATGCCCGGACTGGCAGCCCTGCTGATGGAAGTGATGAAAATAAACCAGGTGAATGAGTTGTTTGCACAGGCGCAACCAAAGCAAGGGCCTGATTTTGTGGATGCTATACTGGAGGGATGCGGCGTAAGTATTGAATTTGACGAACGTGAACTAAGGAATATACCCAAGGACGGCAGTTTTATTGCCATTGCCAACCACCCTTATGGTGGTATTGAGGGCATGGTACTGCTGAAAATGCTCTGCATGGTTCGGCCGGACGCTAAAGTAATGGCCAACTTTCTGCTTAAAAAGATACCTAACCTGGCGGATTACTTTGTAGCGGTAAACCCTTTTGAGAATATCGATCATTCGTCAAGCATCAGTGGTTTAAAAACTACTTTGGAGCTGTTGGGCAATGGTACGCCAATAGGCATATTCCCGGCAGGCGAAGTATCCACTTTTAAAGTAGATAAACAACAGGTTACCGACCGCCTGTGGCACCCGGTTGTGGGTAAGATCATCGCTAAGGCAAAGGTTCCGGTGGTGCCTATCTATTTTCATGGCAATAATGGTTTGCTGTTCAACCTGTTGAGTATGATACATCCGGCATTACGCACAGCTAAACTGCCGTCTGAACTATTTAACAAACAGGGCCATACGATCCAACTGCGCATTGGGAAGCCAATTAATGTTGAAGATATTCCGGATGCGGGTAACCCTACTAAACTACTTAATTTCCTTAGGGCACGCACCTATGCTTTAGGCACAGGACTGGAAGAGGAGAAGAAAATATTCAATCCTCGAAACCTGTTCAAGATCAGGAAAGAGCCTGAAGATATCGCCCGTGAAATACCGTCATCTGTATTAGAGAAAGAAGTA
>Ga0207704_10000053_pt1 | contig 79904 bp, 68 predicted proteins | sample KBSMisM12_FD_184308 | JGI IMG/M metagenome (GOLD analysis project Ga0207704, IMG submission 184308) | Miscanthus rhizosphere microbial communities from Kellogg Biological Station, Michigan, USA - KBS Miscanthus M1-2 (SPAdes) (version 2) | ecosystem: Host-associated > Plants > Roots >...
AGCACCATTACTGCCGGCGCAAACCGTTGCATCACTCGTGGTGGTGCCGCCTATGGGAGCTTTATCGATCGTAATGGTCACATCATCATGAGTCGGGGCACAAGCTGCTGTATTGCTGATTGTCCACCGGAACACATAAACTCCCGGTACCAATCCGTTTACTACCGCATTTGCTTTGGTATCATCTGAGAAAATAGCAGCCGACGGCCCGCTCACCATGGTCCATTTACCATTATTTGGAGCAGGATTGTTGCCCTGAAGTGTATAGACAGATGAACTACATACCTCGTCATTTGGGCCTGCAATTGCAGCAATTGGCGGTTGATCTACAGTTATGGTGGTTAGTGACGACGGAACGTCAGGACAAATACCATTATGCAGCCAAACCCGGTATTGTGTGGTTTGCGTTAAATTCGAATATACATAGTTAGCAGTGGTGTTAGCTACAGTCTGCCATGATGCACCATTGTCTATAGATGATTCCCAACGGACTATAGTGCCAAACTGACCTGTTAGCGTTATCAAGCCTGCATTTGTACCTGCGCAAACTGTTGCGTCACTTGATGTGGTACCACCAACGGGCGCCTGATCGATAGTGATAGTTACATCATCATGGGTTGGAGGACAAGCAGCTGTATTAGTAATTGTCCAACGGAATACATATACACCGGTTACTAAGCTGGTTGCTACTGCATTGGGGCTGGTTGCATTAGAGAACGTGGCGGTGGAAGGCCCGCTTACCATTGTCCAGGTACCTGTACCAGGTGCAGGGTTATTACCTTGCAGTGTATAAGTTGCCGAGCTGCAAACTTCATTATCCGGACCGGCAACTGCAGCAATAGGTGGCTGATCAACAGTAATAGTAGTTATAGATGAACGAACATCAGGACAAACACCATTGTGTAGTACAGCACGATATTTAGTAGTTTGTGTTAAGTTGGAATAATTTAAAGTAACGCTGGTATTAAAGATTGGCTGCCAGGTTGCACCGTTGTCTATTGATGACTCCCATTTTACAATTGTACCAAACTGACCAGCAAGCGTTATAGGACCACCATTAGTACCCGCACAAACTGTAGCGTCACTAGTAGTTGTACCACCTATTGGTGCTTTATCAATAATGATGGTAACATCATTGGCGTTTGAAGGACAGGCAGCTGTATTGGTGATCGTCCAGCGGAACACATAAGTACCCGGTACCAATCCGGTTGCAACTGCATTTGGATTGGTGTCGTCTGAGAAAACAGCAGCAGACGGCCCGCTTACCATTGTCCATTTACCTGTACTTGGCGACGGATTATTACCCTGAAGGGTATAAGTATTAGTACTACAAACCTCATCATTCGGACCTGGGTTAGACGCAGTTGGCGGAGGATCGACAGTAATGGTAGTTACTGTTGATGGCACATCCGGACAAGTACTGGTATTATGCAGGAAAGCCCTATATTGAGTTGTTTGAGTCAGATTTAAATAGTTCAGAGTGGTAGTAATGTTTGTAATGGTTTGCCAAGTTGCTCCATTGTCAACAGAAGACTCCCAACGTAAGACAGTTCCAAACTGCCCTGTAAGCGTTATTACGCCCACATTGGTTCCCGAACAAACATGTGTATCGCTCAAAGTAGTTCCGCCAACAGGAGCTTTGTCAACAGTAATATTAACCGAACTTGAAGTTGATGGACAAGATGCAGTGTTTGAGATTGTCCAGGTAAATTGATAAGCAGTCCCAGGTACTAACCCGCTTACAACAGCATTGGGGCTGGTATCATCATTGAAAGTAACACCCGGAGGATTACCTGCAACTGTCCACTTACCTGTACCCGGTGCAGGATTGTTGCCTTGTAATGTATATATTGTTGTATTACATACCACAGCATCAGGACCTGCATTTGATGCAATTGGCGGCTGATCTACAGTAATAGTTGTTACTGACGAAGGGGCATCAGGACAAATACCATTATGAAGCATCACGCGATACTGGGTAGTCTGTGTCAGATTTGTATAAGATTGGATCGTGGTAGCATTGGCAATAGCCTGCCATGTAGCGCCATTATCAATAGATGATTCCCAGCGTACAATCGTACCGAATTGGCCGGTAAGTGTAATAGTTCCGGCATTAGTCCCCAAACAAACGTGAGCGTCTGTTCCGGTTGTACCGCCAACGGGTGCTTTGTCGATAGAAATGTTAACAGTACTTGAGGTTGACGGACAAGCTGCGGTGTTGGAAATGGTCCATGTAAACTGGTAAGTGCTTCCTGGTACAAGTCCGCTTACCACGGCATTTGGATTGGTATCATCGTTGAAACTAACGCCCGGAGGGTTACCTATTACAGTCCATTTCCCCGTACCTGGTGCAGGGTTGTTACCTTGCAGGGTATAAGTAGTATTGGCACAAACTTCGTCATCCGGTCCGGCAACTGATGCTATTGGCGGAGCATCAACCGTAATAGTGGTTATCGATGACTTTGCATCCGGACAAACGCCATTATGAATAACAGCCCTGTATTGAGTGGTCTGTGTTAAGTTGGCATAAGAAAACGTCGTGCTGGTGTTGCTGATGGTCTGCCAGGAGGTGCCATTATCGACAGATGATTCCCAGCTTACGATAGTACCAAACTGGCCTGCAAGCGTAATAGATCCGGCATTCGTACCAGAACAAACGTGTGCGTCAGTTCCGGTCGTACCTCCAACAGGGGCTTTATCAATCTGTATAGTAACCGTGCTTGTTGTTGGCGGACAAGATGCTGTATTAGAAACTGTCCAGGTAAATTGATAAGTAGTTCCCGGCACCAATCCGCTCACAACAGCATTCGGTTTAGTGTCATCATCAAAAGTAACACCTGCAGGACTACCAACTACAGTCCATTTACCTGTACTTGGTGAAGGGTTGTTTCCCTGCAAAGTATAAGTAGTGGTATTACAAACCTCATCATTTGGCCCGGCATTGGCAGCATTAGGTGGAGCATCAACGGTAATTGTTGTTACTGTTGAGGCAACATCCGGACAAACACCATTGTGGATCATAGCCCTGTACAAGGTTGTTTGTGTTAGATTTGAATATGGCTGAGTAGTACCGGTATTGGCAATTGGCTGCCAGGTGGTGCCATTATCAATAGATGATTCCCAGCGAACTACGCTGCCGAACTGACCGGCAAGCGTAATAGTTCCAACATTGCTTCCTGAACAAACATGTGCGTCGGTTCCGGTAGTACCTCCAACAGGCGATTTATCAATTGTTATGCTAACTGTGCTTGAAGTTGAAGGACATGATGGATAATCTGTTATTGTCCATGTAAATTGATAAATGTTGCCGGGTACCAAACCACTTGCTATGGCATTTGGATTGGTGTCGTCATTAAAAGTAACTCCTGCCGGACTGCCAACAACGGTCCATTTACCTGTACCTGGTGCAGGGTTATTACCCTGCAATGTATAAGTTGTACTGGCACAAACTTCATCATTAGGCCCGGCGTTTCATGCGGTAGGAGTCGGCTCTACCGTAATAGTTGTAACCACAGGTGGCCCCGGGCATGTTCCATTATAAGGTGTAACGGTATAGGTTACTGTTCCGGCAATAGTGCCTGAATTACTTAGAATATCCTGTATACTACTGGTAACCAATGCGGTTGCCTGGTTTGTATTACCGCTGATATTTGCACTTGCGGTACTGGTCCAGGTGTAAGTAGTACTGGCTACATTCGATGTGAATACAATATCCGCAGGTTGGTTATTACATATAGGATTATTTACCGGTACCGCAGTAATAGTAGGCAGCGGATGTATAGTTACATTTAATACAAATGGGGTGCCCGGACAACCATTGAGGGTTGGCAAGATATTATAAGTAACCACTGCATCGGTGTTACCGCTGTTCGTGATCACATCAGTTATATTAGGCCCACTGCCGGATGCCGTAAACCCTGTTGCTGTACCTGATGTCAAAGAAGACGTCCAGGTAAAGGTTGCCAGGGGATTGCTCGCGGTTATTAAGTAAGTAAGAGCTTGCCCCGAACATGCTGCATCGGTTGGTGAACTGGTAATATATACAGTAGGGGTAATGGTGATCTTCATCTGATCCGTTACCACATTACATGGTGCCGGAACGGCGGTGTTGTTCACTTTGAATGTCAATGTAACGGTACCAGCCGTTATCTCGGTGTTTGACGGTGTATAAGTCGCGTTGGCGGTAGTTCTATTTGGCGAGAATGTTCCAGTACCTCCAACCCACTGATAGCTGGTATAGCTGCCAGTCACGGTTCCGGCCAGGACAACAGCAGGGTTGCTTGCACAGACCGTCTGGTCACCACCTGCACTTACAGAAGGTGCCTGAACAAACGTAAGTGTTTGCGATGCAGTCGAACTTCCGCAGGAGTTAGTATTAGTTACCTGGATGGTATAAGTAGCATAGTCTGCAAATAATATTTGAGGATACTGGCTGGTAGCGTTTGTGCCGCCAAGAAAGCTATATGCGCCCCCGGTAATTACCCAACTGAAAGTTGTTGGTGTTGGCAGGGTAGTACCTGATACTACCGTTTTTGTTGTTGTCTGGCTTGGATCGAAAGTGAATGTCAGATTATTACCGCAAATTGTAGCGTCCGGAGACATGGTTGTTGTTGGCGCAGCATCAACTGCAATAGTTTGGGGTGCCGCATTAACTACACCACAACCAGATGAGCTTATACCCAATTGGACAGTATAGAAACCGGCAGCAGAGAAAACGAACTGCGGTATTGCGCTGTTTGCATTAGTTCCGCCGGCGTATCCGACAGCTGCAGGACCAGTAACTGTCCAGATATATTGCGGAACTGCACAGGTATTATCAACGGTAGAGGTATTAGTCGGGGATACCGGCCCGCCAGTTACACACAACGGGGTTGGCATCGTAAAAACTGGTTGTGGCGGGTCCTCAAAACAAATCGTTTGTGTATAATCGGTTGATGCACAACCGATAGCTGGTGTTTCAGCATGAAGTGTTAATGTATGCGTGCCATGAGTAGTTGTGGCGGCTAAAATAAATGATTTGCTCAGCGGAACACCCTGGTAACCAGCAACAGCTACACCATCCAGTGTCCAGTCGTACTTTGCGTTTGCATTAACGGCACATGTAGAAGCTGCGCCTATACTGTAATCAGGCCCGGGATCAGAGGTATTTGGAATAGTAAGTGCTGTTCCGACGCATGCTACGGACGGTGCGGAAAACTTTGTTACTGGCGTAATTATAACTTTTGCGGACGTAGTTGCGGCTGATGCAACCTCACCGCAGTAAGGGCTTATAGCGTGGCTTACAACGGTTAATGAATTGGTTGCTCCGCCGGTAGATGTTTGCCCGCACGATGGCAATACGTAAGTATGCACCAAAATACCACCAAGTGCAACTATCTGGCAATAGGTGAAAGTAGTACTTGTACCATCCCCCCAATTAACTGTATAAGTCGTTCCAGGGTAGTTATTTATAATACCTCCCGGCCCGGTTATTGGCATGATAAATTGCAAATCACCCGATCCGCCTGATGGAATACACACAAAGGGTGTACCGAAGGGGCTAAATGGATTAACTACTACATTGTTTACAAGCTCATAGCCATAAGTGCCTACAGTTCCGCTGGCATTAACAGATTTACCCGTAACGGTATAATTGGCCGTATTTGGAGTAAAGGAGTATGGGACGGAAACATTAGAAGCTTCATATGATTGAGAGCCTTCATTGAAGAAACTGGCAGTAACGGTACCGCCGGCACTGGAAGTAAAACTATAAGCTGACGTGCTGCCAACACATCGCCCGAATACCCCGGGAGAAACTGTTTCGGACTCTGTGAGCGAAGCAGTTACACCTGTATTTCCTGAAATAGTAAAAGCTGATGATACCGTGCTTGTTACCACCGGATTAGTTGATTTAACCTCTACTTTGTAACCAGCCCCGGCTGCAGTACCATTGGGTATAACACCATTGACAAAAGTTGCATATACTCCGGTATAGCTTCCTATTAGAGTACCCGGAGTGAAATTACCTGAAGCATCTGATAAGTATAAATTATAAGTATTTCCAGAGTTTACACATCCGCTCGTAGTATTTACATTAATAGGAACAGCAATGGATGAGCCCTGGCCATACGGTCCGGGATCAACCGTGCCGACCGTTATAGTTTGAGCAAAAGCACCTGTTATTGAAAATAGGAGTATTGCTAAAAAGAACAAATGTTTCGTAAAGGTTTTATCCATACATTTTCCCGGTTTAATTGTAAGGGTATGCCTAACAGTTGTTCTTACCCTTTTTAGCAAGAAAACCTGCTTTAATAGAAATGCAGGCTTTAAGTGATTAGAACTAACTTCAGCCTTTATACGAAATAGAGTGTGTTGGGTTGCAGTATTTTAGCTAAAACGAACTTGTTAAAAAAGCCTAAAAATGAGGTCGGATAGAATCCTTTGATTAACTGACAGTTAATTATAATATCTGAAGTGAAAAATAACCGAAATGTGGATAAGTTTATCCAAAAAACAGGTAGGAAACGAAAATTGCAGCTATAATTCCGGCCAGATCGGCGATTAGACCGAAAGGTATTGAATAACGGAATTTTTTGATGCCAACAGATCCGAAATATAATGCAACAATATAAAACGTGGTATCAGCTGAACCATTGAAAACACAGCCCAAACGTCCTGCAAAACTATCCGGCCCAAAGCTCTGCATAGTGGTGATCATCATTGCGCGCGATCCTGAACCACTCAATGGTTTCATATAGGCTACCGGCATGGCATCTACAAAGCGAGTATCCAGCCCTAAGCCGTTTACTGCCCATCTCAAACCATCATTCATATAGCCCAAGGCACCGCAGCTGCGAAATACTGCAATCCCTACCAGCATAGCCACCAGGTATGGGATGATCTTAATACAGGTATCAAAACCACTTTTTGCGCCATCAATAAATGCTTCAAAAACGTTGATCTTCTTAAGCATTCCGCCTAAAATGAATATAACAGGTATGGCAAATAGCAACAGGTTGCTTGTTATTTTCGAGAATGTGCTGATCTGTTCTTTAGTAAGGTGAGTAGTAAAGAACCACACCATTGCAGTAATGAATAAGCTGACACCGCCAAGCCAGGCAATGATCACCTTATCGAATAAATTAATTCTCTGCTTAATAGCTACAGCTATCATACCAATAACCGCAGATACATAAGTGGCTATGATACAAGGAATAAAAACATCCGTTGGATCTTTTGCGTGGAGGATAGCGCGTTGTGCAATAATAGCAACAGGAAGTAGTTGCATACCCGATGTTAAAAGCACCAGGAACATGATCTGTGCATTGCTGGCTGTTTCCTTGTCTTCGTTGATCTCCTGCATGCTATCCATCGCTTTTAAACCAAGCGGAGTGGCAGCGTTTAACAATCCAAGTAAATTTGCCGAAAAACTCATCAGGATATTTCCAAGGGCAGGGTGGTGTTTAGGTATTTCTGGAAATATGCGGCGGAAAAATGGTCCTACGATACGCGAAAGGAAGTTAATGGCACCTGCTTTTTCGCCAATTTTCATGATGCCCAGCCAGAAAGTCATTGCACCGATCAACGGCAGGGCAATGTCCATTACAGCTGTTTGCGACGAACTGAATAAACTGTCAACAATTGATTTAAAAGCTTCTGTATCGCCCAAAAAGATCAATTTTACGAGGGCAAGGATGAATGCAATAACAAAAAAGAAAATCCAGATATAGTTAAGGGCCATAGAGCTTATTCAGATGTTGAAGGTAGTAGTTTTTTGTAAAAAAGTTTAAGATTTCATTGCTATATTTAGTCACAGATATCGCTGCCATGAAACAGGTATCAAAAAATATATTAACGGCGATTTACCAGTTCATCAAATCGCTCAATAACCCCGACAATCGTCCTATTGATTGGAACACCAGGCCGGCACCTGGCAAATGGTCAAAAAAGGAGATCATGGGACACTTATGCGATAGTGCCATGATCAATCTGCAGCGCTTTATCAGATGCACTTACGAAGAAAACTTTAAACTGGTTTATGAACAGGATGACTGGGTAAAAGCACAGCATTACCAGGAAATGACCCAGGATGAGGTGTTGCAACTATGGAAAATCCTGAACCTGCAGATCATTCATGTGCTGGATAATTATCCAACCGACAGAATGCATACTCAATGTGACAGTGGAAAAACGGAGGTCAAGCTACATACAGTTGAATGGCTGGCAAACGATTATTTAGAACATTTGCAGCATCATTTAAATCAGATCAGAATACATGGACCCGTTAATTGACTCCGGACAAATTAAACCTGCCGGTTACTCTGGTACGCCGCTGGCCAAAAAACTGGGGATAAAAGGCGATTTTCATATTAATTTGATAAATGCGCCTGAATATTATTTGTGCCTTTTTACCGATCTTCCTGCTAATTTGTATTTCGAAAATGATGAAGATGCCAAACTTGATCTGATCCATTTCTTTACTAAAAGCCAGGAAGAATATAAATCCATACTCCCACAATTAAAGACCCGCATAAAACCCAACGGTTCAATTTGGGTGTCCTAGCCCAAGAAAGCATCCAAAGTAACAACTGATATTACAGAAGATATCATCCGCAATTTTGCCTTACAGATCGGGCTGGTGGATATCAAGGTCTGTGCCGTTGATGAAACCTGGTCGGGTTTAAAATTGGTTATTCCTGTAAAAGACAGATAAAATAGTTGTATTGGTCTTACTGGTTGTATTGGTTAAATGGACTTACTTCCTTAACCTCATTACAACTACTTCAATTATTACACTATTACAACCATCCTCCCAAACAAAACTTATTGTAACAGAAGCCGTAGAAACGGTTATTAAAAGTATTTTTATTAACCTAAGTTTAAAGTTTATCTATCAAAAGTCAGATTTGTGCCTCTTAGGTAACATTCCTGCCTAAAAATGATAACTTTGCAACCTTTAATTATTATAACATGCCTACTATTCAACTTTCGCGTGTACACGGTGATTTCGGCTTCGAGGCTACAGATGAAAACGGTCACACTATTAAAATGGACAGCAGCCCTGAAAGCGGCGGTCTGAACTATGGTGTTCGCCCAATGCAAAGCCTGTTAATGGCTTTAGGCGGGTGCTCAGCTATTGATGTGATCAGCATATTGAAGAAACAACGCCAGGACGTAGTTGATTATAAAATGACCATCAGCGGTGAGCGCGAAAAGGGGAAGGAACCTTCACTTTGGCAAACTATTCACGTTAAGTTTCAACTATATGGAGATATTGACAAAGATAAAGCTGCCCGTGCAGTTGATTTGTCAATCAACAAATACTGCTCGGTTGCAGCTACTTTGATGAAGGCTGGTGCAAAAATAACCACGTCAGTGGTTGTTCATCCGGCCATATAATAACAACGCATTCTTCTACTACATTCACAAATATTATGTCTAAAAAGTTAGATCCGGTTACCCAGGCTATTCGTATTCAGTCGCAAAAAACCCAGCAACAGGAGCACTCTACTCCGTTATATCTGACCAGCAGCTTTACTTTTGACGAGGCTGAGGCGATGCGGGCAGCATTTGCAGATGAAACTGATGATAATATCTATAGCCGTTTCAGCAATCCTAATGTGGATGAGTTTATTGCTAAGATGTGTGCTTTGGAAGGCGCTGATGCCGGCTTTGCAACGTCAACAGGAATGAGCGCGATATTCTCGTCGATGTTTGCTTTGCTGAGCAAGGGTGATCACCTGATCTGTTGCAGGTCAGTTTTTGGCAGTACTTTTACGATGGTAACCAAATACCTTTCAAGATTTGGTATCGAAAGTACACTGGTGCCAGCTAATGATAATGCAGCATGGGAAGCAGCCGTTAAGCCTAATACAAAAATGGTTTACCTGGAAACGCCCACGAATCCACAGCTTGAAGTGCTTGACCTGGAATGGATAGGGCAGTTTTCTAAAAAACATGGACTGATACTGAATGTAGATAACTGTTTTGCTACACCGTTATTACAACGTCCAATAGATTTTGGAGCCGATCTTGTTGTTCACTCAGCTACAAAATGGATTGACGGACAGGGCAGGGTGCTAGGCGGTGTGATTGTTGGTCGTGCCGATCTGATAAAAGATATCTATCTGTTCTGCCGCAACACAGGTCCGTCTATGGCACCATTCAACGCGTGGGTGTTAAGCAAGAGTTTGGAAACTTTGGATGTACGCATGCAGCGTCATTGTGAGAACGCGTTAAAAATATCGGAGACATTACAAAGCAATCCGAATGTATCATGGGTAAAATATCCGTTCCTTAAAGGTCACCCACAATATGATATTGCCAAAAAACAGATGAAATTAGGCGGTGGAGTATTGTGTTTCGAGATAAAAGGAGGCTTGGAAGCAGGCCGGAAATTCCTGGACGCATTGGAAATGCTTTCAGTTACCGCGAACTTAGGCGATACACGCAGCATTGCATCTCACCCTGCAAGTACAACCCACTCCAGATTAACTGATGCTGAAAGATTATCAGTTGGCATTACGCCTGGCTTGATCCGAATTTCTGTTGGATTAGAGAAAGTAGAGGACACAATAGCTGATATTACCCAGGCTTTGGAGCAGAGCTCGAAATAAGATTTCATTTTGTGATAAGATTTATCTATTTTAATGCGGTAAATCTTATCACAAAATGAAATACCTCTTACTTTATCTTTTATTCTACTTTTTCTGGAATCAATCTGTTGCTCAGGAGGCAAACCGAAATATCCGATTTAAAACTTTTGATATTAACAGAGATAGCGTAGTCCTGCCCTTAAATCGCAATTATTATTTGATTGAAGACAGTTGTTCGGAGATTAGTCGCCATGCTCATTTTAATTTTGAGAAAAAGATCTTTTTTGGAAAGTTCAGAGATGTAAGCAGGTTAGATTCTAACTTGGTAGTAGCAGAAGGTATCTATAATACCGACGGATTAAAAGACGGCGAGTTTATTTCGCACTACTTGAATGGAAAGCTGCAGGCGAAAGGTAATTTTAAGAATAACCAATATGACGGTAAGTGGGAAATGTACTATGAAGATGGCAAACCTCAGATTACATTTAATGCAATAAACGGAGTTATACAAATAATTGATGCATGGAAGCCGGATGGATCAAAAACAGTTAATAATGGCATCGGTAATTATAGTTCAGATTTTGATTTTGCGCATTGGTCGGGGAAACTTTTAAATGGAAGGCCAGACGGCACCTGGAAATTAGTGAATGCTGATGACATTAATGAATCAGCTATATCGACAGAGCATTTCAAAAAAGGAGAATTTAAAAGTGGAACGATGGGAGAAATAGACTATAATAATTCGCGTATGATGTTAGTTAGTCCTTATAAACTGCCATTCGTGAATATAGAAAGGATGCTTATTTCGCCGGTGCCTTGCAATGGTTCACCTTCAAAGCATATCGTTGACGCTCAATTTGCCGGAGGATTTGAAGGTTTATCTGAGGCTATTAAAAATGCCGTTTCTCTATATTTAGGTTCTACAGAGTTCAGGACATTAGCCGGCACTGTTTCTATTGAAGGCGAAGTTTCTGACCGCGGTGACTTCATTAATTTAAGAGCGAAAAGCAACACCTTTAGAGAACTTCTTGCACAAAATCTTGCGGAAGGAATTATTTCAAGATTTAGTACAATACCCCGGCTGCATCCTGCAACAATTGACGGCAAACCTGTAAATCAAAAGTTTGTAATTGTCTTTAATTTCGGAAACTCGTCTTATCAGTTTAAATATCATTTCTTGCCGATAAAATAAAACAGATGATAAATACAAGCCACTATTTTTATGAAGACTTGTATTTACACAATCATGGTATGTCAAAGAAGTCAGCCAATGGTCCAAAATAAGAATCGTCCCAGCCTTCGGCAAAACTTTGGTAATCTGCGTCCGGGATATTAGTATGCCTTAATTCCACTGAAGTTCCCTTTTTGTCAGGATGCAATTTTATGGTAACAATGGACGCTTCAGGCTGACCGTCAAAATACCATTGCTGTACAATTTTCTTTCCTTCCTCAAATTCCAGGTTCTTGCCTATAATACTACCTTCCCACATAGAAAATTCCGATCCTGGTTCGGTGCTCATCACGGCTTGCTCACCAGTCCACAACTCTATAGTTAGCGGATTGGTTAAGGCAATATAAATTTCCTCCGGTGTGGCGGGTAACAAGTAGTATTTTTTGAAATCTTTCACGTCGCAATTTAGCAGAATTAGCTGACTGCACCAATTGGCAAAACAGTTCTGCCGTACACCTCATTTAAAACATTAGCTATTCCTGTATAAATAGCAGATAATCCGCATATTATGCCTTCATATCCGGCGAATGTTTTTATGGAAGCATTCCCTGTTGAATCGCCAACTGCAAGCAAAATGAATAATATTGTCAGTGATCCAAATACGAATTGCAGCGCTTTGTTAAGCTTGAGTGTGCCGAAGAACATACAAAAAGTAAAGAAGCCCCAAACGCCCAGATAAGCCGACATCGCACCTTCAGATGGTTTGGCAATCCAACCTACTTTGGCCATTACAATAAGCCCTACTAGTGAGAGCCAGAAAAAGCCATACGAGGTGAAGGCAGTCAACCCGAAAGTGTTATTCTTTTTAGCTTCAATAATACCGGCTATAACTTGAGCAAGTCCGCCATAGAAAAAACCCATGGCCAGTATCATTGAATTAAGCTCAAAGAAACCGGCGTTGTGGAAATTTAACAAAACGGTGGTCATTCCAAATGCGCAAAGACCGAGTGGAGCAGGGTTAGCAGTCCCTTCTTTTAAAGAAACAGGTGTTGTTGGGATCATGGTAATTTAGGTTTTAGAGTTAGTTTAGAATGCAAGATAATAAAATGATTGACACGATTTGACAGATTTTTGACTTGATTACCTAGATTATTGCCTATCGGCATTTGCAAATTCATCTTTCAGCTTTTACCTTTCACCTTTTACCTCAACTAAATGCAAAAGTTAATATTAATTCGCCACGGGGAAAGTGTCTGGAACCAGGAAAACCGTTTTACTGGCTGGACTGACGTCGATCTGTCTGAAAATGGTTACCTGCAGGCAAAACATGCAGGACAGCTTCTAAAAGAACGAGGTTATACCTTTGATACAGGCTTCTGCTCAGTTTTAAAGCGGTCTATTAAGACCCTGGATATCGTTTTAGAAGAAATGGACCTGCTTTGGATTCCAGTACAGAAATCCTGGCGGTTAAATGAACGGTTCTATGGTGCATTGCAGGGATTAAATAAGGATGAGATAACTGCAAAATACGGAGAAGAGCAAGTACACAAATGGCGCCGTGATCCGCATGAATTGCCGCCTGCCATTACAAAAGATGACGACCGGTATCCGGGAAAAGACCTGCGCTATAAGAATTTAACTGAGCGCGAACTGCCTTTAACAGAGAACCTGAGCGAAACAATGGATAGGGTATTACCTTTCTGGCATGAGAATATTTTCGCTGCTATTCGTATGAATCAAAAGGTTATCGTATCAGCTCACGGTAACAGCTTGCGGGCATTGATACAATATATCGACCATTTATCAGATGAAGAAGTAACCCAATTAGACTTACCTACAGGAGTGCCTTTGGTTTATGAGTTGGATGATCAGTTAAACAGAATCAGGCACTATTATTTGGAATAATCTCTTAATCTTCTTTATCATACAACACCGCCGCCTTATCAGCTGATGTTTTGATGCCTTTAATCATAGCTGAGCTAAAGCCGTTGTGCTCCATTTCGTTTAACCCTGCAATGGTACAGCCTTTTGGCGAGGTTACTTTATCAATTTCCTGTTCTGGGTGAGAAGCTAACTGTAAGAGTAGGTCAGCGGCGCCTTTAGCGGTTTGGGCAGCCATTCTCAGTGCATCATGTGCATGAAAACCAATTTCTGTACCTCCCTGTGAAGCAGCACGTATAGAACGTAAGAAAAATGCAATACCACAGGCACAAAGCGCAGTGGCTGATGTCATTAGTTCCTCGTTGATCTGGATGGTTACGCCAACTGTATCAAAAAGCGATTTTACCAACTCCATATTTTCATTAGATGCATTTTCTGTTGAGATGCAAGTCATTGACTGACCGATAGCGATAGCCGTATTCGGCATGGCCCTAACTACTTGCACCAGTGTACCTGCCTGTACATAGATATCGTGACAACTAACTCCCGATACCACAGATATAAGCAGGTGCCTTTGTTTTTTTAATGAAGGCCGGATTTCATACATCAGTTTATTCAACTGTTGTGGCAACACTGCAATAACGACTGCATCTGATCTTTTAACGGCGTCCGAGTTATTATCTGTGGTCTGAAAACCTTCTTTTGACAGTAACGCTAAAGCACCTAAATTCCTTCGTGTCACGATGATCTGCTCAGGCTTGTAAATTCCTGCTTTCACCAATCCGCGGGCTAATGATAACCCAATGTTTCCGCCGCCTAATATCGCTATAGTTTGTATCTCGCTCATTTCTTATTGCTTAAACGTGTGCCAAATGAATTTTCGTGTTTTAATTTTCCTAAATCGTCAGATTTTCCGATGATAACCGCCTTTACACCACAGTTGATAGCGGTAAATGCATTATCAAGTTTGGGTAGCATGCCACTGTGAATGATTTGCTGTTCCTTTAGTTTTTCATACCGTATTGGGTCGATTTCCCTGATCAATGATTCCTCGTCATTAATGTCCTGCAGCACCCCTTTTTTCTCGAAGCAATATACTAAAGTAGTTTCATATAGTTTGGATAATGCTACAGCAAGCGCTGATGCAATTGTATCAGCATTTGTATTCAACAATTGCCCTTCACCGTCGTGTGTAATTGCACAAAATACAGGAGTAAAACCAGCATCCATCAGCTTCTCCAAATTTCCCGGGTCGATGGATTTATCATCCATATCACCCACAAAACCGTAATCGATGGTTTTAACCGGGCGCTTGTTCGTCCTAATAAAATTCCCGTCCGCACCGGTAAGGCCGATTGCGTTGGTACCAAACCTTTGCAATTGGGCCACAATATTCTTATTGATCAAACCACTATAAACCATCGTTACCACACGTAAGGTTTCGATATCGGTTATCCTGCGACCATCTACCAGCTTTGCTTCAATGCCAAGTGTTTCAGATAGCTGCGTAGCCACCTTGCCACCACCGTGCACCAATATTTTATAACCATCAACCGCAGTGAAATCTTTCAGAAAATGATAAAGATTCTCTGAATTATCGATCACATTCCCGCCAATCTTGATGATATATAATTTCTTTTTATCCATAGATATTATTTCGCACAAATATGGCTTGCATATATTGTGTTTTAATCAATAAAGCCGCAAAAATAGCAATTAGGCAGTAAAAATAAGACGAGTTTAAAAACATCCCTGTATTAAATTAAGTTAGAAATGTCAAAGGGAGCTTTTTTTATAGTTATTTTGCGCTTAAGCTCCTTATTATATCTGCTTATGGATCAAACTAAATCGGCCCGCATGCCCCGTATTGTCATAATTGGCGGTGGTTTTGGCGGCATCAACCTGGCAAAAAAGTTAAAGAATAAACCTGTAGAAATACTGATGCTGGATAAGCACAATTACCATACCTTTCAGCCATTACTTTACCAAGTGGCAATGGGAGCGATTGAGGCCGATTCGATCGGTTTCCCGGTGCGGAGGATATTTACCAATCAAAAGAACTTTTCCTTTAACCTAGCCGAAGTTAAGATCATCAACCCGGAGAAAAATACCATTACCACGGACATAGGCGAAATACCTTACGATTACCTGGTGATAGCTACAGGTGCCAATACCAACTTTTTCGGCAATCAACAGATAGAGCATTATGCAATGCCAATGAAAAATATCAGCGAGGCATTAAATATCCGTAGTTACATGCTGCAAAATCTGGAAAAGGCAGTTATTACAACAGACCCAAAGGAAAAAGAGGCACTGATGACGTTTGTGGTAGTAGGAGGCGGTCCAACAGGGGTGGAGCTTTCAGGAGCATTAGCCGAAATGCGTAATAAAGTGCTTTGTAAAGACTATCCTTCGCTGTGTGAGGAAGATATGAAGGTGTATTTGGTGGAGGGTAAACCTGTTGTATTGGGTGCGATGTCGTCAGAGGCATCTGCTGCGGCCAAAGCCGGGCTGGTGAAAATGGGCGTGATCATCCATAATGGGGTACATGTAAATAGTTTTGATGGGACTACTTTAACCATTGATGACGGAACGAGTATAGACACCCGGAATGTATTTTGGGCAGCAGGAGTAAAAGGTGAAATGCCCGAGGGACTGGCCAGTGCGACTATTGCTAGCGGAAGAAGACTATTGGTTGATGAGATCAATAAGGTACAAGGCTATCAGAATATATTTGCGATAGGGGATGTATCTGCTATGATCACACCTGAAACCCCTAACGGAATACCAGGTATGGCGCAGGGTGCTATCCAAACCGGTCAGCATTTGGCTAAAAATCTGATACATATTATTAACGGCGAAGCAACAGAACCGTTCAAATATTGGGATAAAGGCTCATTGGCGACCGTTGGCCAAAATAAAGCAGTAGCTGACATTGGCAAGTTCCATTTTCATGGATTCTTTGCCTGGTTGTTGTGGATGTTTGTCCACCTGATGTCGCTAATGGGATTCTCCAATAAGCTGAGTGTATTAGTGAGTTGGGCGTCGAAATATTTTGTGAGGAATACAGATAACAGGTTGATAGTACGGTTTTTCAATATGGAAACCCGCTCTCTTGATACGTCGAAATAGGTTACTTTGTCTGTCCGTTCGATAAATTTCGCATGTACGCAGCGATTTCCCGCTCATTCGTGTCTGAACTTTCACTCAACGTGTGGATGATATTTTCGCGTTCTATTTCTGAGCGGTTCTGGCTTAATTTCTTTTTGGCTTGCAGATCGGTTACTTCTATTTCAAAGGCTACAACACCATTCATCATTTTTAACCGGTATTGCTCCGGGAAGCTTTCCCATTGCTGCAAATAAGCGGACTCGAAGGTATTTATAGTGTGTTTGAGTAATGTGGTCTTGTCCTCAACACCTTCTAATATACTAGCCTTACCATAAGCGTGGACAGCTATATAATTCCAAGTGGGTACGCTCTCCACTTTCTCATAATTGCTTGGTGAAATGTAAGCATGTGGTTCAGTAAAAATAACCAAGGATGTATTGCCCTCCATTTCCTTCCATTGCAGATTTGCCTTTGCAAAATGGCTTTGTAAGATGATTTTATCATTCTCTTCTTTTACCAGGAAAGGCAAATGAGTAGCCACCGGCAAACCATCGATCTGAGTTACTATCGTAGCAAAACTGTAACGTTGCATGAACGTAACGATCTCTTTTCTGTCAGTAAATGAGTTAAAGGAAGGCGTATACATTGATAGTTAGTTGATTAAGTTAAGTTGTTGATTAGGTTGAATGAGTTATTGTCCAGCAAACTTAATCAACTCAATACAACTTATTCAACCATTAAACTATAATGATTCCAACATCTGCTTTAGAACAGCTTGTGCTGCCCAAACACGGTTGCCTGCCTCATGCACCACAACAGAATTCTCTCCGTCCAGAATTTCGTCAGACAACTCCAAATTGCGGCGAACCGGCAAGCAATGCATCACTTTGGCATTGTTGGTACTTTTCAAACTATCGTTAGTCAGCATCCAATTATCATAACCGCCGAATACTTTTCCGTAAGGCTCATAAGCCGACCAGTTTTTTACATAGATAAAATCTGCATCGGCTAAAGCTTCGTCCTGATTATGGGTGATGGTTGCACCCTGAGTAAAGTCAGAATTTAGTTCATAACCGGCTGGATGAGCAATAGCGAAATCGACATCAGCCTTGCACATCCATTCAGCAAATGAATTTGGCACAGCCTGAGGTAGTGCTTTTACATGCGGCGCCCAGGTTAAAACCACTTTTGGGCGGGCTTTTGTCTTCAATTCTTCGATGGTTACCAAGTCAGCCAGACTTTGTAAGGGGTGACGAGTGGCTGATTCTAAACTCACTACCGGTACACCACAGTATTTTACAAACTTATTGAATATGTCTTCGCTGTAATCTGCATCACGGTCTTTTAGTCCAGGGAACGAACGAACTCCAATAATATCAACGTATTGACCTAATACAGCGGCCGCCTCACGGATATGCTCCACAGTACTGCCATTCATGATAGCGCCATCTTGCAACTCCAGCGCCCAACCTTCTTTATCCATATTCAGCACCATTACGTTCATGCCCAGGTTCAGACCTGCTTTTTGGGTGCTCATGCGTGTACGCAGGCTTGGATTAAGAAAAACCAGCCCTAAAGCCTTGTTCTTACCTAAATCCTGGTAAGCATAAGGGTTTTGCTTTAAGTGCAGCGCCTCTTTAACCAGTGCCTGAATGTCGGTTACATCATTTACGGAGGAAAAAAGTTTCATATGCGACCGGATATATTATTGGGTTATAGTTGAATGATTTAATACCGTGGCGAATGCTTCCAAAAATCTGTCGGCATAAGCTTTAGTCAGATTCAAGGCAGGTAGCAGCCTGATCACGTTTGGTTTGGCTTCGCCTGTGAAAATATGGTGTTTGAATAGTAAGTCTTTTTTTGCATGGGCTAATTCCTCGGGCAGTTCAATGCCGATCATTAAACCACGGCCGCGTACTTCGAGCACCTGGTCAAATTTCTTTAATTGATCAATGAGGTATCCGCCAACTTCAGCAGCATTTTGCATCAGGTTATTCTTTTCTATCTCTTCCAATACTGCCAAACCAGCAGCACAAGCCAAATGATTACCGCCAAATGTTGTACCCAACATGCCATAAGCAGGTTGAATTTTGGGCGAAATAATAATACCACCAATAGGAAAGCCGTTGCCCATCCCTTTGGCCATGCTGTAGATATCGGCATTGATACCTGCAAAATCATGAGAGAAGAACTTTCCTGTCCGTCCGTAACCACACTGAACTGAGTCAGCAATAAATACTGCACTATGCTGATCGCACAGTGAACGTATCTTTTGCAGGAAACTCACGCTGGCTACTTGTATACCGCCAACGCCTTGTATACCTTCAATGATAACAGAAGATATTTCATTTTTCTTAAAGGCTTGTTCTAAAGCTGCTTCATCGCACCATGGCAGGAAGATCACATTATCGGTTTCGTTGATAGGTGCTACGATCTTCGGATTATCAGTTACGGCTACGGCCAAGGATGTCCGTCCGTGAAATGCCTTGCGGAAAGCGATTACCTTCCTCTTGCCATTATAAAACGAAGCCAGTTTAAGTGCATTTTCATTTGCTTCGGCACCTGAATTACACAGGAAAAGCTGATAATCTTCCTTACCTGAAACATGGCCAAGTTTTTCTGCCAATTCCTTTTGTAAAGGGATCTCAATAGAGTTTGAATAGAAGCCTATCCGATGTAACTGATCTTCCAATCGTTTCACATAATGTGGGTTAGTATGACCGATTGATATTACGGCGTGACCGCCATACAGATCAAGGTACTCAGTTCCCTTGTCATCATAAACTAAACTGCCAACACCTTTTACAATGTTGATGGGGTTGATTGGATATACGTCGAATAACTTCATTTCTTTAGGGTTAAAGGTGAAAGGCTAAAAGGCCGTTGCTTTTAATCTCAAACCTGCAGACTCATCAAGGCCAAACAGTAAATTCATATTCTGAACCGCCTGTCCTGATGCTCCTTTAAGTAAATTATCTATAATGCTGGTAATTAATAATTTACTACCATGTTTTGCCACCTGTATAAAGCATTTGTTAGTATTTACTATCTGCTTTAGATCGATATTGCGTTTGGTAACATGTGTAAACGGATGACCGGCGTAGTAATCTTCAAATAGTTTCAATGTTTCATCGCCGGACAGTTCACAATCGATATAAATGGAAGCAATTATACCTCTTGTATAGTCGCCACGATAAGGCACAAAGTTGATTGGATGATCAAAACCCGTTTGTAAATGCTTTACCGACTGGTTAACTTCTCTCAGATGCTGATGTTCAAATGCTTTGTAAATTGACAGGTTATCGTTACGCCATGTAAAATGCGTAGTACCTGATAAACTCTGACCAGCGCCTGTTGAACCTGTAGTACCAGTAATGTGCACTTCACTGTTCAATAACCCTTTTGCAGCTAATGGTAGCATACCCAATTGCAGGCAAGTTGCAAAGCAACCCGGATTAGCTACATTTTTAGCTGATTTTATTGCATCTCTGTTTAATTCAGGTAAACCATAAACAAACTCACGGTCATTGATCTTTGAGGATGCAGTTAACCTAAAGTCTTGGCTCAAATCGATAATCTTGATATGAGACGGAATAGGGTTAGCATCTAAAAACTTCTTAGCATCACCATGCCCAACGCATAAAAATAATACGTCGATTTCATTGGACAATTCACTGGCGAATTTTAGATCAGTATCGCCGAATAGGTCAGTATGAACCTCATAAACGTAATTGCCTGCATTGCTATTGCTATGCGCAAATACGATCTCTACATTGGGGTGATTTATCAGTATCCGCAGCATTTCGCCGCCCGTATATCCAGCGCCGCCAACAATACCCGCCTTGATTTTATTTAATGTTGATCCTGTCATTTTTTGTAGATGGTGTTGAGTAAAGGATAAATTCCAGGTCGACGTTTTCCCTGTTGCTGATAAAATGTTTTTGTCCTGGTTTTATCTCGATACCCTGTTCAGGCTTTAGCTCACTTTCAACACCGTCGATGGTAAAAGTTGCTTTGCCCTTAATAATAAAAAATACCTGTGTAGCCTTTTCGTGATAGTGCAACTGCTCGGCTGTATCCGGGGGCATCAATTCCTGTTTAACTGATAACGCATCGGTATCAATAAAATTCCAACCGTAGCAGTCGTCGCCCCATTTATAGTGGCTCTCGCATTCGCTTTTTGAAAAGACTGGATTATCCATTATTCAGATTGATTTACTTTGTGATAGATCATTACCTGGTTGCCGAATATTTTGGAGAAGCCTTTTACATCTTCGCCGGTCCATGCATTATTCATTTCGCCATAGCTGCCAAATTTGCTCGACATCAAATCATGACTCGACTCGATACCTGTTACCTGGAAGCGATATGGGTTTAACTGAACAAATACTTTACCGCTTACATTTTGTTGTGTGTCAGTCAGGAAAGCCTCGATATTACGCATAATAGGATCGTGAAACTGACCTTCGTGCAGCCAATTGCCATAGAATGAAGATAGCTGGTCTTTCCACGATAATTGCCATTTAGTCAGCACATGTTTTTCCAAAGTATGATGAGCCTTAATGATCACCATCGGCGCAGCTGCTTCAAAACCTACGCGACCCTTGATACCTATAATAGTGTCGCCCACGTGAATATCCCTGCCTATGCCATAAGGCTGTGCGATAGCCTGCAACGCCTGAATTGCTTGAGTAGGGTGGTTATATCTTTGACCATCTAACGCTACCAGCTCACCTTTTTCAAATTCAAGCTCAATGTTTCTTGTGCCTGATTCAGTCATTGGCGTAGGCCATGCATCTTCTGGTAAGCCGAGGTTAGAGGTCAACGTTTCCTTACCGCCAACAGATGTGCCCCAGATACCTTTATTGATAGAATATTTAGCCTTCTCGAAGTTCATCTCGACGCCGTGCTTTTTCAGATATTCGATCTCTTCCTCGCGGCTCAATTTCAAGTCACGGATAGGGGTCATGATCTGTACGTTTGGCACCAGGATATTGAAAATCATGTCAAAACGAACCTGGTCGTTCCCTGCACCCGTACTACCGTGAGCTACATATTCGGCTCCGATCTCTTTGGCGTAGTTAGCAATAGCAGTAGCCTGGCTTACACGCTCAGCACTTACCGAAAGAGGGTAGGTGTTGTTTTTTAACACATTGCCATAAATAAGATAACGTACGCAGGTATTGTAGAAGTTTTGAGTCTCGTCAACCACGTGGTGCGAAGTAACGCCCATGCGATAAGCGCGTTGCTCAACATGATACAGTTCATCGGCACTAAAACCGCCTGTGTTTACAATCACAGAGTGAACCTCTAAACCAAGATCGCGTGTTAAATAGATGCAGCAGAATGAGGTATCTAAACCACCGCTGTAAGCCAGTACTACTTTTTTCTTCATGAGTTTTAGATGTGAAAACTAACGACAATTCGCCTGGATAAAGTACTTAGTTTTCACTGTATTAATTGTTACTTGTATATTAATATTTTTTGTCTGTCCGTAAATAATCAAAAATGTCATTGCGAGGAACGAAGCAATCGCATGCTATACAGGGCGAATATGCAGAGTTCGCGATTACTTCGTCGCACACTCCTCGCAATGACATAGCAATTGATTTCTGCATTTCAGTTCTTAATCACAACCAAACTAAACTTATCCATTCGTTTTTTAATCGCATTCTCTATACGCTCAAGCAACGTCGCTTTATGAGTGATCTTTTTCATTTTATCCTCATACTCCTTTTGCTTTTCTGCCGGGTCGAATAACATAGCAGTACACATGCAGTTCTTACGGTCCTTGCTCATCAGGATATCGTAGTTAACACAACTCTTGCAGCCCTGCCAAAAGTTTTCATCCTGAGTAAGTTCCGAGTAGGTTACAGGTTCATAACCAAGATCAGAATTGATCTTCATCACGGCTAAGCCAGTGGTCAAACCAAATATTTTGGCATCAGGATATTTCTTCCTTGATAATGCAAATATCTTCTCTTTGATAGCCTTAGCCAAACCTGACTTACGGAAATTAGGATTAACGATTAGTCCGGAATTGGCCACAAACTCGCCATGGCTCCAGGTTTCAATATAACAAAAGCCCGCCCAGGTACCGTCTTTATGGAAAGCGATTACCGCCTTGCCTTCAAGCATTTTATTTGCCACATATTCGGCTGAGCGTTGCGCGATACCTGTACCACGAGCTTTAGCCGATTCAGCCATTTCATCACAAATCTGTGGTGCAAAATCGACATCCTGTGCTGAGGCTACCCGAATATCAAAATCTTGTATAGTCATTTAAGTAGAAAGAATTAACGTTAAAATTGAAGCGTTGCCGCCAATACGTAATAGATGGATTTTTGTTGATGAAGTTTAAAATATATGCCTCATCGATGGGTTATTAGCAGAGCGTAAATTAAACCCGGGGGATATAAAGCCTTCGTCGTGAAGGAGCATACTCAAACACAGGTGCAACCAAAGCAACAGTAGCCGGGGCGAATATAGCCCTGACAACGGTGTTAAATATGCTTTGTAGTTTCATTTTAAAAGCGTGTTTTAGTTACTTTTTAATTTTCTGCAAAGTATCGCATTAATTTTTATTTATGCAAGAAAAATTTGCTTAATGTTAAATAGGTGACTTTTGTGTTAGTTGATTGAGTTAGATTGAGTTATTATTTACGATTTTAGAATTACGATTTACGAATGCTTGATTTTAACTCAGATTGGCAATTCAACCTAATCTAATCAACTCTTCGCCAAAATATCAGTAACAATTATCTCTGCATGGATCCGCGAGTTTTCTATAAACCACAAATGCGTGTCCATACCCCCGCAGACCACACCGGCAAGATAGATGCCCGGCAGGTTGGTTTCCATCGTATCATGATTATAATATGGAATACATTTAGCATCTGTTGACAGATCAATACCGATCTTTTTCAGGAAATCAAAATTTGGCCGGTAACCTGTCATTGCCATTACAAAATCGTTAGGGATAGTTAATAATCCATCAGGAGTTTGTATATCTACATCGTGGTCACGGATAGCAGTCAAGTTTGAGCTGAAATAGGCCTTAATGCTGCCTTCCTTAATACGATTGATAATATCAGGCCGTACCCAGTATTTTACACGGTGACTCACTTCTTCGCCGCGAATCACTAAGGTAACATCGGCACCTTTGCGAAAAGTCTCCAAAGCCACGTCAATAGCCGAATTGCTTGACCCGACTACAATTACCTTTTGCAGAGCATAAAAATGAGGATCTTTATAGTAATGCATCACCTTTGGCAGGTCTTCACCCGGGATATCCAGTTTAACGGCAATATCATAAAAGCCAGTTGCCACAACGATGTTCCTGGCTTCATATTTCCCACGTGAGGTAGTAACGGTGTAATGTCCGTCCGTCCGTTCAGTTGAGAGAACTTCTTCAAACAAGTTTACTTTAAGATGATTGGAAAAAGCCACCCTGCGGTAATACTCCAGCGCTTCGGCACGGTTAGGCTTATTACTGATGGTAACAAAAGGAATTCCGCCTATCTCCAGTCGCTCTGAAGTACTGAAGAATGTCATGGTAGAAGGGTAGTTGTACAGTGAATTAGCCAGGCAGCCTTTTTCTATAATGATATAGCTTAAATTAGCCTTTTGAGCCGCCAGGGCACAGGCTAAACCGATTGGGCCACCGCCTATAATGAGTATATCGAGCATTGTGTTTTTTCTTGCCGTCATTGCGCTGAACGAAGCAATCTCTACATAGGACATTCAATGAAGCATAGTTTTTTTACTGCACGTTCCCTAAGAAATTTCTCCTCCCTGATCTGCATAGTTTAGAGATTGCTTCGTTCCTCGCAATGACGCGCGGGTTATTTTATTTTAAAAATTCTTTACCAGCACATCACCGTAAGCCGGTGTACGGTTAAAGACAGATCGTGCAAAGACACAGGTAGGCAATATTTTGAGTTGATTTTCGCGCGCATATTTTACACCGGCCTCTACTAATTTCTCACCCATATGATGACCTTGCAGCTTTTCATCTACTTCGGTATGATAAATGTTCATCACACCGTCGCGTGTCAGGTAGCGCATTTCGCCCAAGCGATCGCCGTTGTCTTCGATATAAAAAACACCTGTACGGTGATGTTCTTCATTTTTTATTTCCATACGATTGTGCTATTTATCTGAACACGATTTACAAGATTTTTCACAAAGTAATAGTTTTTTATTGTGTTCAAGAAGGCTACGCCGTTAAAAGATTAGCACGATTAACACCACAATAATAATGTAATCTTTTGCAAAATGTTCGAAAGCGTAACAGGTAATCCTGAACATCCTTGAATTCACGAGAATCGTGTTCAAAAGTGAAGAAATAAAAAAAGGGTAAGCTACTTTTATCGCACCGCTACAACCCTCTACCCTTGCTGCGTTCCCACCCTGGGGGAGTTCAAGAGGAGCTGGTCGTAAAAGACTTACCCCAGCGCAAATATAGACAAAAGGTTGAATTGGGGTTAAGAAAATGTAAAAAAGCTTAAAGCAGAAAGGTAAAAGCTTAAAGTACAGTGATTTTTTTGCATAAAGCTGCGAGCGAAAAGCATAAAGCCAGCAATTAACGTATTAAAAAAGCTTTGTGCTTTGGTCTTTAAGCTTTCCGCTCAAAATAACTTGATCTGCTGATTCGCATTATAATTACCCGTAAGCGGTTTAGATAATGTTGCTTTAGGCGAAGGTTCGTTTGCCAAATGGCCTGCTTCAAAAGGTATTTCCATCAGTATATCCCACTTAGCAAAAGTGTTTAAGGCCTCACGTTGAAGAATAGTGAGTTTACTCACCTCAAAATCCTGCACCCATTTTATTTTGCGAAAATTTGGCCATAGTTTATCGAAATCATCTTTATGAATATTACGGGTAATGGTGATATGCGGCACCAGGTAATCTTTTATGTTCAGGCTCTTTTTTAACGCCTTAAACCATTGCGTGGTAAACGCTGATGACTGAATTTTGGCATATAATGTTCGGTATTCCTCGCCGTGATTAAAGAAATCGAATCCATCAATAACCAATGAAACCGGTGGTAACTGCTTTACGTTAGTTTTCAAACTGGCTAGTTCGGGCTCGGCCATATAAGGCTTACGGCGTGGCATTGGCTTTATGCTGATATGTGCTTTCGAGCGCATGCTATCATAGTGGCCTATGATATCGGTCGCTTCATGCTTATATTTTTCTATCTGCTCACAAACATCCTCTGAAGGAGAGAGGATGATCAAATAATCTGTGTAACCTTTCATATCCTTTGCTCAATTTTAGTTCGGGATATAAATATACTAAAAAATTTAGCATTTTATCAAATTATTTTTCAAATTTGTGCTGTGGAAGCCAAGCGCTATATCATGCATATCGACCTCGACTCGTTCTTCGTGTCGGTGGAGCGTAAGTTCAATCCGGAGCTGATTGGCAAGGCAATTATTATCGGCGGTAATGCACAGCGTGGGGTGGTGGCATCGTGCAGTTATGAGGCGCGCCAATACGGAGTGCATTCGGGTATGTCATCGCGTGATGCATTTAAACTGTGCCCGCATGCCATATCGGTACGAGGTAATCATCACTTGTATTCAGAAGCATCGGCAGAGGTGACCAGGATCATCGATGATATGGTACCACTTTATCAAAAAGCCTCAGTTGATGAGTTTTATATCGACCTGACGGGTACAGACCGCTTTTTTAGTCCTTATAAACTGGCATCGCAGGTCCGGCAGCGCATTATTCGCGAAACACAGCTGCCGATATCGTTTGGGTTAGGATCCAGTAAGGTTATAGCCAAGATGGCTACCAACAAGGCCAAACCAAACGGACAGCTATTTATACCACATGGCTGTGAGATGCAGTTCCTGGCGCCATTGCCCATATCCGCAATACCCGGATTAGGGGAGAGCACCGCCAAAAAGGTATACGAATATGGCATCGAGAGAGTAGGAGACCTGCAACGATGTGAGTTGCGTTTTTTACAGACCATATTTGGTAAAAATGGCTTATGGATGTATAACAAGGCGAGAGGGTTGGATTCGGCAGAAATAATACCTCACTCTGAACGGAAATCCATATCAACAGAACAAACCTTCAGTCGCACGATATCTGATGAACGGAGACTGGAATCCATATTGGTATCCATGACCGAGGAGCTATCATCCAAACTACGCCGAGAAAACAAACTGACATCATGTCTTGCAATCAAAATCCGCTATGCTAATTTCGAGACGCATACCCAGCAGGAAAAAATAGCACTTACCGCAGCAGAGCATATTTTGATACCCGGCGTTAAAAATCTGCTCAAAAAAGCATGGAACAATCATCGGCCCGTGCGATTAATAGGAGTAAGGTTAAGTCAGCTTTGCACTGGCAGTTACCAGATCAACCTGTTTGAAGATAACGAGGAACAGATAAGCCTGTACCAGGCGATGGATAAGATCAACTTTAAGTTTGGTGATAAAACAGTTTGTCGTGCTGCGGGGATGGAAATTGGCACGAGGAATTTTAATCCGTTTATGAGGGGTTAGGAGTAGAAAGCGGAAAGGCCAAAGCGGATAGCTTTTTTTGACTAAATGGCTTTCTGCTTTAAGCTAGATGATCCAAAGCTCATTTTTATTTTTATCTGCGTATCCCCATTCATCATTGCCTAATTCTTTGGCTTTAACGCTATTATCTTGCAAGGTAATAACTACCATCAAAATCAGAATAACAGGAAAAGAGATGTATAATATCCCGGTTAAAATTAAAGAAGATGAATAAGCCGGCAGAGTATACATCAGGATAAGGTAAATGGTTGTCCATAATATTGAAGTGGTAGCTTTCATCGAATTGTTGTTTTATGAACAACAACCGATTGATTATTAGGTTTTAATATCGAAATAGGAAACGTATATTATAAATCCTTCCTCATCAGTATATCAGTCTGCTCATCTTTTCCAACCCAAAATTTGTGATTGCCGAAGGCTTTAAAACCGTTACGCTCATAAAAGCGTTGTGCAGCCTGGTTATGCTCCCATACGCCCAACCAGATAAAGTGCTTACCTTGATCCTTAGCTTTATCAATGGCATAATCCAATAATTGGTTACCTATCTTTTTTCCCTGCTGACCGGCCAACACATAAATGCGCTCTACCTCGACAGAGTCCTCATCCCGCAACTCCGTTTGGGCCGATGAATAATTAAGTTTCATATAGCCCACCTTTTCATCATCAATAATGGCAAAATAGAATTGTGAATGCGGGTTTTCTAATTCACCTAGCAGCTTTTGGCTGGTAAAAGCAATTGCAGTATAAGCTTCAAAATCATCCTTATTATTCAGGTGCTCAAAAGCATCGTAAAAGGTCTTTCTTGATAATGAAAGCAGTTCCTCAACATCGGACGGTTGGGCTTTTTGTATGGTAATCATTTTAATTTGAAGATTATTCTATTTGAAGATTTGAAAATTAGCAATCATCTTCAAATTTTCAAATTAACACATTTTCAAATCAATTTACTCAAACTGCCCCTGTAAACGCTCTAAACGATCTATTATCAGATTAAGTTTTTCTTCCTGGCTCTTGAATATGCGTTTTTTATAATAAAAGCTCAGGAACAATATCCAGATAACGGTGAATGTGTAGAAGCCTATTTTGTAGTAAATAGAGGCGTTGTTTAATATCTCGACAAGATAGAGCGATAGACCCAGGCTTATGAGCATCACATACAGGTAATAGAACCAGCCGGCTATTTTGGCCTGATTTTTTTGGTATTCTTTCAGGTCCTGTAGGTAGTCGGTGGGATTTTGTGTAGCGTCGTGCTTGCTAAGGATACGATAATTGCGGACGATGCGGGCGGCATAAGCCATCATAGTAAGCAACATTATGAACAGCCCTACATAGGTTAACCACTGGAATACAAAGAAAATAGTGATAATAAAAGTAAGCGCCAGCATAACCACCATAGCCACTATACCCCAATACAGCTGACTGGTTATGCTACGTACTCCTTTTTTTACCTGCTTCAGCGTGTCCTCCACTGAAAGCTGCTCCTGTTTTGGCTGCCCCTGCCAAACGGAGATCAAATGATCAAAGTCTTTCATAGTGGTTATACAATTCTGTTAATTTCTGTTTAATACGATGTATCTTCACCCTCAGGTTGCCCTCTGATATGCCGGAAATATCGGCTATTTCAGGGTAAGGCATTTCATCCAGCACCATAGTAATAATAATTCTTTCTGATTCTTCTAACTTCGATATACACTTATAGAGCAGGGCTACCTGCTCATTCTTCTCTGAGTATTCTTCTCCTTTACTTTCGGCAAACAGAGGTGTTATTTCATCCTTAGCCTGTCGTTTTTCAGATCTTAGGTATGTTAAACAGGTGTTTACAGCAATACGATAGATCCAGGTGGATATTTGCGCCTGGTTACGGAATTTCTCCAGGTTTTGCCATACTTTTAAAAAAGTCTCCTGTAGCAGGTCGTTAGCGGCGTCATCGTCGCCGGTATAACCATAGCATAAATGGTATATCTTCTTTGAATTAGCTTCAAATATTTGCTTGAAGACTGCTTCTCTGGTATCCAATTCAGTTAACTTTTTTAGGTTTTAGATAGGTGACAGGGGTAATTTGTTACAACAGATAATCATTCATATTTAACCACCGCAATTTTTCTTCGGCTTCGCCAACCATATTATTAAAATCCTGGCTGTAATCAAACTGCAGATCCTCGTGCAATTTAGTTATAGCCTTGCGTACTTTATCCAGCTGGCGTGTAAATATTAAGCGCAAAGGTTTATAAGATGACGATGCCCGCTTATCTACGTATTGCACATAGTTACGGCAAAAGTTAATAAGCACCTCTACCTCAGCTTCATTTGAAGCCATAAACTTGATGTATTTGCCCAATAATCTCAATATTTTACGAAGACTCTTAGCCAGTTGATAATTATTATATGGCAGCTGACTAAACATCAAACCGATTTCAGCCGTCAGCGAATCGATAAACGCACGCTCGTTATCAGCATCGAACAACAAGTAGCCGGTTAGTTCCTTATTCTCTTTTTTATACCGAACCAGGCGCAGGCAAAGCTCTGTCAGTTGGGCATTATCCAGGTGCTGAAGTTCTTTTTTTATTTCCGCAATGCCATAGTTTGGTAAGCTCATGCTGTTAACATAATTATTTTAGCAAATAGTTGTAGTTTCGCACTTTCATTTTTATGCACAAAAGCAGGCTTACCCTATACATCATTATCGCATTAGTACTCGGCGTTGCAACCGGCTATGTTTACAACGTTAAGGTAATTGACGACCTAAACCAAAAAATAAGCGTTGCCGATGCGAATATAAAAACATTTGATGCACGAATAGCTACCATCAAAGATACCACCGCTGCAGAATATAAACAGATAAAAACCGACCGGGCACAGCAAGCAAAGTTACGAACGGACAGCAATGCCGCCCGTGATAATAAACTCGAAGGCTTTACCATTCTAAGCGATATTTTTCTGCGGTTGATCAAGATGATCGTAGGTCCGCTGGTGTTCACCACACTGGTTGTTGGCGTTGCTAAGGTTGGAGATATAAAGGCAGTTGGGAGGATAGGGGGAAAGACGTTATTGCTATTCATTACGGCCACATTTGTATCGCTTTTGCTGGGAATGGTCCTGGTGAACTTATTTGAACCGGGAGGTTCCATCCATTTGTCGTTACCCGAAGGCCATTTAAGTGCTGATGTAAAAAAGTCAGCCATATCATTCAAAGATTTTATTGGTCACGTTTTCCCGAGAAGCTTTACGGAGGCAATGGCGAACAATGAGATATTACAGATCGTGGTGTTCTCGTTATTCTTTGGAGCCGCAACGGCAGCAATAGGCGAAAAAGGGGAGATCATTATCAAGTTCCTGGATGCAGTGGCTCACGTTATCATGAAGATAACTGGCTATGTAATGAAAGTTGCCCCGATAGCTGTATTTGGTGCGATAACCGCCGTAGTGGCCAAAGAAGGTTTGGGTATTATTTCAACCTATGCATCATTTATAAGCGAGTTTTATTTCTCGTTATTATTACTCTGGCTGATGATAGTTGCCGGTAGCTTCTTTGTTTTAAAGAACCGTGCTTTTACACTATTGAACAATATAAAAGATGCCGTTTTGGTGGCATTCAGCACATCTACAAGCGAAGCGGCATATCCAAGGTCATTGGAAGAATTAGAAAACTTTGGCTGCAGCAATAAGATCGTCAGCTTTGTATTACCATTAGGCTATTCATTCAATTTGGTTGGGTCGATGATGTATATGACCTTTGCATCGTTGTTTCTTGCACAGGCTTACGGGATACATTTAGGCTTTGGCCAGCAATTATCCATGCTTTTGATGCTGATGCTGATGAGCAAAGGCATGGCAGGAGTACCGCGCGCTGCCCTCGTAGTTGTAGCGGGAGCCATTGGTATGTTCAACATTCCAGAGGCTGGTCTAGCTTTATTGCTGGGGATCGACCCACTATTGGATATGGGCCGATCAGCAACCAACGTTTTAGGAAACGTAATGGCCACCGCAGTAGTAAGCAAATGGGAAGGACAACTAACCGAAGGTGCAGGATCTGGAAATGACTTATAAATTCACTAATTCGCTAACTCAATAATTCACTAATTAAAATAAGATGAGAGATTCACGCTCGAAGAGAATATTCATGGCTTGTGCGGTAATTGTGCCTTTTGTGGCCTATTGTGTTTATTACTATGCGCATGTTTTTAAAAACGCGCCTTATAAGTTCAGCGAATTTGAATCGATGACATTTGAGTATGGCCCGGGCGCTGATAGCCTGGTGAATAAATACAGCTCAAAAACTGGCGAATATCAATATGTGGATACCCGTGATTCGATCATAAAAATGAATCTGCATATACCGAAGGAAGAACTTTTATACCTGCACCGTAAAGCGGCCGACCTGGGTTTCTGGGATTTTCCGACAGTAGAGATAGGGGATACTACTCAAAGACGAAATGGCATGCGCCCGCTGCGTTATGTGATCGAGTTTAAATATAAACGCAAAACAAAAAGAGTGATCTATGATGAGTCATTTAATGGCGATGAGCGTTTGAAAGATGCCAATCAGCGTTTGATAAAAGAAATAAAGTTAGTGTTGGCGAAGGAAGAGGGTAAAGACAAAAATTGATATATTGGCTTAATGAAATATACCTTAACCTTTATTGCATTATTAATATGCAAACTTTGCTTCGCTCAGCAAATCAGTTACCAGGAGTGGCAACAGCAAGCTAAATCTGATATCAGGTTGCTTCCCGAATATGGTAATCTACCAAAAACGAAGGAGCAAATTAAATCGGATGAAGAATTAATCAAACTATCGTTAAAAACGGATACTACGCCCAGAAAAGCTTCTGATCATTTTGTAAGACTGGGTTTCAATTACTTGTCCAGAGGTGATCTAAAAACGGCAATGTATCGTTTTAACCAAGCGTATTTACTTGACCCCAAAAATGAAAATACTTATTGGGGTTATGGTGCAATTTATGGGACCTTTAATGATTATAAAACAGCTATTGTTCAATATGATAAGGGTTTATCAATTAATCCAAGAAGCAGCGTTATTTTAACCGATAAAGCAACGCTTTATTTTGTTGAATTTCAACATGACAATGATCATATTAAATTAGATACAGCTATCGTTCTGCTAAAAAAATCGTATGATATTGACCCTGATAATGTTAATACAACTTATAAATTATCCATTTGCTATTTCTTGAATAAGGATTGTACAAATGCATGGAAGTTCTATGATGAATGTAAGAAATTGGGTGGACAACCGATAGCAGAGAATTACACTGATGCATTAAACAAAATGTGTCCTAAATAAGCTTTAAAATTTCTGTAGCTTTTTAGATTTAAAGTTTATATATTTGCACCTCAAATTTTAAAACAATAATTAATAACCATGTACGCAATAGTAAGTATAGCCGGACAGCAATTTAAAGTTGCTAAAGACCAGCAGATCTTTGTACACCGTTTACAGGGAGATGAAGGCGCTAGTATTGAATTTGACAATGTGTTATTAGCAGAAAACGAAGGTAAATTCAAATTAGGTACTGATTTGAAAAATGCTAAAGTATCGGCTAAGATCGTGTCTCATTTAAAAGGTGATAAAGTAATCGTATTCAAAAAGAAAAGAAGAAAAGGTTACAAAAAGAAAAACGGTCACCGTCAGCAATTCACCAAAATAGAGATCACTGGTATCACATTATAATTTAAAGTTTTAAACGTGGATTCTTAGTGATCCCATAAAAAATATAAGAAATGGCACACAAAAAAGGGGCCGGTAGCTCAAGAAACGGCCGCGAGTCACATAGCAAACGCTTAGGTATCAAAATATTTGGTGGTCAGCCGGCAATTGCAGGTAACATCATCGTACGTCAGCGTGGTACCCCGCATAATCCTGGCGAGAATGTAGGCTTAGGTAAAGATCATACCTTATTTGCATTAATTGACGGTACAGTAGTTTTCAAAAAGAAAGCCGACAACCGTTCATACGTTTCAGTAATTCCTTTTGAAGCTGCTCCGATTGTAGAGGCTCCAAAGGCAAAACCTGCTGTTAAAGCTGAAAAGAAAGCAGTAGAAGCACCTGTTGCTGAGGCACCAAAAGCTGAAACTAAAAAAGAAGCTGCTCCTGCTGCTGAAGTTGCTGAAGAAGCACCGAAAGCAAAGAAAGCTGCTGCTCCAAAAGCAAAAAAAGCTGATAAAGAAGAAGGCGCTGAGTAATCAGTTCTTTTACAAAATACAAGGCCTCGATCTGATGAAGATCGGGGCTTTTTGTTTATCGGCTTTGTAAAGTAAAACTTATAGGCGTTGTATAAAAAACCCTGACTGTATGATTGTTTTGTGTCCCAGGATTCCATTTTGGTGACATTTTCATTACTCTTACTGCTTCCTCATCGCAACCGCCACCAATTCCACGCACAATTTTTATATCTGTTAGTGACCCATCTTTCTCCACAACAAAGGTGATAAACACCTTGCCTTGAATATTTTTTTTGAGGGCTTCCGCAGGGTACCTCACGTATCACTGGGATTCCTGGGAGCCTGCTGTTGAGCCTTAACTGAGGTAAAAGCAGCAAGGCTAAAAATTGTGATAAGGATTTTCTTCATATTATTCTAAGTGATTTTGGGATAGACTTTTTTGTTAACGACTTTCCAGAGAAAAGCTTATCGGCATTGTATACTGAACTCTAACAGGCTTGCTATTTTGTGTTCCGGGGTTCCATTTAGGAGAGTTAGCTAACACTCTAACTGCTTCCTCGTCACAACCGCTTCCTATCCCCCGAACTACTGTTATATTGGTTAAAGAACCGTCTTTTTCCACCACAAAAGTGATAAGGACTTTACCTTGTACGTTGTTTTGTTTCGCCACGGCAGGATATTTGATAATGCCTTGAAGATATTTATAAAATTTTTCAATCCCGCCTACAAAAGTTGGTTCTTTGTCAACCGCCGAAAAAACTTGATTAGGATTATAACCCAGTGAATCTATTAAAAGCTGTTGCCTTATAATATTATCTGCCGGTAGTTTAAAAGTAATAGGAACAACATATTGAGACCTTACAGGTTGTTCATTTCGTAAGCCAGGGAACCAATTCGGTGAATTGCTTACTGCGCGTCCCGCTTCGGCATCAATCTCAGGAGATACGCTACGCAGGATTTTGATATTAGTTAAAGCGCCATTTTTTTCGACGATAAATCCAACGAAAACCTTGCCTTCAACTTTTTGCTTAAGTGCACTCTTAGGATAAATAATATTCTGTTTTAGGTAAGCGTAAAAATTGGCTATTCCACCTTGAAAATGCGGTTCTAGATCAACCGACGTAAATACAGGCTCCGGGTTGGTAGTTTTTTTTTCGTCAAAAGTAACATCATCCATTTTAACGTCAAGTCCGCTAATATTAATCTTTTCTAAATCAGGAGCATCTGTAGGTTTTGTTTGAGCCTTTAAACTTAAAGACGCAAACAACGACAATGTAATAAGGGAGGTTTTATTCATTTATTTTTATTCTATTATAATCTTCTTGATATAAAACACTTCAGGATCTATAACGGGTATAGACTTACTCTCGATACGCAAACCTTTAGCATCCACTATCGAACGCTTAGTAACCCCATCTGTAGTGATGTCAAGTGGTAATTTCATATCGATATTCTGAACTTGTATGAGGTATTTATTTGCCGGTAGGGATTTGATATGTATCTCTAATTTATTGGTCGTTCTCAGGTATAGATCAAATAATGGCTTCAAGTTATACCCTGCTTGTTTGGTGAAGAATTGCTCCACATCATCAGTGCTTACCAAATTATCATACGTGTATTGCGGACTGGTTACAAACTTCTTTAACGTAGGGAAGAAAAGGCTGTCGCCCATCACATAACGAAGCGTATGCATAAAGAACGCACCTTTTGAATAGATATCACCAATATAAGCAGCTTCTTCATCCATATCCGGGTGCTGAACTATAGGTAGCTTATTCTCAAAACTGAAAATACTTTTCTGAAATATCTTATTATACTCTTCTTCACCCGCGAACTCGCGGGTATAAAGTGCATCACCGAATGAGCAAATACCTTCATGAATCCAGTAATCGGCCCAATCTTTTGCTGTTACCTTATTACCCCACCATTCATGCCCAAACTCGTGGTGCATCAGCCAATCGTAGTCCTCGCCACCAACTTTTGTGTAACGGAATTTATTGCCATAAGCCACCATGGTTTGATGTTCCATGCCTAAATGCGGCGTTTCGGCCATAGCGATCTTTTCTTTCCAGAAAGGGTATTCGCCAAAGTATTTCTCCTGTTCATGAATGGTTTTTACAAACACATCCAGAAAATGCTCAGCTTTATCAGCGTGCTCCTTTAAAACATAAAACTGCACTGTGGCTTTATGTCCATCGCAGGTAGTGTAAGGTCTGCTGAAGACTTTATAATCACCTACATTAAATATGATGCTGTAATTGTTTATGGTGTAGTTAGTCTTCCAATGATAGGTAGCGATCTGACCACTTTTGGTAACCTTTTGCAGCAAACCAGGACCGGCGACGACCAGACCTTTAGGAACCGTGATAATCATATCCACGCCTTCGTTGGGCTCGTCAGAAGGGTGGTCTTTACAGGGAAAATACAATTTACCGCCAGCGCCTTCGGCTGTAATCGCCATCCATTGGTGTCCGGTTGAATCCTTTGTCCAGATAAATCCGTCATCCCATGGTGGACGGCGTGCTACATGTGGTTTGCCGCCGTAATACACACGAACAATGGCATTACCAGCCTGTAATTCTTCAGCGGGATGTATAGTAATAAGGTTGTTTTTATAAGCAAAGTGTTCAGTTTTTCCATTCACTAATACCTTGCTCACATTTAACGAATCCATCAAATCAAAAAGCAGGACATGGGTTGGTTTCGCCATGTTTACTTTGATCTCGGCATAACCATTAATGGCATGTTCCGCAAAATCGACGCTCAAAGCAATAGTATAATGCCGAACATCCATAATGGCTTGTTCGGGTTTTATTTTGCCACCGTTGGTTAGGGTTTGAGCTTTTAGCGAAAAGACAAAAAGGCAAATCAATGCCAGAAAAAGGAATGGTTTCATCCTTTAAATATAACTCAATTCTCGCGCACCATCAATCCGTCGGCAAAGTCGCGCAGATATTGTTTTCGGTCTTCAGGCTGCTTTATAGCATCCAATGCTGCAAAAGCTTTATCGGTATAAGTCTGCATAGCTTCTTCAGCAAGGCGCCTTATTTGTAATTGATTGTATATTTCGGTTACTGCAACCACTTTTTCTTTCGGGTCGGATGGTGAGTCTGAAAGCCATTGTTTTAACTCAGCCTTCTGTTCAGGATTAGCCAGTTCAAGCGCCTTAAGCAACAGGTAAGTTTTTTTGTTTGATATGATATCACCACCAACTTGCTTGCCGAACTTCTCAGGGTCGCCGTAAACGTCGAGTATATCATCCTGCAACTGAAAGGCGACGCCTAATTGCTCGCCAAAGGCATGTAATAATATGGCATCTTTTTCATCAGCGCCGCCTATCAGCGCACCAATTTTTAATGCGCCACCTAATACAACTGCGGTTTTCAGGCGGATCATAGTGATGTACTCATCAATGTTTACGTCATTTCGGGTCTCAAACTCCATATCCAGTTGCTGACCTTCACAAACGCCTACTGCCGTTTCGTTAAAAATATTGAGGATAGGTCGTAGTAAATACGCGTCCACATTCATCATCAGTTTATACCCCTCGATCAGCATTACATCACCTGAAAGTATCCCTACATTATTATTCCAACGTTCGTGCACAGTAGTTTTACCACGGCGTAATGGCGCATTGTCCATAATATCGTCGTGCATCAGGGTGAAATTATGAAAGACTTCGATAGCCAGGGCAGGAGAGATAGCCTTATTTACATCTCCGCCAAAAAAATCGCAGGCCATCAACAAAAGCGCAGGGCGCATGCGCTTGCCACCAAGAGATAGAATATATTTTATCGGCTCGTATAGTTCTGCAGGATATTCAGGAAATGTAAGCTTCTCAACTTCTCTACTGATAATCGCCTGCAGATCGTTCAATTTCTTCATGTCTAATTCTAAGTTGATTCAGTAGATTAAGTTGATTGAGTTGGAAAAACCTAATCAACCACTTAACTTAATTAACCATTCAGCTATGTAATAATTAATAATCTCTGTCTTGTACAAGAGAAAAATCTATTTGCTTCTTAGTCAGATCTACATTTTTAACCTTGATCTGTACTTCATCACCCAGTCTGTAGACCTTCTTTTTACGCTGACCAATTATAGCATAATTTTTTTCATCTAGTGTATAGAAATCATCAGCTATATCGCGCAGGCGTATCATACCCTCGCATTTGTTGTCAATTATCTCCACATACATACCCCACTCTGTAACGCCTGAGATAATGCCGGTATAAACTGTTCCAATCTGGTCTTTAAGGAACTCTGCCTGTTTGTATTTTACTGAAGAGCGTTCCGCATCGGCTGCCTTCTTCTCCATTTGTGAGCAATGCTGACAAAGCTTTTCATAAAACTCCGCATTGACAGATTGTCCACCATTCAAATAATGGAACAACAGTCGATGCACCATCACATCCGGGTAACGGCGGATAGGAGAGGTAAAATGCGTATAATGATCAAAGGCCAATCCGTAATGACTGGTGGCTTTGGTGGTGTAAATTGCTTTAGCCATAGACCTAATGGCCAATTGTGTTAATACATTTTGCTCTTTTTTGCCCTCTACATCTTCCATCAGAAAATTGAGTGATTTGGCAATCTCTTTATCCGATTTAGTATTGATACGGTATCCAAACCGAGCTGCAAATTGCGCAAAACTGGCCAGGCTATCGGGTTTAGGCGAGTCGTGCGTGCGGTAAACAAAGGTGTATTTATGCTTGCCTTTACCTTTTTTGCTTACAAACTCGGCCACCTTGCGGTTAGCCAGTAACATAAAATCTTCTATTAGTTTATGGGCATCTTTACGCTCTTTTACATACACACCAATTGGACGGCCCTTTTCATCCAGCTTGAATTTAACTTCGGTTGTTTCAAAGCTGATTGCGCCGTTCTTGAATTTACGGTCTCGCAGCTTGTGAGCCAGAGTATTTAGTTTTAATATCTCCTTATCAAACTCACCTGATTCATCTTCGATGATCTGCTGAACTTCTTCGTAAGTAAAACGCCGGTCTGAGTGGATCACTGTTTTACCGAACCATTCGTTTACTATATGCGCTTCTTCATTGAGCTCAAAAACAGCAGCAAAGCAAAGTTTATCTTCTTTCGGTCTCAGCGAGCATAAACCATTTGATAATCTTTCAGGTAACATTGGAATCACCCTGTCAACCAGATAAACCGAAGTGCCTCGTTCTAATGCTTCTTTATCCAAAGCAGAATCGGGCTGAATATAATGGGCTACGTCGGCTATATGTATGCCAACTTCGTAATTGCCGTTGGGTAGATACTGAAACGATAATGCGTCATCAAAGTCTTTGGCGTCAAAAGGGTCGATAGTGAAAGTCAACACCTCTCGGAAATCACGACGACGGGCAATTTCGTCAGTAGTAATTGCGTCGGATATTTCTTCTGATTCCTGCTCCACTTCTTTGGGGAACGATAAAGGGAAACCATACTCAGCCAGTATGGCGGTCATTTCAGTATCATTCTCGCCTTGTGTACCTAAAACATGTTTGATGCGACCGACAGGGTTTTTAGCCTGGGGCGGCCAGTCGGTGATTTCTGCAATCGCTTTTATTCCGTTTTTTGCACCGTTCAGGTCGCTGATTGGGATAAAAATATCGTGCATCATTTTCCGGTCGTCAGGAATAAAGAATGCAAAACGGTCGGATAACTTAACGATACCGGTAAACTCCATCTTATTGCGATGCAGTATTTCTATTACCTCGCCTTCTTTACGGGTACCTTTGCTTTTGGCGTATACATATACCTTTACACGGTCGCCATTAAGGGCATTTCTCAGTTTACGCGGAGCTACATAGATGTCAGTTTCGTCTTCGTCATCCGTAACAATAAAGGCAGAGCCATCATTAGTCATGTCAACCACGCCTTCAACGAATGTTTTCAGTTCGCGCACCTGGAATTTGCCCTGTGAAACTTCTTTAAGAACGTTCTTTTTAACCTCGTCCTTTAGTATCTCGAGGATGATCTCGCGGTCCTCTGTGTTATGAATATTTAATTTAGCTGAAACCTGCTTATAGTTCCAGGGAGTGTTTTTATTCTGCTCAAGCACATCGAGTACCATTTGGGTAAGTACCTGTTTGATGGATGAGCTCTTTTTGTTTTTAGACATAGGTAGAATTTACAGGTAAAGGTACAAAGATTGTTGCATGATTTGGGTGAGAAGCTGAACGATACCATACTTTCTCTTCAGCTATCTGATAAAACCAAGACTACTTTTCCTCCACAATCTTTACACCCCAGGCTCCGATATCTATTTTCTTTTTCGTAGCAGTTTCACTACCACTCAATAATTCCTTTCCGGAGTTATGAGAATAAATAAACGACGCAGGTGCAGCAGAATAGTTGAAATAATAATGAATAGCCTTTCCATATTGATTAATTCCGGATTTTGTGATGAGAGGAAATTGTAGTTCCTGATCAGCTCCCAATAAACCGGCTGATTTCACTACGTTTTCAACCACTTTTTCAGTTATGGCTTCGCTAGTCATACAGCCGATATAAGTAGCCAAACCTTTACCATAATTGTTTTGCGTGATAGCGGCGTATTTGCCCCACACGGGATGATCGTAGTAAGCCAATACCTTCGCTGTTTTGGGAGTGATAAGTTCCATAAAAGTGTTTACGTTGTTGTCCTTACCGGCGTGGAATGGATCATCTTTTAAGCCCACGTGCTCAGGCGTTGTAAACTGGCTGTAACTGATACCACATGCCTCGCTGATGATACCAGGCTGCACTGAGGTGCGTACCTTCACGTTCTGATCGGAAAAGCCACTTTTAAAAGTATAAAGGATATGCCCGCCATTCTTTACAAAATTGTTTAACCGTATCAAAAGACTATCGGGTGCAGCATACAAACCGGGGACGATGATAAGTTTATATTTTTCCAAACTATTACTGGATGGATCGACAAAATCGACCCCGACATTGATCTTGTAGAGGGCATCGTACAATGGACGTAAGATATCGTTGTAATTTTCCCTTGATCCCCAACCAAATGAGAAGGCATTAAACCCTGTCAGCGCCTCATTACTGAACAAAATAGCGACATCATTTTTCTTCTTCAAATTAATAAGATGCGAACTTAACCTATCAAAATCGGCACCGATTGTTTTTGCTTCTTCATAAGTAGGATTGGGCTCAAAATCGTGGCTCAGCAGGCCCTTCCAATAGGTTTCGGCCGAATTATGTATCGAATGCCAGTGCCAGTATTCCACCATATTTGCCCCTGAAGCCAGATGACTAAACGCCTGCAAATACAATTGGCCCGTATAAGGCACCCATTGTGCAAAACCTTGCGCTTCGGTTTCCATTAGCAGGTAATTTTGTCCGTCCTTCATAGATCGCGCCATATCGCCGCCAAAGGATATTTCAATACCGGTTAAATGGTCCTGTGAAGGGTGATATATATCTACCCCTGCAATATCCAATGATTTCGAAGCGGCAAAATGATCCACTTCTGGCTGAATGCCGTATGAATAACCACGCCAGTCAAAATCAAAGTTCTGGGTAATAAACTGGTAAGGGTGTTTATATTCTCTTACAATTCCCGCTTGCCATGCCAGGTAATCTGTTACAAGTTTGCGTTGAAATTTATAAAACTCGGAGGTAAGGCTGGCATTAATACTTCCGTTAACCGACGGAAAGTCGTCCCAGTTATTTATACGATTACTCCAGTAATCTAATCCAAATGCTTTATTAATAGTGTCAAGCGACTTATACTTTGCCTTCATATAATCCACAAAGAGTTTCTGCACATTTGGCCCGCTGGTGCCATAAGCTTTTGTTTCATTATCTACCTGGTAGCCGATAATAGCAGGATGATCTTTAATATGCTCCAGCATTTTACGGATCACCTGTTCAGCATAAGTCTTAAAGTGCACATTGGTAATATCCATATTCTGACGCGCACCATACTGATTTTGGCCCCGTGAAGTAATAGCCAGTACATCAGGATATTTTTTTACCAGCCAGGTGGGCACAGCATAAGTCGGTGTTCCTATGATGACGTGTATACCCGCCTTATGCATCGCATCAAGAACACGGTCGATATGATGAAAGTCATAAATACCCTCCTGCGGTTCTACAGTGCTCCAGGTAGATTCGGCTATTCGTACAACATTGATATTTGCCGCCTTCATCATTTTCACATCCTTTTCTAACCTGTCATAGGGCATATATTCATCATAGTAAGCAACCCCATACAATAGTTTGTCGGTTTTTACCTGCGGATATGCATTGAAAGAAGTAATTAAAAAAAGAATTAACGCGCCAAAAAGCCCAACGGAAGTAGTTTTTGCTGACATAACCATAATAAGTGTTCGGTTTACAATTATTATGCAATATCCGATAATAATTAATATTTTATGTATTAATCGGAAAGATTTTAATGATGTACTTACAATCCTGGGATGGAGGATATTAACCGCTTTGTGTACTCCTCTTTTGGTCGATAATAAATATCCTCGGGGTCGCCAGTTTCAATGATTTCGCCTTTGTTCATCACCATAATGCGGTCAGAGATATGTTTGATGACAGAAAGGTCATGCGAGATAAAGATGTAAGTCAGGTTAAACTCCTGTTGTAATTCACGGATCAGGTTTAATACTTGTGCCTGAACGGATACGTCCAAAGCTGAGACTGATTCATCACAAATAATAAACTTTGGCTGCAATGCCAATGCACGGGCAATTACTATACGTTGCCGCTGACCGCCTGAAAACTCGTGGGGGTAGCGATAAAAGTAGTTTACAGGAAGATTAACCCGTTCCAGTAATTCCAATACTTTTTGCTTGCGTTTGGTATTATTCTCATAAAGCTGATGTACCTGCAATGGTTCCATCAATGAATCGCCGACGGTAAGTCGTGGATTTAATGATGAGTATGGATCCTGGAAAATGATCTGTATATCACGGCGCATATTGCGCATATCGCGTTTATTGAGCGTTCGCAGATCAGTATCCTCAAAACTCACGTTACCCGAAGTCGGTTCGATCAACCTTAATATACTTCGCCCTAAAGTTGATTTCCCGCAACCTGATTCGCCGACTAAACCTAATGTTTCGCCGGGATAGACATCAAAGCTTACTTCATTAACAGCTTTTACAAATATTTTTTTATTTGAAAACAGACCGGAGCCACCCGGAAACCAAGTACATAATTCATTGATCTGAAGAATAGGTCGTTGCGCATATAACTTTTGCTTTCGGTATTTAATCTCGTCGTTCTGGTAACTGTATTGCTCTCTTATAGTTTCTACAGAAACAGACCGGTCTTCCGCATCAAGAAAATCAGCTACAACAGGCAACTTTTTCAGTTTATGATCGGGAGATGGTCGGCAAGCCAGTAATCCTTTTGTATATGGATGTTTGGGCTCAGAAAATATGGCCTTCGTTGTTCCTTCCTCAACGATATTGCCTTTGTACATCACAATAACCCGGTCGGCGATTTCACTTACTACACCAAGGTCATGCGAAATAAAGATCAGGCTCATATGCCGATCAGCTTTTAATCGCAGAAGGAGTTCGATGATAGTTTTCTGAACGGTGACATCCAACGCAGTAGTTGGTTCGTCCGCTATGAGTATTTCCGGATCGCAGGACAGTGCCATGGCGATCATTACCCTTTGCTTTTGTCCGCCAGATAATTGGTGCGGATAACTATCAAAAATTGCTTCCGGTCTGGGTAACTGTACTTCTTTAAAAAGATTTATCGTTTTCTCTTTAGCTTTCTGCTTACTCGCACCTAAATGAAAGCGGATAGCTTCTGCTACCTGGAAACCACAAGTTAAAACCGGGTTGAGGGAGGTCATCGGTTCCTGGAAGATCATGGCGATACGGTTACCGCGAATCTCGCGCATTTCTTTCTTGGGTAGCTGTAAAGTATTGGTTTTATTCAATAATATCTCACCATTAATGATTGTACTAGCCGAATTGAGCAGTCGCATAATTGCAAGCGAGGTAACCGATTTACCCGAACCGGATTCGCCTACAATACCAATTGTTTCTCCTTTGCTAAGTGTAAACGAGGTATCCTTAACAGCTTCCACAAAACCGTCCCGTGTTTTGAATTTGACTTGTAGGTGTTTTACCTCCAGCATTATTATCCGATCAGGGTTATCAAATCATCTTCTATCAGGTCTTCGCGACGGTAACGCCTGATTAATTGCGCCGTAGCGATAACATCTTTTTGGCAATAAGTAGATATGCGTTCCAGGTTATTTTCGTTCCAATATACATGACCCACCATACTTCCGTCTATATCATCCTTGGGAGTTGGAATATCAAAGATGGCAGTTAGAAGATTCAATGAAGTATAGCTTTTATAATCACCAAATTTCCATAACTCCATCGTATCCAGGTGGTTTATTTCCCATGGTTTTTTACCCGATATTTCCAACTGAGGTGGTATCTGCAAACCGTTAATAAGCATACGGCGACAGATATACGGGAAGTCAAATTCCTTGCCATTATGCGCACAAAGCACCAAAGTAGGAGGCTGAGAACGAAGCAAATCGCCGAACTTGATCAGTATTTCTGCTTCATCATGAGAAGCAAAAGATTTTACCCTAAGGCCTGTTCCTCTGCCTTTAGAAAATATGCCGACCGAGATACAAATGATCTTACCAAATTCAGCCCAAATACCCGCGCGACCATAAAATTCCTCAGCAGTCTCATCCTTACGCTGATATTGGGTTTTGAGATCCCAAAGTTTTTGCATATGCGCCGGTACCTGATCAAAGCTGCTATATTGAGGCACAGTCTCAATGTCCAATATCATTATATTATTCAGGTCGTACTGTTCGAGCATATTTATGTGATGTATTCTGTTGCAAGATAGCGATTCAGTTGGCAGTTTTTAGTTGGCAGTTTATAATGTTCAATTAGGCTATTTATGCCCACTGCAAACTATAATTGCCAATTTCATTTAGCGAGTACTTCAAAATTGATCTGTAAATTATTACCACTCCCATCCACCAAAGTAAGCCGATGTTTTCCTGCTGATGGATTCAAGGCGATCTGGTGAAAATCAGTCGTTTCGCCAACATATTTATCGTCCAGGTGCCAGAATATCTTTACCCCCGCCTGTCGGTGAGCTGCGTTGCAGATCATTCGTCCGCGGTTGCCATCAGCCTCTAACGGCACATACACTTTAGCGCCGTCTTTTGGATAGATGAGTTCCATAGGGTTACTACGTTCTGCTAATGCGCAATCTGACCTAAACGAAGGTAACACATGATACTGATAGTTCTTCGTTTTATAGTAATATTCCATTGATGGCGGTAACACAAACCAATTTTTTGCTATCATATTTGCTGGCGATGTACAATCCCCCGTTACCTGCCATTTACCACTGACATCTAAGTGCACTAACTGGTGCCACGGGCAAACCGGTGCTTTCAATCCGCTTTTGGGCACCCACATATCGTCTGTATCTTCACAATACTCCCCGGCCCGGTAACCACTTTTATGGCATACTTTTATCCTCACCATTTCGCCAACCGGCATATCAAACCAATCGCGTGCCACGGGTAACAATCTAAATATCTCAAATAGGATAGGAGCGGCTGTATTGATCCCTGTCAGATCGGGGCGACCTTCGCCATCTGTATTTCCAACCCAAACGCCTACTACATATCTTGGTGTAACGCCAATAGCCCATCCATCCCGGAAACCAAAACTTGTGCCCGTTTTCCATGCAACACGCTGACTGGAGCTGAATTGCTGCCAAAGCATTTCTTCGCCAGGCCGCATTACTTCCTCCATTGCCTGGAAGGTATAATAGATAGATCCGGCATCTAAGAGCCCCGACTTTTGCAATTGCGGTTTCCTTGCAGGCTGCACCGCATATACCGGGCTATGGTAGTCTGCGGTGTCGTATTTGCCGTTGTATTTGTTATAGTGATTTAGCACCCGGGCCATATCGGCATAGGCACCTGTCAATTCCCAAAGTGTGTTTTCCCCTCCACCTAAAATGAGCGATAAGCCATAATGATCCGCGGGTTTCTTTAATGTGGTGATTCCTGCCTTCTGCAAAAAATCATAAAAACGTTCATACTTAAACTGCTGTAGCATTTTTACTGCCGGAACATTCAATGAACGCGATAGTGCCCTTGACGCAGGTACAGCACCATCATAACCCAAATCAAAATTTTCAGGATGATAACCTGCAATTTGTGTAGGAATATCAGGGATTAGACTGTTAGGCAAAATCAAACCATCATGAAGCATGGAAGCATACAAAAGCGGTTTTAACGTACTACCTGGGCTTCGTGGCGCATCCACCACATCCACATCGCTTTCCATTTCCGGGTCTTCGGGATGAGAAATATTACCTGTATAAGCTATTGCTGCACCTGTTTCCACATCTAACACAACAGCAGCTATGTTGTTAATATCATTAGCTTTTAAAACTGAATGATGCCTTTCCACTATGTCGTTTACCTGTTGTTGAAGGTTGGATTTAATGGTTGTACTAATACGTGTGTCACCCGTTTTGTCATTCTGGTGATCAGATTTAAAACGTTCCAGCAGGTGAGGGGCGGATTGAGGTAGAGGCATTGGTCGATCGGGCACCGGCTCTAGTTTAGCAAGAGCGGTTGTGGTACTGTCGATTGTGCCTTGTTTATATAGCTTATCCAGCAACAAGTTTCTTTTCCTGAGTAGAATTTGCCTGTTTTTTCCGGGGTGCACCAATGATGGTGAGTTTGGAAGGACAGCCATAGCCGCCATTTCTCCCCATGAAAGTTTATCGGGACTGCGTCCAAAATAGCGCCATGCAGCTGCATCCAAACCGATCACGTTAGTGCCAAATGGCGCATTGCTGGTATACATAGCCAACACCTCCTGCTTGCTATGGGTGCACTCCAGGCGCAAGGCCATAAATATTTCACCCAGTTTATTCCAAAAGGTACGCTTGTGCCTGGTTGCCAGACGGATTACCTGCATAGTAATCGTACTGCCCCCACTAACCACATGTTTTGAGCGCAGATTTTGCTTGATGGCCCTGCTGAAAGCGATGATATCAAATCCGGGATGGTGCTCGAAACGCTTATCCTCAAAGGCAATGATGCATTGCTTGAATTTCTCAGGAACATTAGTATCATAAGGAAAATGCCATTGTCCGTTTGGAGCTATGGCTGCACCTAATAGTTGCCCCTGATCGTCGTCAATAACATAGGAGGTAGGATTGTTAAACAATTGCCTTGGAAGACAAAACCAGAACCACATCATCAGAGCCAGTAGAATAGCAAGAATTATGATTACTTTTGGTTTTTTAACGTACCGTTTAACGCGCTGAAACACCTTATTGACAATTAGAGTATTTGTTGACTGAAATGAAAATAAACAAATTATCCATCATTATCCCGGCTTATAACGAAGGTAATACCATCCACCTGATACTCAATAAAATTAAATCCGTTCAACTCACCGGTAACATCGAAAAAGAGATCATCATTGTGAACGATTTCTCAAAAGATCATACCGAACAGGCTATTAGTGATTACAAAGCTGCCAACCTGGATATGAATATCCAATACTTCAAACATGAAGCAAATAAAGGCAAAGGTGCTGCATTGCATACCGGCATTGCCAAAGCAACAGGCGAATACCTCATCATACAGGATGCCGACCTTGAATATGACCCTAATGAATATAACGACCTGTTAAAACCAATCATCGATGGCTTTGCTGATGTAGTATACGGCTCTCGCTTTATGGGCAGTAACCCGCACCGTATCTTATTCTTCTGGCATACCATAGGTAACCGCTGGCTAACCTTCTTCTCCAACATGTTCTCTAATATGAACCTGACCGATATGGAGACTTGTTATAAGCTGTTCGATACCAAAACTATCCAGGCCATTCCATTGCGTGAAAAACGTTTTGGCTTTGAACCTGAAGTGACCCAAAAGATAGCCCGTGTACCTAAAATCAGGATATACGAAGTAGGCATATCCTATTACGGCCGTACTTATGAAGACGGTAAGAAAATAGGATGGAAGGACGGCTTCCGTGCTATTTACTGTATTTTGAAGTATGGGTTATTTGGAGCGAAATAAGTTGATTGAGTTGGATTAAGTTAGACTGAGTTGATTAAGTTTAATGGATTTTAACCACTCACTTAATCAACCCAATCAACCACTTAACTATTTCACTACCTCCACCCACTTTCCTTTCTCCACAGCATTGACCGATACGTCATACATCGCTTCGCAGCTTGTTGCAGGCAGATAATATTTGCCAGTGTAAGCTGCGTTCAGCATTACGTAAAAGGTTACTTCCTTACCTTCAGGCAGGCTGAAATAGGTATTCACCCTGTCATCTCTAACATCCCGATAATCGGATGGCGATGATTTGAATGCCTCGTCATCATTCATCATGCGGGTATTCAAAATTTCCCATCCCGAAGGGAATATCTGTGTTAAAGCCAGGTTGTCATAACGACCACGATGCCCCGGGTTTTTGATACTGACCTGTGCTACAAAGTCCGTCCCTTGTTTTAGCGAGACAGGGTCGACAGGCTTCCCGGACAGGGTGAAATAGCCAACACGCATCTGCAATATATCCGGCTTACTGATAGACTGTACATCCTGAGCTGCAGATGGCTGACCTTTCTGTATCAACCTGATATATAACTTATTAGAGCCATTGTCTTTAATCGCTACTTTGCCGCCGTTGGATACCGTTGCTGCCTGCCATAAGTAAGAGCCGGAATTAATGCTCGTTCCGTTATAACTGAACTGAAGCTTAGCGCCAGATTTATTGGCACCACAATATTCAGCTACGGCCAGCAATGAATAAGCCGTAGTTTGCGTGCTATACCAACTATCCTGCGATATACGCGCAGCAACAGTACGCAACATGGCTGATGCTCTTTGCTGCTGACCTAATAGCGTCAAGGTTTCGAGTATCATCGCCTCATCACGCAAATCAGAACCATAAGTGCCGTACATCATATTGTAAGGTTTGATGGCGGTCGGTAAGCCAGCTATCATCTGCTGACCGATCTCCGGCTGCCCAGATAACTTATAAGCTGCCGCCAATCGCCATTTAGCTTCCACACTAATGTATTTAAACTCACGTAAGCGGTTCATAGCGCCCAATTCAGGCGAACGTGCCATAGCCAATAAGTATAAACGATAAGCTTGTATCAAATCAGAGCCATAGAAACTGCGTGTATCAGGTGCCCAGCCTACGGCTTTGGCTTTCTGGTATTTCTTCCAACGTTCAACAAAACCTATCGGTAAGGAATAACCTTTTTCTTGTGCGGCCAGCATAAAGTGACCTGCATAGTTGGTTCCCCATTCATTAGATTCTCCACCGTCAGGCCAGTAACTTAAGCCACCATCCGAAACCTGGAAACCGTTTAACCTTCTGATGGTCGCTTTAATGTTCCGTTCTGTTTCTGCTTTTTGTTCAGGATTCAGATCCATTATCTGACCTAAATATAATTGCGGGAATGCCGATGATGTTGCCTGTTCTACACAACCATAAGGGTATTCGATGAGGTAATCCAGACGTTTGGAGAGGTTCAATGGTGGGATAGAAGCTACCTCGACAGTGGCCTTGTTTGTCCCATTCATACCGATAGCTGAATAACTGGTTACCCATGTTTCGCCCGGTTTCAATTCTTTCTCCGTTATTTTTGTAATCGGAGGGTTTGGATTACGCACATTCAGTTCAATATCAAAAGCTGCCTTCTCGCTACCGCTTTGGGCCAGTATCTTCACTTTACCAACACAAATAAAATCCTTCACATCAAAATCAAAAGTAACTAACTGATCGCCTGTTTTGCTGAAAGTGACCGTCTTCCTGTTATTGCCATTCAGATTGCTGAATGCATTGGATTGTACGCTTACATTTACCGTTTTTACATTAGGCTCCAAAGCAAATACCGTTACCGGTAACTGAACCTTTTCTGTCGGTCCTAATACCCTCGGCAACGTAGCCAGTATCATCAAAGGCTTTTTAACCGGAACTGCTTTCTCCGCAAATCCATAACTGCCCTCATGCCCTGCAATCACCATCGCCTTAACCGATCCGATATATTGAGGCAGCGTAAAACCATGTGTTTGCTTTTCACCTTTACCTAAATGGAATGGCCCCAGGAACTTCACTACAGGTTTAAACCGATTCACCGATACATTCTTCTTGATGCCATTCGTGCCGTCACCACCTATACTCAGTATACGCTCCAAGCCACCGCCATAAGCGCCAATCACGTAATCAAACAAATCCCAGGTTTTTACGCCAAGAGCTTCTTTGGCATAGAAGGTTTCATGCGGATCTGGAGTTTTGTAATTAGTGATATCCAATAAGCCTTCATCTACTATGGCTATTGTATAGGTCATTTCCTTGCCAGATGCTTCAGACACCGTTATAGATGATGGCGTTTCAGGCTTCAGCTTGGCTGGCAGGTCAATAACCGGTTTCAATATAGTTTCCGGGTTATCTACCACAAGTGGGATAGCGCCATACATACGTATAGGCAGATCATTCACCGTTTGGGCATGACGCTGCAGCAAGGTCACATTCACAAAAATGTTAGGCGCCATGCTCTCATCTACCTTAAAGCTGTATTGCGTCTGTCCTTTCTTCGTATCTATCCAAACTGTTTTGAGCACTTTACTGCCGTTCTCAAAGCTGATCAGCGCCCGTCCGTCCGACATCGTAGGTATCGTCAATGTAGCCTGTTCTCCCACCTTATAATTGGTTTTATCCGAGGTAAACGACAACATAGAAGCCTCGGTAGGGTTGGTTTGCTGCAAGCGTTCCGACCAGTTTGGCCAATCCATATAAATGATCTTACCTGACGAGTGCCCGGTTTGTTCATCAGATACTTTGATCAGGTAGCGTCCCCAATCTTCAGAAGCGATATTTAAATTCCAGCTGCCTTTACCGCTGGTGAGTCTAACTGTTTCGGTTTTGATCAGCTTGTTATACTTATCTTGCGTAAAGTTGCTGATCGCATCGCCGGTCTGATCCCACCACCAACGCCATTGTATCTTGTACAGTTCCACCTTAACCTCGCGTGCGCCGCCTATTGCATTGCCTTTGGTATCTACATCAGCTATGTCTACCTGGTTATCCCTGCCGGTAAACAACATGCCCGACAGATCACTTCCTTTTGGTGTTTTGATACCCACATACCCCGGGTAAACATTATAAGGTAACGACAGCGTTTGAAGACTAAAGTTACCACCCGGCTCAAATACCTTCACCACAAAATTCGCCCGTAGCTGACCCGGTGCCTGTTTCTCCACATTGACATCCGCATTAACCATAGCTACACCATTCTCATTCAACTTACCATCAAATACTGTTTGCGTTTGGGTATTGAACGCCAGCGTAGGGTCGTCAAAGGTATAATCAGGGTAGTCTTTAAAAGATGTTTTTTGTGCTGACAAGAAGGCATCCACCTTAGCTTTCAGGCTCTGTGCTATACCGCCGAATAACCAATGCGCTTCCAGCTTACCATCGGTATTGCTGCCTTTGGATAGCTCACTTGTTCCGTTAAAGTCTAATTTCAGCTTTAAGCGATTCGGCATAATGGTTTCTATCTTGATGCTTTTCTCAAACGTAGCACCACCCACTTTTACCTTCGCCATCCAGTTGCCCGTGCGCGATGACGTTTCCGTAGCGGTATGGAAACTATAAAATCCGTCTACCGACTTGGTCTGCGTGATCCGCTTATACAACTGTCCGTCCGGATTATAGAGCTCAAACTCTACCGGATGATCCGGTGGTAAGGTTTTCAGTTTATCCTCTAAAATAAACGATAGGAATATCGAATCGCCCGGTCGCCAAACGCCACGTTCACCATATATAAAGCCTTTAAGGCCGCTTTGTATCTCGTCTCCACCCACATTAAAGCGTGACAGTGGGAGCGAGCTGCCATCATCCAGCTTTAAATAGCCTTTTTCGGCACCATGAATAGCGACCAATAGGTAGGGCTTGCGTTTCAAATCGAAATTTGCCATACCATCGCCATCAGATGTGCCTTTATAAATCACCTGCTTCTGGAAATCCAATAACTCCAATGTAACGCCTGACATAGGTTGTGCAGTCAGTATATTGGTCACCGCTACGGTCATGCTGTTGTTATTGCCGCGCTTGGCTATCAAACCAATGTTTGAGGCGATAATGTTGCGCTTGGCCCAACGATCTTTAGTATAATACGAACTCTTGCATGGATCAAAACGCTCGTTCCATACATAGTTTTCGGGGTAATAGCTATCGTACCGCTGCCAAAAGTCGTCATCTTCGTCTTTTACCTTGTTGCTGTTACCGCCGCCATCGTACTCATAGCTTTCTTCATCGTCCGTCCCGTCATTCTTCTTCAACACAGGCGAACCCAGGCTACAGTTGTACAGTGAATACTCCTGCCTGAACCCGATCACCACTCTATAAATAGCGCCCGGCTCTGCACGCAGCAACTGGTCGATATCCAGCATAAAGCGGTTCTTCTTGCTCAGGTTAAGGCTCTTGTCCGCGTCAAGCCGAATGGTCTTCTGCACCACCGGCCTGCCAACTGACCGCAATTCCTGACCGCCATTAAAATCATTACTTTGGAAAAACTGCGGCACATTGTTCTCATATATCTTAATAATACTCACATCCACCGCATTCAGATTTACCGCCTCAAAAGGCATGGTCAGCTTACCCGAGTCGGGCAGGATAACGCCCTTACCGGGAATGGTTACCGAAGGCATCCTGTTCTCGAAAAACACACTGGCCGAATAAGGCTGCGTGATCTTCTTGTGCGAAATATTCTCGACGCCCTCATTCACAAAAGCGCTGTAATTACCCTGTAAACGGTCGGGAGCATATATTTTTACTGTACTGCCCTCAATGGTATAGGCAGGATCCTCTATATTCTTTACGCCCACCAATCCTTTTAGTTCCTGGCCCACCAGTATCGCATCCGAAAACTGCACCAGCACGTACTGGTCCTGATCCTGAACGGCCGTAATAGCCAGCACCTTAAAATCGCCAATGGCAGGTATCTCAAACTCCTGGTCGCCCTTTTTGTCGACCTTCAGGCTGCTGCCGTCCCAGCTCACACCCAGCTTATTCACTGCGTTATTGCCTCTAGCCAAATCAGTAATGGTAAACTTATGCATGCGTAGCGCGTTGTTGTGCTGCCAGCTGATGCGGGTAGGCGAGGCGTAGTTCACGCTGATCAGCTTTTCTATATCGGCATTGTTCTCGTCATCAGCAGTTTGCACCTCGCCCTCCAGCTTCATCTTATCCAGCGAGGTATTGGTTGCAGTCTGCAAGCCTTTAAACGACACTGTGAAATCGGGCTTAACAGTCTGGAACGTAAACTTGAACTCTTTAAACCTGTCAGGCACATCCACAATCTTTTTCAGCTCGAACTCAGCCGTGTAGCTTTGGTCGGCTACCAGCTTCTTCTCAGGCCTGAACTCTATGGTGCGCTCGTCTATCCAATAAGCCTTACCGGCAATAGACGGCGAAAAATCAAAGACGCCATCGGGCAGCTTATCATTCTGCACATGCGTGGTAGGCACATCGCCCGCCAGCCGGATACGGATGGTACCCTCTTTAGAAATGATGCCCGACGTGTACGACTCGATGTACTTGCTAAACGCCGGATCAACCGCTGTACTATGCTTGCGGTGAAAAATAAAATAAACGGCAACCAGTAAAATAATTATAGCCACAAGCGCAATAAAAGGGCGCCTGCGTGCAGGGGAAAGGCTTTCGGTGTCTTCCATGGATAAGGTGAAATATTTACGTAAAATATGAAATTTCCGGAAAATAAAACACGATTGTGAGATTTAAAAAATTGGTGGGATTTGGGCATGGCGCAAGTCGGTGTGCGGGTAGAGGTTGTACGTTTTACGTGATACGTTCTACGTTTAAAAAACATGTCATTGCGATAAACGGCCAATGGGGTGAAGAAGCAATCGCATTAAAAAACGCGTCATTGCGAGGAGTAAGCGACGAAGCAATCCCAAACTGTACAGGGCGAAGAGGATGGCCTACAACTTGCATAGCCGCTCTGTCAATCGGGGATTGCTTCGCTATCGCTCGCAATGACGGGTTTTTAGTGGCAGTTGCAGTTGGTAGTAGCAGGAATACTAACTAATGACTAATCAACTACCTAATCATCACCCCCGGCTTATTCAAAATAGGGAGCTTGATAAAGTTAGATTCCACAATGCTTTCGGGGAGGAAGATGAATTTTTTGTCGAATATTTCGCGGCCGATGTAGTAACTGAGCCAGTACTCGTTGTTGAGGCCGAAGGTGGATTCGTCTATTGGCTCAATGAGGGCGAAAGCGCTATTTTCGAGCAGTGGGATCATGTGGCGCAGGGTAGAGGTTTTGACGGGCTCGCCGTCCTTTTCGCCATAGCCTTTTGAGGTGATCAGCACGTTCTCTATCGGCTCATTCTTCATATTGATGACGTAGACATACCAGGTTTTGTTCTCCACGGTCTCGCCCTCCAGCGCCACCGCAATGGCGATATCCTTTACTATATTTTCCGGGATGTCTTTTATCATGATTCTTTTTGTTGGAAGGTTGTAAGGTTGGAAAGTTGAAAGGTTTTGCCAACATTACAATCTTTCAACTTTCCAACTTTTCAACTTCGTTATTTCTTCTTCACAAACTTCTTCTTCGGTGCTTTGGCTTCGGCGTCGGCCAGTGCCTTGCATTCGTCGAAGGTGAGGTCTTTGGGCTCTTTGCCCTTTGGTATCTTAACGTTTTGTTTGCCAAATTCGATATAAGGGCCCCAGCGACCGTTCAGTATTTTCACATCCGGGTTTTCGTCGAATGTCTTGATCAGGCGCTCTGAGTCCTTTTTGCGTTTCTCCTGTATGATCTCGATAGCCTGCTCTTCAGATACATCCAGCGGGTCGACACCCTTAGGCAGCGAATAGAATGCACTGTTATGACGGATATACGGACCGAACTTGCCTATGGCGACGGTCATTTCCTTATCCTCAAACAAACCTACTTTCTTGGGCAGCTTAAACAGCTCAAGCGCATCCTCTAAAGCAATGGTCTCGATGCTCTGACCTGCACGCAGACTAGCATAAAGTGGTTTTTCTTCGGTATCGCTATCACCCACTTGCACAAACGGGCCAAAGCGACCGATACGTACCGATACCTTTTTGCCGTTCTCCGGATGAATGCCCAGTTCGCGTTCGCCGGTAGCTTTATCTGCTGTTTCGATCGTATTCTGCACTTCTTTGTGGAAGGGGTTATAGAATTTGCGGATCATATTCGTCCATTCTTCCATTCCCTGGGCTATCTCGTCAAATTGCTTTTCTACACCGGCGGTAAAATGATAATCAACGATGCCATTAAAATACTGTACCAGGAAATCGTTCACTACTGAACCAATGTCGGTCGGGAACAATTTACCACGCTCGGCACCTGTATTTTCAGTTTTTTCTGCTTTGGTGATGTCAGCGCCTTTCAACGTTAATACCCTAAAACTACGTTGCTTGCCTTCACGGTCTTCTTTAACCACATAACCACGATTTTGAATCGTAGAAATAGTAGGGGCATAAGTGGACGGACGGCCAATACCCAGCTCTTCCAGCTTCTTCACCAGGCTGGCCTCAGTATATCGGGCAGCAGGACGCGAGAAACGTTCGGTAGCGGTCATTTCTTGTAAATCCAGTCGTTGACCTTTGTTTAATGGTGGCAGGATTGTGTTGTCTTCGTCGTTCTGCGTATCCTCTTCATCATCCACCGACTCCAGGTATACTTTCAGGAAGCCGTCGAACTTCATTACCTCGCCATTAGCTACTAACTGTTCTTTGCGTGTTGATATACTGATCTTTGCAGTGGTCTTCTCAAATAAAGCTTCACTCATCTGGGAAGCAATGGCACGTTTCCAGATCAACTCGTACAGGCGCTTTTCCGATGGATCACCGTCGATGGTATGTGCATCGAAGTAGGTAGGCCTAATCGCTTCGTGTGCTTCCTGTGCACCGGCGGCTTTGGTTTTATATTTTCTAAGCTGATGGTATTTTTCGCCATAAGCCGAATTGATCTCTTGTGCAGCAGCGTTCAAAGCCAGGTCGGATAAGTTCACCGAGTCGGTACGCATGTAGGTGATCTTCCCGGATTCGTACAACTTTTGTGCAACCTGCATGGTGCGCGATACCGAAAAGCCCAACTTACGACTAGCTTCCTGTTGCAGGGTAGAGGTAGTAAACGGCGCGGCGGGCGAGCGTTTAGCCGGCCTGGTATCTAGCGAATTAACGTTGAAATCAGCACCGATACAATCCTTGAGGAATTTCTCAGCGTCTTCCTGCTTAGCCCAACGTTCGGGCAATTCAGCTTTAAAAGCCTCTTTACCTTTACCAAATATGGCTACGATCTTAAATGCAGCTTCAGATTGAAATTTGTTGATCTCGCGCTCACGGTCGACAATTAGCCTTACCGCAACTGACTGTACACGGCCCGCAGACAGCGATGGCTTTACTTTTTTCCATAGAACAGGAGAAAGTTCAAAACCCACCAATCTATCCAATACACGGCGTGCCTGCTGTGCGTTAACCAGGTTATAATCTATTTTACGCGGATTCTCTATGGCTTTTAAAATAGCAGGTTTGGTGATCTCGTGAAACACGATGCGTTTGGTAGAAGCATCTTTTAATCCCAAAGTCTCAAATAAATGCCAGGAGATGGCTTCTCCCTCGCGGTCCTCATCGGATGCTAGCCAAACCATCTCGGCTTCCTTGGCTAATTTTTTTAACTCGCTTACTACCTGCTTCTTATCGGCAGGCACTTCATATTTTTGTGCGAAGTTATTAGCGATGTCTATCGCATCTTCCGACTTCACCAAATCGCGGATATGCCCGTAGCTCGACTTTACTGTAAAGTCTTTTCCAAGATATCCTTCGATAGTTTTGGCTTTCGCCGGAGATTCAACAATGAGTAGATTTTTAGCCATTAAACCGATTATTTTTCTGCAAATAAAACATAAAGAAAGGTAAACGCAAATTGTTTGTGGGAATATGGTTGGAAAGTTGCAAAGTTGGAAAGTTGTAAGGTTGGCCGAATTGCTCTACGATTTTATTGTTAGATGGCTGAGAAAATAACTTTTCAACGTTCCAACTTTACAACCTTGCAACTAAAAAGATCACATCAAAAACCCGCCACCCAACAAATCATTACCTTCATAGAACACAGCCGACTGGCCCGGAGCAATACCGCTCACATTGTGGGTAAAATCCACTTTCATGTGCTCACCCATCTGCACGATGGTACTTTCGGTACCGGCATCTTTGTAGCGTATCTTGGTTACCGCTTCAATTGGGTCGGTGATGCTTTCGTATTTAACCAGGTTAAGATTGCGCACCCATGCTTCTTTGCGTTCAAGCTCTTCCTGCGTACCTAAAACTACGGTATTGGTATGCGGATCGATGCGGGCCACAAACATAGGATGGCCCAATGCAATGCCCAAACCCTTACGCTGACCGATGGTATAAAAAGGATATCCCTGGTGCTGACCTACTATAGTGCCGTCTGTAAGTACAAAATTGCCTTTGCCTACACGTTCATCCAGGTCTTCCACTTTGTGGCGCAGAAAAGCTCTATAATCATTATCAGGCACAAAGCATATTTCGTAGCTTTCGCTTTTACCGGCCAATTCTACCTGACCCATATCTAAAGCCATCTGCCTGATCTCAGCCTTAGTAAAACTTCCTAACGGGAATTTAGTACGGGCAAGGTTCTTCTGAGACACGCCCCATAGCACATATGACTGATCTTTATTTTCGTCTAACCCTTTTGATACTACATATCGGCCATTATCATGCATACGAATATTTGCGTAATGCCCGGTTGCTATAAATTCGCAATCCAGTTTATCGGCACGTTTTAACAAGGCTTCCCATTTAATATGGGTATTGCACAAAACGCATGGGTTAGGGGTACGGCCGGCAAGGTATTCGTCCACAAAATTGTCGATCACAAAATCGCCAAATTCGCTTCTTATATCCAGTATGTAATGAGGGAAGCCATAACCAACGGCAAGGGCGCGTGCATCATTTATGCTATCCAAACTGCAGCAGCCTGTTTCTTTTGAACTGCCGCCTGAGGAAGCATAGTCCCAGGTTTTCATAGTAAGGCCAATCACTTCATAGCCCTGTTCGTGCAACATAATTGCCGCAACCGAGCTATCCACCCCGCCACTCATCGCCACTAATATCCTGCCGTGCTTACTCATATTGGCCGCAAAGATACGGTTTTTGTGATTGTGGTTAAGTCAGGGGATGGTAATTTAGTAAATGGTCAATAGTGAGCAATGAATTGTAGCAGAGTGAATATTTACTTACGATAGTGATAGAATATACCCATATCGCTCACCGTCCATAAGGCAGCTTTTTGCCCGCATGATTTTAAGGCTTTATTTGCCCAGGTATTGCAGGTAAAAAACAGGTTGTATTTACCCTTGGCTTCATAAAAGGCATCTTCGTCATCATAATTAGCGTTTGTTTTTATATTGATGACCTTACCCTGTGTATCCCTTATAAAACTATCATCAATATAAGCTACCAGTTTTTTGTATTGTTCATTACTGATCAGTATTTTCTTGCAATCATTGTCCTCTTTTAGCTGTTTACAAAAAGTAGTGTGAACGGCTGATGTGCTTAATGCAAAAGCCGCTTTAAATGCCACGCTAAACTTTAATTGCGCCCATGTCGGTGTATTCAGGTAAAACCCTTTGTCACCCCATCCAATTGCAACATATTTAGCCGTTGTGTCCCTGCTTTTGGTGTTTTGATAACTGATCTCTTCATTCCAGTTTTTAACCTGGTTTTTCACCGGCACAACTATATCAGTATGGTCACCATTAGTTTGGATATAGATTGCTACATCATTACCACCAATAGGATGAAGGTTTACGGTAAATAATGGCAGCAGCAAAGCAGCTAATATCCAACAAGATACGAAGGTCAGGAAGATGAGAATTGCCCAGGCGATGGCTCTCAGTATTTTTTTAAGCATTGGTTTAGATTGATTGGTGTAAACTTAATACTTAAATATCATTTTGGTAACCCTTGGTTAAAATAAAGCGTGAAGTAGTTTTGAGTAGCAGTGGCAATAGTTGGGCTGTCACTCACTGTCACAGAAATGGGAGCAATGTGACGGACGGACACCCGCCATGTCATTGCGATGAACGGCTAGAGCGGTGAAGAAGCAATCGCGAACTTTGCATATTCGCCCTGTACAGTTTGCGATTGCTTCGTATCCTCGCAATAACATAGTTGTAATTCTGGCTAACTAAGCCACATACACCGTTTTAACATTCACAAACTCATGAATACCAAACATACCCAACTCGCGACCGTAACCCGATTGCTTAATACCTCCGAAAGGTAAACGTGGATCAGATTTTACCAGTGAGTTGACAAAGCAAGAACCTGCCTGTAGTTGGGTGGCTGCTATTCTTTCGCCTTTCTTTTTGTCTTTGGTGAATACAGCCGAGCCTAAACCAAAGGGGCTGTCGTTGGCTTTACGGATCGCATCAGCTTCGTCTTTAGCTGTGATGATCGACGCTACCGGGCCGAATAATTCCTCATCATAAGCGGGCATACCGGGTTTTACTTTGGTGAGGATAGTTGCCGGGTAAAAGGCATTTTTCCCTTTTGGCAATGATCCGCCTAAAATGCATTTAGCGCCTTTCTTTATGGAGAGTTTTACCTGTTCATGTAGTTGATTGCGCAGGTCAATTCGTGCCTGCGGACCTATAGCCGTATTGACATCCAATGGATCACCCAGCTTTTTAGCTTTCATTTTATTGAGGAAAAGTTGCGTAAATTCCTTTTCTACTGATTTTACCACAATAAACCGCTTAGCGGCAATACAACTCTGACCGCTGTTGATGATACGGCTGTTCACGCAGGTTTCCGCAGCCAGCTCCAGGTCGGCATCGGACAGGACAACGTAAGCATCGCTGCCACCCAATTCCAAAACCGTCTTTTTTATAAGCGACCCTGCTTTTTGAGCTACCATTTTACCGGCATTGGTGCTCCCTGTAAGGGTTACGGCTTGTATCAATGGATTCTCAATGATCTTCTCAACCATTGTGTTGTTTACCATCAGCGTCTGGAAAACATAATCAGGAAAGCCGGCCTGGTGAACAACTTCTTCAATTGCCTGGGCGCATCCGGGTACGTTAGAGGCATGTTTCAAAACACCACAATTACCCGCAGCCAAAGCAGGGGCAAGGAAACGGAACACTTGCCAGAAAGGAAAGTTCCATGGCATAACGGCCAATACCACACCTATAGGCTGAAAGGTGATAAAGCTTTTAGAAGCGTCAGTTTCGATTATCTGATCGTTGAGGTATTTTGATGCGTTGGCAGCATAATATTCGCATACAGACGCGCATTTTTCAATCTCGGCAACACCCTGGTTTACGGGTTTACCCATTTCATGCGCCATCAGTATGGCAAATTCTGATTTGCGGATTTGTAATACTGCGGCCATACTGGTCAAAAGCTTGCTGCGCTCTTCGTGGGAAGAATTTCTCCACTTAAGCCAGGCTTTATGCGTCTGAGCAATTTTTTGTTCAACTTGCTTAGTTGTATGCGCGTGGTATTTCTTTAAAACTTTTCCGTTGACCGGATTGACTGAAGTTAGGTTCATAACTGTCTACCTCTCAAAGGTAAACAGTTTACCAATAAAATAGTTGCGCTAATTACGGATTACGCACCTGGCCATTACCCTCAACTATCCATTTATAGCTGGTGAGTTCTTGTAAACCCATCGGGCCGCGGGCATGGAGTTTTTGCGTGCTGATGCCGATTTCGGCACCTAAACCAAACTGGGCACCATCTGTAAAGGCTGTGGAAGCATTCAAATACACAGCAGCAGCATCAACCTTATTTAAGAATGTGACTGCATGTTGCGCATTCTCAGTAATAATGGCCTCGCTATGTTTAGAGCTATGACTGGCGATATGATTTAAGGCTTCATCGAAACTATCCACTGTTTTAATAGCCATTTTATAATCCAAAAACTCCGTACCGAAATGCTCAGGCTGAGCTTTTTTAAGCAGGTTATCGGGATAATTACCTTTTAGTGAAGCATATGCCCTTTCATCGGCAAATATCTCGACATCCTTTTCAGGTAGTTTTTGAGCCAATTCAGGCAGATCAGATAAGCGGGATGAATGCAATACCAAACAATCCAAAGCATTACAAACACTCACGCGACGTGTTTTAGCATTAAAAATGATCTCGCCGCCTTTTTGCAGGTCGCCTGTTTCATCAAAATAGGTATGCACAATACCGGCGCCAGTCTCGATCACAGGCACTTTACTTTGCTGCCGTACCCTGTCAATCAGGCTCTGGCTACCGCGAGGGATAAGTACATCAATATAGCCTATTGCATTTAGCAATGCCTCTGTAGCTTCACGTTCAGGAGGTAATAGTACAGCTACATTTTTATTGACGCCATGCTTAGCCAGTACATCATGAATGATCTGAATAATAGCTTTGTTAGAGAATTCAGCGTCGCTTCCACCTTTTAGGATACAAACATTTCCTGTTTTAAAGCAGAGGGCGAATACATCAAAAGTCACGTTCGGCCGTGCTTCATAGATCACTCCGACAATACCCAATGGCACACCAATCTTTTTTATATTCAGCCCATTAGGCATAGTTTTTTCAGACAGAATATGACCAAGCGGATGGGGTAGATTGGCTACATTCACCATATCCTTTGCAATATCCTTTATGCGGGCTTCGGTCAGCTTCAAACGATCATATTTGGGATCGCCCGTATCCATCCGGTCTAGGTCTTTCTGGTTTTCCTGAAGCAGGAGAGCGGTGTGTGCTACTGCTGCCTCAGCAAGGTCATTCAACACAGCAACTATGGTGTCAGGCGAGATACTTACGATGTCACGGCCTGCTAATAATGCATCTTCAAAATATTGTTTGTATTCCATTTCGACTCAAATCAACCTATTAAAATAATAATCAGGCGAGGCTAATAGTCTTCTCACGCCATCCGCCAAACGCCTCGCGATACTCAACTCTGTAAATAAAGATAATCATAATGCACCAGTGCTTTCTGGTTTTTATGACCAATACGCTCGCGTGCTTTTTCTGATCCGTATTCGGCTATGCCTAAACCGATCAGTTTATCATGCTCATCCACTAGTTTAATGATCTCTCCTTTATTAAAATCAGCCTCTACACTAATAATACCCACCGGCAATAAACTCGTTGCTTTGCTGGATAACAAAGCTGTTTTGGCACCCTCGTTTACCTTAACTACGCCCGTGGCATAATGTACCGAATGTGCTATCCATTTCTTTTTACCTGATTTGGTTTTATCGGGTATAAACCTGGAGTGAATTACCTTATCTTCCAGCACATCAGTCAAAATATTATCCCGTGTACCATTGGCAATATGTACCGCAATGCCCAATTGCGCCACTTTTTGTGACATGGTCGATTTGGTGATCATCCCTCCACGGCCAAATTGAGATCTGCCGGAATTGACAAAAGCTGATAAGTCAAGAGTTGAATTATCGATCTCTTCGATCACTTTTGAGCTTGCCAACTTCGGATCCCCATCATAGATACCATCTACATTGGTGAGCACGATCAAAGCCTGAGCATTCAGCATAGAAGCAATTAAACCGGCAAGTTCATCGTTATCGGTAAACATCAGCTCTGTAACCGAAACTACGTCATTCTCATTCACCACGGGTAGTACCTGGTGCTGCAAAAGAACTTCGAGGCAGTTACGCATATTGAGATAGTGCAGCCTGTCACGGAAATCTTCTTTGGTGACCAGTATCTGTGAGCAAAGCATGTCATACTCTGCAAACAAGTTAGAATATGTATTAATAAGCTTTACCTGACCGATAGAGGCCAATAACTGCCTTGCAGCTACTGCATCGGCCTTTTCGGATACTGTGATCATACTGCGCCCTGAAGCCATAGCGCCTGATGATACCAATATTACTTCTTTACCTTGCTTTTTAATGGCGGCAATTTGTTCCACCAAATGACCAATGCGTTTCAGATCGGGCAAGCCATCTTTCTGCGTCAAAACATTCGAACCGATCTTTACTACAATGCGGTGGTAATTGAAAGCCATGGGTATTCGTATAATTCAGGCTTCAATATTAATAAATTATAGCTGATTGATGGGAATTATAGTGATAATAATTGCCCATTCGAAGGCAGTTTGACTTTTACTGGTCGATCTTAAGTGCCGTAATGGTAATAAAATTGGGAATTTTTATAGATGTATCGGGTTTCCAGCCAATAGTGGCTTTTACAGGGAATGTGGTGCCAGAGGTAATTCCAGAGTTGCCGGGAATATGGTATGAACGATAGACAGTTGATGTGTCATTATCAAACACGATCAAATAGCCACCACAAGTCACGCAGGCTCTATAATCCAAACTAATGGTCCCATGATCAGTAGTATATGCCGGTGGTTTATTATCTTTTTTGCAAGCAGTAAAAGTTATTGCCAAAAGCAAAAGAGCAATGAGTTTACGGGCATTTCTTTCCATCGTCTTATCAATTAAAAGCCAATACGTTACATAGTTGTCAAACGCTACAGTAAATCAAACTAAAACAAAATTTTCAGTTGACCCTTGTACATTAATGACACTTGTTAAGCAGAAAATGAAAAGGATAATCTTATCGGCAATTTTAACTCTATCCACTGTTTTGGCATTTGGTCAATCTAAAGCTAAAGCCAAAGATACCTCAGCGAATACTCCAACAATAACGAATACAGCCTTTAAAGTGAACTACGATTATGTATTTAAACGGAATAGCGATGGTTCTTATTCTGCATTATTCCCCGTGCAAGTTAATGGTGATATCATTGGGTCCGGAATTCCGTTTACACAAGGCACACCTTTTGGTGGGGTAGATGTGGCTGCCCATGCAGGGCATGATCTGTTGATTGATACGGTGAAAGGAGTGGTTATTATCAGGAAGTTCTTAAAGTAAAATTGTCTGAACCGGGATTTATAGAATTTAGGGATTTATAAAATTCTGGTCATTTATTAATTCAATAAATTCCGGTTCAGAGTTCAGCTTATAAACCCTTTCACATATTCCTTAGTCAACTCTTTTTGCGGGTTTAGCAGAAGCTCTTCAGTCGGACCGAATTCAATGATCTTACCCATATAAACGAAGATGATGTAGTCAGAAACCCGTCGTGCCTGGCGCAGGATATGAGTTACCAGCACGATGGTATATTTTTGTTTAAGGTGGATGAACAGATCTTCGATGATGCTGGTTGATACAGGATCGAGCGCTGAGGTTGATTCATCGCCTAAAATGATCTCTGGTTCTACAGCCAGTCCACGTGCAAGGCATAAGCGTTGCTGCTGACCGATGGACAGGCGTGTAGCGGGAGCGTGCAGACGGTCTTTTACTTCGTTCCACAAACCGGTTGCTTTTAATTGGGTTTCTACCAATTCGTCCAGCTCAACCTTTTTAGGCCGGCCATGGAGGCGGGGGCCGTATGCCACGTTATCATAAATAGACATTGGCAGAGGGTAAGGCCGTTGAGAAAGAAGACCCATCTTTTTACGGATATGTGTTACTTCGGCTTTGGGATCATAGATATCTTCACCATCTACCAATACTTTACCAGTCACTTTTACATCGGGTGTATCATCCAGCAAACGATTGAATGATTTCAGCAAAGTGGTTTTACCACAGCCCGAAGGCCCGATGATCGAGATTACCTTTTTATTAGGAATGTTGATGGTAATGTCCTTCAGTATCTCGTGATTGCCAACGCTGACATTTAAATGCTGAACACTGATATGCGGATTATTTGTCATGATTACTGAATTTTGTTTTTAGAGAACCGTTTTGCCAGCCAGGACGATAAAACGGTAATGATCAATACTACAATGGTTAATATTAAGGCGGAAGCATAAGCACGACCCTGAACTTCTTCTACAGGACTGCCTAGCTGAAAGAATATAGCTAATGGTAAGGTTGCAGCAGGCTGATGCAGAGATGTGGGGATATTATCGCTGAAGCCGGCAGTAAACAATACCGATGCCACATCGCCGATTGCACGTCCAAACGATAACAGGATTGCTGTAAAAATCCCCGGCCTGATCTGTCGCAGAACTACTTTCGACATTTCCCAGCGGGTAGCACCTAAAGCTAGTGAGGCATCACGGAGCTCTTTTGGCACGGTAATGATCACCTCGTCAAGCGTACGTACGAGGATTGGGATCACCAATAAGGTCACTGCCAGAATACCGCCCAATAAAGATGCTTTGATACCAAAGTAAACCATAATGAGGAATCCGAATGCGCCGTAAACAATGGAGGGTATACCAAATAACACATCAAAAGCAATACGCAGCGAATTAGCTATAACATTCCGGCTGCCCAGGTACATATTAATGTATATAGCCACAGGTATGCTGATAAGCAGTCCCAATATGGTTGCACCGCCTGCGACGTATAACGAACCGATTATTGCATTCAGAACACCGCCTTCTTTACCTATGTAAAAGCCGCCGCCAGGTATTTTGGTGATCATATCCCAGTTCATAAAAGGGACACCTTTGATAAATATGGTACCGACTATGAGAAAGAAACTGCCAGCTACGATGATGATCGATAGCAGCATCAACATCCTGAAAAAGTTTTCTTCTAATTTTCGCCTTGTCATGCAGCCAGTTTCCTTTCCAGTCGGGCTAAAATCACCCTGGATATAATGTTGAACAATAGAATGATGATAAACAGGAGCAACGCTGCGAACATCAATGCAGAATCATACATGGGTATAGATAACATTTCGCCATAATTATTAGCGATCAACGCGGGGAGGGGGTAGCCCGCATCAAAAACTGAATGAGGTACAACCGCATTGTTACCGCAGACCATCAATACGGCAATAGTTTCCCCGAAGGCACGTGAAATGGCTAATACAGTAGCGGCTATGATGCCAGCTTTAGCTTTGCGGAGATATACTTTTTTGATGGTTTCCCATTTGGTAGCGCCCAAGGATAGGGATGCTTCTTTTAATTCTTTCGGGATTGTATTAAGCACCTCGCATACAATGCTGACAATTAACGGAAATATCATTACTGCCAGTACTATACCGCCTGCTAGTACACTATAACCTGTAGAAAACTCGACAAAATGCGGTGCGATATGATTTTGTATAAGCGGTATGATAAATAATACCCCCCATACACCAAAAATTACCGGGGGTATGCCCGATAACAGGTTAACAAACGGAACCAATATTTTTTTGACCCGCTGTGGTGCATATTCCGTGATGTAAAACGAACTAAGTAAACACAAGGGCAGAGCAATAATAATTGCGATACCCGTGACCCAAAGCGTCCCCATGATAAAAGGGAAAAACCCAAATAATCCTTTAAGCGGTTTCCAATCGCTGGAGGTAAGCAGTGTCCACCAGGAAGAATTATCCAGTACTGGGACGGATTTATAGTATAAACCAATGCCTATTACCACCACTACCGAAACTGATAGTATGGTGAGTAAAAGCATTATTTTTGAAAGAACTTTATCTTTTAGTAGTCGGAATTGCATTATGGTTAGAGTTGATCCAGTTGATTCAGTTAGATTGAGTTGATTGAGTTGAAATATTAGCCTAATCAACTCAATCAACCACTTAACCTAATCAACTAATTAAATTTTCTTCAATTCCTCAGTTATTTTCTGTTTCGCAAGCTGGATATATCCATTTTCGTCAACATATTTCTGACCTTCGTTCAGTACGAATTTTACAAAAGCCACCAGTTCGGGGCGAGTTGGTTTCCCTTTGAACAAGAACCCAAGGTTACGTGCCGGAGGTGATGGGTATTTACCTGATGCGATAGCGTCAGTCAGATTATCAATGCTATCATAAAAGTTCTCATCAGCATCTATTTTGCCGTTGCCATTTACGTCTATAGGCAAGGCATGTACTCCGGCTACTTGTTTGCGTGTTTTCAAATCGTACAAGTAAGCGAGATTATTATAACCTATACCGGTAACGTCCTTTTTAACAGCCTGAGCTAAGCCGGGGTCACCGTAAACACCCACACCAAGCAAATCTTCCTGTTTTTTGTTGAAGTACTTGGCCCATGTTTCTGCAGCTCCGGCAGCATCTGAACGTGTGTAAACGTGTATAGGCACAGATACTTTTCCGCCTAACTGGTTCCAGTTTTTAATGGAACCGCTTACAAATACGTTTAAAAACTGGTCGCGCTTTACACCTTTTGCTTCCAAAGCTGCGGCGTTAGGGTTGCCTGTATTAAAAGTTGGCACCACCGCATCTTTGGTTACATAAATAGTGTAAGCACCTTTTTTTACTTCGGCAGGATTGATATCACGTGACGCAAGACCTATGTCCACCAGACCAGACAATGCATCAGTGATACCTTTACCTGCACCACCCGCCGAGATATTAAATACAACGTTTGGGTGTATTTTTTTAAATTCCTGCGCCCATTTTACAGTAATTGGGTAGAGGGCAAATGCACCTGAAATGTTGATGGTACCTTTCAAGTCATCAGGTGCCGGCTTGTTTTCAGCCTTTTTGAAGGATGATAATGTCACAACTATACCTGTAATTGCTGCAAATGATAGTATAGTTTTCGGATTAAATAATATGCGTTTCATCGTTGTTGCGTTTGCGTTTTTTAGAATGCAATCTGTAATTGCGCTTCGATTATGTTGTTTTTGATTTGTGTGGTGGTCTCTTCATGTCTGTAGAGATAATCCACAGCTAGTTTTGTCCATTTGTTGAAGACAAAGTTTACACCACCATTATATACGATTGAGCGGTCAGTTGTAACCGTTTTGCTTGGATCATAAGTGTCATATTTTGCCACTAACTGCACTTGTGAAATTACAAAATAGCCTGCCTGTGCATACCAGCCATCCCGGTGAACAGAGGCATCGGTGCCATGCAGATACTCAGCGGTTATTGAAAAAGGGCCGGTAACATAGCGCGCGTCAAAACCATACCGATTGCGTGCCTGAGTAACAGGATTAAGTACTTTGGTGGTAGCTACAGGAATATCTTCACCTTCGTATAAACTGCCTCCTAAATCAAGACCTTTGATAGGGTGGATGCCCAGGCGTGCAGCGATATCTTTGTGATTGTTATTGTCAGTAGTAGCATTGTAACCCGCACCATTGAATACACCGAAAGTATAATCGAACAGATAGCGGTCACTTACTTTAGCAAAACTTCCACTCACCTGGATACCAAGATCCCGTCCATTTTGGTTACCGATCACATCTTTTGATCTACCTGCTAAAGCTTCAACCACCTGTGAACGGTCGATGAAATCTAACTGGGCATCTCCAACCAAACTTTCATAACCAATTGGTACTTTAAACTGACCAGCCTGGAGCTTCAGAAAATCGGCAAACTTGTAAGCTGTATAAGCGTCGAGCAGTTTGGTTGTACCGGCAAATTCGGTATAAACTTCATACGACCATTGATCGGTAATATTACCTTTTGCATCCAAACGAGCACGGTGCAGGTCGAATGCATCATTCACACCGCTTTGGGCAAAACCCTGGTAACGTGCCTGTACCAAACCGCTTATTTGCAAAGCGCGACTGCCTATAAATAAATTATGCTGATTTTCTCTGTCTTTGTCACGCTTCTGCTGTTCTTTCAAGGCGAGGTCGGAGCGGAGGGAGTCGGCCTCTTGCTGGGTTAATAAATTCTTTTTGATAAGCAGGTTAAGCAGTTCGTCATTTGATTGCGCTTTTGATATTATTGCTGCGAAAAGGAGGGTGAATACAAGTAATATTCTCTTTAAATAAAAATGTTTCATTTTGGTATAGTTCAAATTATCAGGTTGAATTTATTGTGACTTTTATTTGTTTATTTTCAATGTATTAAGAATTATAATTCCCATTAAATCTATATAATCTACTGATTTAGTAGTGTAAATATAAAAGAGATTTATTTAATAAGTCAAAAAAGATTTCAACTAATTTTAATACATATTCATATCTTACTGATTAACAGATAAATAATTTAATTACTTAGATATGGGTAAGTGCAAAAAAAAGCCGGCAATCAGAGTGATTACCGGCCTGGAAACAATAAAGCAACCTCTAAACTTTATTGGATGTTGTCTCCCTGTTTAATCTCGTCTGAGGCGTGAAGGAGTATTTTATCATTCGGTTTCAGATCGCCAAAAACTTCTGTTGAATCGTTGCTGGCCAGGCCTTCTTTTATGTCCACCAGGGTTGCTTTACCACCGCGAACTGCTACTACATATTCCTTTTCTGTAGAGCGGACAATGGCTGTATTCGGAACCAATAAGGATTTGGCACCCGATACCATCGGTATCTTAACTTCGGCATACATGCCCGGCTTAAGTTTTCCATTTTGATTGATGACGTCAATCTCAATTGCTTCCTGGCGCATACTACCCAAAGCATTCGCCGAGCGGCTGATCTTTGCACTGTGTTCTTGTCCGGGCATGGGATTGAAGGTAAATTTTACAGGTTGGGTTAAGTCGACCTTATCTACATAATCCTCCGGAATATATACGGTAAGACGCATCTTGTTTACATCCTGAATGATAAGCATAGGCTGATCGGTTTCTTTACCCGGAGCAACCAACGCACCCGGAGAAACATTTCTTTGAACAATCATGCCATCGAAAGGAGCGTAGATGCGCAAATATCCTTGCATCGTACGCACTGCCTCTACATTTGAATGTTCTGATTGCGCCATTGCTAAATCGGCCTTCATTTTGGAACTGGCGTTATCCAGGTCCAAAGGAGAAACCGATCCTGGCTCTTTAGCTGCTTCTTTCAGGCGTTCATATTTTTCTTTGGCGGCTTCAGCGTTTTCCTGGGCCCGTATATATCTTGAATTGGCAGATTGCAATTCGGCTTCCATTTCGGGTGCTTCCAGTATCATCAGCAACTGGCCTTTTTTCACCATCGAGCCGCGGTCGACAAAAAGTTGTTTTACAAAGCCATTTACTTTGGGAAAAAGGTTCACTTCGTTAAAAGGCACTAACTGTCCGGGTAAACTCGCTGAACTCGACAACGCTTTTTCCGATACTGTACCAAACTCATATTTACCTGCACTTTTGTTGGATTTTCCAGTTAAATCGACAGGTTTTTCGCTGCTTGTGCATGCTGCGAGCAAGGCTGTTGCAGCTATTAATAAATAATATCTATATTTCATATTCTTGAATAATTAAATTGGTGGTTTCGGTTGATTCCTCAGGCATCAGCGCCGGCGAATCGTAAGTCGTTTTTTCCTGAACCCAGGCAAAAACCATGGGTAATATGAACAGCGCAGCAAATGTGGATGCAGACAGTCCGCCAATTACAGCACGACCAAGCGGGGCAGATTGCTCCCCAGCCTCACCCAAACCCGAAGCCATCGGGATCATACCGGCAATCATCGCCAAACTGGTCATCAAAATAGGCCTTAATCGGATAGAAGCGCTGGTTACCGCAGCTTTGGTGGAATCCTTGTATTCTAACCTTAAATTCTCGGCGTTGGTAACAATCAGTATCGCGTTAGCAACTGACACTCCGGTCGACATAATCATCCCCATATACGATTGCAGGTTGAGCGTACTACCGGTAATCAGCAAGGCAGTTATAGACCCTAATATTACTGCTGGAATAGTTACCAATACAGTAAGCGATACCTTGAATGATTGATAATTGGCGGCCAGCAGAAGGAAGATAACCAGGATGGCAAAGCCCAAACCATTTTGCAAACTGCCCAAAGTTTCTGTTAATAAGCCTGACATGCCACCAACCTCTGCAATAAGTCCCTTCGGTGGTGTGCCGATAGATTTTACTGCTTTTTGCACATCAGAAGTGGCGGTTCCCAAATCCTTTTTATAGATATTGGCGCTGACGGTAATAAAACGCCGGGGGCCGGTCCGGTCATATTCTGCCGGAGCTACTGTTTGTTTAAAGGTAGCCACATCAGCAAGCGTAGGGCTGCTTTTGCCTTTCACCAATGGGATTTCTTTCAGTTCATCCAAATTATTCATCACATACTCTGGTACCTGAGCCTGTACCTGGTAAGTGTAAGCGTTCTTTTCATCCAGCCAAAGGTTTTTTAATGTAAAGCGGCTTGATGAAGTACTGGCGGTTACTGACCGGGCAATATCACTCACATTCAGCCCCAACTGAGCAACTTTAAGCCTGTCGAGCGAAATGGCAATCACGGGATAATCCAAAGGCTGATTTATCTGGACATCTCGCAGGTAGGGGATTTGTTTGAGTTTAGCTAAGACCTTTTGACCATAAGTCTTAATCTGATCCAGGTCTTTCCCGGCAACCTGCACCTCAATCGGTGTGTTGGCACCCAAACTCATTATCTTTTCTGTCATATCGATAGGTTCAAAGGTGATTGTCATTTCGGGTAAAGCATGAGCAATATTTTTGCGCAAAGCATCTTTCAGCTCATCCATATTGATATGGTAATCTTCATCCAGGTTTACCTGCAAAACTGCTTCATGGGTACCTGTATTAAACACATACAGGTTACTACTGCCGAAACTACTTGGCACCAAGCCTATGTAGCCTGAAGTGATCTTTACATGATTGTTTACCGTCCGGTTAATAATACTGAGCACTTGCTTAAACTTATCTTCAGTCCGCTCCAACCGGGTTCCCTGCGGTTCCTTTATGCGTATTTGGAACTGTCCATTATTGAGTTTAGGCATCATATCTTTACCTATAATCACAAAACCTACAGCCGCCAAAGCAATCACTACAACCAGGTAGGTAAGAACATATAGCTTTTTATGCGGCATCATATGTTTGATGATTGCTATGAAACGCATTTTTACGCGTTCAAAAAGGTCGTTTTCTTCGGGATGCAGTTCTTCCTGCTGCTGATGCATATTTATTTGTTCTTGTTCTGTTATATCAAGCGACTCACCGGCGTGCGCATGAATCTGTCCATGATGATAGTGCTGATATCGTTCAGCTTTAATTAGCCAGTTACTCATAATTGGCACCAATGTTTGCGCCAATACATAAGAAACGATCATGGTTAAACCGATGGACAACGACAGCGGGAGAAACATCGCTTTAGGTACACCATTCATCATAAAGGATGGCGCAAATACCGCCAGGATACATAATAAGATCAGCAACAATGGAAATGATATTTCCTGGCAGGCATCATAAATCGCCTGGCGTTTGGATTTGCCCATTTCCAGGTGCTGGTGAATGTTCTCAATAGTTACTGTTGCCTGGTCGACGAGGATACCTATTGCAAGTGCCAAACCACTCAACGTCATAATGTTGATTGTTTGACCGAAAAGGCTCAATAAAAGCACTCCGATCAGTATTGAAACCGGTATGGTGATCACCACAATCAGACTGCTTCGCCAATCGCGCAAAAACAATAAGACCATCAGTCCGGTTAGCAACGCACCGAGACCACCTTCGGTCATCAAACTTTTTACAGCGTTTACCACAAAAACTGATTGGTCGAACTCGTAGGATATCTTTACGTCATTTGGCAGCAGGTTTTGCATTTCCTGCATTTTACCTTTCAGGCCTTGTACCACAGACCAGGTAGAAGCCGACGCCGTTTTTACTACCGGATATAAACTGAGCGCTTGCCATTGATCAAAGCATAGTCGACCGTTACGTCAGCGGCGTCAGTTACTCTTGCGATATCTTTTACATAGACAGGCACACCATTTTTGGTGATGACGGGGATGTTGCCAAAGTTTTCAGCGTTTTTTACCAGCGTATTCATGGTAGTCAAATACATGGTATTACCTACGCGCAGGTTACCTGATGGCGACATTACGTTGAATTTCGCTAGTGCATCTACCACTTCATCCGGTGTAAGGTTAAAGCTTCTCAGCTTATCCGGATCAACACTGAAGACAATCGTGCGAGCATTGGAACCGAACGGAGGAGGAGCGGAGAGGCCGGGTATCGTGGAGAACATCGGCCTGATACGGGTAGCCGCCAGGTCGTATATGTCTTTCAGACTTTCGTTTTTACTGTCTAACACCAATTCGCCAACAGGAAGTGATGAAGCATCGTATCGTATTACCTGCGGAGGCAAGGCGCCGGGAGGGAAGAAGCCCTGGGCACGGCTAACCTGTAAAGCAACCTGTGCCGAGGCTTCGGCCATATTGGTGCTTTCGTAGAACGATATTTTAATAATGGTAAGGCCCTGTATACTTTTGCTGCTGATGTTTTTGACACCATCAACATACAGAAACTGGTTTTGTAGCCCCGTGGCAAAAAAGCCTTCCATTTGCTGTGCCGACATACCACCGTATGATTCGATCACGTAAATAGTGGGCAGGTTAAGCTTGGGAAATATATCTATCGGGATATTCATTGCACTGAGCACTGCAAAAATTAAAAGGCTCATGGTGATCACTATTGTAGTAATCGGCCTTTTCAGTGCGGATGTGACCATTGACATAATTTTCGTTATTTTAAAAGGTTTAATATGGTGCTTACTCTGTTGTCGGTAATAGCCTGGTTAAATAGCGCATTGGTATAAGCATATTTAGCCTGCACATAATCGGTTTCAGCACGATAAAGAATGTTGAGGGCAGCGTCAAGCTCGATAATGTCTGTCAGCCCGTTTTTATACAGCGAAAGTTTTTGGCGATAGCCGTCATTAGCTGCTTTAAGCTGATGGGGGATTTCTTGTAATCGCTCGCGGGCTGTTTGCATTTCTGCACAAGCTTGATTAGCATTGGCTGCAAGTAAGGTCTTCTGTTCCTGCAATTTATTCTGGAAGTAGTCAGATTGCGTTCTCTGAGTACGCACTTTTAGCTGTTTACGGCGCAGGTCGAAAAGGTTATAAGAAATACCTACTCCAACCAAATAGTTATCTCGTTGAAAACCCCATCCGTTTGAAAGGCTATTGAAATGATCGTTAGCGTCTACACTCGAACCACGTCCCCAGGCAGCGCCTTCCAGTATGATCTTTGGATTATACTGTTTCTTGACCAGGCTTTCCTGCTCTTTACTATTCTGATACAACGATTTATAATAGTTGACGAGCGGATGATTGGCAGTATCTGTATTAAGCTGGCTATAAGGGGAGTTAATTAATTGATCTTCTACCAATGAATCAGCTATGATGGATTGATAGGGCAGACCGCTTACGGTGGCAAGTCGCAATTGTACCTGCTGCAACTGATTTTTTAACTCGATATAATTTAAACGAGCCTTTGATAACTCAGCATTGGCGATACTGGTATCTACTCCCGGGCGCACACCGCTACGGGTAAGCGAGCCAATAGAGCGTAGTATTTCCTGGTTGCGCTGAATATTGCGAGCCTGGATGTTTACATAGTCCTGCAGGCTCATCAATTGCAGGTAGTTACCGATGGTGTAAGCCTCTAATTGATATTTTGATTGGGCAAAGTTGTTTTGTTCAATCTGTATATTCGATTGGGCAACACGATTTTGCGCACCGTAAGCGCCGAAATTATATATTTCCCAATCCAGCGCGGCTACACCAACATTGGCCGAAACAGCTGTGGTGTTGCTTTCGGTACGCACGCCGCGACTATCGGATGGGATGATTCCGAATCCGAAATATGGGCCGGCAACGTTGTTGTTGGCACCGATATCGGCCTGGTAGTTCAACCGCAAGTTAGGCAGCCAGTTGTTGCGGACTTCGGCCGCCTGTGCTTGCCTTATGCGGATAGCCGACGAATCAGTTATTAAAGTAGGGGCGCTTTTATCTACTTGTATTAAGAGTTGCTTTAATGAAACAGGCTGCTGCGCGTTGGCGGCGACAGATAGTAACAGTATAAGCACCACAAACAGACTTTTATTAATATTTGACATTTTTAGATCATTAATTTGACGAATTCAAAAAGTATAAAACATACCAGCAGACTGCATCTTGCAGGTAATCATTTAGTTACTTCGTGAAATATCAAATAATGAGCTTGCCGGCCAGCAAGTAAGTATTCTCAGGCGGCAAAAGAGATAAACGAATATCAGATAATATCCCGCCCGTTATTTTTCTCAATGGGTCGAACAGGGCGGGTAAAAGGCTAAGTAATAAAAGCGACATGGATGACAGCAACACCATCAGCGGGTTTGATAGCTGTTGATGTATCTGGCTGGCATTTTTATCTGCATCTTCAAGGTTTTCGGGCTTGCGTTTAGAAAAGCTCTTGACCAGGATATTGTGTGAGATGCGAATTTTGAAGTGATGATTGACGACCTCGAAACCAAAGAAAGGTTTTGCGATAAACAGCAATGCTGCGAATGCAAAGAAGATTTTAAAAGCAGGAGCTCCTTTCATTTTGATTTTGAGTGACAATTTCTGGTACAAAAGTGGTGTTAAATTGTTTTATAAAAATCAATGTAACGTTAATGTTGCGTGAACAATAATTTTTTTTGGGACGATACAGTGTTCACGAGCGTTCACGGCGATGTGAACATGAGCACTTAAAAAAAAGGCCCCTTGAAAGGAGCCAGTTTGTTGATTGATTTATTTAGTTGTGGAATATAATTGGCTTAATCAGCGTTAGCCCGGAACATCAGTGCACCTACAGTTACGTTGGTACGGCTATCGATCAATATAGCACCGCCATTGGCTTTATTATCCTGGTAAAGATCAAAAGCTAAAGGGTCAGCAGTTTTCACAACGATGCGACCGATGTCATTCAGCTTAAAATCTTCGACAAACTCTTGTTCCAATGTATTGATATTCACCTTGTACAAAATTTCCTGTATGCGGCAGCGGGTTAATTTGCTGTTATGCTGCAAGAAATAGGTGTGTGTAGTATCCAGCGCCTTGGTGTCCATCCAACATAGGTCTGCCTCAATCAGTTGAGAAACATGCGGCTTATTTTTCGCACTCACCAAAGTGTCACCGCGACTGATATCAATCTCATCTTCTAAATGGATCGTTACCGACATGCCTGATATAGCAGCTTCAGGCTCCGAATCAAGCAATTCAATTTTGCTAATTGTTGAAGTAAAGCCAGATGGTAAAACAGTTATTTTATCATTCACACGGAATGAGCCGCTCGAAACGCGTCCTGCGTATCCACGGTAATCATGTAGCTCTTCAGTCTGTGGACGAACTACCCATTGTACCGGGAACCTTGCATGCTCCGTAAGGGTATCAGTTGGGATTTCAACACTTTCCAGGTAAGGCAATAAGCTACTGCCTTTAAACCAGGTCATCCTTTCCGATGGATGCACGATATTATCACCCTTAAGCGCACTTACAGGGATATAAGCAACATTTTTCAGTCCAACTTTGCCTGCCAGCACTTTATAGTCGCTAACGATTTTATTGAAAACGACTTCGTCGTAATCCACCATATCCATTTTATTCACACACACCACTACTTGCGGTAAGCCAAGTAAGGCAACCAGGAAGGAGTGACGTATAGTTTGCTCGATCACACCTTTTCGGGCATCGATCAGGATAATAGCTAAACCGGCATTCGAAGCACCGGTAACCATGTTACGGGTATACTGAATATGTCCCGGGGTATCGGCTATGATGAATTTACGTTTGTCAGTTTGAAAGTATTTGTAGGCAACGTCAATAGTAATACCTTGTTCGCGCTCGGCTTTCAGACCGTCAGTTAAAATAGCCAGATCGATCGTACCGTCATCATTTTTGCGGTTAGAGGCCTGAAGCGCTTCTAATTGGTCGACCAAAATAGCGCCGCTATCATAAAGCAGGCGACCTATAAGGGTACTTTTACCATCATCAACACTACCTGCGGTTAAAAATTTTAGAATATTCATATTAAAAGTAGCCCCCTTTCTTGCGGTCTTCCATTGCGGCTTCACTCACTTTATCGTCCATGCGTGCACCGCGTTCGCTAACCCTGGAGGCGCTTATTTCGTCAATAATATTGTCTATCTCGAAAGCGTATGATTCAACAGCAGCTGTACAGGTCATATCACCAACAGTACGGAAACGTACATTACGGCGTTCCACCACGTCCTCATTATCCATATTCAGGAAAGGAGAGGCAGCCATTAATTGACCATTACGGGTGATCACATCACGTTCGTGTGCAAAATAGATGGTTGGTAATTCAATTTTTTCCCTGCGGATATAATTCCATACGTCGAGCTCGGTCCAGTTGCTTATTGGGAATACGCGTACGTTTTCGCCTTTGTGTATTTTACCGTTATAGATGTTCCAAAGTTCCGGGCGCTGACGTTTAGGATCCCATTGACCAAACTCATCACGTACCGAAAAGATACGCTCCTTAGCTCGCGCTTTCTCCTCATCGCGGCGTGCACCGCCTATGCAAGCATCAAACTGGTGTTTTGCAATCGTGTTTAACAATGTAACGGTCTGTAACTGGTTACGGCTGGCATTTTTGCCTTTTTGCTCAACTACACGGCCGCTATCAATATCATCCTGAACGTGGCCGACAATCAGTTTTTCGCCGATACGCTTGATCATGTTGTCGCGATAAGTAATAGTTTCTTCAAAATTGTGACCGGTATCAATATGTACCAACGGGAACGGAAATTTTCCCGGACGGAAAGCCTTCTCGGCCAACCTTACTAAAGTGATAGAATCCTTGCCTCCCGAAAAAAGCAGGGCAGGCTTTTCAAATTGCCCGGCTACTTCCCGCAAAATATGGATGGCTTCTGCCTCTAACTCGTCTAAGTAATCCAACTGCTTCATTAATAATTATTTATTTAGTGAATGAGTGAATTAGTGATTTCTAATTCGCTTCACTCACAACTAGTTTGTTTTTTTGGTCATGCTTGATTTAATGTTCGGGTAAAATTCACTCATTCACTAAATCACTCATTATTTATGCGCTTCGTGTAATCCGCATTCTTTTTTCGACTGGTCTTCCCACCACCATCTGCCGGCCCTGAAATCTTCACCGGGTTGAACTGCTCTGGTGCATGGCTGGCAGCCAATACTTGGAAAGCCCCTGTCGTGAAGCGTATTATATGGAACGTTATGTATCCTGATGTATTCTTTTACCTGGTCGAGGGTCCAATCGTAAATCGGGTGAAATTTAATCAAATTATTTTGTTCGTCCCATTCCAGGTTTTGCATGTCATGTCGGTTGACTGACTGTTCGGCGCGGATACCGGTTACCCAGCATTTATTGCCTGCAAGGGCGCGTTTCAGGGGTTCAACCTTGCGAATACCGCAGCATTCTTTACGGTTCTCAACAGATTCGTAAAAACTGCTCGGCCCTTTGGCGTTGACCATCTTCTCCAGCAACTCGCTATTAGGATAATAAGCATGTATAGGTTTCTCGTACATTTCCATAGTACGGTTCCATACATAATAAGTTTCAGGAAAAAGGCGGCCTGTTTCCAACGTAAACACCCTGATAGGCAGGTTGTTGGTAAAGATCATGTGCGTGATCACTTGGTCTTCCCAACCAAAACTTGTTGAAAATACGATCTGACCGGGAAACTGGTTTGCCAGCGATGACAAAGCAGTTACCGGATCAAGACCCTGTATTTGTTGTTTTATATCTTCTAACTCACTCATCATAAAACGTGAACTCCCAGGAATTTTAAAATTGCTCTTACGCTGATTAATATCACAATTACAGATACAGCCATCATAATAGCCTTCGCTGATATTTTATTTGAAATTTTAGCAGCAATAGGAGAGGCCAGTGCACTACCTATTACCAGGCCCGATACTGCTTCCCAACGTGCGCCGCCCAGCATAGTTATAAATGTCAGCGAGCTCATCAATGCAATAAAGAAACGTGATAGCTTTACCGTCCCTAATGAGAACCGTGGATGACGGCCACCTGCTATCAAAGTTGACAACACGATAGAACCCCAACCACCACCGCCAACGGCGTCAATAAAGCCCCCTCCAAAACCCAGTAAGCCAATTCTTTTAATTTTTGCGGTTGTTCTTTTGTGGCCGGTTTTTAAGGCCTTTCTAAATATAACGATACCTAATATCAAGGTATATAATGATACAAAAGGTTTGGTGTAAGAACTGTAATGCTCTAATGACGATAAAATATACGCACCCAATACTGCACCAATGATACCCGGAATAAGCAGCATTTTAAACAGCTTCCAATTAATGTTGCCCATGCGGTAATGCATCCAGCCGGCAATACCATTGCTCAATATTTCGGAAAGGTGCACACCCATGCTTGCTGTGGCGGGTGTAATACCCATTGACAATGAGAAGGTTGTAGAAGTAACGCCATATGACATACCAATGGCGCCATCAATCATGGCAAACACAAAACCTGCACCAAGGAAATAGTAAAATAAAGGATTGATTCCCTCTACATAAGTTTTAAAATCCGGATCCTTATTCCATAATGTAAAGACTGTTACCACAATGGCAAACACCAGCGTGCCCCATAATAACCAGATCAGGTTCTTGTTAGCCTGTGGCTTTTTGTCGACTAATACAGCCGTAACGTTATTCAGCACCTTTACTTTATAGGCGAAATCACCCGAAAGCGAGTTTCTTAACTCGTTCATTTGCTGAAGGGTAATATCCAGCTCTCCTGGAATTGCCTCGTCCAGTACTTCTCTTAGCCGTTTAGCAACAGTAGGGGATTTACCATTGGTAGATATGGCTACCTTCAGGTCGCCTTTCTGAACTATTGAACCGAGATAAAAATCGCACAGGTCGGGCTTATCGGCTATGTTTACCAGTAACTTTCGTTCGTGTGCTGAGCTTCTGATATACTCGTTTAATTCATTATCGTTTGTAGCGGCAACCACAATATCTGCGTTATCAAGATCGGTATCTACAAATGTTTTTTGTATGACGTTTATGCCTTCATACCCTCCCGCCAAAGCATGCACACCGGGTACAAACTCTTTGGCAATAATGGTCACCTTTGCCTTCGGACTGTTGCCGAGCAGGGCTGTCAGTTTTTCCAAACCAACATTGCCTGCACCGATCAGCACCGTGTGCAAATTATTCAGCTTCAAAAAAACCGGGAAAAGCTGATTGCCTTCCGCTTTTTCTGTCTGAATAGTGGATGTACCGTTATTCCTGGGAGATAATGTCATAAAATTCCCTGATAGGTTGAAACTCTGGATGTAATGAAACGACTTCGCCAATTACAATTAAGGCAGGCGAGGTGATCTTTTTTCCCTCAACGATCTCTACAATTGTATCTATAACACCAATGGCTACTTTTTCATTTTCAGTGGAGCCGCTTTGAATCACAGCCACTGGCATACGTTGTTTACCTTCCTTTTTAAATATTTCGGTGATTTCTGACAGTTTATGAAGTCCCATCAAAACAACAATGGTCGCCCTTGTACGGGCAGCCTCATAAAGATCCTCGGATATGCTGCTGTCAGCTTTAGTGCCGGTCACAACCCAAAAGCTTTCGCTCATACCACGATGAGTAACCGGAATATGCTGTAAACCGGGAACACTAATTGAGCTTGATATGCCGGGAATTACTTCAGCAGGAATACTATAAGATGCTGC
>Ga0207704_10000056_pt1 | contig 78848 bp, 57 predicted proteins | sample KBSMisM12_FD_184308 | JGI IMG/M metagenome (GOLD analysis project Ga0207704, IMG submission 184308) | Miscanthus rhizosphere microbial communities from Kellogg Biological Station, Michigan, USA - KBS Miscanthus M1-2 (SPAdes) (version 2) | ecosystem: Host-associated > Plants > Roots >...
TGTCTGAGTAATATTTTAAAAGGCTTACTCATAACTTAGGTACGGGCGGCACTAATAGTTGCAGCAAGTTAATAGATATATTTGTTTTTTAAAAATTTTAACTTCTGCTCAATAAAACAGAAGGAAGTATTTGTACTTTATAAAATATTTTAATAAGTGTGGTGATGGGAACAGTTAATCAGTTAACCAGTTATCAGGCTAGCACAAACACATAGTCAACCAATTTTCGGGTAACGGATCACCGGTTAACTGATCACTGATCACTCTTTTTCCGGTCATTGCCCAAACCTACTTTGATCTTTCCTGTAGAGTCAGCTTTTGCATGCAGGTGGAGCACGATGCCCTTATAGCGCTTCTTATCGAGTTTGGTCTTGTCAGTTATCGTGGTGTCATTCTTAGGGTTTCGCAATGGAACATCAATAGCGAGATCAGTGCCTTTTGAGATACCGTATATGCCGGAGACATCCATATTAATGGCACTTGAGCTGAATTTTAATGGATACACTTTAAACGTATCTCCGTTCACATCAAAATGGGCATTTAGTTCGCGTATGTGAACATCTTTCAAATCGCGAAAGGGGAAGGCAAATTTACCTACGCTATATAGCGGTTTAAAGTTTAGTAATTGTCCTTGCTGAAGATTAACGTCCAGATTGCCATTGATAGAGTTTTTAACCAGTTTGCCATCATCAGTAACTCCGGCTGTAATGGCGGTTTTGGCCGAAAGAATGCCCCGCAAGTTATCAGCTGTAAAATCGCTCAGCCCAAAATTGTCAAAAGCTTTAAAGAACTCGTTAACGTCTACGTGGCTGATAAGTGTATTTAATTTGAGCTTATTCAAATCTTCACCACGCTGTATGGAGCCATTCATTTTTAAGAAGCCACCGGCATGTTTTAAACCTACATTTTTGATCACTATCGCATCTTCAGAAGTAAGCAGATCGGCGTGAACGTTTGTAGCGACGAACTTATTATAATACACATTGTTCACATCCAAGTGCATAGCGGCTGTGCCTTTTTCAAGTACGTTGCTCAACTGGTCGATAGCGTTGCCGCTGTTGGCAGTAGGTTTGGATTTAGATGATGGCTTTGCACCGTCACCTTCTAAGAAACCTAAGAACTCACCTAGATAAAGCTCCCTACTGCGTATCTCCCAAATGAGCAACATCTTTTCCGGTGCGGTATAGTACAGGTTCATGAAATTCTTTACTCGCCCGTTCATTGTAATAATACTATGCCCGCTTTGCAGGCGAATGTTTCTCAGGATCAAATCATCCTTAGTAAAATTCATCGACAAAGAACTATTGATCAGCTTCAGCTTTTCGGGTATGTAAGTAATGTCGGCGTTTTTAATATTAATATAACCAGTTACGAAGGGCTTATTTAGTTGGTAATTCACAATATCGCCTCTGTAACGCAGATACGATATTACACGACCTTTGGTAAATCGGGCTATTTTATTGCCCATAATTTCATTCAGGTTAGCCACTGGAAAGTTGACCCTGAGATCACCAGTCGCTATTGGTTTATTGATATTGACAATACTGCCGGTATCGATATTAAAAGGTATCTGTTTATAGCTTCCCGAAAACCGCATGAAACGGATGACCGAATTATCATCTGTAAATCCTTTGCCATTCTCGAAATTATTAGTGAAAATGGCATCAAACCCGCAATTATCAAATACGGTTACAGGGGTAGAAACTTTGCTGTCATGCACCTTGGCCGTGATATACAAGAATGGATTACCACCGGCAAAGCTACCTTCAATGCGCGCAGTTACTTCGATAGGTTCACTTACATCATATTGATCCAGTTTTCGCTTAATATTGGCTGCTACCAATTGCGAAGCTTGCCGCCAGGTAATTTGATCGCAGGTAAGGTGAATCTTAAAATCAGCAGGGCGTTTGTCTGCACCAAACACGGCGTCGAGCTTAAACCTGTTCGGGCCAATGTTTACTGCGTCCGAATTAACTGTGATCTTTCCGTCATCATCTCCCGTTGCCTTGAAATTGCCGGTGATGGGTTTGTTCTCTATAAAGCTGCCATTCTTTTTTTTGAACATCATGCTTTTTGCAAGCACATCAAGGCGAAAGTTTGCCTGCCAGTTCGTGTCTGTGCTCTGCATGCGTCCGTTAAAGCTCCTTACATCAAAATAAAATAGTTTGTTTTTCGATCGGTCATCTACCTTCAATTGCAAATTCGAAAAGCTGAATAACTGCAGTTCTGGTGGAACGTTTTTTCCGGTGGGCTCTTTAGGCTGATTTTTTGAACCTTTTTTGAAAACACTGAGATTGCTATAGCCTGTGTCGTCTGTATACAAGTCTGCGGTAGCATTATTGATATCGATTCGGTCGATACTGGCTTTACCCGTTAGCATTGACAAGGCATTAAGCGAAACATAAAACTGTTTAGCGTCAAGCAGGGTGTGTTTGTGTTCTGCAAAACGTTTATCGCGTATGGTTACATTTTTGAGTTCGAGCGAAATATTAGGGAAGCGTTTGAACAACTGTGGCTTCATATCGCCGATGGTGATCTGACCGTCAAGCTTTTGGTTGAGCTCTGTACTCACCATTTTAAGTACGCGACCCTTGTTGTAGGTTACATACAGCATAGCGCCGATGACAAAAAGAATAGCCAGCAGAACAAGCCCTGCAAGGATTTTAAGACCGTTTTTTAGCCATCGTGACACAGAAAGGTTAAAGTCGAAAATAAAGAATTTGTTTTCCAGGCAATATAATTGTGACGTTATATCAGCAAGTTAAGGAAAATTACCATGTTTTATTAGGTAGTTTTTATCTGATTCTGTTTGGTTTTTAGGCTAATGGTTGCATGGCGCACAACTCGCATGTAGGACACAAGCAGGAGGCTTGCGGTAGCGACAAGTGGAGTCAGGTGCCCGCGTATTGTATCCCGTTCCCTTACGTTCGCAAATAACCCTTAAAAATGTCGCATAGGGCCGTTGTTTTCATTATTTATGACCATAACTTTGATAGATAATTAGCAGGCGCTTTAATAAAGTATTCTGGCGTAATGCCGGTGCCTATATAAAATTACAATTAAAAATAACCGCATGAGAAAATTAATCTATGCCATCAACCTAACCCTGGACGGATGTTTCGACCACACCCACATGGTACCACATGAGGATGTATTTGATTATTATATCGACCTTGTGCGGGACACCGGTGCGTTTGTGTATGGGCGCAAAACCTATCAATTAATGGTTCCTTACTGGCCCGATGTAATTAAAGATGAATCGTCAACAAAATCGGATATTGAATTTGCCGAGGCATTTTGCGCAGTCGAAAAGATGGTAGTCTTCTCACGAACCCTTGATAAAGTTGAAGGGAAAAATACAGAGATTATTCGTGACAACCTCCACGACGAAGTACTTAAACTGAAACAACAGGAAGGCAAATATATTTTAACCGGTGGTGTGGACGTTCCCTCGCAATTGATACAGCTTGGTTTGGTTGACGAATATCTTTTTGCGATTTACCCCATTTTTGCGGGAAAAGGGAAACGGTTGTTTGAGGGGATAGACCTGGCGGAGCGGTTAAAATTAAAACTGATTGACACGAAGGTTTGGAAATCAGGGTGTGTTTTACTGCGTTATGTGAAAAGTTAACAGGTGTCCGAAGTTCTATTATAAAACAACAAAAGCTAACCTTTCGATCAGCTTTTGTATAGACAGCGGGAAAATTATAGAACACATTTATTACTTCCTGATGGTTGCAGAGCAAATCTTGCAAAAATATGCTGAGAAAAATTCAAGAGAGAAAATGAGTAGTTGCTATGATTTTTCGTTCAGAAGGTGTTCAAAGAAATTGACATGGGGATTTCTTGAACACTTTGATGCCAGCATGATAAGTAATAACGTTATCGTTCTTTTCATTTTAATTAATTCGGGTCACCTTTATTAGAACCACATCGTTTTGCCGGATTGAAATATTCTGTTCTAGCTGGCCGGAACTGTTCACCACTACGGTCTTTTTGCTAATTGGTTCTTCTGAATTCTGCTTTTTAAGGAGTTTTACCTGGTCAAGGGTAAGTTGCGAAGGCGAGCCCATTTTGTAATAGGCAGTATAAACGTCATTTACGCCGTACCCTGTCTTATAGATGTCTATCATATACTTACCCTGTTTAAGGCCCTTGACTTTGAGACTTATGGGCGCTATTGGCTTTGATGGCAGATCTCTTTTGAAAAAAACATCGTTATGTACGCTGTCACCGGGATGATCTATAGTGAAATTCCATACTAGTGCTTGTACTCCACGTTTGTCCTTACAAACAATTGCGCTTGAATCGGCCGTTTTAAGCTCAGTATTGCCGAGCTGATTTAAGTATTTAAAGGCATAGTAGGCCGGCTTTTTAAGGTCTTCATAATTGATCAGCCCGAAACCTCCATGAAAAGGAGTGTTTCTTGGACCTGCTTCTTCGAAAATATCGGTAAACGTCCAATAAGACATAGAGTTTACATAGGGAGCGGCTTGTTTTATGGTATTTAAGATATACGCCGCTTCATGATAGCTGTCGTGCACAGGGTCGGCGGGTGAGTAAGAGGCACTCCACTCCGTGTAATGCAATTGAAGATTTGGCAAAGCGGAGGATCGTATAGTCTCCCTGGTGCCTTTCATATGGTTGGAAATAACATTCCGGTCCCGGTCGATTACGGTGCCACCATTACCATTGGCATCCAGGAAGCCTTGCTTTACACCGTAGTCGTGTGTACTGATAAAATCAATTGGGGCAGACTCTTTTTGACAGAAGTTGATCATGTCTCCAACCCAGGCGTTTCCGGCAGTCGCCGGGCCGCCAACCCTGAATTTTTTTGATACACTTTTGATGGATAATGCTGTTTCGCGGTAAAGCTTGAAATAGTCTTGCTGATCGCCGGTAAAGAAACCGCCCTTCAGGTTCGGCTCGTTCCAAATTTCAAAATACCAGCTGGCTACCTCGTTTTCGCCATAGCGCTCCACCCAATGTTTTACCATCGCTTTGATCAGGTCATCCCACTTCTGGTAATCTCTAGGCGGAGTGACATTTCCCCTCCACCAAAATATAGTGTTGTTTCCGCTAGCCAACCCGCCGGGCATAAAGCCGACCTCGACAAAGGGTTTCATTTTTATTCTCAGCAGAAAATCAAACAACTCATCTATGTACTGCCAGTTATAAACAGATTTTCCTTTATCCTCAAAATAAACGCCCATATCGTCTGATAACAACCCATGAAAGCGAATGTATTTGAACCCGCATTCGTCATGCGCCATTTTAAGTTGCCTTTGCCAGTCTGCACGCAGCCCCTCATTGGCTCGTCCGGCGCCTACGCACAAATTGGAGCTCGGTGGCAGCATGCCTTTTACATCGTTTAAGTCAACCGAAATTGTTCTTTCGTTATGACTAGTTTGAGCAGTTACGGTAGTTGACAGCACTACACATAACCACGCTGTAATTAGTAATATTGTTCTCATTTGGATGATCAATTTTATCCTATTTTGTTATGGCTGTTTGTTAAACTTTTTATTTTATAATCCGGATGGTAGTTGTGAGCCGAATATCTTTTGAGGAAGACCCGACTGAAACCTTATAATCCCCGGGCTCGATGACCCATTTATTACTTTTCTCGTTAAAATAAGCTAGGTCGGTAATATTGAAATTTATGGATGCATTTGTGGTTGAGGCTACTTCGACGGCTATCTTCTTAAAACCCTTCAATTCTTTCTCCGGCCTTAAAACCGCAGAAGATAATTTACTCACATACAATTGCGCAGTTTCTTTTCCTTTTACCGAACCTGCGTTTTTTATTTTCAGGGAGACCTGTACAACATCCCCCGGTTTGTAAGTTTTTTTATCGGTTGTGAGACCAGTATAATCGAAATTGGTGTATGAAAGGCCGTATCCAAATGGAAAAAGCGGCTCAATCTTTTTGGTGTCAAACCAACGATACCCAACCAATATTCCTTCTTCGTACTTTACATTAAGCTTCTCGCCCGGGTATGCTTTAAGAGCATGGGCAGGCGATTGCTCAAGTGAAGCAGGAAATGTAAAAGGTAATTTGCCTGATGGGTTTACTTTACCCGTTAGTACATCTGCAAGCGCATTGCCGTTTTCTGCGCCATTATACCAGGACCAAACAATAGCATGATTGGTGTTTTTAATTTTACCGATGTCGTAAGGCGCGCCTCCGACAACAACAATTATTGTATTAGGATTAACCGCTGTTACAGCATCAACCAGGTCCTGTTCGCCAAACGGAAGGCTCAGATCCCGGCGATCTCTTGACTCACTTTCATAATCGCGGTTACCGCCGATAAATAAAATGGCAACATCCGATTTTTTAGCAGCCGCGACAGCTTCCTGTATCATTGATGGATCAGCTTTGGATGTTTCGTCATTGACGCCTGCGCCAGTCTGCTTGAAAACACCGGAATAACCCTGGGCAAAATTGACAGCTAACTTATTCCTTAGTCTGCTCCGTAATCCTGCCAACGCGGTAACTTCATAACGGGCTTTAACGCCTGCGCCAAAGCCACCAAGATGAAAAGTTCGGGTCGCGTTATCGCCTATTACTGCAATGCTTTTTATTGCTGATGGATTTAAGGGTAATAAATGCCGGTCGTTTTTCAATAAAACAATGGATTCGGATGCAATATCGTATGCGGTCCTGCTATGTTCAGGGGTATTTATTTTGTTGCCGGTGAAATGACCACTTAAGGATGTATGGTGGATTACCCATAATATCCGGCGTACCTTTTCATCTATCACCTGCATGCTTACTTTACCTGCTTTGACCGAATCAAGAAGTTTGGTAGCAAAATAGTAACTATTGTAAGGCGGATCGGAACCCATTTCCAGGTCGAGCCCATTGTTAGCAGCATTCACAGTGCTATGTGTACCACCCCAATCACTGATCACTGCACCTTTAAATCTCCATTCGCCTTTTAATATTTTATTAAGCAGATAGCTGTTTTCAGAGCAGTAAGTTCCCCTTAGTTTATTGTATGCCGACATGATTGTCCAGGCATTGCCCTCGGTTATCGATGCTTTAAAAGCTGGCAGATATATTTCGCGCAATGCGCGTTCATCTACCTCCACGTTAATGCGTCCACGCTCTACCTCCTGGTTGTTTACAGCGAAATGCTTAACACATGCAGCAACATTTTGGCTCTGGATCCCCTTTACTGCCTGAACCGCTAAACGAGCATTCAAGTAAGGATCTTCGGAATAATACTCATAAGTTCTGCCACATAATGGCGTCCGGGCAATATTAAAGGCAGGAGCAAGGATTACATTTTTCTTTCGGGCTTTTGCTTCTTCGCCCAGATCGTGGCCATAACGATAGGCGAGTGTCGGGTTCCAGGTAGCTGCCAGCGCCGAACCATTAGGGAAAAAGGTTGCGGAGTCGGTAGTAAGGTTGGCCGACGCCCAACCCTCTTTAATGTCCTCCCGGACACCAAGAGGGCCATCATCAGTCATTAAACCAGGTATGCCAAGCCGCTTAACACCTGCAGTACCGAAAATACTATTAGCATGTAGCATGCTGATCTTCTCTTCTAATGTAAGTTTCTTGACAATGGCATTAATTTTTTCATCTAATACGGTGCTTTTTTGAACAACGGATTGCGACTTCTTTTCCTGGCCCTCAACGGTGTTAACGATGATGGCAAAAAATAAGAGCAATAGCCAGGTATTGGCAGATCGGGCTTTAGTTAACATAATGTTTTTACGTAATTTAAAAATTATTCAGGTTATAATTAGGTCCATCAAAAGGGAATCTGGCTTAATCCCGCTTTGAAATTATTTTACATGCAAAGCTACAAGCAAGACTGATAGCAGAATGGCACTGATGATTACGTTTATATAACACATGTTAATTCTCATGTATATGTGCAACACCAATTGACTCTGGTTCATGATTTATTGCTCCACTATTTTACGATTAATACCTGTTAATTAACATTCATACCACAATCAGAAACATTCGGTGTATAGCCTTGAATTGTATAATGATAGTTTTGTACTTACAACCAAAATTAAATAAAGCTCTGGTGCACCAAGGCTTTGTAATTATAAACCATTAACCAGTTCAGTTGCCATCAGGTCAAGATGAAATCTTTTTGCAAATTTATTATTCTCATAGGGGTTGCTGCAATGTGCAGTAATATAACTCAGGCGCAGACCACAGCTAATCGTTCAAGATCTTTCGATGCCGACTGGCGATTTACGAGAGATAGTGTAACAAAAGCTGAACAGCCCACATTTGATGATTCAAAATGGCGTGTTTTAGATTTGCCGCACGACTGGAGTATTGAAGGAGAGGTAAGCCCTAAAAATTCAACAGGAGGTGGGGGGGGGTACTTTCCTGCAGGTATTGGTTGGTATCGGAAAACTTTCAATATTCCGAATGAATGGAAGGATAAAAAAGTTTCCATTTATTTTGAAGGGGTTTACATGAATTCTGAAGTTTTTATTAATGGAAAATCCCTTGGAATTTATCCTTATGGCTATTCATCATTTAGTTATGACCTTTCGTCCTATTTGAATTTTGATAAGGACAATGTGATCGCTGTAAAGGTAGACAATTCGCAACAGGTGAACAGTCGGTGGTACAGCGGCTCCGGGATTTATCGCCATGTCAGGCTGATAATTGCCAACACAGTGCGTGTACCTGAGTGGGGCGTTGCAATCGCAACCCCCGATGTATCTTCGAAAAAGGCAACCGTTAAAATTAAAACATTAATAAAAAACGGAACCAATTCAGACCAAAATATTGTACTTAGCACCCGATTACGGGACGCAAATTTTAAAGATGCCGGAAATAGCCGAATAATGGTTGAAGTGGCTGCAAACAGCGAAAAGGAAATTGCTCAAAGTATAGTAGTGCCCGGCCCATTGTTATGGACACCGGAAACACCCCGTTTATATGAAGCCCATATACAGTTATCACAAAACAAAAAAGTACTTGACGAAACTAAAACCAATTTTGGAATTCGTTCTATCAAATTCACAGTTGAAAAGGGGTTTCAGCTCAATGGCAAAACAATAAAGATCAATGGTGGATGTGAACACCACGACAACGGATGCCTGGGTGCCGCTGCTTTTGACCGCGCCGAGGAACGAAAGGTCGAGTTGCTTAAAAAAGCAGGATTTAACGCTGTTAGAACTTCTCATAATCCGCCTTCCGAGGCTTTTTTAAATGCTTGTGACAAATTGGGGCTATTGGTTGTTGATGAAGCATTTGATTGCTGGAGAGCAGGTAAAAATAAACACGATTACGCTACATATTTTGACCAGTGGTGGAAGCGCGATTTAGAGGCAATGGTTTTGCGCGATCGTAATCACCCCTCAATTATTATGTGGAGTATTGGCAATGAAATAGTGGAGAGAGGTAGCCCCGAGGCGGTGGAAACCGCTAAAATGCTTGTAAAGTTCATAAAAAATATAGACACCGCCCGCGCGGTCACCTCTGCTATCGTTGAAGATGGTAAAGAATGGTCAACCCTTGATCCTCTTATGGCGGCGCATGATGTTGGTGGCTACAATTATCACTTGGGCAACGCGGTCGCTGATCATCAACGGGTGCCTTCGCGGATAATTGTTCAAACAGAATCGTATCCTAAAGATGCTTTTGCAAATTGGAAGTTAGTGCATAATAACAATTTTGTTATTGGAGATTTTGTTTGGACAGCGATAGACTATCTTGGAGAATCGGGAATAGGCCGTTGGTATTATTCGGGCGATGTACCTGGCGAACACTGGGAACACGATTTTTTCCCATGGCATGGCGCTTATTGTGGGGATATTGATTTAATAGGATGGCGAAAACCAATTTCTCATTACCGCAGCTTGCTGTATAACGACTCCGAAAAACTGTATATGGCCGTGCGTGAGCCCAATCCGGAGCCACTGGAAATTAAAACGACATGGTGGTCTGTATGGCCAACATGGGAAAGTTGGACCTGGCCTGAATATACAGGAAAAGACGTCCAGGTAGAAATTTATTCAAAGTATGCCAAGGTGAGGTTATACCTCAACAACAAACTCATAGGGGAGAAAGCAACGACCGTTGAACAAGAACATAAAGCTCAATTTGTGCTAGCTTATTCGCCAGGCATCCTTAAAGCCGTCGGGGTGGATAATGATAAGGAAGTTGAATCAACCGTTTTGAAAACTTCCGGCGATGCCGCAAAGATTTTGCTACATGCGGATCGAAAAGAAATAATAGCAAATGGACAGGGCTTGTCTTATGTTATAATTGAGATAACGGACAAGGACGATATATTTCAACCAAATGCGACAAACCGCCTGCATTTCAATATCGAAGGGCCCGGAACAGTTGCGGGAGTCGCAAATGCGGATATGAAGGATACAGACCCATATGTAGGAAATGCGCATAAAGTATGGCACGGACGCGCATTGGTTGTAATTAAAAGCACTCACGGCGCCGGTGATATAAAGCTTACCGTTAGTTCACCTGGTTTATCGACGGCTACTTTAAATATTAAATCAGTTTCTGAAAATACCCCCCCGGCTTCGAGATAAAGGCGACATAAATGCATCTGTTAGAAAAACATGTTATAACCGTAAAAATTAAAGTAAAGGCCATTAACATACTGATCAAATAATATAAATAAGTTGTTGAAATAATATGAAAAAAATACTGTTGTCTTTTATTCTGTTTCATGTGTTCTTTTTTGCACGTGCCCAATTTCAAACTTCGCCTAATGACAAGGGAACTGGATACTATTTGAACCCAATTTTTGCCGGCGATTACCCTGACCCAAGTATCCTAAGGGATGGGGACAATTATTATATTGTTAATTCTTCATTCGATTACTACCCTGGCTTGTTGATCTGGCAATCAAAGGATTTAATCAACTGGACTCCCGCTGCAAACGCACTGCACAAATATATTGGCTCGGTTTGGGCTCCTGATTTAGTGAAATATAAAAACAAGTACTACATCTATTTCCCGGCCAACAATCAAATATATGTTGTAGCCGCTGATTCAATAAACGGCAAATGGAACGACCCGGTCGCCTTACATATTAGTGGTATCGATCCCGGCCACGTTGTTGATGAAAAAGGGAGGCGTTATTTGTATTTCCCCAATGGAGGATACGTGCCATTATCAGATGACGGGCTTTCTGTTACCGGCGAAATGAAACATGTTTATGATGGCTGGCCAATACCACGCGATTGGACAATAGAATGTTTTTGCATGGAAGGTCCTAAGCTTATGAAACGTGGTGACTATTATTATCTGACAGTCGCCGAAGGAGGAACAGCCGGCCCCGCAACAAGCCATATGGTCATCTCGGCCCGTTCAAAGTCTCCTTTTGGCCCCTGGGAGAATTCGCCATACAACCCCATTGTCAGAACGAAATCAAGTGTCGAAAAATGGTGGTCTAAGGGGCACGGCACTATTTTCGAAGATGCGAAAGGAAAATGGTCGTTGGTATTTCACGCATATGAGAAAGGTTTCTACAATATGGGGCGACAGACTTTACTGCTTCCGGTTGAATGGACAAAGGACGGCTGGTATAAGATATCTGATAACGTAAAAGACGATCAGGCAATCAAAAGGCCGAATTTACTTCCAGGCACTACAACCTTCAGGCTAAGCGATAATTTTGATGGCAATGATTTAAAACCTCAGTGGAAATTTTTTGGAGAATACGATACCAGCAGGTTCCGCCTAACTGATAATAGCATAACTATACGCGCAAAGGGAAATTCCGTTGGCAACTGCTCACCCTTGCTTTGCGTTCCATCTGATCATTCGTACACGGCAGACGTGGAACTATTTATCGAGGGAAAAGCTACAGGAGGGTTAGTTCTCTTTTATAACAACACCGCCTATTCAGGCCTCCTTGCAGATAGTGCGAACCTATTGACAAATCTCCATGACTGGCAATTCCAAACAGAAAAAAATGTAATTAAAAGGCATGTGTTCCTGCGTCTGAAAAACATTAACAGCACGGTTAATATGTATTATAGTCAGGACGGAAAAAAATGGAATAAAATTGAGAGCTCACTGGAAGTGTCCGGGTTTAATCACAACGCTTTTGGAGGATTCTTAGGCATACGCATCGGACTTTGTTCGATAGGAGAAGGGACCGTTAAGTTTAAAAATTTTGTGTATAAAAAACTGACCGATGATTAAGTTATCGGGGCAGCCAGAGTCGCTCCAGATGAAAGGGTAACTCTGCTTAATTAAAGGTAACTTTATCAACCTTAAAATTCTAAATATTTCAATGAACAGCATACGATACAAAACTCTCTCGCTTACCTTATTGCTCATAGTTTCATCATTAGCTGCCATTGGTCAGCAAATGGGAGAAGATGAGAAAAAGTCGATGGAAAAAGGTAATACCCACACAGCCATAAATAATGTTACGGGTGGGGTGAGTGGGCCTGGGTCAAATTTACCACCGGAAAAGATGCAGTGGTGGGAAGATCAAAAGTTTGGCATGTTTATTCACTGGGGCTTGTACGCAATTCCAGCGACCGGAGAATGGACCATGTTTAACCAAAAAATTCCGGCAGATGAATACGCCAAACTAGCTGATCAATTTAATCCCCGGCATTTTAGTGCCGATGCATGGGCAAAGGTTGCAAAAGACGCCGGCATGAAGTATATGGTATTGACAGCCAGGCATCATGAGGGTTTTGCGTTGTGGAATAGCCCGTCCAGTTATAATCATTATAATAGCTGGGAAACGGCAGCACATCGCGATTTTGTTAAAGAATATACGACGGCATGCCGCAAGGCTGGTTTGCATGTCGGAATTTATTATTCCCCATTAGACTGGCGGTTCCCTGGATACTTTGATCCTAAAGGACTGCCCGAAAATGCTGCTTTGTTAAAAAAGCAAACCTATGGCCAGGTAGAGGAGCTAATGAAAAATTACGGAAAAATTGAAATCCTTTGGTATGACGGCGGGTGGCTTGCTCATAAAGGCACCGACGCGGATGCGGCCTGGTTTTGGGAACCATTAAAGCTAAATGCTATGGTGAGAAGCTATAATCCGGATATCGTTATTAATCCAAGGTCAGGTATGGCAGGTGATTTTCAAACGAACGAAGGGGATGGACCGGTAAGAGGCCCTATCTTACCTTTCCCGTGGGAAAAGTGTCTGAACCTAAATAGAACCAGTTGGGGATACAATAAGGCCCAAAACGTTATGCCACTTAAACTTATCGTTGATTATCTGGTAAATACAGTTGACCGGGGTGGCAACATGCTATTAAACGTTGGCCCGGATGCTGACGGCGTTATTCCGCCTGCACATGTCGAACGTTTGAAAGAAGTAGGGCAATGGCTGGTTAAAAATGGCGAAGGAATTTATGGGACACGTCCTGGTCCGTTCGAGCCTGTCGATGATTATTACGGCTCAACATATAAGGGGAATTGGATCTACATCCATCTGTTAAACATGCCAGAGGGAGCCAGGGAAATTAAACTGCCGGCAAGCGATAAAACGATTATTTCATGCAAAATACTAGGCGAATCTAAAGCGAAGTTTACACAGGATCAAAATGGTATTACAATTAGCCTGGATACGACTCAACTTGATCCAATTGTAACAACTCTCGCTCTGGAGACAAAGTAAAGGCATTTGTATAAGACGGTGACTAACTGTATTTAAGAGTAATACCTGGCAAAGTTGTGTTAAAAGAGAACTTAGGCTAACGGCGATTCGGAACTTGTTTCAGAGCGCCGCTAAAAAAGATAAGTCGTCATTTGAACATTCATGCTATAATCAGAAACATCCGATGTATAGCTTTGATTACCATAATGGTAGTTTTGGAGGGCTCTAATTGTCAGGGCATTCAAACAGTAACCAAATTATTCGAACCGTAATAACAGAATAAATATATGAAATATCTTTTCCTGGCTCTGAGCCTTTTTGGGGGTCTCATGGGTTATGCGCAAGAAGTTTTATCCCCTAATAAAAAAATTAAGGTCGTTGTTGAAATGCAGTCGGCGGGCCAGGAAGGCTTAGGGCAAGCTTATTTTAAAGTGCTGTATAAAAGTAATGGAACTTATATTAACGTGCTACCCGCCTCTCCATTGGGCATTTTAAGGACCGATCAGTTGTTCGTATCAAATCTCAAGTTTGTTGGGGAGAGCAAGTCCGTTGCGGTTCACGATAGATATGAAATGTTGATCGGAAAGCGGAGGCTTTGTGAAAATTTTGGCGCCGAAAAAACATTTAGCTATCAAAATTCCTCAAAACAGCCTCTTAATATTACTTTCAGGGTTTACAACGATGGAGTTACATTCAGGTACGCTTTCCCTAATCGGCCTGATTCCAGTGTATCAATAACAGACGAAGCTACGGGTTATGCAATATCTGAGGGCGCACCGAGATGGATGCAGCCCTTTGATAAATCTTATGAAAGGTTTTATCCGCTTAATAACGGCGCAAGCAATGAAAAAAATGCGGGTGAATGGGCCTTTCCTGCTTTGTATAAGATTAATGACCAACCGTTATGGGTGCTAATTTCGGAGGCAGGTATAACCCGGCAAAATTGTGCGGCCAGGCTTAACTACAAGCAGGACACAAAACTATATAAGGTTACTTACCCTTCAGCAACGAAAAACTGGAATGGAGGAGCTGTTTCTGGTCTGCCGTGGAAATCGCAGTGGCATGTGATTATGGTAGGTGCATTATCAAACCTGGTAGAAAGCACATTGATTACCGATGTAAGCGAGCCTGCTACTTTTACCGACACCAGGTGGATTGAGCCGGGAGGCGTGGCCTGGGTATACTGGGCAAATAACCACGGGTCAAAAGATTATCAGAAAGTGGTAGAATATATCGATCTGGCCAAAAAAATGAAGTGGCCCTACGTGCTAATTGACTGGGAATGGGATGTAATGTCGAATGGCGGAACAATGAAAGACGCGGTAAATTATGCCCGGAAAAAGGGCATAAAGACACTTTTATGGTATAACTCGGGCACCGATTGGCTTGATCCGACGCCGGCGGACAGGCTGTTAACACATGAGAAAAGAGAAAAGGAGTTTTCATGGCTGAATGATGTTGGGGTATCAGGCATCAAGGTCGATTTTTTTGGTGGGGACCAGCAGGAGATGATGAAGTATTATATGGATATACTGGAAGATGCAGCAAAACATAAACTGCTGGTAAACTTTCACGGAGCTACTGTACCCCGCGGCTGGGCGCGCACTTATCCCAATTTGATGAGTACCGAAGCTGTGTATGGTGCCGAATGGTATAACAATGCAGGCACATTAACAGACATGGCTGCTTCGCACAACACGACTCTGCCATTTACGCGGAATATAGTAGGTCCTATGGACTATACACCGGTAACTTTTTCCAATTCGCAGCACGAACATAAAACGTCTTTTGCCCATGAGCTGGCTTTGGCTGTGGTATTTGAATCCGGGTTACAGCATTTTGCAGACAAACCTTCTGCCTACTATGATTTAGCTGACTCGCCGCGTAAATTTCTAATGGCATTTCCTACGACATGGGATGAAACAAAGCTGATAGATGGTTATCCGGGCCAAATGGTTGTTATTGCACGAAGGAAAGGCAAACTATGGTATGTTGCTGGGCTTAATGGAAAAGATACTTCGCAAACACTCAATCTTAGTTTTACCTTTTTAGGCAATTCAGACTATTCCTTTCAAATATTCAAAGACGGAGACGATACGAAGTCTATAAAAGGTGAAACCAGTAGTGTGAAAAAAACAGATGTACTGCATATCCAATGCCTGGCCAGAGGCGGCTTTGCAGGAGTAATAATTGAAAAATAAGGAACAACGTATCATTAAATGATATGATAGGGTTGTGCGGTTTAGTTGATCTGCGTTCCGGGATGAGATCCGGAGCGTTTTTTGTATTATCAGCCAATTGAGCCTATAAGACTGGTCATCCTTAACATTCGTAACCATAATATTAAACATTTTATACATCTGTTTAACCGGCACGGCAATAGCTTCGCAGCAATCAAATTATAAAACTTAAAGTTCCAATGAAAATAAAAGGAAACCCGATCTTCGGGATTCATTTGTTGTTGCTTATTGCCTTTGCATCTTGTCATAGAAAGACGGAACTAGCATCGCATCAATCATTAGTAACTGTCAATGGCCATTATCCAAGCTATAATATTTCTCCAACAAAGCCTGATACTTCCGGGATGAGCAGTAATGCTGCTCAACTTGCGGCAAAAATGAAAATAGGCTGGAACCTGGGTAATACCCTGGAAGCCATAGGCGGAGAAACTGCCTGGGGAAATCCGAAAGCTACCAAGGCACTTATTACCACAATAAAGCAAAATGGTTTTAATGCGGTACGCATCCCCTGTTCATGGGATCAATATGCAGACCCGGCTACAGCAAAAATAAAGAGCGCCTGGCTAAGCCGTGTGAAAGAAGTAGTACAGTATTGTATTGATAACGATGTGTATGTTATCTTAAATATCCATTGGGACGGCGGCTGGCTTGAAAATAACTGCACTCCGCAAAAAAGAGATGCTGTCAATGCCAAACAGAGAGCGTACTGGGAGCAAATAGCTACCTGCCTGAGAGATTTTGATGAACATTTAATTTTTGCAAGCGCGAATGAGCCAGCCGTGGCGAATGCTCTTCAAATGGGTGTCCTGCTTTCATACCATCAAACGTTTATTGATGCCGTTCGTTCCACTGGCGGTAAAAATGCTTATCGTACGCTGGTGGTCCAGGGGCCGTCAACCGATTTCGATAAGACCCTCCGGCTGATGACTAAAATGCCGGAAGACAAAGTCAAAAATAAATTGATGTTAGAGGTACATTCTTATACGCCCTATCAATTTGCGCTTATGACACAGGACGAGAAATGGGGAAACCAGTTTTACTATTGGGGGCGCGGATACCATTCTTCAACTGATACAACACATAACGCTACATGGGGCGAGGAGTCTGAAATAGACAGGATCGCAAAAGCTATGAAAACCAAATTTATAGATAATGGAATCCCAGTTATCATCGGCGAATTTGGTGTAATCAGGCGATCTTCGCTGACTGGGGATGCCTTAGTTCATCATCTGGGTGCGCGGGCCCATTATTTTGAGTATTTCGTAAAAAGAGTAAAAGCCAATGGCCTAATTCCGTTTTATTGGGATGAGGGTAGTTTGGGGAATAACTCGTTTGGGATTTTTAGCCGGCGAACAAACGCAATAGCCGATCATCAGGCATTGGATTCTCTTATGCGTGGCACAAATTGACAAGGATAGAAAAAATAAACAGTCGCTGAATAGGCGGTTACTGATAACCTAATATCATGAAGTTAAGAAACAGAATTATTTTCAATTTAATTTTTCTTTTGTTTTTAAATACCGGAGTCATGGCAAAATCCGGTATCAGATTGTTGTCGCCGGATAAGAAGATACAGGTTAGTGTCGAGGCCGGTAATGCGGGCGTTTTATACCAGGTTAACGTGGATGCAAATCAGATACTGAAACCTTCAAAACTTAATTTGCAATTGCAAAATGGGTTAAACATTTGTGGCAGCGTTATTCTGCGTAGTCAGGAATTCGGCAGGCATAGCGATGTTTGGGAAAATAATCTTGGGAAAAATAGATTGATTAAAGATCAATACAACGAACTGACGCTTCATTTACAGGAAATGGCAAGCAAGTTATCATTCGATGTCATATTCAGGGCGTATAATGACGGAGTTGCTTTCAGGTACAAGTTTTACAAACAAAACGGAACCGACACGCTTAAAATACAATCAGAAAACAACCAATTTGCATTTGCTGGTGACTATTATGCTTTTATGGGGCATCATCAAGGATACAAGTCCCAGGGTCCGCAGGAGTGGGAGTTTGAAAACAGAAAGCTAAGCAGCATTCAGCCAGATTCTGTTGTGGGGCTGCCTATAGTAGTTAAAACACCTGCCGCATGGGTCGCAATTGCGGAAGCCGACCTTTTGGATTGGGCAGGCATGTGGATCACTGCCGATGCGAAAGGGAAACAAGGTACTTTACTTTCTTCACTTGCTCCGCACCGGCAAAAGACTGGTTGTGTGGACATTGCAACCCCACAGTCATCCCCGTGGCGGGTACTCATGATAGGCCGCACTCCTGGCAAATTGATCGAAAGCAATATCATATCGAATTTAAGCACACCGTCCAGGATAGGCGAAGCATCATGGGTCAAACCTGGCATTATGGCCTGGGATCATTGGTGGTCAGGAGGGGTGAAAATGAATACCGTGGTGATAAAACAATATATCCAATTGGCCGCTGATATGCATTGGCCCTATCAATTAATAGATTGGCAATGGTACGGTCCATTTAACAACCCAATCGCCGACATCACCAAAGTAGCACCTGAAGTGGACATGGAAGAGGTACTAAAGTTCGCGAAAAGCCACGACGTGCGGTTATGGGTTTGGCTGCACTGGACAGACGTTGCACGAAATAATACTTACGAGAAGGCATTCGGCCTGTATGAAAAGTGGGGGCTGGCTGGCGTGAAAATAGATTTTATGGAAAGGGACGACCAGGAAATGGTGAACTGGTATGAAACGATCACCAAATGCGCTGCGGCACATCATTTAATGGTTAATTTTCATGGTGCTTATAAACCTACCGGGTTAGAAAGGACTTATCCCAACCAGGTGACCAGGGAGGGTATTATGGGTAACGAGTATAATATTTGGAGCCGCAATATAACCGCCAGGTATAAGCTCACCCTTCCGTTTACAAGGTTTTTGACAGGGCCCGCTGACTTTACGCCGGGGGGATTCCTTAACAGGCAGCCTGAAGCATTCCGGACGGGTTCCGGCGTCACCGAAGTACAGGGAACCCGTGCCGCACAATTAGCGCTGTTTGTAATTTATAATAGCCCGGTTACAGTTGCCTGCGACTTGCCGGATCATTATTACAATCAGCCGGGTGCAGATTTTCTTAAGATAGTGCCTGCAACGTGGGATGAAACGCACGTAAAGAACGCCAAGATTGGCGAATATTTGGTGGAGACACGCCGGAAGAGTAAAGACTGGTTCATCGGTGGGATGACAGACGAACAATCAAGAGAATTTGATTTGCCTTTGGATTTTTTGAGCAAAGGCAAATACAAACTTAGTGTTTGGCAGGACGCGGATGACAGCGGAAAAAACGCTGAGCATTTGACTGTCACAACAAAAATTGTCACCAGGTATGACCGTGTTAAAATCAAAATGGTCCGGAACGGAGGATATGTTGCACAATTGGAAAAGCTGTAGCTGAAGTTCCAATGCAATAGATGGGTATTAGCAATTTTAGCTTTACGAAACATATTGAGCAGAGCCCTGTTAGATGCCAATATTTATTTTTAAATTTAGCTAATTGATACTTTTAGAGTGATTTCAGATCAGTGTGATGTTTAAAAAGCTATTGTTATTTGCGGCCGGATGTCTGCTGGCTGTTGGCCCGGTAAATGCGCAGGATAACCATTATCAGTTTTCTCGGCTGGATATTAGAGATGGCCTTTCTAATAACGCTATTAATTGCATTTATAAAGATAGCAAGGGGTTTGTGTGGATTGGCACTGGTTCGGGCCTGAACCGTTATGATGGCTACACTTTTAAAGTATACAGACATTCAAACGATACTTCTGGTCTCACGGACGACGATATAACGGGAATTTTCGAAGGCCCTTCCGGAAAGTTGTGGATTGCAACAATGGCTGGGCTCATTATCTATAATCCGGCTCAAGACAGGTTCGAACATAATGCCGATAAACAACTGGATAGTATGCATATCCCTGACGCTAATGTTCAGGATATAAAAAAGGACCATTCAGGGAATTTTTGGTTTGTCGTAAGTAATTATGGCATTTATAAATATCAGCCCGGTGACCACAAAGTACTTCATCTGCAGCACAGTGCGAAAGAAAATAAATCGCTGTATTCCAATAATATAGCTGGCATGGCGGAAAGCCCGGATGGATATATTTGGGTGGTCTACCAAAATGGCGTGCTTGACAAGGTAAATGAAAGCACCGGCGTTGTTACCAATCGCATCGATGTTCTCAATAATACGGACAGGCGGAGCCAGGCCAACTACCGCGTGTTTGCCGATCGCGACGGCGATCTTTGGGTATTTGAACCGGGAAATCCAAGCGGGTTATTTTTTTATGATGTTAAAAAAGGTACTTCAAAAAACATAACCACTAAATCACCCGGCGGTCACTTAAGCTCAGACATCGTCACGGGAGTTTTACAGGATAATAAAAACATTATTTGGGTCGCAACCGACCATGGGGGAACAAACCTGATCAACAAAAGGGATTTTAAAATACAAAGCCTCTTAACACGGGAAGGCGATTCAAAAAGCTTGTCTCAGAACAGTATTACATGTCTGTATAAAGGAAATGATGGGATTGTTTGGATAGGCACGTTCAAAAAAGGGCTAAGTTACTATCATCCGGACATTATAAAATTTCCGCTGATCAAACATTTTGCTTCAGATGTTAATAGCCTTCCCTATGATGACGTGAACCGGTTTGCCGAAGATGATCTTGGTAACTTATGGATAGGCACTAATGGACGCGGTCTCATTTATTATAACCGGAAAAATGGCACCTATAAAAGCTATTTGAATAATCCCACCGATCCAAACAGCTTATCAAACAACGTAATCGTCAGCCTTTGTATCGACCATAAAAAGAGATTATGGATAGGCACCTATTTTGGCGGAATGGACTGCTTTGATGGACATACCTTTAAACATTATAAGCATAGCAATTCACAAAATTCAATCTCTGATAACCGGATTGCCGATATTATAGAAGACTCTTCGCACCATTTATGGATTGGAACAATAGGCGGAGGGCTCGATGTCTTTGAGCCTGACGCCGGCATTTTCAAACATTATGTAGCAGGTAACGGACTAAACATTAACTATATTTCTAAGCTCGCCGAAGACGAGGCTGGGAATATATGGATAGGCACTGCTTATGGTCTGAATGTATTCACCCGCCAATCTAAATTCATTTCTTATGTCAGGATGGGCAATCCCGAAAATGGCTTGGTAAATAATAATATATCGGGGTTGGTAGAAGACTCCCGTCATTTGTTCTGGATTACGACGCGGGATGGCATCAGTATTTTTAATCCCCGCACAACGAAATTCAGGAATTTGCATAAAAGCGACGGATTACCGGATAATAACCTGTTGGATGTACAGGAGGATAACAACCACAATATGTGGTTGAGTACTACTAATGGTTTATGTAATATTATCGTAAAGGGTACCGGAGATAAACTCACATTGCATTTTAAAAACTTTGATGAAGGTGATGGCTTGCAGGGGCGCGAATTTAACAGGTATGCCTCCATGAAAACAAAGAGAGGCGAGTTGATTTTCGGAGGGTCCAATGGATTTAACTTATTTAACCCGTTAGATATAAGGCCCGCCCCTGAACAACAGACTGTGGTGTTGACCAATTTCCTCGTTTTCAATAATCCAGTGGAACCGGAACAAGATATTGATGGCCATGTGATTTTGCAAAAATCTATACTCGAAACTAAATCGGTAACGCTCCGACACGCGGAGAATATGTTTACCATTGAATTTGCAGCGTTGAACTTTCTAAACGCTGATAAGGTAAACTATCAATATATGCTGCAAGACTTCGATAAGAAGTGGATCGCGGCAGACAATAATTCCCGAAAGGCCACTTACACCAACCTGGATGCTGGTGACTATGTTTTTAAGGTCAGGGCGATAATGCCTTCTGGAAGCGCGGCCATTTCAGAAGCGACGCTGAATATTCAAGTACTGCCTCCGTTTTATAAAACACCCGTCGCATATCTGATTTATACGTTAATTATTTTCGGAGCACTATATTTTATAAGGCGCAGAGGTATAGAAAAGCTCAGAACGCAGTTTGCTATAGAAGAGGAGAGAAAGGAAGCAAGACGCGTACAGGAACTCGATATGATGAAGATCAAATTCCTTACGAATGTCAGTCATGAATTCCGTACCCCGTTATCGCTAATTATCGCGCCGGTAGATAAAATGATCAGCCAGTCTTCCGACAAAGATCAAAAAACTCAGGCTGAACTGATCAAGCGAAACGCCAGGCGCCTTCTCAACCTCGTTAATCAACTGCTCGATTTCAGGAAAATGGAAGTGCATGAGTTAAGGCTTAGCCCGCAGCCCGGCGATATTATTCAATTTATTAAAGAAGCTTCATATTCATTTGCTGACTTGGCTGAAAAAAAGAATATCGATTTTCTTTTTGATACAGATACTGACAGCCTTGTTACCAGCTTTGACCATGATAAGATCGAGCGTATCATATTTAATTTACTGTCTAACGCTTTCAAATTTACATTATCGGGCGGTCATGTTAGCGTATGGATTACAGTCATTTCTGAGGTGAATGTCCCCGAAAGCAAGTGGCTGGAAATAAGGGTCATTGACACCGGCATAGGGATAGAAAAGGAAAAACATGCTAAAATATTTGATTGTTTCTTCCAGAATGAGCTTCCTGATTCGTTCGTTAACCAGGGTAGCGGTATTGGGCTCTCAATCACCCACGAATTCGTTAAAATGCACCAGGGTGAGATAATCCTTGAAAGCGAGCCAGGTAATGGAAGCTGTTTTATTGTCAGGATACCGGTAAAAGAGCAAGACTTGTGTAACTCAGATCTTGAAACTTCTGTTCCTGATTTAGACCCTGGTATACTTTTAAAAGAAAAAAGAGATATTGATAGCCCGCTCGAAAAAAATAAAAAACCCGTTATTTTGCTGGTGGAAGACAATGATGATTTCCGCTTTTACCTGAAAGACAATCTGCGGGAGCATTTCCATATTGTCGAGGCTGTCAACGGCAAGGATGGATGGCAAAAAGCGTTGGCGTTACACCCCGCGCTTATTGTAAGTGACATCAGCATGCCAGAAATGAATGGTATTGATTTGTGCAAAAAACTAAAAAAAGATTCCAGAACATCGCATATACCAGTGATACTGCTTACTGCAATTAGCGGTGAAGAAGATCAGGTGAAGGGACTGGCATTTGGTGCTACCGACTATATGACTAAACCCTTCAATTTTGAAATATTGCTTTCCAAGGTCAGAAATCTATTGACTTTACAGGATACATTTAAGCGTACCTATAAAAAACAATTGGATGTTCAGTTGGATGACGTTGAAGTTGCATCCGGAGACCAAAAGCTTTTAAGAAATGTAGTCGATTATATCGAAAAGAATATGTCGAACGACCGCTTGTCAGTAGAAGAGTTGAGCCGTGAAATGGCGATGAGCCGGGTGTCTTTATACAAAAAACTATTAACGCTGACAGGGAAAACTCCTTTGGAATTTATCAGGTCGGTAAAAATGAAGCGTGCCGCTCAGTTGCTCGCCAGTGGAGAAATGACCATTGCTATGGTTTCGTATGAGGTCGGGTTTAACTCGCCCACGTATTTTACAAGAACTTTTAAGGAAGAATTCAAATTACTGCCATCTGAATACATTGCAGAGATCCGAAAAAATGGATCACCTATAGATGAGCAGGCGTCCTGACCGATACCGGTGGCCTATTCAATATAAAAAGCGGCAGAGTTTGAAAGCCCGTACTTTTTTTGGCAATATTATCTGCCATTCGGGTTATCAGACCTTCTGTTTCCTACCTGAATTATATGCTAATTCATTTTAATGGATTGATAATCAGCAGTTTTGTTATTTAGTTAACATTTGTACTATTATCATTATCAACTCTACGATTTCTTGTAAGCGCACATCTATAGCTTCACCTTTCAGAAATGAGATTCAAAAGCCTGACATTCAGTGGGCTTAACATTGAATCCGTCTCTACCAATTAAACCGATATTTTTTATTTGATTTTTTAAAGATATGCTCTGTTTGACCAGCGGCATTTTTTGGACAATGAGCGATCATCCAAAAAATAACCTGCGATAACCTGATAGTATGCCACAACCAAGTTTAAACCAATAAATTATGAAACCAATTTTTACCACTTCCCTAATTAATTAAAAGATGAGACTACTATCAGTACGAAAAATCAAATTTATGTTCTGTCTCATATTCCTGACAATGTTGATTTCCGTTTCAGGTTATGCACAGACCAAACGTATTACCGGGACTATCGTAAGTTCCGACGATTCCAAACCAATGCCAGGGGTAACTATTAAAGTTAAGGGTGCCAAAACCGGGACAGTATCTGCGGTCGATGGTACTTACTCTATTGCGGCTAACCCAACAGATGTATTGGTTTTCACATTTATCAGTTACACAACACAACAAATCCACGTCGGGTCAAATAACTCTATGGATGTAAAGATGAGCCCGGCTGCGAGCAACTTAAACGAGGTAGTTGTTACCGGATATGCGAAGGCAAAAAGAAAAGATGTTACAGGCTCTATAAGTTCCATAAAAGGAGACGACCTGCGCCAAACACAACCAACTACTTTTGATCAGGCCCTGCAAGGAAAAGTTGCAGGCGTTGTGGTTCAGCAAATATCGGGTCAGCCTGGTGGTGGCGTGTCTATTCAAATACGAGGCGTCTCATCAATAACAGGATCTAATTCGCCATTATTTGTAATAGATGGCATTATTATCCCTCCGGTGAGCGACCCCGGTAATGGAGGCAATCCGTTAAATTCTATCAATCCTGCTGATATCGAATCGATAGACGTATTGAAGGATGCCTCAGCAACAGCAATATACGGTTCGCAGGCAACAAATGGGGTTGTTGTTATTACCACAAAAAGAGGCAAAGCAGGCCCGCCAACAGTAAGTTACGATTTCTATACCGGCGATCAGGAGATAGCAAAGAAGCTTCCGACCATGAACCTGCAGCAGTACGCTACGTTTATGGATGCCCGCGCAGTGGTTTGGGGTTTTGGTGCAAGGCCGGAGTTTGCCAACCCGCAATATTTAGGCGTGGGTACCAACTGGCAAAATGAATTATTTCGCAGGGCGCCGATGAACAATCATAACTTGAGTATAAGCGGTGGCGATGACCGGACACAGTATTTACTGTCGGGTTCTTATTTTGATCAGGAAGGTATAGCGCTTGGATCTGATTTTAAGCGGTACTCGGTTAGGCTTAACCTGGACAATAAAACCACGAGCTGGTTAAAAGTGGGTACCAGCATTCAAATGGCGCATATCAATCAAAATCAAAATACCTCGGCTTCTAATGTAATTAATTCGGCATTAAGCCTTACCCCTGATGTTCCGGTACAGAATCCAGACGGATCATGGGGCGGGGTAACTACAACTGATGGTTGGGTGCCTGGTATTGTAAACCCTGTAGCAATAGCCCGCCTTGTAACAAACCTTTCGACAAGAAACCAAATGTTTGGCAACGCGTATGCCGAGATACAATTTGCTAAAGATCTGTCATTGCGCACGGAAGTGTCTGGTAACTTTGACTTTGGTACTGCTAATAATTTTACGCCTTCTTATACCTTTGGCAAGGTTATAAACGGTACCAACGGCGGTAGCTCAAGTTCGTCGCAGAACATTTATACCGTATTGCGCAATTTTGCTACTTATAACCATGATTTCGGCAAATATAGGCTCAATGTTTTAGCAGGTTATGAAGCACAATCAAGCTCGTTTGAAAACGTTGGCGGCGGTCGTTCAAATTTTCCATCAAACAATGTGATCTCGCTTAGTGCCGGCGATCCAACCTCCGCCACAAATTTTGGCAGCTACGGACGTGGCGGCGCATCTGAATCCTTTTTTGGACGTATTAATTTTTCATGGAACGATAAATACCTGATCACTGGAAACATACGGGATGATGGTTCTTCAAATTTTCCATCAAAAGCTCGTTGGGGAACTACCTATTCGGGTGCATTTGCCTGGAAAATTAATAACGAAGCCTTTTTGAAAAATGTTAAATCTATAAATGAATTGAAACTGAGAATTGGCTACGGACTTACCAATAACCAAAACATACCTGGTAATACTTATGCAACCCAGCTTACAACAGAAGCTAACGGTTTATCAGGTATAGCGCAGTTTCAAAGCAATTTGCCCAACCCGAACGTGAGATGGGAAACAACAAACTATTATGATGGTGGGATTGATGGAACCTTTTTTAATGGACGCTTAAATTTTTCATTAGACGTTTATGACCGCGAAACAAGCCACCTTTTATTAGCAGAACCGCTTCCGCTTTATTCAGGTAGTTCTACCGGTTTTTCGCCAGGAAGCATGGGGGCGCCTTATGCCAACGTAGGCTCCATGCGTAACAGGGGTATTGACCTTCACATCAGTACTACAAATATTAACTCCAAAAATTTTGTATGGAGAAGCGACTTTACCATATCGCGCAACATAAACAAAGTACTTAGTTTAGGTAACGGCGGATCTGACGCCAGTTTAGCACAAAAATCTTACGTTAATAACGAGATCGTTGAAAAAACGGTGGTAGGTCAGCCAATCGGCGAGTTCTATGGTTACATATTCGACGGTGTATTTGCCCATCCCAAAGATTTTCAAACGCATGCTTTACCGGTCGATCAAAACGGCAAACCTTATCCAATCTCATCGGCGGGCGGTGGTATCTGGTATGGCGACCGTATGTTTAAAGACCTGAACGGCGATGGTATTATCGATTCACGAGACCAAACCTTTTTAGGTTCTCCTATCCCGAAATTTCAGTATGGTATCAACAACTCTTTTACATACAAAAATTTTGATCTGAACTTTTTCTTCAGTGGTAGCGTGGGCAATAAAATATTCAATGAAATGTCCATTGTGCAAACCAACCCAATAGCCAGTACCGCCTACTTTACCTCGGTATTGAATTATGCAAAACTGGGTATGGTTGATCCTGGCGGATCGGCATCGGATATAAACAATGTGTACGTCACTAACCCTAATACCAAGATTATGGGTTTAAGAAATGATATTACCAACGATAACACCCGTTCGTCAAATATTTACATACAGGACGGTTCATACCTGAAATGTAAGAACATCACGCTGGGTTATCGCGTACCCGAAAATTTATTGTCGAAAATATATGTGCATTCAATCCGGGTATATGCTACTGTAACCAACGTTTTCACCGTCACTAAATATGTAGGTATGGATCCTGAAATTGGTTCATGGAACCCACTTCAGGCCGGTTGGGATAGCGGTTATTATCCACAGCCACGGGTATATACTATTGGTGCAAACATCACCTTTAACAAATAAAGTTATCACTTATTAAAAAAAATATTGATGAAACCAATTAATAAAATAATCATCATTTTGCTACTTGCGGCAGCAATTGCAGGATGTAAAAAAAGCTTTCTGGACCGGCCGTCCACTTCACAGATCAGCTCTAATAATTTTTACCGAACCCCATCCGATTTACGCCTCGCTACGGCGAATTTGTATGGCGGAGCCCCCTGGTGGCAATGGCAGCAGCCCTGGTTATTACTGGGAGATGCATTACCCGGAACGGCCTTTTATACCTATTATGGCGATTTGATGCAGCTTTATACGCGTACCATTACAGCACAAAACGGTCTTATATCAACGGGTTGGACAGGCCTGTATAACGTTATAGCACAAAGCAATATGGTTATCAACAGTATAAACCAGCAGGCCCCGGCATCCATACCGGCCCTAACCAAAAACAGGGCCTTAGCCGAGGCCAGGTTTATGCGTGCAGTAGCATACTACCATTTGGTTGTTTATTGGGGTGCGGTGCCTATTATTGAAGATAACACCAAATTGGTAAACAACCCCTTGCTTAACCGTAACAACGTTGCGGATGTTTATAAATTTATTACTAACGACTTGTCTTTTGCGGCACAATACCTGCCTGCTACGGATCAGCCTGGCCGAGTAACTACATGGTCGGCTCAGGGCATGTTAGGTAAGGTATACTTAACAATGGCGGGCTGGGGCCAAAACGGCACGCGCAACCAGGCATTGCTTGATAGTGCTAAGAAATATGCCGGCAATGTATGTAAGAACAGTGGACTGGATTTATTGCCAAACTATTATGATCTTTTTAAGGTGCAAAATAATGACAATCCTGAATCATTATTCGCGCTTCAATGGACGCCTGGCGTTGGTTATGGGTTTGGCAACGTGTTGCCGGTTTATTATTCGCCTAGTAGTAAGCTGGTTGCTCAGGGCAACGGCGGATGGCAGCCTTTGCAGCCAACTTTTGACTTGTATAGCATGTATAGCGATAAAGATACCGTACGACGCAAAGCAACTATTATGCTTACCGGCGACCATTATACGGAATTGGATATTGCAGATGGGGGATATAACGCAACCGGTAACAGTATGAAAAAACATATTGTTGGTAACGAAAAAGATAACAATTCGCCAACAATGACGATATGGTCGTCGCCCGAGCACTTTGCTATGTTGAGACTAGCCGATGTATACCTGGTTTATGCCGAAGCTATTTTGGGTAACAATGCAACTACTACCGATGGCGACGCCCTGCTGTATTTTAACAAGGTACGCACAAGGGCTGGTGTTGATCCGGTAACAGTGCTGGATTTTGATACACTGCTTAAGGAAAGACGTATTGAGCTTGCATTTGAAGGACAATATTGGATTGACCTGGTAAGGTTGTCTTACTACCAGCCTGCTAAAGCAGTTAACATTCTTAACACTCAAAAACGGTACACTTTTACTTATGACTCCAAAACGCATACAGCCCAAAGAGATACCACAACAGCGGTACCTACGCTGCCTGCAACCATTGGTTCATTTACATTGCCAATTCCGGCATCCGAAATAACCAGCGATCCGAAATTAGCTCAGCCGCCAGTCCCTTATTATTAATTTAATAATTAGAATATATTATTATGAAAAAAAATTCAGTTATCCGCTTGTGTTTATTGCCGCTTCTCTTTGCGATAGTGGTATTACAACCAGCTTGTAAAAAAAACACCGACAACAGCATTGCTCCTGTTATTACAAGCGTAAGAATGTATCATCCGTCACCCAAGGATACTCTTTTAAGTACCGGTAATCCTAAAACTGATCCTAATTTGTCAGGAGGAACAGGACAATATGTGGTTATAATCGGGCAGAACTTGCAAAATGCGACCAATATAGAATTCGATGGCGTTGCTGCAAGTTTTAACCCCGCTTTATTTGCGCCCAATAGCGCGGTAGTACAAATACCACCTATTATGTTTTCCACGATTGACACTACTAAACTCTACACCCTACAGTATAAAACAACAGGAGGCTCAACAACTTTTTCGTTTAAATTGGGCCCCGCTGCACCAACTGTAACAGCTATATCTAATGTATTTGCGAACCCTGGCGATTCGGTTTATCTGTATGGTGCAAATTTAGTGCTGGTTCAACACCTCGTATATGGAGGAACCACGATTCAATCATTTAAATCAAGCCTTGATGGAACTGCTCTTGGTTTCCTTATGCCCGCGCAAACGCCGACTGATCAGATAACAGTAACCACCAAAACCGGTACTGTTAATTCAAAAATAGTGGCAACGCCAACCATTATTAGTGTCTCCGACGAAAATGCCATGCCGGGCGATTCGGTTTATATTTACGGTACATATTTAAAAAATGTTCAAACGCTAACTTATGCCGGCGCCGCGATTACTTCATTTACAACATCGAATGACGCAAAGTCTATTGGTTTTGTTATGCCGTCAATATCTCAAAGTGGCCCTGTATCAGTCACTACCAAATTTGGCACGGGTACTACAGTGTACAATGTGAACGATTATATGACGGGGGTTATTGCAAACATGGAATGGAGTGGTCCGTTTGGTTACGGCTGGAATGGCGGGGGCCTGTATACGGGTACTCCACCGGCTGATTGGAGAGGATATGATGCTGCTTTTTCCGGAATTACCACAAATGCATCACAATATGTTGTGCTGAAAACAGATGTTCTGAAGGCTGGAGAAGGAGCCGCGGGCTGGCCTCCGACTTATGAAATTTATTTCAGCGGCGGAACACAATGGGTACCGGCAGCCAATCTTAGCGATTCACCAAGCAACTGGGCCCTGAAATTTGACGTAAGCGTCCCACAAGCATGGAATGGTGGTACAATTGATATTGTAACCGGTGTGGGCGGCTATATAGCAAGGTGGCAACCTTGGCAAAAAACTGCATCTGCCACAGCACCGTACACCACAAAAGGCTGGATAACTGTAACTATTCCTTTGTCATCGTTCCGTGCAAGTGATCCTACGCTTGGTGAAGGTATGGGTGCTTCCGTATCCCAAATTGTCGGCTTGATCGGGCCAACCGGAAATCCTAATTGGACAGTATATATCCATAACTATGGCAGTGGTGCTACAGCAACAGGCTTTTATGGCGCTTTTGATAATTTTAGAGTTGTGAAAATTAAATAAACTAAGGCCCCCGGCGGAATAACGCTGTGGGGCTTTTTAATAATTTGAATATGAAAATAATGATAAAAAAATTTGGGACGGTCTACGGAATTATAGGAATATTTATTGCAATCTTAATTGCGGTTTCCTGTAAAAAAAATGAAACGGCAGCCCCGCAACTTACCCTTTCTAACATAACAGATACTATACCTTCAAATGGCGGTACTTTGGCTTTAAAATTTACTTCAAATGCCGCATGGACTGTTGATACTGCCGGTATTCGATGGCTGCATTTAAGTCAAACATCAGGTGGTAATGGTACTGCAACTATTAATTTAACAGGTTTGGCTAATACATCAGGCGCAAGCCGTTCAGTGCTTTTAGTGTTAAATTCCACCAACGGTCAAAGCAGGCGGATTACAGTGTTGCAGGATGCCAATATTTATCCATCTTACAATACATCGCCAGCAGCACCTGATGCAACTGGTATGTCGAGCACAGCTATGCAGTTGACCTCAAATATTACGATGGGATATAATATTTATAACACCATGGAAGCTCCGAACGGAGAGACGGCGTGGGGAAACCCGGTAATTACGCAACAGTTGATCGACTTGATAAAGCAAAGCGGTATGAATGCCGTTCGGATTCCAATTCAATATGACAATTCACATTTGATCAACAGGGCAACTGCACAAATAGATCCGGCCTGGCTTGCCCGCGTAAAACAGGTAGTACAGTATTGTTTTAATGATCATTTGTATGTAATGGTTAATATTCACTATGATGATGGCTGGCTGGATTGTACTGCTACAGGCGCAAAACAGGATTCCATTAATGCCAAGCAAAAAGCATTTTGGGAGCAAATAGCCACCACGTTGCGCGACTTTGACGAACATCTGATGTTCGCCAGCGGCAACGAACCTAACGCCACCGACGTGCCAACAACAAATACCTTAATGCGTTATCACCAAACGTTCATAAATGCGGTGCGCAGCACCGGCGGCAAGAACAGTTATCGTTCTTTAATCATTCAAGCGCCTTCCACATCACTTGATCTGGCTAACCAATACCTCAAACCGGGCAATGTATATAAAGTAGTTCAACTACCAACCGATAAAGTGTCGAATAAAATGATAATTGAATTTCATTACTATACACCTCCAAACTTTTGCATATTATCTGCTGACGCAAGCTGGGGAAAAGAAGCATATTTCTGGGGCGCCAACTTTCACACAACTAACCCGCTCTTTGTTGACCGTAACTCAACTTACAACGAAGAACGTTATGTCGATTCTATATTTAAAACCGCCAAAACGAACTTTATCTCAAAGGGAATACCAATGATTATGGGCGAATATGGCACGGCATATCATGCTGATAAATTAAAAGGATATTCAGCAGATTCGCTGTTGTCGGTAAATTCCCAGATGCATTTTTACAGCTATGTAACAAAACAAGCAAAGGCAAATGGTGTGCTGCCGTTTATATGGGCCAGCGATGCTTTTAATCGTTCAGATAATACTGTGGGAAATCAGCGGACATTGGATTCGCTGAAAAAAGGAGCAGGCCTTTAACAGATACAGAGCGGTTTAATTGATCAGTAAGCCCGCTCGGGACGAGAAACCGGGCGGGCATTTTTACCCCTATGAAATTAACAATATGAATAAAATAAAATACTTTCCAATTTGCTTGCTGGGGTTATTTTCGTGCAAAAAGGAAACCAACGTAAATACCCATCCTGTAATGCAGGACGCCGCCGGGACAACAATAACTCTCCAGAAAGATCCGTCGATTGCTAAATCGGCGGGATTTTTTTTGGATGACTGGACTGCAAAAACATTTAAAGCACCGGCCTACAGCAATGTCGCTCAACCGACGGCAAATGCCACCGTTACTGTGAATGTCGATTACAGTAACGTGATCACCAAAGTTCCCAAATACCTTTTTGGCGACAACACAAATCCCTATATGAGCCAGCTTGTTACTGAGCCTGTTTTAATGAACAACATCAAGAATTTGTCGCCAAACATTCTACGCTTTCCCGGTGGAAGTATTTCGGATGTTTACTTTTGGAATGGGCAGATTCCCTCAGACGCTCCAGACACTTTGTTTGATGCTAACGGCAATAAAACTCCGGTTTCCTATTGGGTAGGAAACAATACCTCGGGATGGACATTGACGCTGGATAATTATTACGCGGCATTGCAGCAAACAAACAGTACTGGTATCATCACCATCAATTACGCTTATGCCCGGTATGGCAGAAGCGCACATCCAGACCAAACGGCGGCACACCAGGCGGCACAGTGGGTGCGTTATGACAAGGGACGTACCAAATATTGGGAGATCGGCAATGAAGATGCTGGTCCATGGGAAGCAGGCTTCAAAATTGATGTAACACAAAATAAAGACGGTCAGCCGGCAACAATTAGCGGGGCACTGTACGGGCAGCATTTTAAAGTTTTTGCGGACTCGATGCGGAAAGCTGCAAAAGAAGTTGGCGCTGATATTAAAATTGGTGCACAGTTAAGTGAAACTGACCCGTCAAATTCGTGGAATGCCGTAGCCAAAACGTGGGAGCAGGGCTACTTTGCATCTGCCGGTGATTATGCCGACTTCTATATCGTACATGATTACTTTACGGGTTCTGATAACGAGAATGCAGCTACAATCCTCGCAACTCCCACGACTGTTACAAAAGCAATAATGGACTACATGCATGCAGCAACCACAAAATACAATGTTTCGCTAAAACCGATCGCGCTGACTGAATGGAACATTTTCGCTGGTGGCTCAAAACAGATGCCCTCTTACATTGCTGGTATGCATGCCGCTATGACGGTGGGTGAACTATTGAAAAATCAGTTTGGAATGGCGAGCCGATGGGACCTGTCAAATGGCTGGAACAACGGTGATGATCAAGGTATGTTCAACGCGGGTGACGAACCGGACGGCGTGAGCAAATGGAACCCAAGGCCGGCATTTTATTATATGTACTATTTTCAGAAATATTTCGGCGATCGGATGGTGGGCTCTTCTGTCACCGATGGCAATGGAGATGTATTAAGCTATGCATCATCCTTCTCATCTGGTGAGGCAGGTGTCGTTATCGTTAATAAGGGAACTGCTTCACAAACTGTGAAGTTAAACATCAACAACTTCAAACCCGGGTCAAGGTATTATTATTATACGCTTACGGGTGGGACGGATAATGGTGAGTTTTCAGGCAAAGTATATGTAAATGGTAACGGTCCCAGCGGCGCTGCCGGTGGTCCGGCAAATTTTCTGGACCTTAACGCAAACTCATCCGCATTAGCAAACGGATTGAAGTTGTCCGTGCCGCCGCGTGCAGTTATTTATTTAGTTGCAGAAGGTAAAAAATAATATTTAAGTCTTAACTGCGTCTGTAGTCTTAATGGAAATGCAGACGTGGTTAAGTTTATAAATTGAGTCCCCGATCTCAATAAACCCACAGACATACGAAGCCATCCAAAGACAGATGGCACATGTACCAGGTTGGTGATCGGAGAAAAATGTCTCTATATCGGAGCACATTATCGAATTGTTATGGAGAGGCTATAAAAGCCTATAGTTAATCAGAAAAAACTTTATGAAAATAGTTGCCCTTATAGCAATATTTAGCGGTTGGTTTGTTCATTCATTTGCACAAACATCTATGCCACTATACCCGGGTAGCATCCCTAATTCAAAACCTGCGCCTTCAATGTATAAGGAAGGGCTTAACGAATGGCGCTGCATTACAAAGGTATCTATTCCTACGCTTACACCCTTTTTGTTAAAAGACGGCTCGATGCATACGGCTGTATTAGTTGTACCCGGTGGGGGCTACTCAGGCGTCGCCACGGGTCATGAAGGCGATTCCATAGCACGTGCTTTCAATAAAATAGGTGTTAATGCCTTTGTATTGAAATACCGCCTGCCCAGCGACAGCACTATGGTTAACAAAACGATCGGTCCACTGCAGGACGCGCAATCGGCATTGTTAACGATACGCAAAAATGCAAAGCAGTGGAACATAAATCCGGCAAAAGTGGGGGTGATCGGCTTCTCAGCAGGCGGGCATTTGGCATCAACCTTAGGTACACACTTTGATAAACCGGCGATAAACAATAGTGACAATATCAGCCTCCGCCCTGATTTTATGGCATTGATATACCCGGTTATCACTTTCGGTAAATTCGCGCACTTAGGGTCGCTCGAAAACTTGATTGGAAAAAACCCGTCGCAACAACTTGTCGATCTTTATAGCAATGAAAAGCAAGTTACTGCCGCAACACCCCCAACTTTCCTGGTGCATGCTGAAGATGACAACGTTGTTCCCGTAGAAAACACACTGATGTTTTACGACGCGTTGTTGCAAAATAAGGTAAAAAGCGAGATGCATATCTATGCAGGTGGTGGCCATGGTTTTGGTTTGTATAATTCAACTACTCACGATTTCTGGTTCGACAGGTTGAAGGAGTGGATGGATACTAATGGCTGGTTGAAGTAATCTTATAGAATGGTTTTTGATGGGACAGGCCCCGATGTTTCCGCGTTGGGTGTTTGGTTACAGGGTCTTAAATACATTGAATTGTTAACTAACCTAATAGGTATATCATTTGGAAACAATAGAAAAATTGCGCAAGAAAGGCATGACACGCTTATATGTTTTTCTCGGGTTGGTGCTTGTAACCACGCCCGCTAATGCACAATTGCCGACTGTAAAAGTGGAAGAAGGTATTTTACGGGGCACTTGTGAGCAAGGCCTGTCCATTTATAAAGGCGTCCCTTTTGCGGCACCGCCGGTGGGGGAGTTACGCTGGCGTCCTCCGCAGCCATTGGCAAAATGGTCGGGAATACGCGATGCAAAAAAATTTGCTCCGGCACCTATGCAAAGTGGCAATCCCCCATCTGGTAAAAGCGAAGATTGTCTTTACCTCAACATTTGGTCTTCGGCTAAATCTGCTCGCGAAAACATCCCAGTGCTGGTGTGGATACATGGCGGTGCGTTTAACGCCGGAGCGACTTCTGAACCTGCTTATGATTGCGCAGAAATGGCTAAAAGAGGCCTGGTAACGGTAAGCATAGCCTATCGCGTCGGGCAGCTTGGCTTCCTGGCCCATCCAGATCTTAGTGCCGAAAGTCCTCAGCATGTTTCCGGAAATTATGGACTGCTTGATATGATCGCTGCCCTTAAGTGGATTCGAAAAAACATCGCGGCATTTGGCGGCAATCCCGACAAAGTGACAATTATGGGTGAATCGGCCGGTGGCATTGCGGTAAGTATGCTATGTGCATCGCCGTTGGCGAAAGGAATGTTTCGGGGAGCTATTTCCGAAAGTGGGGGTTCATTCGGGCCTCCACGCTCCGTTATGTACCCCGGCGAAAATTTGAAGCGGCTGGGAGATGCAGAGATGGCAGGCGCAAAGTATGTGAAGACCGCAGGTTTTATGTCAATCGCCGAACTTCGTAAGATTGACGCTGATAAGTTACCTTCTATTCGCGGCCTTTCATGGCCTATTATTGATGGCTGGGTAATACCCGATGACCAATACAAACTTTATGAAGCCGGGAAATTTAACAGGACTCCGATACTGATAGGGTATAACTCTGATGAAGGTGCCAGTTTTTCACCCCCAAAAAGTAAAGAGGAATATGAGGCTGCTTTGCATAACCGTTATGGCAGGTTTGCTGATTCCCTCTATAAAGTATATCCTGCTGGTCAAGGCGTCGGGCGTGTTCAGAAAACTGCGCGCGATCTTACCCGTGATGCTGCTTTTGGCTGGCATACCTGGACCTGGGCCAGGCTTCAATCCGGAAAAAGCAAATCAAAAGTTTTTTTCTATTATTTTGATCGGCACCCGGATTATCCCCAAACATCTGACAGAGCAGGTTATGGTTCACCACATGCGCAAGAAGTAGCATACGTTTTGGGGCACCTTAACATCGGCAATCAAGAAACCACCAATACTGATATCGCTATATCTGAGGTTATGGGTACCTATTGGGCCAATTTTGCTAAGTTCGGCGATCCTAATGGGTTGGCATTGCCGAAATGGCGTCCTTTTAGTGAAATTGATCCAACTGTAATGTATTTTGACCAAACGCCACATACAGATTCTGTTCCCAGTCTTAGATCCTTAAAAGTGCTTGATGCTTATTTCAAATGGCGTCGGTCATCTGAAGGGGAGTCCTGGGTGAAATAACAGTTTCGGTGATGGGCTAGTAATTACCTGTGACAACTTTTTACCCCTTGATCAAATGGTAGTAAATTTCTTTCCAAAATACTATGAAGCAACAAAAGCAATAAGCCAAGGCAAAGCCTGGCGTTATTGCTTTTGTAAATAGTGGGCTCTGGCAGGAATATTCAATACCTGTCGTTGTCTTATAGTCACAGGATACAACGACCAAACCAAACGCTCTTTGCCGGCTCAAGATAAAAGTCGTTTGTCAAACTATCTTTACCACATTTGCATAGCTCAAATCATCAGACGTTTTTTCAGGTAAAGAAATAACCAACCCATTTTCATTTCTTTCAAACTTTAATGATTGTTTCGTTGGCAACCATTCTATCTTTTGAACTTCTTTTGGAAAGTGTTCGCTGGCCTTCGCCAAACTTTTAACAACCAGCTTTCCGTTTTCAGGCCAACCCATCGCAGTTGCATAAAGAACATCACCTTTTGTTGCAAAGCGGATATCTTCGTGTGCAAATGGTTTTCCTTTCCCTTCATTGAAGCCTTGTGCACTCAATTGGGCTGCTGCTTCTTGTGCCGGTCCTTCCCCAAATATCTTCCATGGCCTTGTAGCATAGATACTTTCACTGTTCACCTTCATCCATCTGCCGATTCCCTCAACTACTTTTCTTTCTTTTTCATCAATGGTGCCATCGCCCCGAACTGGAATATTAAGCATTAGGTTTCCGTTTTTGCTGACGATATCAACCAATGTTTGAATCACAGTTTGTGCCGTTTTATAACCATCGCGCTCGTATAATGCCCGATCATAATGCCAGCCGCCAATACAGGTGTCAGTTTGCCAGGGTAATGGTTGAATTTGGTTAGCTTGTCCTCTTTCAATATCCCAGACCATTGCTTTACGTTGATTTTCATTTAACATTTTTCCGTTGAGCACCGCCCGAAGCTCCCCATGATCTTTAATGCTCTTATTATATAAATGCGCCGCTATGCGCAGGCCCGCATCACTAACCGGCGAGAGCGGGAGTCTGTCATCGTCGAAATAGACTAGATCAGGATTGTACTTGTTAATAAGCTCTATCGTGCGGTTATAAAACTTTTCCATGTATGCATTGGTGGGTGGAGTTACACCATTGCCCCAATCCCATTGCTCAGTGCTGAAATTATCATCTAAACTGCCCTGGCTCAACGGATGATTTTGTGCATACAGTTCTTGCGGATCCAATCCATCCCACCATTTCCCTTTTCCATCTGCTTTTGTGAGTTTTCCATCGTAAGGAATGCCTGCATAAGGCCCGGTTCTATCTGAACGTTGCGCCACTTCATACCAGCGCCATGTATGTGACGCGTGAACACTTACGCCAAACGGCAGTCCGTTATTTCTTGCCGCCTTTGCCCAACCGCCAACCAAATCTTTCTTTGGGCCGATCTTAGTAGAGTTCCAGGAATTTTGATACTTGCTATCATATAAATCAAAATTGTCATGATGATTAGCAAGTGCCATAAAATATTGTGCACCGGCGCTTTTGTACAAACTCACCAGTTCTTCAGGGTTCCACTTTTCGGCTTTCCATTCATGGATCACATCTTTGAATCCAAATTTTGAGGGATGGCCATATTTCTGAAGATGCACTTTATATTGCCATGAACCTTCCTGGTACATGTTTCTTGCATACCAGTCGCCGGCTTCAGGCTGACATTGAGGTCCCCAATGCGCCCACATGCCCAACTTGGCATCACGAAACCATTCGGGTGTTTTATAATGTTGCAACGATTCCCAGGTGGGTTTGAATGGGCCGTCTGCTATTGGCTCATTTAGTTGGTCGTTATAAAAGTTCTTGCCCAATGCTCTCGATAACCATAATGAGGATAGAGTAGCAGCAGTTCCTTTAATTAATGTTCTTCGTTTCATTTTAAAAAGTTTATAAGTGGCTTGCCGATTGACCGACTGTCATTACAATTCAAAAATTTTATTCATTAAAATCCATTTTTCTCCCTCTTTAGCCCAAGGCAAGGGTTGCTGAAATTTCCACATCAACTGTTCCCATTCCTGAACTTTTTGATTGGAATTATCCATAGCAGCTTTACGTTCGAAACTGAAGCCATCATCAGTTTCCATGATCATGAACAACCGGTTGCCAGTGCGATGAATTTCCATGTTGTTGATTCCTGAATCGGTAATACTTTTCGTGATCTCAGGCCATGCATTTTCTTTTTTATGCCAGTTTTCGTACTCAGCAATTAGGTCCGCATTATCTACCAGGTCAACTGTGAGGCAATATTTTTTCATTTTTACAGATCGATTATTTTATTTTAAGAAATTCGTCAAACTATCTCCACCATTGCTTTTATTACGCCATTGGCGGGGTTTAACCATCCTTCAAATTCATCCTTCACCTGGTCAAATAAAACGCGGTGAGTAATGTATGTGGTTGGATCGACTAACTTACCTTTCATTGAAGAGATCACGTGTTCAAAATCTTCTTTGGTTGCGTTCCTGCTGCTCATAAGTGTTGCTTCTCTTTTATGAAACTCAGGATGGCTGAAACAAATCTCTCCTTTTTGAAGCCCGATCAGTACATAGCGTGCCCCATGTGACATGTATTGAAATGCATTGTTGATGGCTTTTAAATTTCCGGTCGCATCAATTACAACTGTAGGCATATCACCGTTGGTAATGGATTTCAATTGCTCTACAACATCTGCGTCCATTGCATTAATGATGTGCTCAACTTTCAACTTTTCTCTACAAAACTTTAATCGATCACTATTGGTGTCCATGGCAATCACCTTTCCACCTGCAATCCGGGCGAATTCCATGGTGCCTAGTCCAATAGGCCCTGCTCCAATTACTAAGACAAATTCATCTGTGGTTACTCCAGTCCGCCTTACCCCATGAGCGCCTATAGCCAAAGGTTCAACCAACGCCAATGCATCAAAACTCAATCCTTCACCATGAATTAAGGAATAGGAGGGAACAGAAATATATTCAACCATCCCGCCGTCCTGATGCACGCCGCATACCTTTATATTCTGGCAGGCATTTTGTTTCCCTTTCCGGCAAGCAATGCATTTACCACAATAAAAATAAGGAATGAATGTAACAGCTTCCCCGATCTCAAAACCGGGAGCATTATCAACTGCAACTAACTCACCTGAAAGCTCGTGACCTAAAATTCGTGGATATTCAAAATAAGGCTGCGTTCCTTCAAAAGCATGTAAATCGGTACCGCAAATTCCGATTCGTTTAATTTTTATAATAGCTTGTCCGGCTTGCTGTTGAGGTATTTCTCCGGTGGCATATTTAAACTCACCAGGTTTTTTACAAACTAAAGTTTTCATGAGTACTATTTATTTCACAAAGTAATTATTTATTGGAGCCAGGGCACAAAATCCACTTCGATCAGATTGTTGATTTTTAATTCCTGCCAAAATTCCAAGGGAATATTTGCATTAAGCATGCCCAGGTTGGATTGTACCCGGGCTGCGTTAGTCGTGTTTAAGGCGATGCTTTTTATGCCCGGAACGTTTAGTGAAAATTGGACACAAGCTTCTGAAGGTTTTACATTAAACTTATTACATTTTTCAAAAAAATGGTCCCTCCATTTATACAAAGCATCATTTTGCGAAGTGCCTCTTTCAATCTGCCGATAGTCAAAATAGTTACTGCCTACAAGAAAACCGGAATGGAATACCGCTGAATTAACCACATAAACGCCGTTTTTCTCCATCTCGGCGATAAATTCCAGCAGCTCTTGCGGATGATGTTTTATGGTCATGCTATTGGCGATCATGATCCAATCTAATTTTACATCTTTAGCAATCCGTTTAATGATCTTCCAGTCCTTGGCACCCACACCAATAAATTGTACTTCCCCATGTGCCTTTAAATCGTGCAAAGCGTCATATGCTTCAAGAACGTCGTTGTACAGTTTCTCGGCGTGATGATAATCTTTTGCATTATTAATGTATTCATCGGGGTCATGAACAGAAATCATTTGAGGGGTATATCCATTTAGTAGTTCGTTCCCTTGTTCGAAACACTCCAAAATACCGTCATAACTTATTTTTTGAACGGCATCATGTTTTAAGTCTTTCCAAACTCCCGGTTCGAAAGTCGGCTCTTTTGTTTTTAGTTCAGTACGGAGCCAACCTAATTTATTACTAATAATAACGTGTTCCTGTGGAATATCTAATTGCTTAAGGCATTTTCCGAGCGTTTCCAATGCGAGGCCGGCACCATATTTTCCTGCGGAATCAAAAACTACTCTGTCTTTCGATAAGCGCGCACACTCACTGACGATATTTAACTTCTCTTCGTCCCCAAGAGCGGTGAATAGATTTCCTAAACCACTGGTTCCGAATATAATTGGCGGAAGATTTAATCGGGTTTGATTAAACTCTTTTGATTCTGGCTGCTGGTATTCTTTCATTTTTAGATTCTTGAAATGTCATAACGTTGCACTCACTGTCGTTTCTTCTTCCAAATCAACTTCTTGAACTGTTTTATAACCTTTCCATCCGAAGTATGCCACAATTACAAAGCAAATTAACGGAATCATATAACCCATTTGAATATCGCCGGTTGAATCGCTAATTATTCCAAACAACCTTGGCAGAATGGCGCCCCCGACAATGGACATGATTAACAAACTGCTGCCATATTCGGTATCGCCGCCAAGGTCAGCTATACCCAGGGCAAAAATGGTTGGGAACATAATGGACATGAAAAAGCATATCGCAATGACTGCATAAATCGTTATCATTCCATGTGCCGAAATTGCTACGATACATAACAAAGTGTTAACCAATGCATAAATTGTAAGCAATCTATTCGGCTTAATATATTTCATAAAGAATGTTCCGAGAAAACGTCCAATTAAAAACGCTATGCCACAAGCGAATAAATAATCTGCCGCTTTCATTTCGCTTAGACCTGCGGATTTTGCAGCATACAGCACAAATAGACTAAAGACACAAACTTGCGCACCCACAAAAAAAAACTGTGCAATTACTGACCATGTAAGATGTTTATGTTTAAAGGCATGCAAAATGTTTTGGCTTTTTTCCCTTCCGGTCTCCTTATGCTGAATCTTTGGCAATTTGGTGAACGCAAACACTATTGCAATTAGTAATAAAACAATGCCCAGGATAAAATAAGGGGTTTTAACGGAAGATGCTTCCGATGCCAGCGCAATTCGCTTCGCATTGGATGCCATTGCATTTAGTTGTGATTCAGTGTATCCTTTAGTTAGGATCACTCTCGCGCCAATAACCGGCGCAATCGCAGCAGCCAATCCATTAAATGATTGAGCAAGATTTAATCTTTGCGTACTTGTTTCATGTGGCCCTAACGCCGCAGCATAGGGATTAGCTGCTGTTTCGAGAAATCCCAACCCGCAGGCAATAACAAACAACGCAAAAAGAAAAAATATATAAGATTGAGTATTAGCTGCCGGAATAAATAAAAATGCACCGATTGAAAAAAATATTAACCCCATTATGATACCAATTTTGTACCCAAACCTTTTCATTACATACCCGGCAGGTAAGGCCATAAGGAAATAGGCTATATAGACGGCGGAATCAACCAGGGTTGATTGCGTAGTCGTCAATGTAAACGATTTTTTTAAGTGGGGAATCAATATAGGATTCAAATTATTTGAAAATCCCCATAAAAAGAACAGGGTAGTTACCAGTATAAATGCGAATCCAGTTTTGGAAACTTTGCTTACAGCAACATTTTGTGGAAGCGATGTGTTCATAATGTATACTTGAAAAATAGGTGAAATTGGCTAAGAACAAATATATTGGTCGGCCTTGCACTAATCATTGTATTAAATAGACTTTGTTTTATATAAATCCGACTTTTTGCGAACTTTGCAGCTTGTCATATGGGTAAAAGATTAATCGGCTATAATTTTTCGTTATTGCATGTGGATCATGTTAAACTGAATGAGAAGTGGAACTATCCAAACGTGATTAGTCCCTATTTTCGGATTTATTACATCGATGAGGGGGAGGGGGTTGTTTCAACCAAACAGGAAAAGGTTAAACTTGAGCAAGGCTATTTGTATATTATTCCAAGCTTTACTTTATGCCACCTTTTCTGCAACGCATATTTAAGCCAGTATTTTCTTCACTTTTTTGAGGAATCTGCAGAGGGTATCTCACTTTTTGAGAATAATAGGAAAGTTATAAAAGTAGCCGCCACTTATACAGATGTTATAAACTTCAGAAAGCTATTGGACATAAATTCCGGCAGAGGAATTAACCGTTCAGACAACCCCACAGTTTATGAAAAGAACGCTTATTACAAAGGATACCAGGAATTAAATAACACGGTCACTAATTCTGTTTTTTTTGAAACTCAGGGTATAATCCTCCAATTGATTTCCCGATTTTTAAATTCGCACCGGTTTGAAGGCAATGACGCTGAGCCTGTACCTTCAAAAATTTTAGATGCTGCCAGGTACATTCAGTTAAACCTGAATGAGAATTTAACCGTTAATTATCTGGCAAGCAGGGCGAATCTGCATCAGGATTATTTTTCAAGATTGTTTGCCAAATATACCGGGCAAAGGCCATTAACATATTTGCACGAAAAACGAATTGAACGGGCACAATATCTAATTGCAACCACCACATTGTCTTTTAACGCAATAGCGGAAAAGACTGGATTTGAAAATTTACCGCATTTTTCAAAAATCTTTAAAAAGGTTACGAGCCTTACCCCGGGCGAATATAAAAAACTGAACGCTTTAGTATACTAAATCATTGTTCAGGACTTGCTAAATTTCATTTACACTTACTTGAATAGATTTTTTATATAGATCCGACTTTTTTCGAACATTTTTCGTGTGTCAAAACAGGTGCACATTATCTTATGTGGTTCAGTTTGCTTTTGTCCGGAAGTGTGACAAGCAAACACCAGGAACAAAGTATAGACGGGGAGATATTTTATCTTTTTATCTTTTTTATTTTTAAGAACTTCAAAAACCTAATTATTGTGGAGTTTGAAATTTTTCAACATCCTTTATTTGGTATGGCATATATCACGTTGCCCGAAACAGATAAATCGAAGCCAAAATTTTCTAAAGCAGGAAGTGACAGTTTTTCCCATGTTTTACCCATGTCAGATGACCGGAATATACCATCTGACCTACCGCATATTAAATATTTACCCATTTGTTTGATGGATGAAATTTCCGGTGAAGATTGAATTAAGCCTATTTTTTTCATTAATAAACTGCTTTGGGAAGGCTGAAGTTCTTCACCTATTACATTCCAGGTTTTTCCATTATCCAGTGAAATGTGTATGCTGTTTGTTTGGGTGATCATGTTGTTTACTATAGCAGCAAAGCCTCCATCTATACGTTCCACAGCGACGCTGGCCCTCCCTTCGTTAATCACATGATCCCAGTTGTCACCATCATCTGTCGATCTTAATATCCCCTTTGTGCTGGCGGCCAGCAGTACACCGTTTGACTCTGCCATTTTCATTACCCAGCCTTCAACAGGCACATACTTCCAGGTTTTTCCATTGTTAGTGGATTTATAAAGGGCATTGTTGGAGCCGATAAAGACTGTGCCTCCGGTAGTTTCAAAAACGCTGCTTACTTGTTTCTCTTTATAATTCTTGTACATCCAATCTATCGTTCTGTTAAGGCGTACGGCTTGCTCTTGAAAATTTGTGTACATGGGCGACCAATCACTCTTTCCGTTTATTTTTTGTAAAAATTGCCCCCTGAAATTATATGCAAATATCCCGTTGTTGCCAGGGGTAATGTTATTCTGTCTAACAGGTAGAATTTCTTTTGTCCAAAAACGATTTGTGGAATTCGGTTCACTGTGATAAACCCCATTTCCGGCAAGTAAATAGAACCCACGGTCATTTGCAAAGGAGCCATCTCTTCGCACACCCTCTCTCTGCAAATTTTCAGGCAACCCTGCGCTAATGTCCTGCCATGTTTGTCCTCCATCCGTAGATCTGAAAATGACGGGTACATATGCTGATTTAGCCCCTTTTTTTGTTTTATCAATTGTTTTCTTTTCTTTTAGTACAAAAGAATTTAGCAGAAATAATACCAGGAGGATAGCCGGAACAAATACAAATAATCTTTTCATTTTTCTATTTTTCATAACCTTTTTAGTTTGACTCAACGAAATTACTTTGATATTTTTCCGTTTGAAGAATCTGGATTGTAAATAAAAATGTAAACTTTGTAAATAAAATTTTGACATTATGGTCGATAGCCGAAAGCTCCTCTCCGGGAGACGCAAGTACCTATGGGGATCATTAATACTTCTGTTTATCTGCGTGATCTGCGCGGCTTTTAGCATGACCGGCAATGACAAATTTGATATATCCCGAAGGGAAGTTTTGCTTCGCAAGATCGGGGATGAACTGCTTTTACAATCAGGCGACAGGACATCAAGGGTACTGCCGGTAGAAAAGATATCAGAAAATGAATACCGGATCAGGTTTGAAAATGATCTTACTTTTCAAACGGACTCCCTGGTGAACACGACCGGCCGTTTGTTAGCCAAAGATCCGCTCACCCGTGATTATGTTGTCAATGTTCTGAACTGTGGCAATGCTAGTGTGGCCTATGGGTTTGCTATATCCGGAAATAAAAAGGATGATATTGTAGCATGTTCGGGAAGAAAGCAACCCAGAGCTTGTTACATGATTAACATAAAATTCAAACCGACAGGCATGAATACAGCAAAGAAAGGTTATATTCTCGGTGGCCTTTCTTTTTTAGCATTTGTTGGTTTTATATTTTTGAGGCCTGTTAAGTCACGTAGAGCCGTTCCTGGCGATCAAAATAACAGCATGTTAACTTTGGGTTCGGTGTTATTTGATGCGGAGAGACGGCAATTGACGATAAATGGAGATACCGTAGACCTGACTGGAACTGAAACGCGTATACTGCGGATTTTAGCCTTGTCGCCCAATGAGACGATAGACAGAAGCCGTCTGCAAAAAGAGATATGGGAAGACGAAGGTGTTATCGTGGGGCGCAGTTTGGATATGTTCATATCAAAACTTAGAAAAAAAATGGAACCTGATCCGGATATCAACATTGTTGTTATACGGGGTAAAGGGTATAAGCTTGAAGTCAACTCATAAGAATCTTTTAGACTTCAATTTGGCATTGTAAGACTTTATCGTGAACTACCAAAACGGTATCATTAAAAACATCAAAGCCCGATACTTTCGTATTGGGCTTTTGTACTCGGGGCGGGAATCGAACCCGCACGCCTTTGACGGGCACAGGATTTTAAGTCCTGCGTGTCTACCAGTTCCACCACCCGAGCAGGTGATTTACCTTTTAAAAACAAATCCCTTCTTTTGTTGGAAGGGATTAGAGCGAAAGACGAGATTCGAACTCGCGACCCCGACCTTGGCAAGGTCGTGCTCTACCAACTGAGCTACTTTCGCATTTCGCAATGCCACTATCGCGTTTGCGGAGTGCAAATATAGACAGAAAAGAATATTCTGCAAGTAGTAAAAACGAAATTTTTGCAAAAAAGTTATAACTCGCTGTTTTTCAAAATGTCAGAAACGATATCGGTCTCATATCCGCGGCTTAAAGCGTACTGATGTAGCTTATATCTCTTTTTAAAAGGATCTTTCTCGCCTAAAAGCCTCGCTTTTTTCTCCAGTATCTGCTTAAGGGTGTTTGAATAATCGTCACAGTCAATCGTGTTCAGCGCTTTTTTTATCAGCGCATCCGATACTTTTTTGAATTTCAAGCCCTGCTTTATCTTCTGTTTTCCCCAGCCTTTCTGGTTAAATTTCCCTTGCACATAGGCATTGGCAAAACGAGCCTCGTTCAAAAAATTGGTTTGAATAAGATGCACGATCAGGTTTTCTACTTGTACACCGTGCAGCCCCCATTCATATAATTTATCGCGAACTTCCTGCTGCGAGCGTTCCTGGTAGGCGCAATAGTGCTCGGCTTTTGTTAACGCTGCTTTTTCGTCGATTATCGGGGTAGGCTTGGGCTGGTCCATCAAATGCCAAAATTCGTTAAAAATTCTTCTATTGGCAGAAATATAAGCAAATTCGTGGCATGCTTAGCAACCATTATTCTATCCATGAAGTGCAGCAGATCATTAGCGCAGGTGGTGTTATCGAAACTGATGATATCATCAGCGTTTTGCTGACCGACAGTCGCCGTATTACCAATGCTTCAGAAGGGTTGTTCTTTGCATTAAGTGGGCGTCGCAATGGCCACGAGTTTGTTGCCGAGGCCTATGCGGCTGGGGTGCGCAATTTTGTAGTAACGCATCAAACAGGGATCAAAATGCCGGGTGCTAACTTTCTGCTGGTAAATAATGTGCTGGATGCTTTGCAAAAATTGGCGGCTTATCACCGCAATCGATTTAACCTGGAAGTAATTGGTATTACTGGAAGCAACGGAAAAACCATTGTAAAAGAATGGCTGTACCAATTGCTGATTTCAGATAAAACCATCGTCCGTAATCCAAAAAGTTATAACTCGCAGATAGGTGTGCCACTTTCTGTATGGCAGATCACCAATAAAGATGACCTGGGTATTTTCGAAGCAGGTATCTCTACTGTGAATGAGATGGGCCGGCTTGAAGCCATCATTAAACCATCAATTGGTGTATTAACCCATATTGGTACTGCACACGATGAAGGCTTTAAAAACCGTAAAGAAAAGGTGTTCGAAAAGTTAAAGCTGTTTACCCATTGTAAGCTTCTGATCCATAATTATGATCAACTCATAGATTATAAAAAGTATATTCCTGTAGAGAACCGTTTTAGCTGGAGCAGGCGGTTTAATAAGGCCGATCTGTATGTATTTGCTGAAACCGTTATTTCCAGGAACTACTATTTACGTGCAAAATACCAGGGCAAAGAGATTGAATGCCTGATCCCATTTTTAGATGAAGCCTCTGTAGAGAATGCAATTGTCTGCTGGGCAACCATGCTGGCCATAGGCTATAGTCCGGTTGAGGTTGATAAGAGGATAGAGCGGTTAAGCCCGGTAAGCATGCGCCTGGAATTGAAAAACGGTATTAATGATTGCTCTGTAATCGACGACTCTTATAACTCTGATGTGCAGTCGCTTGAGATTGCTTTGAATTTCCTTAATCAACAGAATCAACATCCTACACGTACGCTGATCCTTTCTGATATTTATCAATCAGGGTTGGAGCAGGATGTATTATACCGGCAGGTTGCTGATATGATCAAAAGCCGGAAGGTGAATAAGTTTGTTGGTGTAGGAGAGGCACTGTCGGCTCATAAAGAATATTTTACTCTGGATAAAAAATACTTCTATCCAGACACTACAGCTTTAATTCAACACCTTAATGAGCTCAATTTTGATAATGAAACTATTCTTATAAAGGGAGCAAGAAGCTTTGAGTTTGAACGTATTAGCTCGGCATTGAGCCTGAAAGCACACGAAACAGTGATGGAGGTTAGCCTGAATGCCCTGCTGAATAACCTGAACTTCTATAAATCAAAATTGAAGCCGGGCGTGAGGATCATGGCTATGGTGAAGGCATTTTCCTACGGCAGCGGAACATTCGAGGTAGCCAATATGCTTCAGTATAACAAGGTGGATTACCTGGCGGTAGCTTATATTGATGAGGGCGTGGCTTTGAGACAGGCGGGTATCACGCTGCCCGTGATGGTTCTGAACCCTGAACTATCCGCATTTGATAAGTTGATGGAATTCAAATTGGAGCCGGAGATATTTAGCTTTAACCTGCTGGATGAGTTTGTTAAATATGCACAGTCACATCATCTAAGTAATTATCCTGTACACCTGAAGATTGATACGGGCATGCACCGGTTGGGTTTTGAAGAGCAAGATATCGATACTCTTTGCGATATGATCGAAGAAAACAGGTATATCAAAGTCCAGTCTGTTTTTTCGCATTTGGTTGCGAGCGATGCGCCTGAGCATGACGATTTTACAAAGAAGCAAATCAAAAGGTTTGAGAAAGCTTTTACTAAGATCGAAAAGGCACTCGGATATAAGGTGATCAAACATATTTCCAATACAGGGGGTATTATTCGCTGGCCATCCGCTCAATTTGATATGGTGAGGTTGGGAATTGGTTTATATGGTATTGATGCATCTGTAGTTACAGGTTCAGGCCTGTTGCAGCCTATCGCTACGTTAAAAACAAGCGTGTCACAAGTGCGCAAAGTGGCTGCAAATGATACCATAGGTTACAATCGTAATGGGAAGTTAGTTCATAATGGCAAGGTAGCCACCGTTCGTATAGGGTACGCCGATGGTTATCTGCGGGCATTCGGCAATGGGGTAGGAAAGATGCTCATTAAGGGGAAATTAGTGCCAACAGTGGGTAATATATCGATGGATATGACCATGCTGGATGTAAGTAATATAGATGTGCGCGAAGGCGATGATGTTATCGTTTTCAATGATCAGTTAACGATAGAAGAGCTGGCCCGTGAGATTGGTACCATTCCCTATGAAATACTGACCAATATTTCGCAAAGGGTAAAAAGAGTGTACTTTTACGAGTAGAAATTTACTGCTGACATGAAAAAAATCGCTGCTGCTCTGTTTACATATTTCATCAAAGGTCTAATCGTTGTTGTACCCATTGGTGCAGCAGCCTTCCTGATTTTTTGGGGAGTGGCAAAAATTGATGAAGCCCTGAACTTAAGCGGTATTTTCCTGACAGATGCCAAAGGGCAGCCTATTTATATACCAGGCCTGGGCATATTGAATGTGCTGGTTATTATCCTGGTAGTAGGTATTTTGGTGACCAACGTCATTACTGATCCTATTAAACAATGGCTCAATCGACGGATAGATCGCCTGCCACTTTTTAAGTTCCTGTATTCATCCATTAAAGACCTTACCGAGGCTTTTGTTGGTGAGGAAAAGAAATTTAATGAACCTGTATTAGTTGAGCTCAATGAGTTCGGGTTAAAAAAAGTAGGCTTCCTGGTGCAAAAGGACTTGACTAAAATAGGTTTACCCGGCGAAGTAGCGGTTTATTTTCCGCTGTCTTATTCATTTGCAGGGCAGGTAGTGATTATTTCATCTGAGAAGATAAAACCTATAGACAGAAGTGCTGCCGATATGATGAAATTTGTGATCTCCGGTGGCGTAAGCGGTTTAGACTAGCTTAGCTTTTTCAGGCTTTTTATAACGATCATAGTGCTGATAAACACCAGCAGGGCCCCGAGTATATAAGGCGCGCCCGGGAAATAGACAGGTGAACCTTTGTGGGCAAAAGATTTGAAGGTGTAACCCATTATCAGCGGCCCGAATATCAAACTCAGACTCGAAAGCAGGTTCAATCCCCCTTGCAGCTCTCCCTGCTCATTTTTCTCAAATTTACCGGTGATCATACTTTGTAGTGCAGGCCCCGATACTCCGCCCAGGCAATAGGGTATCATGTATACATAAACCTGCCAGCCATAACTGGCAAAGGCTATCAGTGTTAAGCCTAAACCATAGGATAATAGTCCCCATATAATATTATTCTTTAGTCCGAATTTAGGAATGAGCAAACGGATCAATCCCCCTTGTATGCTGATGAGCAGCACTCCTATGAATATACCGAGGATCCCCACGCTATGCATCGACCAGTTGAACTTCTCATATACATAAAAAGGCAACTGATATTCAACTGCCTTTTGTGCTATATAAACCAAAGTGAATGCAACTGCAAGCCATGCCAGCGAGGCATATTTCCCCAGGTTTTGCATTGAGCCGATTGGGTTAGCGCGCTTCCATTCAAACTTGCGTCTATGTTCTGTATCTAATGATTCCGGCAATACAAATAATCCCCATAGTGCATTTAACATTGCCGCTGCAGCCGCTGCAATGAAGGGGAATTTGATATTCAATTCACCCAAAAATGCTCCGCCCGATATACCAATAATAAAACCCAGTCCTGATGCCGCCCCGATCAATCCAAAATTAGCTGAGCGTTTATCGCCTTCGCTTACATCGGCAATATAGGCTGTGCCGGTGGCCATCGTGGCCCCAGTTATACCCGCTATGGTACGACCCACAAATAGCCAAAAAATGGATGGTGCAAACGCCATAAACAGATAGTCGATGCTAAAACCGAATAGTGAGATCAATAATATCGGTCTTCTGCCAAAACGATCGCTCAGGTTGCCCAGTATCGGCGAGAAAAGCACCTGCATTAAAGCATAAGTAAATGTGAGCCAGCCGTTTATTTCAGAAGCAACAGCGTTGTCGGTATGGCCAAGCTGCTCCAGCAGTTTTGGAATTACAGGAATAATAATGCCCAAACCCAGCACATCAATAAAGATGGTGACAAAAATAAATCCGACCGCAGCTGATGTTTTGGTTCCAGGTTTTATGCTCATAATGGGAAATAAACAACATCCCCAATCACCGGAAATGTTTAATGCCCTGTTATTTTATGGAATAACATTGCCAATATAGCATTAAAAGTTTTAAAATGTTTTAAACAAAATCCGCCCCAAATATTAAAAGACTGACGAAGAAGTATTAATAATTAATTGAATTAGTTCTTAAATTGCATTACCCTAAGCATTTGATACATTGATAATAAAACTTTTGCAAACAGCCAGCATTATTATTGCCTGTTATGGTGTTACAATTTTAAAAATCACTATCCATGAAAATCCTTAAATCCTTATTGGCATTGACTGCCCTGGCGGCTGTACAAACTGCGTTTGCCCAGGAGCAGCATCTCAAATTGTCTAACGAGTTTCCTTCAGCGGGCGAAAAGATCACCCTAACCTACGACCCCACAGGTACAGTTACTGATGGTAAAAAAGATATTACCGGTACCGTTTTTTACCTCGACAACAAAAACTTTCCGGCCGATGATATCGATCTGAAACCTGATGGAAAATTTTTAAAAGCAGATTTTACCATTAATCCATCAGCAAAAGCATTTGTAGTAAAAATAGCAGCAGAAGGTGGCGTAGATAATAACAATGACAAAGGTTATATATTCCTGGTATATAAAGATAAACAACCTGTTGAAGGTGCTTATGCAGGTGAAGCATACACACTTTGGAGTGGTATGGGAGGTTACATCGCGAAAATAAAAAATGACCTGCCAAAGGCCGAAGAGTTATATAAAAAAGAATTTGCCTTGTATCCTAAAAGTGAGAAGGAATATGGATTGAGCTATTATAACATGCTGATCAAAGGACCCGAGCACAAAGCTGAGGTAAGTGAAAAAATTACCAGCCTGGAAAAAAGTAACAACGAAGAAGACCTGATTCTGGCTTCCAATCTTTTTAGAGCTACTAAGAATACAAAAGGGCAGGATTCATTGAATGCAGTTATCCGGACAAAGTTCCCGGATGGTACTCTGATTAAAAACGAAAGAGGCTCAGCTTTTTTCAAGGAAAAAGATCCGGCAAAAAAGGACTCATTGTACCAGGCTTATATTAAGAAATATCCTGAAAATACTTCCGATAAGAATAGTATCCAGAATAATTTCAGGATACAATTAGCCTCGGCTTACTTGGAAAAAGGAGATTTGAACAACTATCATAAATATGAAAGCCAAATAAAAAACAAAAATTACCTCGCCGGCTCTCTTAATAATATTGCTTATGAATGGGCAAAGAAAGGCGACCGGCTTGATGAAGCTGCTAAAATATCTAAACAGTCACTGGATATTGTGTCGGCAGCTATAGCAAATCCTGACGGCCAGCCATATGCTTCACCAGCTCAGGTGAAAAAGAACTATGAGTATTCTTATGATATGTATGCCGATACTTATGCTTATATTTTATTTAAGCAAGGCAAATATGAAGAGGCCCTTAAATATGAACAGCCGGTGATAGACCGCAGTAAAGCTGTTGATCCGGATGCGGGCGATAATTATGTTCAGATTCTGGCTGCATTGGGTCAAGCTACCAAGGCAAAAGATTTTTCTGAGAAAATGGTGAAAGAAGGGCACGGTACAGAGTCAATGAAAGCACTATTAAAAAAGGAATACATTAAAGTAAAAGGCGGCGAAGCTGGCTACGATGAATACCTGGCATCGCTTGAAAAATCATTTAAGGATAAAACCAGGAGTGAGTTGGCAAAAACAATGATCAATCAGCCTGCTCCAACCTTTGCATTGAAAGATCTGGATGGGAAAGCAGTTTCACTTGCCGACCTGAAAGGCAAAATTGTAATTGTTTATTTTTGGGCCACATGGTGCGGGCCTTGCAAGGCGTCGTTCCCGGGTATGCAATTAGCAGTAACCAAATATAAAGACGACCCTAACGTGAAATTTTTATTTGTCGATACCTGGGAAAACGGCGACAATTATGTCGATGGCGTAAAGAAATTCATTGCTGATAATAAGTACACCTTTCATGTGCTGATTGATGAAAAGAATTTAGAAGGCAGGCAAGGAAAAGTTGTGGGCGCATATGAAGTAACGGGCATTCCAACCAAATTTATTATTGACAAAAATGGCAATATTCGCTTCAAATATGTTGGATATTCAGGCTCTGCAGACAAAATACTGGATGAAGTAACCGATATGATCGATATGGCCCAAAATCCTGATGCGGTTGCGGTAGTGCCAAACAATAAAGAAAGCAAAAGCAAATAAACAAGATTATAAGAAAAGAAAAGCGGCTGATCAGCCGCTTTTCTTTTCTTATTAGAAGTTCGGTTTCAAAACGTATTTCTCGTAGAAGCGGAAAATATGCTCAGCAGCTTCTTCAGCGGTGTCCACTAACCGGTACAGGTTCAAATCATCGGGGCTTATATTATGTTCCCGGGCAAGCATTGTTTCCTCAACCCATTTGAATAATCCGCCCCAGTAATCGAGCCCGACGAAAACTATCGGAAAACGTGCAATTTTGCCGGTTTGTATCAGGGTGATCGCTTCAAATGATTCATCCATCGTACCAAAACCGCCTGGCAATATGATAAAACCCTGCGAGTATTTCATGAACATTACCTTGCGGATAAAGAAGTAATCAAACTCCAGCAATTTATCGCGATCGATGTATTTATTGTGAAATTGCTCGAAAGGTAACTCAATGTTCAAACCTACGGATTTACCGCCGGCCTCGTAAGCTCCTTTATTAGCGGCCTCCATCACCCCAGGCCCGCCACCAGAGATAACACCGTAACCACGTTCAGTTAATATCCGCGCGGCGTCCTCAGCCAGTTTATAATATTTGTTGTCGTTATGTGTTCTCGCTGAACCAAATATGGACACACATGGTCCTATTTTAGCCAATTTCTCAAACCCGTCCACAAATTCGGCCATGATTTTGAATATCTGCCAGGAGTCGGTAACTTTTATTTCCTGCCAGTTCTTATTTTCAAAGGCCTGTCTTATTTTATCTTCACCAGTCATATTCTGTTATTCGTATTCGATAGTGTAAATGTTGCGTTATTGGCTTTTGCGCGATGAGGTGAGCCATAACCCGACAAAAGTAATTAATCCGTTCACAATGATGAGCTCATTGTCGAAAACATATCCGCCGAGCAGCTTTGCTGAGTCCGTACTTAAAAAATAACACACAATTGGCGATATAATACAAATGAACGGAACGAGTTTATCAGCCACCTGCCTGCCTTTCATAAACAAGCCAAATGAGTAAAGACCCAATAATGGCCCGTAAGTATAGGATGCTACTTTGAAAATAGCGCTTACCACCGCATCGTTATTAATGGCGTTAAATATTACTATGGTCAGCAGCATCAACCCCGAAAAAGCGATATGTACCCAATGGCGGGTTTTTACCATTTTTGAGCTGTTGATATCCTTGTTCTTTGTAAAGCCTAGGAAATCGACGCAGAAGGAGGTTGTTAAAGCGGTTAACGCAGAGTCGGTCGTGGCAAATGTGGCCGCTGTTAATCCAAGCATAAATACTACAGCTGGCACAACACCTAAATATTTTAAAGCGATAGTAGGATAGAGGTAATCGGTTTTAGCAACAGTTACGCCATATTTTGCAGCGTAAATATAAAGCAAAGCACCCACGCTCAGGAAGAAGATATTAATAATCACAAACACAGTAGTGAAGCTGAACATATTCTTCTGCGCTTCTTTAATATGGCTCATGCTCAGGTTTTTCTGCATCAGGTCCTGGTCAAGGCCGGTCATGCCTATAGTAATAAATATCCCGCCTAAAAACTGTTTGCTGAAATGAAGGTGATTGCTCAAAAAGCCGTTAAAAAAGAAAATCTTTGAGTAACTGCTGTTCTTTATCGCATCTGCGGCCTCAAAAATGCTCATATTCAGGCTGCGGCACATAAAATACAATGACAGGAATACCGATGATACCAGGAATAAGGTCTGCAAGCTGTCAGTAATGATGATGGTCTTTAACCCGCCTTTAAACGTATACGACCATATCAGCACCAGGCATATTAATACGGTTACAGCGAAGGGGATATGATAACTATCAAATATGAATTTTTGCAACACGATCACCACCAAATAAAGTCGGAATGATGACCCTATTGTGCGACTAATCAGGAATATACCTGCCGCCGTTTTATAACTCCATGCTCCCAAAGCATGCTCTATATACCCGTAGATAGAAGTCAGCTTTAACCGGTAATAAAGCGGTAGCAGAACGGTAGCGATAATGATAAAACCCGCAGCATTACCCAGTACAAATTGGAAATAGGCAAATTGATCCCCACTTGGGGCGCCTACCTTACCCGGCACAGATATAAAAGTAACACCACTCAATGCTGTACCGATCATCCCGAACGCCACCAGGTACCATTTGGAATTGCGGTTAGCTACAAAAAAAGTATCATTATCGGATGACTTTCTTGAAGTTAGCCACGAGATAATGAGGAGCATTAGAAAATAACCGATAATGAAGCATAGTAGCACTGCTGGTGACATAGGCGATTGTTAGTCCGGAAGCCGGCATAAGTCCGAAAGTCCGGAAGATTCTTATTCTAATAAACTTTTAAAGCGTAGGCAAGATATGTATAAAAGTCAACAATTACATTCTTTCGGACTTAAGCGGGCCTTCCGACTTCCGGACTAAATTACCTAAATTCGCAGTATGAATTTTTCGTCAAAGTTGCTGGAGAATGCAGTGGCAGAGTTTGCTAAATTACCGGGAGTGGGACAAAAAACTGCTTTGCGCCTGGTGTTGCATTTGCTTAACCAGGACAAGACGGAAGTGGCTAAATTTAGTGATAGCATTGTCAAGCTGCGAAATGAAATAAAATTTTGCAGGGTTTGTCATAACATTTCCGATCAGGAGGTGTGTGAAATTTGCGCCTCACACAAACGCGATCGCGCAACTATCTGTGTAGTAGAGGATACACGTGATGTAATGGCTATACAGAATACCGATCAATACAATGGGGTGTACCACGTTTTGGGTGGCCTGATTTCCCCAATTGACGGAATCGGCCCATCTGACCTGCAAGTCGACAGTTTAGTGGCCCGGCTAGCGGAAAATGAGGTTAAGGAGGTAATATTTGCTTTGAGCGCCACTATGGAGGGCGATACAACGATATTTTATTTACACAAAAGATTAAAAGATTTCAACATTAGCCTTTCTACCATAGCTCGTGGCATAGCTTTTGGTGGTGAACTGGAGTATGTTGATGAGATCACCCTTGGGAGATCCATTGCGACACGTATTCCATACGAAAGTTCACTATCAAAGTAGCAAGTATGAGATTATCCGTAATCCTGATTAATCACAATTCACGTAATGGCCTCCGGCTTGCATTAACCTCTTTGCAAAAAGCCGCTTGCAATGTTCCGCACGAAATTATTGTGGTTGATAACGCATCGACAGATAATTCAGTCAATATGCTTACGGGTGAATTCCCTCAGGTAAGATTGCTTGTTAACTCCGATAAAGAAAGTTTATCACAGGCTTACAATAAGGCTTTACTGGAAACCAGGGGTCAATATATTTTATTGATTCACCCGGACACTATTATCAGTGCCGATTCTTTTGGCAAACTGAATGAGTTTATGGATCAGCATCCGTTGGCCGGTGGTGCAAGTGTACGGATGGTAGATTTTAGAGGCGATTACCTGCATCATTCAAAATATACGTTAACTGGCGCTTGGGCAGTATTTATCAAATTTGTTGGCTTATCATCTTTTTTTCCGAAAACCTATTCGTTTTCACAGAGAAAAGCAGATTGGGTTGACGAGTTTGAAACAAAAGAAATTGATGTGCTGAACGAGACCTGTATGATGCTGCGTCGTTCTGTGTTGGAGAAAACAGGGCTATTTGATGAGCGTTTTGCTCTATATGGCTATAATGTAGACTTGTCATACCGTATCCGGTTGCAGGGCTTCAAGAATTACTATTACTCAAAAACATATATTATTCAATTACCACGCAAAGCGGTTAACAAATTTAGCTGGAATTACTTCAGGCATTTTTATGGTGCTATGTTTATATTCGCAGCTAAATATTTGTTTAAACTGCCTGTGCTAAACATCAAAAACATAGGCGAGCTCTACCCATCGTCGTATGAAGTTGAATGACAAAGTCGTAATTATCACCGGGGCATCATCAGGAATAGGCAAAGCATTAGCAATTGAGTTTGCCAGTCGCGGTGCCAACCTTGTCTTAGGCGCCCGCCAGTATGTTGCCTTATGCGAACTCACAGAAAGCCTCATTAAACAATACAACATTCAGGCTGTCGCTGTGCAATGTGATGTATCAAACGAAGATGACTGCAGTCACCTTATTAAACAAACCATATTGACATTCAATAAGGTAGATGTGCTGGTAAACAATGCTGGTATCAGCATGCGTGCCCTGTTTAAGGATGCTGATCTGAAAGTTTTAAAAACACTAATGGATGTTAATTTCTGGGGAACCGTTTACTGTACCAAGTACGCGTTGCCACACATACAGAAAACAGGCGGTAGCATTGTGGGGGTATCGTCTATTGCAGGATATAAAGGCTTGCCGGGACGCACAGGGTATTCAGCTTCTAAATTTGCTATGAACGGTTTTTTGGATGCTTTGCGGATAGAGAATCTGAAAACCGGTGTTCACGTGCTGACTGCTTGCCCGGGTTTCACTGCTTCCAACATCCGAAATACTGCCCTGGCTAAAGACGGCACCCAGCAGGGTGAAAGTACATTGAAGGAAGATAAAATGATGACTGCCGAAGAAGTGGCAAAGGTCATTACCGATGGTGTTGAAAATCGTACCCGTACATTGATAATGACACGTCAGGGCAGACTGACCGTAACATTAAGCAAATTCTTTCCTGCATGGTTGGATAAACTGGTTTATAAGACTTTTGCTAAGGAGAAGGATGCGTTGTTGACGTAATATTAATCTTATCCACATCAAAATCGACCACCTCAGTCTGATACTCCTGTTCTGTAGCTTTGATTTTAGAGCTGTTTTGCAAATCAGCGCCCAAAACAATCCCTGCTGAAATCAATACACAATTTTTGATAATATACTGGCCCAGCAAGGTTGGAATAAAGATGGAGCCCGAAAAAGTTTCGTGAGGGAAAAATAGCAGTGGCAAAAATGTACCTGCCATCTGAAAATAAAGCAATATTAAAGTTAAACGTAACCAGGCACCGGTAATAAGGCCTAAACCAATGGTGCATTCCCACAATGCCAGTAAGGGTAACGATATGGAAGGCTTAAGTAAACCCAATGTAAGGTGACTTATTGTTCTGCCCGCAACTAATTCTGCCGGACTTGCGCCGTGGAAAAACTTTAGTACGCCAAACCAAAGAAAAATAAAACCTAAAGAGAACCTTAAAATATGTATTCCGTTTCTTTTCTTCCAGTTATTGATACGTGTGCGCGCGCTTTCAGCTAAATCCAACATCAAGATATATTATTTTCGACCAACAATTTAATCACTCAAGGGCTCTAAAAATAGCATTATTTTATTCAGTTATTAAATTCCTGTATGAAACTTTTTTGTTTCGGTACCGGGAATTGCCCAACCCGGCTGAAATGATTTAATATTGGTTTGATTAAGGAAAGATACACTGCTGAAGTAAAATAATGCCCTCATAAAACTTAAGCTTATTGCGATTTTATTAACTAATAGATTATTATTGCTAACATTATACTTATAATGTCTAAATTTATCATAATTAATAATCTATAATTAATAAAAATTAATCAATGGTTGAAACCTTCTTTTGCATAATTTGTCTTTGGGTATACCAGGTTGTTCAAAGATATTGAGTATGGCAAAACATTTATTTTACTCTATTCTGGCAGCAGCTTTATCGTTATCATATAATAGTATTCTTGCTGCTGTTCCAATTATTAGTTATTCCCCATCAACAAATGTCTACACCGTTAATACGGCGATCACTACGTTAACGCCTACCGTAACGAATGGAGTTAGTGCAATCGGTTTTAACACACCCCTTGCCCTTGCTGGTGCTACTTTAAACAACCCGCGAGGTGTGGCCATTGATGGGTTGGGCAATGTTTATGTAACTAATAGCGGCAATAACACCATCAGCAAATACAATTCAAGCGGGACTTACCTCGGCACTTTCGGCTCGGGCGCTACAATGTCAACACCTAAAGGCCTGGTTTTTGATTTATCAGGGAACGCCTACGTCCTGAACCTTGGTGCAACGCCGGGTACGGGCAGCGTATATAAATATAATTCAAGCGGCGTGTATCAGTCCACTATTATCAGCGGGTTAAACTATGCTTTAGGAATTACTATTGACGCATCGAACAATATTTACATAGCTGATCAGGGTGCTGTTACAGTAAAGAAATATAATACCAGCGGCACACTTTTGCTTTCATTGCCTACCGCCAACCTGAATACTCCACTTGGTGTGGCTATAGATGCATCGGGGAATATATATGTTTTAAACAACAGCGGACCGAACGTAACAAAATATAATTCAGCCGGAACTTATTTATCTACATTTCTTAGCGGCTTTACATCGCCGCAATCCATAGCAATTGACGGTGCGGGGAATTTTTATATAGGCGATAATTCAGCCACAAATACAGTTTATGTTTACAAACCCAATGGCACTTTGCTCACCAGTAAAGCCATTAACGACCCGGAAGGGATCGCTGTAGACAGCAAAGGAAATATTTTTTCATCAGCTTATTACGCTAATCAGGTGTATGAAACTAAACCGTCCGGTGGTTATTTTTTGAGCAGCGCATTACCCGCCGGATTGAGTTTCGATAGTACTAACGGGCAAATCAGTGGTACGCCCACCGTTGCGATGGCAGCAACCACTTATACAATAACTGCCTATAACGCCAGTGGCAGTGGTAATACTACAGTTAATATTACTGTTAATCCTACTGCCCCCACAGGTACGGGCGGCTCGGTGTGTGGGTCGGGTACGGTAACGCTTACTGCTTCGGGGAGCTTGCCGGCGGGCGGTGTTTATACCTGGTATGCGGCTCTTTCAGGCGGGGCATCTTTAGGAACCGGAGCAACTTTTGTTACACCAAACATAACCACCACCACAACTTATTATGTGAGCTATACGCAGGGAGGCGCAACAAGTTCACCCCGTACCGCCGTAGTGGCAACTGTAACAGCCGGGCCGGTCTTATCAATTGTACCTGCGACCGGTTTATCTATTTCCTATCCATTTAATGGCAATGCCAATGATGCTTCGGGAAATAACAACAATGGTACGCTTCAAAATGCGCCTACACTTACTACAGACCGTTACGGTGCCGCAAGCAGTGCATACAGCTTTAATGGTTCTACCCAATATATCTCAACTACTACTGCGATTGCTTCACCCGGGCCACAGAATTTCTCGATCAGTGTGTGGTTTAAAACAAGTTCGGCCGGAGGGAAACTAGTGGGTTTTGGGTCGTCACAAACCGGATCAAGTGCTAGTTATGATCGTCATATTTATATGAGTAACAGCGGGCAGCTATATTTTGCGCTTTACCCATCAGCCTATAAGGTCTTAAACACCACTGCAAGCTATGCTGATGGTAACTGGCATCATGTAGTTGCCACCGAATCGACCACGAATGGTGCCAACCTGTATGTAGATGGTGCGCTTCAGGCAACCGATGCAACGATGACCGCTTCGCAAGCTTATGCTGGTTACTGGCGGATTGGCTTTGATAATTTGTCGACCTGGCCAAATGCGCCCGCCAGTTATTATTTTAACGGATCATTGGATGATATCGCTATTTACAGTACAGAACTAACAGCCTCGCAAGTGAATACGCTCTATGGCGCCGGCGGTGGTACTTTTTGCGCAGGTAATTCCTTTTCACTCACCGCGAATACGGTAGCAGGTGCAACCTACGCATGGACAGGCCCGGGAAGCTTTTCGTCAAGCGCTCAAAATCCGACAGTCGCAAATGCTGTGGCAGGTACTTATACTCTGGTAATAACCGCATCAGGCGGATGTACATCTACTATAAATGTTTCGGCGCCATCAAATGCGATAACTTATACCTGGACCGGTGGTGCGGGGACCACAAATCCGGCAACAGCCGGCAACTGGGATCAATTGCCACCGTTTAACAGTATTTCAAATATTGTTATACCATCCGGTTTGAGCTTTTATCCTTCACTTACAGCTGATGCAAGTTTATATGGTTTAACCATTGCCAATGGTGCCTCGTTTAATTTAAACGGGCATACCCTCAGTGTTGGGTGTAATATTTATAACAGTTCGGGCGGGCAAATTCTTTATGGCAGCAATAATTCGTCCGGAATCATCTGGAATGGATCCTCCGCGACACAAACCTATACCGGCGGCAGTACAACAAACACCGCGCAATTGGGTAGCATGACTATTAATAACTCTGCAAACGGCACATTAACGATCAGCGGCGGGCCGGTAGATATTTATAATTTACTGACTATTACTAAAGGCAACCTGACAATAGGCTCGTCACCGGCCGCTTTAACTTTAAAAAGTACAGCCACCCAAACAGCAAGTATTGGCGCGATACCCAGCGGCAGTACAATAACAGGAACAGTAAATGTGGAACGCTCTATCACAGGTGGAAGTGGTTTCAGGGGGTACAGATTGCTTTCATCACCGGTTTATACCAGTACAGTTAGTGGCAACAATGTGTATAGTATCAATTACCTGCTTAGTTCAACATTTCTGACAGGAACCGACGGTACTACCGGTGGGTTTAGCAAAAGCGGCAATCCTTCTTTGTATTTATACCGCGAAAATATGACGCCGGCATACACAACCTTTCTCAATAGTAACTTCAGAGGCATTAAAAATATCAGTGCAGCGCCCAGTTATACAATAGATATTGATGGCGGTCCTTATAATATTCCGGTTGGTAATGGTTATTTATTTTTTTTCAGGGGCGACAAAACAACCGTTAATCCTTATACATCTGCTACCATCCCGATTGCGTCGACTTTAACTGCAAGCGGCACAATAAATCAAGGTACGATTTTAGTAAAAGATTGGTTTACGCCCTCTGTTGCAACACTGAGTTATACCCCCTCAAGTCCCTCAAGCATTATAGGTTACAACCTAATAGGAAACCCATATCCCAGCAATATAGATTGGGATCAGTTTAGTAATACCGCAAGCACAAGTCCGATTTATGGCCCAAATGTTAGTAAAACTATTGCAATGCTTAATCCCAACGGCTCCTATGCTATTTACCAGGCAGGCTCCGGAGGTGTTGGTGCTACAAATGGTGCAACCCACATTATTCCAAGCGGTGCCGGATTTTTTGTTCTGGCTAACAATGCTTCGGCTTCATTAACTTTTACAGAAGCAGCCAAAACGACTACACAGGTTACCGGCAATAATTTATTCATGGGAATACCTGTCGACTACGCCGCTAACATTCAATACCTGCGTTTGCAAATGATATTAGATACGTTTTACAATGAGGATATTGTAATACGTTTTAGCAAGGGAGTTAGTACTACTTTTGACTTTAATGAAGATGCGCCTTATAAAGCCGGGTTTGGTAAAGTTAGCCTTTTTAGTCTTACAAGCGATAGCATACCCCTGGCCATAAATGTACAGCCATTACCTAAATTGAGCGACACCATATGTTTAGGTATTAGCGCTACAACAGATGGGATCTACAAATTGAAAATGAAAGAGCTGGTTGGAGTACCCCAACTTTTTGATATATGGCTAATTGATAAGTATAAAAGCGATTCATTGGATATGCGGCATAATACAACTTATGCTTTTAACATATATAAGGCAGATTCGAATAGCTACGGTAAGAATCGTTTCCGTATAGTTATTCGTCAAAACCCTGCGCTGGCAGTACATTTATTAAATTTTTCTGCATCAAAAGCCACAAATGGAGCACGAGTAGCCTGGAAAACAGAAAATGAAGAAAACTATACTCACTTTACTCTTGAAAGAAGTACCGATAATGGTGAAACGTTTAATATATTAACTGGTTTCCCTTCGGGAGCACAAGGAACATATAGTTTCCTTGATAAGGACCCGCTAATTGGCATGAATCAGTATCGTCTAAAGCTTGAAGATTTGAATGGAGCAATAAGCTATTCAAAAATAGTTAAGCTGATGTATTCAGATTTGAGCAATAACATAGCTGGCAATATTATCCTTTACCCTAATCCCGCAAAGAATACGATTAACCTGTCAGTCACGCAAAGTTCAGATGCTGTGCCGAATACATCTTATAGTATAACTTTTATGAGCAGTAATGGGCAGGTAGTAAAAAAGACTGTTTCGTCAAAAGCACAATGGCAGGAAAATATAAGTGAGCTACTACCGGGAACTTATCTCGTATATATTGTAAACAGCAGTGACCAAAACTTAGTTGGGAAAAGCAAATTTGTAAAGTTATAAGTACGGATACAATGTTTACCAGTGTAATTGCGTAGCCATATTAAACCTATAAGGTTTAATATGGCTTATACATGCTTCACAATTTATTTTACGCTGACAAATACATCGGTATACTCCCATCGGAAACCGAAGCCATTACTCATTATGCCATATTCAAGCTTTTCATTCAAGTTGCTTGTTTTCTTAGGTTTAACGGTTACCGCCAATACAGTTTTGGCCGGATCCATGTTAGCATCGCCGCCCTTTTTATCTCCCCATTGTCCTGTTTCTGAATTGAAAAATATCTTCCATCCATTTTCACCGGGAGTAGCAAAAAAACTATACTTGCCTGCCGGCAGTTTTTTCCCTTCAACTACAATATCCTTGTCGGTTTCAAACATGGTTGCTTCATTGGCGCCTGCTCTCCAAAGTTTGTCGTAAGGTAAAATACCGCCGAAAATTTTTCTGCCTTTAACAGACGGGCTGCTGTAGTTGATTGTGATTGTCGCATCGCCGATTTTTCCGGTGGCGGTTGCAGGCGGGCTTGGTCGTTTGGATTTGTCTTCCTGGGCCTTTAACAGAGCTGGTAGCATCAGGCTGATCATAACGAATGCTAGCAGTTTAACCACATAGTTCTTTTTCATAGTTGTTGGATTTTGAGTTTTTGACTTTCCATCCCGGGAATTATCTTGCGATTCCGCGGATGACACAAATCTGTAAAAAAATATGAATATATCACTCAATAGATGAATTGGTTCCTCATTTTAAGTGGATATTGAAGATTGTGGCAGATCAAAATAATGACAAAATTGCCGTAGTGATAAAATACAAAGAGCAGTATAAATACCGAAATTTACATGGTGGAACAATTAAGCTTCTTCGAACCCTCGGGACAAAGTGCAGGGCTGCCTGCTGAGTTGCTGGAATACCATGCAGGATTTTTTAATACTATCGAAAGCAATGCTTTTTTGAATACTTTCATCAATAAGACTCCATGGATCCAGGAAGATATACTAATGTATGGCAAATTGGTGAAAACACCGCGCCTCACTGCCTGGTATGGCGACAGTGGGAAAGAGTATATCTATTCCGGCACCAAACATTACCCCATTCCCTGGACGAAAGATTTGCTGCGGATCAAAGAAAAAATAGAACCTGTGGCCGGTGTAAAATTCAACAGCGTTTTGCTGAATTATTATCGTGATGCGAATGACTCAGTTGCATGGCATAGTGATGATGAGTATGAACTGGGTGTTAATCCAACAATAGCATCAGTAAGTTTCGGGCAGGCCCGGCGCTTTGATGTCAGGCACAAACTGGATCGTAACCGTAAACATTCCATCTACCTGGAAGATGGTTCATTGTTAATTATGAAGGGCGATTTGCAGCATAATTGGGTGCACCAGATTCCCAAATCAACCAAAACGCTGAAGGCAAGGATAAATCTGACCTTCAGGGTGATTCATTGAATTAGTTAAAAGTAAAGCCGAACTGAACATTAAACCCGATAGAAGCAGGTGCTCCGTTGCCAAACCGTGCCGGAAGTGAACCTGAGATAAAGTAATTGACATATTTGGTTCGGGCATAAACCTGGTTAAACACCGGCGTAAAGCCATACCTGCCGGAAGTTTCGAAAGCCAAACGGTGATAACCGTAAATCCATGATCAAAACGAAACATTGTTCCCGGATCAAATAAAAGATTACTCATTTTGCTGCTGGTTTTCGTCGCCGTTATAGTCGGGGTAAACTCGTAACTGAATCCAAAACGATCGCTGTATAAAACATTCACACCTACCGGGAAACCAATCTTTGTGGTTCCATTAAATTCCATGTGGCTGCATTTTTATCATGAGTAACCACCGGGACAATAAAGCTCAAGTACCCCACGGCGCGTGAATAGGTTTTGGAGGCTGATGCAGATGACACAACAGCCGGATTTATTTTGGTAGAGTCCGCCTTTGCCTGCTGCGCGAAGATTTTATCCGATAACAGGATAAAAAGAATAACTACAGTAAGGGTTGTCTTTGGAAGATGTTTTAAGCGTAATTTTTTTCATGTAATAGTTTTTGGATTTTTTGATTGTTTTTCATTAGTCATGTAGGGCAGGTGAGCTTTTTGGTATCTATTAATTATATTTTAAGTAGTTGTTAATAAAGTGTTTTTGTGCTTTATTTGAAGTTTAAAATAATTGGAATAATGTGATATAGTGTAACTTTCATTATGTTTTCAAATATATAACGATATGATGAAAATAAATCATGAAAATTTAAATTTTCAAACGTTCAGTTTCGTTTTCCAAAAAAGCTTTGAACCGTTTACGTAAAGCTTTATAGTATTTAATAAGCTCAATGGCTTCGGGAGTAAGGGTTGAGCCTCCTCCTTTTTCGCCGCCGGCTTGTGGTACCACTACCGGAGAATTGGTTTGATTATTCAGATGGTTAATTAGTTCCCATGCTTTCTTATAAGACATATTCATAGTTTTTGCGGCATTACTTATCGAGCCCGTTTCTTCAATCTTTTCCAAAAGCTCCAAAGGCCCTGGCCCGAAAAAACGTTCACCCCCCGACTCCAACCATAATTTGCCGCCAGCTTTTATTTCAAGCTCTTTCTTTAGAATATGTTTTATCGATTTATCCATTGGTTCAACAAAACTAAGGAAATACTAAGGGTGCAGCAAATTACTTTCTTTTTGCGCCAGTGTTAATACTTGTAACCAATGGGTAAATCTACCCATCGCTTCTTTCGGGTTTTACATGATGAATTTCAGGAAGAATTACGGCTCTTATTACGTAGATGTCCTGTAATTTCTACGCCGGTGTCTTCTCAACTTTGGATTGTCGGGGGAGATGATACTCCAGGCACAAACATTATTGAGAAACATTAAAATTTAAAACAAATGAAAAAAGCGAACTACTTATTACTATTATCAATAGCTTTTATGCTGCTGGTGATGGCATCATGCGGAAAAGATGGGGCAGTAGGCCCAACAGGAGCAATAGGATCAACCGGCCCCCAGGGCGTTGCGGGAACTAATGGTACCAACGGAGCGACAGGTGCCGCTGGTGCAACCGGAGCAACAGGCACTGCCAATGTTATTTACTCGGATTGGATAACGCCATCCACCTATACAAAGGATACCGTATTTAGCACATATCACTTTTATGCTGATATACCCGCTTCAAAAATCACTCAGTCTATTCTGGATAATGGGACCGTACTGGTATTTGGAAAACTGGATGGATATACCACTTCTATCTGGCCAACTGCACAAGTAAGCGCATTGCCAATCACAATCACTTATCAACTGGGCGGCAGCACTATCTACTCCGATTTCTGGTCGTCACTAGTTACGCTGGGAAATGTTCGTATCGATTTTGTGGATAATCAGAATTATTACAGCAGTATATCCAATTTGCACCAATTTAGGTATGTCATCATACCGGGAGGCGTTCATGCATTAGGCAGCATTAACCCTAAAAATTATAACCAGTTAAAACAGGCCCTGCATCTGCCAGATTGATCTTAGATATTGTATGAGAGTTGCTGAATTCAGCATGTAAACAATCTCTGCTTTTATTTAAAAGTAGAGATTGTTTCATTTTAGGAAAGATTGAGCAATAAATAATAAGTAGTACACACAATGTCACACGTTCATTGTTAACCACTTGATTATTAAAATTCTGACCTATGGAAACACTACTTATAACCAGTATTAAACTTGATCTGAAACAATTGTTTATTCACCAGTTAAACAGGGTGAATTGTACTAAAGGATATCTTGCACGTAACCTTCCCAAACTGCAGGAGATAGCATCGTTTAATACCATGAAACTGGCTATTCGCGAAGACCTGGAAGATGTACAAAAGCAGCAGACGCGAATTGATGAGATATATAATCTGCTCCAAACCAAGCCTTCCGATGAAGGTTGCGATGTAATTAAATCAGTGATTGAAGAAGCTTACAATCTCAATAATAATTCAGGCAAATCGACGATCATTAATGATATGGACGTAATACTATATATGCAGCTGATTGAAAATATTGAGCTGACATCGTTCAGGATGTTAAAGACGATAGCACGCTACATGGGGAACTCTCAGATTAGCCAAATGCTGACGGAATGCTTTGATGAAAATGTAGACAACGATCGTTTATTTACTTTAATATCAGAGGAATATCTGGAAAAGAAGACCGAGAATCAAAAATGATTTTGTGAATATTACCTCCATAAAAGCAAATCAGAATATTGCCGTTATCAAAAAAGAGAAGCCAGACCTTGCGATCTGGCTTCAGAAAAGTTATTTAATACCCCTATTAAAATAACTATGTCAAAGTAAGTGAATTATTGTGTTTTATCCAAATTTTGTAACTACTTATTTACAATGTTTTTAGTTTTCGGCCAACCTCAAATTAGCAAATAGTTGATTTTGGCACATAAGCGCGGCGTAATAAATACTTAATTTGCTTCAAATTTATTGCAATGCTAAAAACCACACTACTATCAATTGTTCTTGCCATTATTTTTTTGCAGGCAAATTCACAGGAGCTTTATATGCCGCGGGATATTAAGCTGGCTTATCAAAAAGGAACACGCTCTCCAAATGGCCATCCGGGGAAAAATTACTGGCAAAATTTTGGAAGATACAATATCAGCATATCGGTTGCGCCGCCAAACTCGAATGTTAAAGGTACCGAGCACATCGTGTATGTGAATAATAGCCCTGACACCCTCAGCAGGCTGAACATGAAATTAATCATGAATATTCACCGCCCGGGTGCCGCGCGGTTCTCAACCACTTCGACAGATTATTTGACCGATGGCATACAGGTGGATACTTTTAAAGTAAACGGCCAGGCAAAAAACTGGAACAACGTCACTGCCCGGGCTACTAATCAGGGTGTGGCTTTGCCAAAGCCGTTAATGCCGCATGACTCAGTGAAACTGGATATCGTTTGGCATTATCAATTGGCCAAAGGACCGGGAAGGGAAGGAGTGATCGATTCAACCTCTTTTTACCTGGCTTATTTCTACCCCCGTGTTTCTGTGTATGATGATTATAATGGCTGGGACAGGCTTGATTTCCTGGATGCCCAGGAGTTTTACAACGATTTTAATGATTACACGCTGAATGTGACTGTGCCTAAAAACTTTATTGTTTGGGCAACAGGTACCTTGCAAAATGCCAAACAGGTATTACAGCCTGAATATGCAGCGCGTTTGGAAAAATCTTTTACAAGCGATTCTACGATTCATGTAGCTACTGTAGAAGACTTGGCTAAGAAAAATATTACAGCTCAAAAAGACTGGAATACCTGGACCTGGACAGCCACCGATATCAGCGACGTTGCAGTTGGTATCAGTGATCATTATGACTGGGATGCCGCCAGTGTATTGGTTGATGATGCTGCTAACCGCCGCGCAAGCATGCAGGCTGCGTTCCCGGATAAATCACAGGATTTTCATCATTCTGTGCAATTTGGGCGTAATGCCTTAGGCTGGTTCTCTCACAACTGGCCAGGCGTTCCTTATCCTTTCCCTAAAATGACCGCATTTCAGGGTTTTGCTGATATGGAATACCCGATGATGGTAAACGACAGCCATACCGGCGACCTGAGATTTGCTCAACTGGTGCAGGATCACGAAATAGCGCACACCTATTTCCCATTCTATATGGGGATTAATGAAAGCCGTTATGCTTATATGGATGAAGGCTGGGCCACAACGTATGAGTTACTTATTGGCAAAACAGAAACCGACGTAAAACATGCGGAAGAATTCTACAAACAGTTTCGCGTTGATTACTGGATACACGATAAATCAACTGCCGAAGATTTGCCGGTGATCACTCCATCAAACGAAGTACGTGGGGGCTATGGCAACAATGCTTACGGAAAACCATCACTAAGTTACCTGGCTTTGAAAGATATGCTGGGCGATGAGCTGTTTAAAAAGGCATTACACACTTATATGGACAACTGGCATGGCAAACATCCAATTCCGTGGGATTATTTTAATTCGATGAATACCGGATCAGGTAAAAACCTAAACTGGTTCTTTAACAACTGGTTCTTCACTAATTATTACAATGATCTGGCTTTAGAAAACGTAACCAAAACTGCTGTAGGTTATAAAGCTGACGTGAAAAATGTTGGAGGATTTGTTATCCCGTTTGATGTTAAGGTGACTTATGCTGACGGAAAAACTGAAAGTTTCCATCAAACATCTGCGGTTTGGGAAAAGAATCAGAAGCAGATCGCTATCATGATCAAGACTACAAATGCAATAAAAACGGTAGAACTTGATAACGGAATATTTATGGATGCCGACGAAAGTAATAATAAATGGACCGCCAAATAATTAGTAAAGACGTGATGCATCGCGTCTTTACAATCTTATAAAAAGAAAAATGTCCGCTAAACGGGCATTTTTCTTAAATGGGCTATCGATGAGTTGTTAAGCGTCCTGAACAGAATCGTTTAGTTCATCTGCACCACTTTTTACCTTTGATTTTACGCTATCAACTACACCGTCTTTATAATTTGACAGGTCGTTTACTGCGCTTCTGAATTTCGATTTAGATTTTTCGATGGTATCGTTGCCATATTCACGTACTCTGTTGGCAGCCGATTCAGCTTTATTGCGTGCTGAGCTAACAACATCGTCTACATAATCTGCTATATCTTCTCTTAATTCAGCGCCGCTGCTTGGAGCCAATAACAAAGCTACGGCAGCGCCCACTGCTGCTCCCGCCAAGAGTGCTACTATGATTTTTGCCTGATCTTTCATTTTCTTGTGTTTAAAAGGTTAATCTTTAAGAGTCTAACAACAAAGAAAAGATAGTGTTTTTTTATTAAATAAAAAAGTCCCGTTGAAAACGGGACCAATACGATTGTGGTTTGGCACTTATAATTAAATAACCTTTACATTTACCGCATTTAAGCCTTTGCGTCCGTTCTGAACTTCGAACTCAACTTGATCGTTTTCACGGATCTCGTCGATAAGACCTGTTGAATGAACAAAGATTTCCTGGCTACCATCAGAAGGGACGATAAAACCAAAACCTTTTGTTTCATTAAAGAATTTAACTGTTCCTTGTTTTTGCATTATATTATTTTTTGAAAGTGCGCAAGGTAGCTATAATATTTTGTATAAATACAAGAATTTATTCTGTAAAAGATAATATTTCAATTCTTTAATAAAGAATTGAAGAAAATATCGGCAAAGTCGTCGGCAAAATGTAGTACGTTTTTGAATGCTTTAAATTCTTCTGCTTGATGAGTCGTTGTCAATACCACTGCACCCATTCCGGCATTTTGTGCAGCTTCCACACCTTTCGGAACATCCTCAAATACCAGGCATTCAGATGGCTCAACGTTGAGCAACAGTGCAGCTTTCAGAAACGTTTCAGGATGAGGTTTGCTGAATACCACGTCATCAGCGCTCACAATTGCTTTAAAGTAATGTCTGATATTCAGATTGTCCAGAACAAAATTGATATTAAATGGAATAGCTGCTGAACCTATAGCCATCGGTATTCCGGCTTGATACGTTTTTTCGAGAAACTCCATCAAGCCCGGTAATAATTGCAAGTGTGGCAAAAAGTCCTGTTGATAACGTTTCTCTTTTTCGATAGATAAACGGTCCATTTCTTCATTGGTAAACTTGCCGGCACCAAACATTCTCACCAACACTTCCTGGTTTTTACCATACATCTGCGGTTTTACCTCATTCCAGGTAAATTGTCCACCAAGAATATCATTTAGTGTATACAACCACCCACGGGTATGGTATTCCATGTCGTTGATCATGGTGCCATTCAAGTCGAAAATAAAAGCGCGCATTATGGTTATTAGAGATCAGTAATTGGCCAATTTATTTTTTGCGAAAATAAGTCAACGAAATCAATTAATCACAAAAATCAACGGTAATACACCTCGCTCCACTTCAACTCATTCTTAAACTGGCGCAGGTTGGTTTCTTTGCCTATCAGCACGCATTCGATTCCAGCCATTTCAGCAAAATCCTGCAAATGCTCAGCAGTAAGGTTTTGGCTATAGCAGGTATGATGTGCTCCGCCTGCCAGTATCCATGCGGCACAACCGGTTTTCATATCAGGATACGGTTTCCATAGCACTCGTGCAACAGGTAATTTAGGCAGATCATGAGTAGGAGCAACGGCTTCTACTTCGTTTACCAATAAACGAAAACGATTACCCATATCAATTACTGAAGCATTTAGTGCCGGACCAGCAGCAACATTGAACACCAAACGAACCGGATCGGCCTTGCCGCCAATACCCAGGGGATGAATTTCGCATTTGGCTTTACCATCGGCGATAGATTCACATATTTCCAACATGTGAGAGCCAAGAACCATTGGATTACTTGGGTCGAAATGATAGGTGTAATCTTCCATAAAGCCATTGCCACCTTTCAATCCGCTGCCCATTACTTTCATAGCGCGAACCAATGCAGCGGTTTTCCAGTCGCCCTCACCACCGAAACCGTAACCTTTACCCATTAATCTTTGAGATGCAATACCCGGCAACTGCACCATGCCATGCAGGTCTTCAAAAGTATCGGTGTAGCCTTTATAATTTCCATCCTGTAAAAAGGCAGTTAATCCTAACTCTATTTTCGCTGCATCGCGTAAGGCATAATATTGCTCGCCACCTTTTCTTAACGTAGGAACAACAGCGTATCTTTCTTCATACTCGGCGGTTAAAACATCAACCTCTTTATCACTTATTGAGCCGATTACTTTAACAAGATCACCTACGCCGTGTGTATTAACTGAATAACCGAATTTTAATTCCGCTTCTACCTTATCTCCATCAGTAACGGCTACATAGCGCATATTGTCGCCGAAGCGAACAAAACGAGCGCCCTGCCAATCATGCCAGCCAGCTGCGGCCCTGCTCCATGTGTTTATCTGTTCAAGCACCTCATTATCCTGCCAGTGGCCAACAACCACTTTACGCTCCAGGCGCATTCTTGACATGATGAAACCAAACTCGCGGTCGCCATGGGCACTTTGATTCAGGTTCATAAAGTCCATATCAATGCTATCCCATGGAATGTCGCGGTTGAACTGTGTATGTAGGTGAAGCAATGGTTTTTGTAAAATCTTTAGTCCGCCTATCCACATTTTGGCAGGAGAGAAGGTGTGCATCCAGGCTATAATACCGATACAGTTTTTAGCAGTATTGGCTTCCTGGCAAATACTGTATATTTCTTCGGTCGATTTAACAGTCGGCTTAAAAACTATCCTTACAGGTACTTGCTTTGTCGAATCTAATGCTTTGGCTATTTGCTGCGAATGTTCGGCTACTTGTCTTAGTGTTTCATCACCGTATAAATGCTGGCTGCCAGTTACAAACCATACTTCCAATGTTTTAAGGTCTATCATATTGGTTTTCGTTATTTCTTGATAAAAGATTTTACTCCTGTGGGGTTAATTTTCAGAATGTTGTTATTAGCATCGAAGTTTAGGCTGTCGATACAAAGCTGCCTCAGCACATAGTCCTTTTTTTGCGGATAAATGCGGTGATACAGTATGTAATATTGACCGTTTTCCTTAAATACTGTGTGGTGCCCCGGACCGTAAGTAGTGCTATCCGCTGATGTAGAAAGAATAGGGTCATTTGGACCTTCGATCCAGGGACCGAGTGGCGTTTTACTTGTTGAATAACGTACCTGGTAGCTTGCATCAATTGCTTTTCCATAAGAATACATCAGGTAATACAAACCTTTCCGTTTCACCATGTGCGGGGCCTCGAAATAATGTGGTGGCGTAATATCAATCGGCTTACCGTCAAATGTGACCATGTCCTTTTTGAGCTTTACTGCCATGCAATGCCCGTTTACCCAATTGAAGCCTGATCCCCAGTACAAGTAGGCTTGTCCGTCGTCGTCAATAAAACAATCAGGATCGATATTATGAACACCGGGATAATCGTGACCTTTAACCAAAGGGGAGTTATCAGCCTTCGCATTTTTCCAGGGACCGAGAGGGGAGTTGCTCACCCCGGCCCAAACCTCGCTGCCCACCGCCGCATACATATAAAACTTGCCATTTGGGGCTTTGCGTACCGCAGGGGCCCAAACCTTAGAGTCGCCGGATGTGGGGCTCGTGCACGCTCTTTTGGTAGGCCAGTTCAAGTGACGTTGAACGAAAGTTTTGAAATCCTTTGTTTCCAATACGCCGAGTTCATCACCACCCCAAGGATCAATAGTGGCGTAAATATAGTATACACCCTTTTCCTTTATAATTGTAGGGTCAGCAAAGTAACCCCCGGTTATCGGGTTTTTAATAAAACTTTTCTGGGCGAAGGTGTTCGTTGAATACTGCAAACAGATCAGTAAAATTAAAATACCCCTGAAAAGGGTCTTATTTAATGCCATGTTGATCACTATAATTTATTGTCCGTAATAAGAATCGGGGCCATGTTTACGCTCAAAATGTTTCTTTATCAGCGAGTCCTTCATTCGTTTGCAATCCGGATTGACCTGTTCGGTTAATAAAGCCATCTGAGCTATTGATTCTAATACTGCGCTATTGTAAACTGCTTTATCTGCGTTCTTTCCCCAGGTAAATGGCGCATGGTTACCTACCAGAATCATTTCTACTTCATGATAATCAAGCTTGCGTTCTTTCAGGCAATCCATGATCTGGAAACCTGTCTGGTATTCGTAATCGCCCTTGATCATGTCATCATGCATGGGTTTGGCACAGGGAATATCCACTGTTTTATGATCAGCATGTGTAGTGCCATAAAGCGGAATATCACGTAAAGCCTGAGCCCATGAAGTAGCATAAGTGGAGTGCGTATGACAGATACCACCAATATTCCAATGTTTGTATAAAACAGCGTGGGTTTTGGTGTCAGATGATGGCCTCATATCGCCTTCTACCACATTGCCGTCAAAATCTACAATTACCATATTGGCAGGCGAAAGCACCTCGTAGGGTACGCCGCTTGGTTTTATCGCGAAGACGCCTAAATCGCGGTCAGCTTCACTAACATTGCCGAATGTGAAAATTACCAGGTTTAATTTGGGTAATTTCATATTTGCCAGGTAGGCTGCCTCACGAATATGCTGGTACTTGCTCATGGCTATTAACTGCTTTTTGTTCAATAAATTTACCCAGGCTCACATATCGCTGATACCTGTTTTGATATAATGATGCTTTTGCCGGATCAGGGAAATACTCCTTGTCAAAACCGCTGCCCATTGCTGCCATCGCTTCCTCAACATTAGGATAGATACCCGCTGCTGTTGCGGCAAACATGGCTGCACCCAATGCACAGGTATGCTCAAATTGGTGTATGCGGATAGGCATTTGCAGCACATCGGCCATCATTTGCATAATGTAGGGCGATTTTTTTGCCACACCGCCAATGCCGATCAAGCCTTTTACAGGTACGCCTTCACTGTTAAAACGGTCAACTATGCTTTTGGCACCGAAACAGGTTGCCTCAGCCCATGCCCTGAACACACGTGGCGCGTCACTACCTAAGCTTAAGCCGCTTATCGCACCTTTCAACAATTGATTGGCGTCTGGTGTTCTTCGACCATTCAGCCAATCAATACCCAGCTCAGCGTTCTCATCTAATGGTAATGCAACAGCTTGTTTGCTTAGTTCCGGGATGATCTTATTGGAAATGCTTTCCCGTAATTCCTTGTCGTCAATAAATTGCAATGGCCATTCTAATAATTTTCTGAACCATGCATATGTATCGCCGAATGCAGACTGACCTGCTTCCAGACCTATCATGCCCGGTATAACTGAGCCATCCACTTGTCCGCAAATGCCTTTGATCAGTTTGCCTTCCAAATCCGACTTCGGGGCCACCAGCATGTCGCAAGTGGATGTGCCCATTACCTTACTTAAATGGTAAGGTTCAATCTGTCCGCCAACCGCGCCCATGTGTGCGTCAAAAGCCCCTACACCAACTATAACTTCGGTTGAAAGGCCTAAACGTTCTGCCCACTCGGTACTAAGTTTTCCTGCGGGCTGGTCCGATGTATAAGTATCCTCTAAAAGGGTTGCAGTGTAACCCTTCAGTAACGGATCAAGTGATGTGAAGAAATCATCCGGTGGGTAACCACCAAATTCTGCAGCCCATAAAGCTTTATGACCTGCAGAGCAACGCCCGCGTTTCATTTTGCTGATATGGTCGCTGCCCGTAAGCAAAAAAGGAATCCAATCGCAATGTTCCACCCATGAGTGACAAGCTTTTCGTACTTGTTCGTCAGCCCTTAGAACGTGCAGCAGTTTGGCCCAAAACCATTCGGATGAATAAATACCACCAACATATTGGAGGTAATTGATCTTAAATTTAGTAGCATGTTCATTAATTTCACCAGCTTCCTTTATCCCGGTATGGTCCTTCCACAATACGAACATTGCATTGGGGTTGCTTTCAAAGCCGGGTGTCAGAGCCAGGGGAACGCCCGCTTCGTTTACTGCCACTGGAGTAGAGCCGGTTGTATCCACTGCAATCGCTTTTATTCCTGATACTATAGACGCGCCGCCTGCTGCTTTAATGCAGTCTTTAATGGTCTTCTCTAACCCTTCTACATAATCCAGTGGGTGCTGGCGAAACTGATTTTGAGCTGCATTGCAATATTGCCCCTGTTGCCAGCGCGGGTAATAGAATACTGACGAGGCCAGTTCTTTCCCGTTTTTGGCATCAACAATTACCGAACGTACAGAATCAGAGCCATAGTCAACACCGATAACAAATTGATCCATAATTATTTATAATGTATTGTTAGTTTAAGATTGGTGTATACAAGCGAATAATTGTTAAAAAGACACTTGTTTTTTTATTCGGTAAACATAAGCTTTTAGATATTAATTTAAAAGTTAAAAAAACGATTTGTTGTATTATTGCGTTTAACATCTGAAACACTATCATGAAACTTAGACTTTTACTACCTTTTGGGCTTATTTTATTGGTAATAAGTGCTTGCTCTCATGTGTATGCGCCGGCACTTTATCACCAGGATATTGTATATCAGCCAAAGCCTTCATCATTTGACACAGCAAAAAGTGCCACTTATATTTCGGCTGGTCTGAATAATTACTCCGGTGTTAATTGGACTGATTTTCTTACCTCAGGGCAGGTTAACCTGAGCCAGGGTTATGTTTTCGATAATTTTAATGTGGCCTATGGCGCATTTGGGGTGTTTGGAGATTACCAGTATTCAGGAAATAAAACAGATGCCAATTACTTTACAGATAAATTTTTTGGAGCAGTAGGAGGACGGTTTTCAGCTAACGCTTTTGTTACATCCGGCAATACCGATTTCCGTTTCATTGGTGTTGAGATGGCATACAGCCATGAATTTGGCGATTACCTAACTTATAGACGAGAGTTACTTAAGCGTGGCGGCTATTTTGTAGACCCAAGAACCGATCTTTATACTGTTGGTTTAACCATGGAAGTATTATTCCATAGCAAAAGTAACAAAGGTATTCAGCATGGTTTGCGCGGATTTCTGGGTACAACTTTAGGGCACAATGACCTGAATGATACCTACTACACAAGCGATAATTATAACGAGCGTTTCTTTCACAATTATTTTCCGAAACTGAGTTACTTTATCACTTTCAAAAATTACTTCGGGACGGCGGAAATCGGCAATAACTTTTTTATACGATTCGGATATAAATTCTGAGCTTATTCGGAATATACGCTTTGCACTTTATCGCGTAAGTTATAGCCCGACGACATGACCTCGCCATATGCGCCCGCAGTGCGAATGGCAAAAACATCCCCGCGGAAGGATTCGGGTAGTTCCACATCTTTTTGGAAACAATCGGTGCTTTCGCAAATTGGGCCTACAACATCGTATTTCAAGATTTGAGATCTGAAATTTGAGATTTGAGACTCACTTTCGGACTGCCTGCTCAAATTCTCTATCTTTTGATAGGCCTGGTACAGCATGGGGCGGATCAGTTCTGTCATACCAGCATCCAATACTAAAAAGTTCTTTTTCTGGCCGATTTTTACATATAGCACTCTTGATACCAGTGCTGAGCACTGTGCCACCAAAGCGCGGCCCAATTCAAAATGTACTTCCTGACCGGGTTTTACCTTTAGGAAATCTTTAAATACTTTAAAATAACCTTCAAAGTTGGCGATTGGATTGCTATCGGGGTTATGATAATCAACACCCAGTCCGCCACCTGTATTCAATACTTTTACCGGGAAGCCGTGATCTTCAAACCAATCCTGCATTTCGTTAATGCGTGTGCAGAGGTTTTTATAAACCTCCAGGTCAGTTATCTGTGAGCCGATATGAAAATGGATGCCTACAAATTGCAGGCTGGTGCATTTTCTTAACGCGTCGGTCACATCATTTAACTGCCAGCTGTTAATACCGAACTTATTCTCATCGAGCCCTGTAGTAATAAAATGATGGGTGTGCGCATCTACATTGGGGTTAATGCGGATAGCTACACTGGCTTTTTTGTTTTTTGCCTGTGCCAGTTCATTGATGATGAATAATTCCTGTATCGATTCTATATTAAAACAGAAAATATCCGCATCTAATGCCGTGTTGATCTCCTTGTCCGATTTACCTACGCCTGCAAATACGACTTTGCTTTTATCAAAGCCACTAGTAATTGCTGTTGATACCTCGTTACCGCTTACGCAATCAGCCCCAAAACCATATGACTGAATTGCTGCTATAACCTTTGGGTTAAAATTAGCCTTCATGGCATAATGCACATGGAAGCCGTATTTATCAGAAGCATTTTTACAAGCTTCTAACGTTTTGCGGAGCAAGCCCAGGTCGTAGTAGTAAAACGGTGTTTCTAAACCTTGAAATCGTGTTATGGTATTGGTATCGAACATTATAGTGGTAAAATCCTAAAATCTAAATCCTAAAACTGGTCAATCTAAAATCGTAAATCGTAAATCAGAATAGTCTATTATGGAGGCTTCTCAATGCCTCGATCTTATCATTCGTATTTAATAATATGGATAAGTTGTGATCGCTACCCCCATAGGATATCATTCGTAAAGGAATATGCTTCAATGCTTCCAGTACGCGAACCGCATAACCATGCTGTTCTGCTCCAAAGTCACCTACTACGCATATGATGGTTTGATCTTTATCGATATCAACTGTTCCGAAGGATAGCAATTCATTTTTGATCTCTTCCAGATAAGTAGTGTCATCAATGGTTAACGAAACCGCCACTTCCGAAGTAGTGATCATATCGATAGACGTTCTGTATCTTTCAAATACTTCGAATACGCGACGCAAAAAACCATGAGCCAATAACATACGGCTCGATTGTATCTTGATAGCGATTATGCCATCTTTAGCAGCAATAGATTTTATTTTATTCTTTTCGCTGTCGTTAGTGATTAATGTTCCCGGAGCTTTCGGATCCATTGTATTCAGCAGGCGAACCGGTATTTTATATTTCTGTGCAGGGAAAACACTTTGAGGATGTAATATCTTCGCTCCGAAGTAGGCCAACTCTGCGGCTTCATCAAATGAAAGCTGTGCAATGGGTTTGGTGCCTTTA
>Ga0207704_10000057_pt1 | contig 78383 bp, 70 predicted proteins | sample KBSMisM12_FD_184308 | JGI IMG/M metagenome (GOLD analysis project Ga0207704, IMG submission 184308) | Miscanthus rhizosphere microbial communities from Kellogg Biological Station, Michigan, USA - KBS Miscanthus M1-2 (SPAdes) (version 2) | ecosystem: Host-associated > Plants > Roots >...
AGCACCGTCAGCGCCAGTTGGACCTATCGGACCCTGAGCCCCGGTTGAACCAGTTAGACCTGTTGCCCCTGTAGGACCTGTTGCGCCATCTGCACCAGTTAAGCCTATCGGACCTTGAGCTCCGGTAGCACCAGTTGCGCCAGTTGCACCAGTTAAGCCTATCGGACCTTGAGCTCCGGTTGCACCAGTAGCACCGTCAGCGCCAGTTGGACCTATCGGACCCTGAGCTCCGGTAGCACCAGTTGCACCAGTAGCACCGTCAGCGCCAGTTGGACCTATCGGACCCTGAGCCCCGGTTGAACCAGTTAGACCTGTTGCCCCTGTAGGACCTGTTGCGCCATCTGCACCAGTTAAGCCTATCGGACCTTGAGCTCCGGTTGCACCAGTAGCACCAGCAGCACCACCTGCTCCGGTTGGGCCTATCGGCCCCTGAGCCCCCGTTGCTCCAGTAGGACCTATCAGACCTTGAGGTCCAGTTCCTCCGGTAGCACCAGTTGCTCCATCTGCGCCTGTTAAACCTGTCGCACCAGTTAAACCTATTGGGCCTTGTACTCCGGTTGCACCTGTTGCTCCCGTTAAACCTATTGGCCCTTGTGAACCCGTTGCACCAGTTAAGCCTATCGGACCTTGAGGGCCAACTGGGCCCGTAGATCCGTTTATATTGGTCCAGTTATTTGTTGTAGGGTTAAATACCCAGGCACCGCTGTCATTAGTAACTATAGTAGTACCTGCTCCCGGACCACCAGGCTGCCCCGGAGTTCCGGGAACACCGGTTTTACCTGGCTCCGCTTCAACAATAACACCCCCGGAAACACCCCTGCAAAATACCCATTTTGTGCCATCGTTATAGTAAACACCTGGTACAACATCGTTACCGGAAGCTGTATTATAAACCATCATACCAGCTACGTGAGTTGATAGTGGAGACGGATTTGTTGTTTGAACTAATGTAACTCTTACTATTAAGAAGCCCTTATTGTTGCTCTCAAGTTCGAGCAACGCGTCTTTGTTGGGTAAATTTCCGTTGGATAATGTTCCATCCTTGACCTTTTGCTGCGCGGCCAGGGATAAAGCAAACAACATAAATAATGAGAATAGTTGTAGATGTTTTTTCATGTACTGTGATTAAGGTAGATTATTCTGATTTACCTGCAATAATTGATAAATCAGTTTAAATTCAAAATTTGATGAACTGCAAAATAAAATCCGGGTAATCAAAAATCAGGAGGGTTTCGACACATAGTAACCTAATGACGACGGAAAGAATCTATGAATAGATAAGGCCAGACTAGATTTAATAACATTAATGTAGAGATGCAGAAAGACATTTTTTCAAATTAAGCCTGAAGAAAAATTCAAGTTAAGATGGCTTAAAATAAAACGCTTATATCCAGTAGAATAATAACGAAACTATTTTGAGAAATCTGTAGTTCAATTAATTTTTAAGTTTCACAGGTAAAAGACTATAATGAACCGACCAATTGGAGTATTAAACCGATAAATTAATAATGACAATCGATGAGGTTTTCCTCCTCTACCTTTCATCTCCTCTGTTATTGTATTGTAAAACAAACAATGAGATTCTTTTACTTTTAACTGACAGAATATTTTTTTACATTTAAGGAATTTTACTTGTCTTTATGACAGTTTTGTGGTGGAAAATATTCCATAAGCCGGTGTGAACCAGGCGAATATTTAATATACTAATTTTTTATGCTGATAAACTGTATTGTTGTAGATGATGATGAAATGGCGATGTCTTTAACTTGTGATTTTATTAATAAAACTCCATTCCTGAATCTTTTATCCTATTACAATAACCCATTGAATGCACTGAGTGCACTGGGAAGCAACGACCTGCAACTTGTTTTCCTTGATGTTAATATGCCTGGTTTGAATGGTATTGAACTAGCTCAGATTATTAACAGTCAAAAAAGAAATCCCAGACCGTACATAATTTTCATTTCTGGTTATGAACGATATGCAATCGATGGTTATAAAGTAAATGCGATTGATTATCTTCTAAAACCTGTGGAATATGAAGACTTTGCAAGGGCGGCGTTTAAGGCTAAAGTTATTATTGAGGATACCAGTAAAAAGATAAAAGATACTAACTATACAGCTGATGATTTTCTCTTTCTAAGGGTGGAATATGAATTGATTAAGATTTACTTAAAAAACATACTCTATATTGAAGGGTTTAAGGATTATGTTAAGATTTATTTGACTAACGTCAATGGATTTATTAAATCGTTGATTACGATGAAAAACCTTGAAGAGAAGTTGCCTTCACACTCTTTTATAAGAATACATCGGTCATTTATCGTATCTCTGGATAAAATTGATTCCATTACAACCAATATGATAAGAATTGGTAAAACTACAATACCTATCAGTCCTCAATATAAAGAGAATTTCAAAAAGTATGTGGATCAATGGTTCTAACAGAGCGATACAGCCATTAAACGATCTATTATTGGTTCGATATATCAGGAACTGTCGTGTATTGACCGGATGACTTAGCGAACCGGTCACGTGAAGGAAGCAGATCAGTCAATCTTCTTGTTAGAAGCCAATTAGGAGCAAAAAAAATCGGACAAGACCTGATTAAAAAGCCTGTCCGATTTGGTAGCCCATGGGGCAATCAAACCCAGTTTTTTTAATTGTTTGAAGCAAGTCATGTTTTGACCGGGTCAAAAACGGGTGGCTTATCGGGCACCTGGACTCTAAATACTTCACTTGGTTCAGTACTTACAAATTGTTTTTTAAATTATTTGTTAATTTTATAACAAGTCATTTGGAATCAAAATATTGCAAATTAAAATTCGGGAATTGAAGAATTTGCAAACTTGTAAAATATTGATCATAAGAATATTGTAGGAATCGTTTCGGGTCCCATCCAATTAGAAACTCAAAAATCATTCGATCTCGAACGTTTTGTTCAATGCGGGAATAATGTTACCTTTATCATATATACCAAGTAGCATAATTAAGGTCGATTAGTCGTTATTGGTGAGCACTTAGTGAGCAGTGCCTAAGGCCAAAAATATTGATATCGAGAGTGAGCCTGTTACGTTATTTTTCACGTTCCCTCCGGCTCCACTGATTAAATATTTAAGTCCCTGTAAATGAAAAATTTATGGGGTTTTTGGTTTTAGGGAGCAATAGAGGGAACGCATGGAAAATATGAATGGCGACCCGCAAACGAATTAGCTTGTCCAAAAAAATAAGAGCAAATACTTCACTCAATGAAACAGCCGAGAAAATGAGCTGTACTTGTAAAAGCTATCAGTAATATTATAGTATTTAGCAGCCTGATAATGACTAGCAACGGGATATGTTATTTTCGATAACGTTCTCGCTGATTTATTCGGCCAAACCCTCTCCACGTGACTCGCTTTTTGTTAGTTTTACTTCAGGCATGTGTTAAGACAGTATTAAATAACACAGGAACTGATAATTATAAAACTAACAAGCAGCTGTTTTTCGGGATTATGAAAACGGCATTGGGTTAATAGAAGTATCCACTATTTTAAAGCTTTTCAACTATAATATATAGCTAATACATGAAAAATAACCGAAGAGATTTTATAAAGTATTCCGGCATTGCTGCCACTGCATTGATGGGTGCAGCGTTGCCCCGATTAGCAGTTGCCGACGATGTCAATAGTAAACCTTTTAACGCAATTAAAAGTAGCCAGGGTTTTAACATGCACGGTTATGCTGCCCCCAAAATTGATAAAGTGAGGATTGGATATATAGGGTTAGGAAGCAGGGGATCGGAAGCTGTGCCGCGTATTCTTAATATAGAAGGGGTAGAGGTAAGGGCACTGTGCGACACTAAGCCGAAGCAGGTGGAATTGGCAAAAGAAACCCTTAAGGGAACTTCAAATAATCCCGCGTTATATTCGGGTACCGATCACGAATGGAAAAAGTTATGCGAGCGCAGCGATATTGACCTGGTTTACATCTGCACTCCGTGGAACTGGCATGCGCAAATGGCTATTTACGCCATGGAACATGGTAAACACGTTGCTGTTGAAGTTCCGGCAGCGCAAACTATCGACGAATGCTGGCAAATGGTAGAAACATCAGAAAAAACTAAGCTGCATTGCGTAATGTTAGAAAACGAATGCTACGATTTTTTTGAGTTGCTGACGCTTAACATGGCACGCCAGGGCTTTTTCGGAGAAGTACTTCATGGTGAAGGCGCTTATATTCACAGTATCGGAAGGTCACTTTTTGACCCGGTGCAACGCCCCGGGTTATGGCGGCTGGACGAGAACGCCCACCGAAACGGTAACCTCTATCCAACGCATGGATTGGGCCCAATATGCCAGATCATGAATGTCAATTGCGGTGATAAATTGGATTTCCTAACCTCGGTAAGTACCAATGATTTTACTTTACATAATATAGCCGTTGAACTGGCAGCCAAAGACCCTGCATATACTAAATACCTCGATAAGCATTTCAGGGGTAATATGAATACGTCTATCATACGCACGAACAAGGGAAGGACAATTATGCTGCAGCATGATACTTCTTCGCCGCGGCCTAAGTCGTCCAGGTATCTCATTAGCGGCACCAAAGCAACTATTCAGTGCGATGCAGGACCGGCCAAAATCTCTACCAGTCATGAAGGTTGGGTTTCGCCGGAAGTTTATGCTGAACTGGAGGCGAAATACACACTTCCATCCATCTCCAAAGTAACTGAATTGGCCAAAAAAGTTGGCGGGCATGGCGGAATGGATTTTTTAACAGACTGGCGGCTGATTGATTGTTTGCGCAACGGCCTTCCGCTGGATCATGATGTTTACGACGCTGCTGTTTGGAGTTCGATAGCTCCTTTGAGCGAGTGGTCTGTAGCAAATGGCTCAAAACCGGTAGAGGTTCCGGATTTTACGCGCGGGGCATGGCAGTCTAATAAACCTTTCGACATTTCGTAAACCAATCGGAATGTGGGGTAACTAAAACAGAATTAATATCATCACCAGTAAAGCAGGTTAAAAACCAGGCTACGGGAAGGGTTATGTAAAATAGGTTATAAATAAAAATACGAATCACCTTTATGAGAGTTTACATCAAAAAAAATGCACAGGATTTGGGCGTTATAGCGGGCGATGCAGCGGCACAACACATCCGGGAAGCTATAGCCGGGAATGGCACAGCCAACATCATCCTGGCAACAGGCACAAGTCAATTCGAGACATTAAAGCAACTGATAAAGGATCCTGGAATAGCATGGGATAAGGTGGTTATGTTTCATTTAGATGAGTATATCAACATTCCAATTTCACATAAAGCAAGCTTCCGGAAATATTTGACAGAACTGTTCCTCGATAAATTACCTCCGTTGAAAGCTGCATACCTGATTGACGGTGAAGTAGATCCAAAAGAAGAATGCGACCGTTTGAACAAGCTTATTGGTCAGCATCCGATAGATGTTGCCTTAATTGGTATCGGTGAAAACTGTCATTTAGCATTCAATGACCCTCCGGCCGATTTTGAAACCAACTCCCCCTATATCATTATTGAGCAACTGGACGAGGATTGTAAACAGCAACAAATGAATGAAGGTTGGTTCTCATCCCTGGATGAAGTGCCAACGCAGGCTATCAGTATGTCAGTCCGCCAAATCATGAAATCCAAACATATTATTTGCTCTGTCCCGGATCTGCGAAAAGCAAAAGCGGTTAAAAATTGCCTTGAAGAACCAATAAGCAATTTGTATCCGGCCACTATTCTATCGTCGCATCAAAGCTGCGATTTGTTTCTGGAAACGCAATCTGCTTCATTGCTATCAAATGATGCGTCTCACTATACAGTGACTGCAAATTATGAAGCTTAATATTTTCTGAATAAGAATTATGAACGTAAGTGAGATGATCCAAAAAGTAAAACACATCCGCCACATCATGTTATTGACATTGTCAGTATTGTTGTGTTCCGTATGCGTCGCGCAGGATATCGGCACTTTCGATCATTATTATAAGCTTTTGCCCCGCCCTCAAAATGTCCAACTAATAAATGAGGGCGGGTTGTCATCTACCGACATCCATGGCATTTGTTTTAATAACACCGGTACGGATTTGGTCATTCCGGGTCTGTTAAAAAAACTTCCGCACTTAACTATCGGGGAAAAAGGGTCGCTTTCGCTGATACTTAAAAAAGAACTGGCACTGCCATCAGACGAAGGCTACATCCTTTCAGTAAGAAACAAACGGGTTGTAATTGAAGCAAAAGGCAAAAGCGGGCTATTTTACGGCATGCAGACTCTAAATCAATTGCTGGAGGATGCACGCGATCAAAATGTCCCGATCCCGGCTTGCAGGATAACGGACTATCCGGCCATATCTGTCAGAGCTGTACATATCGACCTGAAAAACCACATGGATGTGCACAGCTACTACTATAAAACCATAGATCGTTTAGCAGCTATCAAGGTAAACAATATCATTTTTGAATTTGAAGATAAGCTAAAGTACAAGAAGGCAAAGGAGGTTGGCGCAGCCGATGCAATCTCCATCGAAGAATTTGTCGCACTAAGTAAATATGCAAAAGATCGTTTTATTGAAATAAGCCCTCTTGTTCAGGGGTTGGGGCATGCATCTTTTATCTTGAAACATGATGCTTATAAAGATTTGCGCGACAACTCCGCTTCTGACTGGGTATTTGATCCGCTTAACCCAAAAACTTACGATCTCCAATTTTCGATGTACGAAGATGCCATAAAAGCTACACCATATGGTAAATACCTGCATGTGGGCGGTGATGAGGTTGGAGCCTTAGGTAAATCGGAATTATCTAAAGCTTCAGGCAAAAGCCCGCTGGAACTGCAAATGTACTGGTTGAAAAAAGTGACAGATTTTGCTATGGAGCATCACCGGATCCCTATTTTTTGGGACGATATGGTGTTCAAATTGGGCAACCTGTACCAAACAACCTGGGATTCTACTTTGAGCACTAAGCAGGTAAATGAGCTTTGGGACAAAAATAAAAGCATCCTGGATAAAAACATCCCTCTTTTCCCAAGAGACTGCATTTACATGCGCTGGAATTATGAGGCGCCGGCCTCCCGGGGTAACGTATTGGCACTGGACTGGTATAAATCGCACAACCTGGATGTAATGGCGGCAACATCGGCACAAATGTCCTATGCCATGTTGCAGCGCAATCAATCAAACTTTCAGGCAATTAAAGATTTTTGCCACCTTACTGCCAGCAAAAAACTAAAAGGGATATTTTGCACCGTATGGGACGATAGTTCACCTCACTTCGAAACCACTTGGCGCGGCCTGCATGACTTTGCCTGGTTTAGCTGGAATGATAAAGATTATAGTGAGAAAGTTGTTCATGCCACCTTCAGGCACCGGTTTTATTCACCCAAACTGGCGGGCGAACGGTATGAGTTTGAGAATATTTTAGAAAGAGCGGTAAGTGTTTGGGACACAGCCTTTATAGTTAATGGCGACAGGGAGAATTATCACAAGTCGTTTAAGCTTGTGGATATGCCGGATAGGTCTAAAAGCGGGCAGTGGAGCGTGTTATATAATGACCGGCTAAAACACGCCGCCGAAGCGGTCTCCATGTACGATACCGTAAAAAAACGGATAGCAGAAGCTTTGATACTTGCAAGAAGAAACAAGTATAACCTTGAAGTATTCGCGCAGGTCAATGAGCTGCAAGCCTATTCATCAAAGTTATTGATCCTGCTTAAGCAATACGATGAGGCCACGACTGCAAATGATAAAAACCTGCTGTTAGGCAAAATCGATGCTTATGAAAAACAATTTCCGGTGATCCGGTCGCGACTGGAGAATGTGTTTGGGAGAACGCGCATCATGGCGAGACCGCCCGGCTACAAGTTAGACTCAAACCTTCATGAACACCTGGCAAACAGTACTTACAATACCGACTGGATGTATTGGTATGAATTGGCAATGAACAGAAAAGTGTCGGAGTGGGTGCAGTCCAATCGCGTTAAACAATAAAAATTTTGAATGAAGAAAGCAATAGCCAATAAACTATACTCAAATCAACCCTAATACTCAATTGTAAAACTTTTGACCATGCAACACTTTACTTACCCTCCATTAAAAAAAGGCATTTTGAGATGGAAAGTCATAACAAGCATATTGCTCGTTATGCTGCCGATATTACTGTTTGCACAAACGAAACCGGTTTCCGGAATTGTAAAAGATGAAAACGGGAATGGCGTGCCATTTGTAACCGTTACGCTAAAAGATGGGACACTGGCTACCAAAACTGATTCGGCTGGCAGGTTTTCCATATCTGCGGCTCCTGGTTCGGTGCTGGTTTTCTCGGCTGTTAGTTATGAGAAAAGTCAGCTTACGGTTGGTTCTAAAAATCAATATGTAATTACCCTAAAATCACTAACATCTCAGTTAGGCGAGGTATTGGTAATAGGCTATGGCACGCAGAAAAAAAGTGACCTGACCGGGTCAGTCAGCCGTGTAAAGGGTGAAGATTTGAAATTACTTCCGACACAGCGGGTTGACCAGGCTTTGCAAGGACGTGCATCAGGTGTATCCGTACAGAATACAGACGGATCTCCGGGTGGTAGTACCGTAATCCGTATCCGTGGATCAAACTCTATAAATGGGGATAACAGCGCTCTTATTGTTATTGATGGATTGCAGGGTGGGAATCTTAACTCATTAAATCCTAATGATATTTCGTCTATTGAAATTCTAAAAGACGCTTCTGCTACGGCGATATATGGGTCGCAGGGCGCCAACGGTGTTATATTGGTGACAACTAAACTGGGCAAACCCGGAAAAGCAACTGTTAATTACACGTTTGACGGTAGCGTTGCCAACCTCAATAACAAGCCCAAACTGTTAGATGCAGCTGATTACGCCAGGGAAATAAATAAAGTGCGTTTAGCGCAAAATGGTAACGGGGCACAGCCTCAGCCAATTTTTTCTGATTCGGAAATCCAGGCATTTCAAAAAAATGGCGGGACAGACTGGGTTGACCAGGTGTACAGAACAGCATATACTCAAAATCACCAAATATCTGTTAGCGGTGGCAGCGAGAAGGTTAGTTACTTAGTGTCGGGCGCTTATTTAAATCAGCAAGGTATTCTCATCAACTCTGCTTATGACCGTTATTCTATACGCGCAAACTTTAAAGGGGAAATCGCTAAATGGGTTAGTTTCGGAGCGAACTTGTCAACTTCCAAAGAAAAATCAAATTCGGCCTTATTTGGCGGAAGCATTAATTATCCGGCAAATCCGGTATTAGCAGCGCCCAGGTTCTCACCAACTATACCTGTATATGACTCAATAGGAAACTACAGCGCGGCGGCGTTACGATACGCCAACCCAACGCTTTGGAACCCTGTGGCCAGCGCAAAGGAGCCTATAATTAATAATGGTATAATACATAACAATATTAATGCCTACCTGGAATTTAAGCTGCTGGAAGGCTTAACGCTGAAAGTTACCGGTGGTGCTATCTTAACTAATATAGACGACTACAACTTTTACAACAACAAAACATTTACCGGGTTAGCGAAGAATGGAAGCGGTAATATTTTTACTGACAACAATACCTATTTTCAGAATTCCAATATACTTACCTATGATAAAACAATAAACAAAAGCCACTTTACTATTACTGCCGTTGCCGAGCAGAAATACACCAAAGATTTTAACTCGGCGATCAATGCCAGCGATTTTGCGGTGCAGCAAACGGGGGTTTTTGATGTGGGCGGGGCAAATACTGTCACAACTGCCTCGAACTCATCAGAAAGGGTTATCAACTCATATCTCGGTCGGGTAAACTACATCTTTGACAATAAATATCTCTTTACCGCCAGTGTAAGGGCCGATGGTTCATCTGTTTTTGGGAGCGATAATAAATGGGGTTACTTCCCGTCGGGATCAGTAGCCTGGAGAGCGTCCGAAGAGCAGTTTATTAAAAATCTCCATGTCTTTTCTGATTTGAAATTCAGAGTGAGCTACGGCGTTACCGGTAACCAGGCCATTAATCCATATCAGACTTTGGCACATATAAGTTCTGGCTTCAACTACCCATATTTCGGAACTGATGTAACAAACCTGGGTTATTCCATTACGTCTACCTCAAACCCCAAGCTTAAATGGGAGAAAACAGCCCAAACTGATGCCGGCTTAGACATGTCGATATTCAATGGACGATTAGAATTCACGTTTGACTATTATAATAAACTTACCACAGACTTGTTGCTTCCGAGAGTTCTTCCAACCTACTCGGGATTATCCTCTATTCTCGACAATGTTGGTTCCATCCGCAACCGGGGGATTGAGCTTTCGATTTCAGGAAATCCATTGGTAGGGAAATTTTCATGGAACACGGGTCTGACTTTTTCTGCAAACAGGGCTAAGGTGATAGACATTGGTGGCGTGAACCGTATTGGTTTTGCATCAGGTGGTTTCGGCGGACAGAGCGTTGGTAGTACATTTATGTACCTGGTAAAGGGCCAGCCATATGGCGAAATGATCGGATATGGATATAAGGGAGTTTGGAAGACAAGCGAAGCTGCAGACGCGGCTAAATATGGACAGTTGCCCGGAGACCCACATTATGACGATGTAAATGGCGATGGTGTCATCAATTCGCTGGACGAAAAAGTGATTGGTAACTCTACCCCGAAATTTATTTTCGGATGGACGAATAAGTTTGCGTATTCAAATTTCGATCTCAGCTTTTTGATACAAGGATCAAAGGGCAATAGCATATTTGACATATCCAGAATTGGCCTGGAATCGCCGGGTGGCACCAGCGCCGATCTTTTGAACAGATGGTCGCCTGAAAATCAGAACTCCTCCATTCCTGCAATAATTGACCAGGCTACAAGGGCTTCTTCAGGCTTGGTTAGTAAAGTAAAAATACCTGGCAGTGCCGCCAACAGAACTTCCCGATGGGTTGAAGATGGCTCGTATGCGCGCTTAAAAAATATCACTTTAGGCTATAACCTGCCTGCAGCGGTATCACAACGGTTTCATGTAAATAATCTTCGGGTTTATGTAAGTGCCACCAATTTAATCACGATCACAAAATATAAAGGCAGCGATCCGGAAGTAAGTTCATACACTGGTAATGATGCCCAGTTCGGGTCTGATTTTGGTACCTACCCGCAATCCAAAATATTCAACGTCGGATTAAATGTTTCATTATAAATAGCTATAAAAATGAGAACTTTAAATTTATTTACTAAGAAGTTTGGCTGCCAGTTGGTAGCAACTCTTATGCTCTTATCGTCTTGCAAAAAGTTGCAGGAAGAACCTAAAAGCGTTATTACTCCCAATAATTTTTACACTACCACAACCCAGATACAGTCCGCTTACACTGCTTCTATGAGCTTGTTATGGAGCCGCAACCAGGGTTACTCGGCGTATATGGATGATTTTAACCAGGATGATCAGATCGTAAGGGGCGATTTGAATATAACGGAAAACTACGGCGCCGAGTTGTGGACAGCCCATTATTCCGCTCTTTTAAATATAAATACCGCTATAAAAGCCCTGAAAAAGGGATTGAAAAATGTAGACCAAAGCGAAATAGATGATTTAATGGGCCAGGGTAAATTCCTGAGAGCTTACAATTATTTCATGCTGGTAAGAATATTCGGTGGCGTTCCCCTGATTACCGAAGATACGCCCGATCCGGTTACTGTGAAAATGTCACGCGCCACTATTCAACAGGTGTATGGCCAGATTATAAGTGATTTTACTGAAGCTATAGCTAAACTTCCGGCAACACGCTCAGCAGATATGCGAGGATTGCCAACCAGGGATGCGGCTAAGGGATTGTTAGCCAAAGCCTATCTTACTATGGCTACTTTTCCGTTAAATGCACCGGAAAACTACGCGAAAGCAGCTGAGATGGCCGGCGAGGTGATTGATAGTGCAAATTATTCCCTTGTGCCGGATATATCTCAATTATTCACTGTTGCTAATCAATACGGCCCGGAGATGATGTGGAGTATGAACTCGAACGCTCAGAGTCAGGGCCCCGATCCGCGTATATGGTCTGATATGAGGGGTTTTGGAGATATTTGCGCCGAACCTACGTGGGAGCAAGCCTATCCAAAACAGCCAAGAAAGGATGCTTTTATAGAAACAACATTAGATGGAGTTCTTTATTACGATCTCGGCGATTATTGGCCGGGTGTTAAAAAGTTTCAATATGACTCACCGTCAGATTTTGCTGCCGGCCGCTCTGTGGTAAATATGCCAGTTATACGATTTGCCGATGTATTATTGATTTTTGCTGAAGCCGACAATATGGCGAAAGGTGCCCCCTCACAAAAGGCTGTTGATGCAATTAACCGGGTGATAGACCGGGCAAATGGCCACGTGATAAATGCGGAGGACCCTTTGGCCACAACCAGCCTCACTATGGCAGAATTTGATAACAAAGTGATCATGGAAAGAGATTACGAACTGTGTTTTGAAATAGATCGCTGGTTTGATCTTATAAGAAAGCATATCTTGAAGCAAGAAAGTCTCCCTGATTATCAAATCAATTTTACTGATGATGATTATTTATGGCCTATTCCGACAAATGATATCCAAGTGGATCCACAGCTTACACAAAACCCAGGATATTAGGAGCTTTTTGTGGTATGTGGCTACTTATTAATTTTAAATGGTTTGGCAAAACGATGGAATGAAGAAACTTATATTATCCGGAATATTAATATCGCTTTGTTCTGTGCTGTTTGCACAAAAAAGACCATCCCGGGAATCGATGCGGAGGCTGGTGGCTGAGGACCTGGAATTTTCAGTAAAGCAATACAAGTCGCTGATGCGTATTTTACCTGCTGGTAAAATGCCTAAAACTTATGACGCGAAGGCAGATACTTTGGCCACAAGCGATTCGGACTGGTGGTGCAGTGGATTTTACCCGGGTACGCTGTGGTATTTATATGAGTATTCGTCTGATGCGGCAATAAAGCGGGAAGCAGAGACGCGGATGGCAATCATAAAGCACGAGGCAACTGATTCCAGCAATCACGATCTCGGGTTTAAGATATTTTGCAGTTTCGGTAATGCTTATCGTGTCACCGGGCGACAGGAGTATAAACAAACCGTACTGACTGCTGCGAAATCTTTGGCATCGCGGTATCATCCTTCTATCAGATCTATTCAGTCATGGGACTCTTCAGCAATGTACCGATGCCCTGTGATTATTGATAATTTAATGAACCTGGAATTGCTGGAATGGAGCAGCAAAAATGGCGGAGCTAAGCAATTTGGCGATATTGCCGTAAATCATGCAAACACGACTTTAAAGAATCATTTCCGGCCTGATTACAGCTCCTTCCATTTAGTTGACTATGACTTATCGACGGGCAAGGTAATGCGTAGAATTACCAGGCAGGGCGCAGCCGATTCATCGGCATGGAGCAGGGGACAGGCGTGGGGACTATATGGATATACCATGATGTACCGGTTTACTAAAAATACCCGCTACTTATCTCAGGCCGCGCACATCGCTAAATTTATACTGGATCATCCACGTCTCCCGTCTGACAAGATTCCTTATTGGGACTTTGATGCACCGGGAATCCCTAACACTTACCGCGATGCTTCCGCAGCGGCAGTAATGGCTTCTGCTTTTCTGGAGTTAGGGAAGTACACAAAAGGACAGAGCCGGATCCAGTATATTGCTACGGCGGAGAAAATAATCCAGGTGCTTTCCTCACCTGCTTACCTGGCTAAGCTGGGTACAAACGGTGGCTTTTTACTTAAACATAGCGTTGGGGCCTTACCTTTTAAATCTGAAGTAGATGTGCCATTAACCTACGCAGATTACTATTTTGTGGAGGCTTTAATCAGATATAAAAATTGGTACCTAAAGGAGCCCGGCAAAATATGAAAAGGATAGACCTCGTTTGTTTGAAAATCATATTACCGATCTTACTAATGGCCTCTTTTGGGTCTGATGCATGGGGCTTGCCTGGAAACCATATCGCTGCCGATTCGCTGGCTTTCTATGATGCCCGTCAGTTTACGGTAATAGGCAGGTTTCATAATGAAGAAACTTATCGTCGCTTTCCACAACGATATAAAGGCACTCTGAGAGACCAGGTATGGGAGGAGAGTTTAAGCTCCGCAGGTATCGCTATCCGGTTCCGGACCAATGCAACACGTATAGCAGTTCGATGGTCTTTAAGAGAGATTGACCCGGTATCAAATGAAGCCGGATCTATCGGCACTGATGGCGTTGATTTATATTGCAACACAGGCGGAGGCTGGCAGTATGTAAATACCGGCAAGCCCAAAAAGAGAATGAACGAATTTATACTACTGCGTAACGGAGATGGGGGATACAAAGAATATTTATTAAACCTCCCATTATACAATGGTGTTGATTCTCTTTCCATCGGAATAAATGCCACTGCAGAAATTTCAAAACCGGTTGAAAAATATCTCGTCGAAAAGAAACCAGTTATCTACTATGGCAGCAGCATTGCCCAGGGGGCAGCGGCCTCGCGACCCGGGATGGCCTTTACTAATATTCTATCGCGAAAATTAGATATTCCATTTATCAATTTTGGATTTAGCGGTGAGGGAAAATTTGACTTGTCGGTAGCGTCGGCAATGAGCGAAGTTGACGCTTCTTTGTATATTATAGATTGTGCCCCAAACTCAAAAAAGGAAATTATTTGTGACAGCGCCATAAAGGTAGTAAGGCTTTTAAAAGAGAAAAGACCATCGGTCCCGGTTTTGCTGGTGGAAGGATATTATTATGAGGATGGCTATTTTAATAAAGATGGCCTGGCTAAGATTGATGATAAAAGAAAGGAATTAAAGAGGGCGTTTGATCAGCTTAAACAATCGGGAATTAAGGGATTATATTATAAAACCGGAGATGGCTTAATTGGATATGACCATGAGGGCACAGCAGATGGCGTACATCCCAACGATGTAGGTATGCTAAGATTTTCTGAGCAAATGTTACCGGTTATTAAGTCTGTTTTAAAAAAGAAGATCAGCAAAAATGATTAGCCCGGAAAAACAGAACCCTGACCAGGAACGCATCCTCTCCATCGATTTCTTTCGTGGGTTAACCATGTTTTTGTTGGTGTCAGGATATGGTCAATTGTTTAATCCGGCCAGCAGTGATCCGATCGTCGCGGCGATCGGCAGGCAAATGGATCATGCCAATTGGCAAGGGCTTACTGCATGGGATCTTATTCAACCATTTTTCATGTTTATTGTGGGTGTGGCTATGCCTTTTTCTTTTTCAAGAAAATGGGCCAAGGGCGAAAGCTGGAACAAGTCGTTACAAGGTGTTTTGAAACGTTCGCTGTTATTACTCTTTCTTGGCTGGCTGGTATCTTCAGAAACCAAATCTTCGTTTACCAATGTACTGGCTCAACTATCGGTTACCTACCTTATTGCCTTTTTAGTAATGCGCAAAGCAATAAAATGGCAGGTGTTGATTTCAGTTATATTAATTGTTTTAACCGACGTGATCTACCGGGTGTGGCCTGCTCAAGGCTTTAGTCAGCCCTTTACTGCAGATCATAATTTTGGCTCATGGTTCGATATTTTCCTAACGGGAGGGTTGAGTGAAGACAGATGGGTTGCATTTAACGCAATCCCCACAACGGCGCACACCATTTGGGGAGTAATCGCAGGGACGATATTAATGAGAAATTATACGCCCAAAAAGAAAGTAAGCATACTGCTTATCGTGGGTATTGCGGGCATCGTAGCCGGGTACGCGCTTGGGATGTATATTCCGGTTATCAAGCGTATATGCACAAGCTCATTCATCATACTGAGTGGGGGGTATGCTTTTGTTGGTCTTGCTGTTTCTTACCTGCTGATCGATGTGCTCAATTTCAAAAGGTGCGCTGCTTTTTTTGCAATTGTTGGCATGAATCCACTATTTATCTACCTGTTCTGGCATTCAGGGGGGAGGCGTGTGCTGATCAGTCTTGCCCAACCGGTTACAAACCGGCTGTTTGGCTGGGTAAGCCCCGATGCCATTACTGCGGCGACAATCATTATTGTGTCGGGGATGATGTGGTATATATGCTACTTTTTGTACAAACGGAAAATATTTATCAAAATCTAAAAAACAATCATGTCTGAACCGGCACATTTTGTTGAGCCCCGGCAACGGTTGCTATCCCTCGATTTTATGCGTGGGTTCATTATGATTTTGCTGATATTGGAGAGTACCGAGCTATATGAAAAATTAGACGCCACTACCGCCGGAACAGGGTATAATGTAGTTGTACAACAGTTTTTTCATCATCCCTGGAATGGGCTGCATTTTTGGGACCTTATTCAGCCGGGATTTATGTTCATTGCCGGTGCGGCAATGGCCTATTCATTGCACCGGCAGCAGGAGCAGAATGTACCCTGGAGGCAATCTTTTATAAAAACATTGAAACGGTCTGCCCTTTTGTTGTTTTGGGGCGTATGGACAAGGGCAATAAAGCCCGACGGCTTGAACTTTGAGCTGTGGAATGTTTTGGCCCAGCTTGCATTTACAACATTGATAGCCTTCCTTGTGTTCAGGTGGTCAATTAAAAACCAGGTCATTTTTAGTCTTTTTTTGCTGGTTTTAACTGAAATTTTATATCGCTTTACCAATGTAAGCGGCTTCAATCAGGCATTTACCGATCAGCACAACTTCGGGAACTATATCGATCTTTTATTGGTGCGCAAGATCAGCAAAGGCGGCTGGGTTACCATCAACTTTATTCCGACCGCATGTCACACTATTTGGGGAATGATGGCAGGTTCGCTTTTGTTATCTAATAAGCCTGCCGATATAAAACTAAAGCGGTTAGTGCTTGCCGGAATAATCTTGCTGGTTGCAGGATACATCGAAGGGGCTACCATTACTCCAATTATCAAAAGAATTGCCACAAGTTCATTTGTACTGGTATCGGGTGGATGGTGCACTATGGCGCTTGCATTTTTATACTGGTGGAATGATATTAAAGGTCATACCAAATACGCATGGATAGTTACTGTAGTTGGCATGAACTCATTATTCATTTACCTATTTATTGAAATTGTTTCCGGCGGAATTAACGAGTATGTTAATAAGATAGCGGCGGGTTTCCTAACGCCCGCCCATCTGCCGGTACTATTGATCGGGGTGATTGCATCGGTACTAACCTTCTTATTAGAGTGGTATTTATGCTGGTATATGTACAGGAAAAAGGTATTTATCAAGATATAGAATAAACAAGCATAACATATGATAAAAGGTATATCAAAGCTTAAAATACTCATAGGGCTCGCTCTTTTAAGTTTACCGGTAATTTTAATATCGTCGCGAAATTATCAGCATAAAAAAGATCTTCGACCTACAAAAGTTGTTTCAGGTGAGCAGTACTATGCCATCAACGATTTTACCAGGGTTAAGAAAGTCGACTCGCATGTGCACCTAACAGAGGATATAGATACGGCATTTATTAACCAGGCGGAGGCAGACAATTTCAGGCTACTGACTATCAATGTATATAGCTCACCCGGTGACCCCATTGAAGACCAGCAGGATTTTGCCATCAACCTGATCAATGCTCATCCCGGTCGGCTTGCCTATGCAACTACCTTCTCTTTAAAAAACTACAATGAACCTGGCTGGCAAAGTGAAGTAATTGCCTATTTGAAAAATTCATTTGCCAAAGGTGCTGTTGCTGTTAAAGTATGGAAGAATGTGGGTATGCAGTTGAGGGATAAGAACAATCAATTGGTTTTTGTTGATAACCCCAAGTTCGATACCATATTTAATTACCTTGCCATTAATCATATTCCCCTTATTGGTCATTTAGGTGAGCATAAAAATTCATGGCTTCCGCTGGATAAAATGACCGTAAAAAATAACCATGACTATGCGGCAGCACATCCTGAGGAGTATATGTACCTGCACCCCGACCGGCCGTCGTACGAGTATTACATTAAAGTAAGAGATCATATGCTGGATAAAAACCCAAATCTCCAGTTTATCGGGGCGCATTTAGGATCACTGGAATGGAGTGTGGCCGAACTTGGCAAAACATTAGATAAATATCCCAATATGGCAGTTGATATGGCCGAGCGGATATCTCATTTGCAATACCAGGCAAAAACCAATTGGCAGGGTGTGCACGATTTTTTTATAAAGTACCAGGACAGAATACTATATGGAACAGATATGCGGCATGATGCAATGGATATTGTAAATAAGCATATAACAACCGCTGAAGGATTAAGAAAGCATGCGCATGAAACCTGGCTAAGGCATTGGCGATTTTTTACAAGTAACGAAAAAATGAAGGCGCCTGAGGTTGAAGGAGAATTTGACGGTTTAAAACTACCGCGCGAAGTGATTGATAAAATATACTATAAAAATGCGCATCTATGGATCCCCGGGATTCCAAAGTAATTGAAAAAACCATGGAGACATTTTCATCAGGCACAAATAAATATAATTAAATATGTCAGAATCAAAGATCAGGAATTACCGGTGGATTGTTTGTGCCTTTCTTTTTTTGGCCACCACAATAAACTATATTGACAGGCAGATATTCGGGTTGCTTAAACCGGAACTGGAGAAAGTATTCAGGTGGACTGAAATGGACTACAGCCGGATCGTAATGGCATTTACCGCCTGTTATGCTTTGGGTCAGCTGGTTTACGGAAGAATAATTGATAAGATTGGTACTAAATTGGGCTATACTATATCCATAACGCTATGGAGTATTGCCGCAATGCTGCATACTGTTGTTAAAAGTACGTTAGGATTCGGATTGGTAAGGGGTTTTCTCGGTTTAGGTGAGTCCGGAAATTACCCGGCAGGTGTTAAAACTACTGCAGAATGGTTCCCTAAAAAAGAAAGGGCTTTGGCAATTGGAATACTCGACTCCGGCTCAAATATCGGGGCATGTGTTGGCCCTGTTTTGGTACCGTGGTTGTTGGCGGTTTACGGATGGCAAGCTGCATTTTTGATCACCGGGTCGTTGGGGTTTATATGGCTTGCATTATGGCTTATCTTTTATGAAATACCTTCCAGACAAAAGAGGCTTTCAAAAGCTGAATTTGATTATATCCAAAGCGACGATGAATATAGTATAGATACTACTACCGGCAATGTAAGCTGGGGTGGACTACTTAAATTGAAGCAAACCTGGGCGTTTATAGCGGGCAAGTTTTTTACAGATCCTATCTGGTTTTTCTTCCTTTTCTGGCTCCCTTCTTATTTCAATTCCTATTTCCATCTCGATCTTAAAAAGCCCAGTTTGCCGTTGGCAATTATTTACTCCGGGGCCATGCTGGGCAGTTTGGGTGGGGGCTATCTATCATCCTGGCTGATCAAAAAAGGCTATCCTGTTTATAAGGCGCGGAAGATCGCCCTGTTTGTATCGGCTATTTGTGTTATTCTCATTATACTTTCAAGGTTTACTACCAATATATGGTTCGTTGTAACATTAATAAGTATTTCAGTCGCCGCCAACCAGGCGTGGAGCGCCAACATTTTTGCAATAGTGCCGGATATGTTCCCTAAAAAAGCCATTAGCTCGGTTGTTGGTTTAGGCGGAATGGCTGGGGCTATCGGCAGTGTGCTTTTTCCGCTCTTTATTGGTTATATTCTTGATTTCTATAAAGGTGCAGGGAACATTGTAGCCGGATACAATATTATTTTCATTGTTTGTGGAAGTTCATTTATGCTGGCCTGGGTAGTTATACATTTTATAATACCCAAAATGCAAAAAGCAGTCCTTTAACCCGGGATGAAAAAAGCGATATTCGTGACTACAAATAGCCCGGCGATATGAATATTAAAATACTTTTTATTGCATCGTGTTTAATTTTTCAATGTGCACAGGCGCGGTCGCAAAAAGCAGGAAATTATACATGGTGGAATCCCGCTAAAAACGACTTCCCGGTTATTGAAGGGCAGGCCTGGCCCCAGGAAGTTAAGAATCCGTATGACAGGCTGCCGGCCGGGGCGGAAAAGACAATACGCCCCAGGGTGTGGGAGTTATCGCATGATGCTTCGGGTTTATCGATTTCTTTTATGGCAAATACCCCGGAGATCGTTGTAAAATATAAAGTAAAAAATAGGCAGACCTCTCCACACATGCCGGCTACCGGTGTCAGTGGTGTGGATTTATATGCAGTTAATAGCGATGGAGATTGGATATGGGCCGCCGGTGAATATACCTTTGGGGATACGATAACTTTCCGGTTTAAAGGGATCAATCCCAATGATACCTATCACGAGCATGGAAGAAGATACAAGTTATATCTGCCACTGTATAATGCTGTCGAATGGTTAGAGATAGGTGTTCCCAGAGGGGCGTCTTTTGTACCCTTACCCTTATCAAAAGAAAAGCCAATAGTTGTGTACGGCACGTCAATAGTGCAGGGTGCGGCTGCATCGAGACCAGGGATGGCCTGGACGTCTATTCTTGGCCGGAAAATGGAGCGGCCATTGATCAATCTGGGCTTTTCTGGTAATGCCCGGCTTGACGGCGGAATTATCGATCTGATGAATGAAATAGATGCCAAGATCTTCGTTTTAGATTGTCTACCAAACATGGTTTATGGTGAATTTTCACCCGAAGCGATCAAAAATAAAATCCTGGATGCAGTGACTAAGTTAAGACATCAGCATACGGCTACACCTATTCTTCTTATTCAGCATGATGGTTATGCAGATGCTGAGATTGATACGAACAGGAGGAAGCTTTATACCGATGTTAACGCCGTACAGGAGGCTGCTTTCAATCAATTAAAAGCCGCAGGGGTAGGCAACATTTATCTCTTGTCTAAGGAAGCCATTGGCCAAACTATGGACTGCACGGTAGATGGTACCCACCCGTCAGATCTTGGTATGATGAACTACGCTGAAGCAAGTGAAAAAATTATACGCCAGATATTAAATGAACCTGTTGGCCTTTCAATGACTACCCGGCCCCGTACACAAAACCGGGATGCCAATACTTACGACTGGCAAAGCAGACATAACGAACAACTGAGCCTAAACAAGGCGGCGGAGCGTTGTATTGTTTTTATAGGTAACTCTATTACTCATTATTGGGGTGGCAAGCCGGTGGCTCCCATAAGCAGGGGAAGCGATTCATGGAATAAATATCTTGATCCCCTTGGTGTGCGGAATTTTGGTTTTGGATGGGACAGGGTTGAAAATGTTTTATGGCGGGTATACCACGATGAGCTTGATGGCTTTACGGCCCGGCAGGTAATAATTTTGATCGGAACCAATAACCTGAGTGTAAATTCAAACGCTGAAATTCTTGAGGGATTAAAGTTGCTAGTAGATGGTATTAAGGAACGACAGGCAAAAAGTGACATTTTGTTATTGGGTATACTTCCTCGCAGAAATCAGGAAAGCAGAATTTTACAACTGAATACCGGCATCAAAGAATTATCAAAAGAGTTGAATGTAAAATACGCAGACGTAGGCAAACCACTGCTTCACAGGGCGAAAATAAATGAACAATTATTCGTAGATGGCTTGCACCCCAATGCCGAAGGATATAGAAGGGTGGTGCAATCTCTTTTACCTTATTTAAAGAAAGTTAGCAATTAATTTCTTTGATGCTCCTATAATCGGTTAAGGAGGTAATGTGTTCGTGATATGTCACAAATACAGAAGTCCAAAAGGGTTAAAAATACAATTCATATCATTTTCCACTAAAATTGAATATTAGTGCTTTAAAAGATTAAATTGTATCTCTTAATCACTTTTAAAAATGAAGCCTCATGCAGTTACTATAAAAGATATCGCAAAGGAATTAAATATATCGGTAGCTACTGTTTCAAGGGCTTTAAGAGATGCTTATGATGTAAATCAGGAAACAAGGCAACAGGTGCTAAATAAAGCTCTGGAGATGAATTATAAGCCTAATTATAATGCAATTGGCCTGGTAACAAACAGCTCTCACAATATTGGCATTGTTTTACCGGCAGTTGTGAATTATTATTTTTCTACTGTTATTTCCGGTATCCAGGAAGTAGCGTATAAAAACGGTTATAATATTGTGCTTTATGTAACTAATGATTCCTCCGAACGTGAGAAGGATATTTTATATGATATTTCGCCTGGTAATATTGACGGCCTTTTACTTTGTGTGTCATCTGAATCGGATCAGGACGAGCACTTCGCCAAAATCATAAATATGGGTATACCTATTGTCTTTTTTGACAGGGTGGCATCTAATATAGATACTTCAAAAGTAATGCAGGATGATTTTAATGGAGCATACGCGGCGGTGGATCATTTAATAAAAAGCGGCTATAAAAAAATCGCACATATTACAGGCCCCTCCGGTTTACTGTTCACAGAAAGACGAATGGAAGGCTATCTTTTGGCTCTAAAGGAGCATAATCTCCCTGTAAAAAAAGAATGGATCATCCATTCAGGCTTTAGCCAAAATTGTGGCACAGCAGATATGGTCCAGCTACTAAAGTGCAAAGAAAAACCAGATGCCGTTTTCGCTGTTAACGATAGAAAAGCAATTGGAGCAATGCTCACCCTTAAAAAAAAGAATATAAAAATAGGCAGGCAAATAGGCATTGTAGGGTTTACAAATGATCCTATGTCTGAAATTATTTCTCCTACCTTAACAACAGTAGAAGAACCAGCAAAGGAGATAGGGAGAAGGAGCTGTGAACTACTGATGAAACATATTTTTAAAAAACATTTTATTGCCGAAGAAGTGATTTTGCCAACCAAACTCATCGTAAGAGAATCTACTCAGAAATCATAATACCGCTCACTATGATTTTTTGCGGTCATTACATCGATGTGGCTGTACGTAATATTGTAATGGCTATCGGCGCATTTGTATTGGTTAAGCTTTCAGTAAACGAGCGGGGGTGCTTAGAAGGTTAGATATAACCTCATCCCTCACCTCGGAGATTTTTTTTAGTTTTATGTGAAGATCAATGACTTTTATTTTGATCAATGGTAAGGTACATGCGGTTTAAGAATCACCTGACTTGCATAACCATTCGACTGAGTGCGTGTATCATTCAGTACAATCCGTACTCCATTTTTCCAGCACACTGCTGCATATCCCAAAAAATCGTCTGCAGTGGCGGGGTTGTGGGTGCTGGTTTCGTACCCTACAGCATACACGTCATTACCTTGCACTGCAATACCGGTTACAACACCGTTATAAGCAGTTCCATCTGTTAAAGACACCGGAACACCGTTTTTCCAATAGGTGGCTATATCATAGGTGCCATTATCGACATATCCGGCCAGGTATACATCATTGCCAACAATTGTTATATCGTTTGCTGCGCCATTGCCATTCATAAGCACCGGTGTGCCGTTTTTCCAATATTTGGCGGTTGTGACGGAGCCATCATAGTCATAACCAGAGATATATACATCGTTATTTGCTATAACTATACCCGTAGTAAAGCTTGATTGCCCAACCGTTGCCAGTTTTGTTTGTACGCCATTTTTCCACAGGGCTGCTACACGATTTGTAAAATAGAGGCTGGGAGGTTGGGTGTCGCCGGTAACGTAAACATCATTGCCATTTATCGCTATGGCAGTTGCGCGAGTATCTTGCGTAGTATCGGACAGTAAAATCTCTTTTCCATTTTTCCAGTATTCGGCTATGTTTATGAAGGCATTTTGGAGGTCAGCTTCCTGGAACCCGGTAACGTATATATCGTTACCTGAAACCGTCATACGGTTTGTGGTATGCCTGATCAAACCTTCTGACAAATTGGCCTCTGCAAGGTTTTTCCAATACCGGCCCTGCTGGTAGCCGCCGCTGTCAAATATGTAACCCGATACATATACGTTGGTGTCAACCACCGCCATGCCGGTAGCAAAGCCATAATTATTGTTGCCGCTTAAATAGTAGGAGGCTCCATTCTTCCATAAAACCGGTATATAAGTATTTGAAAACACAGTCCCTATTATAAATACATCTGGCCCATAAGTAAAAACGGAACTGGATGCCTTGCCTTTTGTGGTGCTAACCGTTATTGCTCCATCGGTGCCTGTAGTAGGCGCAAGTACAGTCAGTACCGTATCTGCCGCCGATTGAATTACAGCAGCTGCACCATTAAACTTCACTGTATCTCCCGTAGCAACTGAATTAAAGTTTTTACCCCTTATGGTGACAATTGTATTTGCGCTGCCTGAAATAGGGGCGAATGACGTAATAACCGGCGCCAGTGATGGAGTATGAGGATGAGTGGGGGATGATGGTTCTTCTTTATGACATGCAGACGCCAGTAAACATATGATTAGACCGGGAAGTATTTTTTTCACAGAATGAGATTTAAGGTTGAGGCTATATACGAGTCAATTGTGATACAGGTTCATTAATTATGATAATAAATAAAGATACTAATAATATTGTTAAATAAGTGGTGGTCTTTAGGTAATTGCGGTCTTGTTAAGCATGACACTCGAAATAGTTTCTCTTCCAAGCCGGAAACATTTGCAGCAGCGATATATGACCATCTTATTTGTAGCAAAAATTATGACAAGACTTTCATAATTGTATCTATATCGCACCAACGTGATATTGCCCACCTTTGAGCAAGCTCTTTTCCCTAATATGCTTTAATGACTATTAATTTAAATTGATTATGAAAACAACTATTGATTTGCTTATCGTCGCACCTTTATTACTGGGTTATATTGGTGCCCGTGCCTACTCCGCTATTTTGGTTTCAAGAATTAAGAAAAAAACTGGCCGCCTGCGTTTTTCAAGCATGGCTATGGCGGCACAGGACATTCATCAACATGACCTGATCAAGATCAGCCTGAAATTCCATGAAAAAGAAAAGGTGCGTTTTTTCCAGCACGCTGGTAAATGCATTCTATGTCTGCTATTAGCTTTTGTGATCAGTTCGTTGCTTTTTGAAGGGCAATTTCAAGAAAAAGACAGCAAACTGCCGGCAATTGCCCGCCGGAGGTAAGTTAGAAGGTTGTCGGGCATGTTGATGAACCGCACGCTGAGGTGCTTGCGGCAGCGGGATTTATGTTTGGATTGGCATCTGTTTTCTTTTTGTTCCCTAACGCACTTTATTTTCCATAAATTGCCGGCTCAAACAGACTATCCTATAATGCTTCATGAAAAGTGCAAAAGATAAGGGAACTAATCTTTTCGTTCCTTCCCGGGCCGCTCTTGAACGGGAAAGAAAAATCTTATCTGACCTGGGCAATGATATCACCAGGGTGAGGGATAAAAATGACCTGATCACCCTTTTTTCAAAACGGATCAAAAACCTATTCTATTTTACGCATACGATCGTTACCCTCATCGATGCCAAAGACGAAAGCTATACACCTTTTCTACTCGATCATGAATCTTCACCTATTCGGTCGCATGCTATATATCCAGAGCTGATAAAGGCCCATTTTTCGCTGAACGAACCATTTATTCAGTCAGTATTGCGTGCAGAAGAACCCGTCACTTTTTTGCTGGATGATATTATGGATCAACCCCAAAGTCCCTCATTTCTGCGGGCTAATTATGAAGCAGGAGTAAAGGAAATATTAATGACCAGGCTTATGAAAGAGGATAAGCCAATGGGTTTTATTCATATTTATTCTGACAGACACAACAGCTTTAGCAACGAATTTCAGAATATTATCAAAGGTATCGCACCCCAGCTATCGAGTGCTATTTCTAACATCATCAAAAATGAAGAAATACTTAAAAAGGAAAAGGAAAAATCATTTCTCCTCGATTTTAGCAATGACATTGCAGCCGTAAGAACCAAAGAAGAACTGGCCCTTGCTGTTCGTACAGCATTAAAAAAACTAAACCCATCGGGCGGCTTTGTTATTCGCAGGATTAATGAAGATAAACTTACGATGAGGCCGTATGTCTACGATCTTGTTAAAACGCACGATCCGGAGGTAATAAATGCGTTGGAGCAAGCCAGGTACCCAATTAACGACGGTCTTCAGAACCGGGTATTGAATAGCCCGATTCCTTTATTATTTAACGTGGACCGCGAGATACAACGGGGCATCAGCTCATCCTATTTACAGTATTGGAAATCGATGGGATTCAAAGAAATAGTAGGTATCCGCTTGCGCAATGGGGAAACAAACCATGGAATTTTGTTCCTGGATATCCAAGAGATCAATGTACAGTTATTGCAAGGCATTTGTTCGCAAATATCTATCGCACTGGCTAATATCATGGCCAATGAACAAATTATTAAAAAGCAGGAGGAACAGGCTTTCCTGCTTGATTTCAGTAGCGATGTTGCACACGTAAGAACTAAATCAGATCTGGAGGAAGCTATTTCCAGGGTACTGGACAAAACCATGCATACGCAATTGTCCATGATCCGGGTGATTGATGAGGATGGTTATAACTTGTCGCCCTTTATGTATGATGAGGTATTATTTGAAAGAGCGAAAAAACATTTCAAGGAATTACTGACCACGCGCGTCAATGTCGATGAAACTTATACGGCAGAGGTGCTTGCCAGTGAGGACGGGATTGTGTTTAATATAGAAGAAGAATTAAAAAGCGGCAATGCGTACGCAAGGTTATGGGAAACTGCCGGTTTAAGAAATATGTACGGCTTGCCGTTGAGGGTTGGTAAGAAAAATATCGGCACCATCTGGCTGCTGGCAAACCGGTTGAGCAAGCTGATGCTGAAAGGCATTTGTGCACAAATATCTATTGCTATTGCCAATATACAGGCTAATGAAAAACTGCTGGCCTATAAAAAGCAATTGGAGGTGGAAAACGACTATCTGAAAGAGCAAATAAAAACCATTTATGATTTTTCTGAAATTATTGGCAATGGCGAGCAGATGCAGAAGGTATACCGGCTGATGTCGCTGGTAGCGGCCTCTAACACAACGGTTTTAATACTGGGCGAAACAGGCACGGGAAAGGAGTTGATTGCAAGGGCCATCCATAATGCATCGCCGCGTAATGACAAACTGATGGTAAAGGTGAACTGTGCTGCTTTGCCCGCTAACCTGATAGAAAGTGAATTGTTTGGCCATGAGCGGGGCTCTTTTACCGGAGCTATCGACCGTCGCATAGGTAAATTTGAACTGGCCAATAATAGTACCCTGTTCCTGGATGAAGTTGGCGAACTGCCGCCCGAGGCACAGGCGAAGTTATTGCGGGTGATACAAGAACGCGAACTGGAACGGTTAGGAGGGAAGCAAACGATAAAAGTTGACGTACGTTTAATTGCCGCCACTAACCGCAACCTGGAAGAAGAGGTAAAAGCTGGGCGCTTTCGCGCAGACTTATATTTTCGGCTAAATGTATTCCCTATTAGTTTGCCGCCATTACGGGAACGGCAGGAGGATATTGAACCACTTACACATTTTTTTGTAAAGAAGTACAGCAGAAACACGGGCCGTAAGATCAGGAAGGTTGCACCGATAGTAATACAGAAATTGCGCAGTTATACATGGCCGGGTAATGTGCGGGAGTTGGAGCACCTGATAGAACGCAGCATATTATTAACTAGTAACGATATTTTGGAAGATGTGTATATCCCCCAGAATACTACTGATACAGATAAACAGGATTGGCCGGATCTGTTAAACCACTCGCTGGAAGAAGTTGAACGTAGTTATATTATTGAAATCCTGAGACGTTGTTCCGGCAAAATTTCCGGCCCTGGTAGCGCTGCCGAAATATTAAAGGTCCCCGGCAACACGCTGCACTCCAAATTGAAAAAATTAGGCATCACCAAGAAGGATTATTTTGGCTGATTTCAGCTCCTCAATGCATGGCCTATTCCCTTTATAAAGTGAAATAAGTCGTGCTTTCACTAAATACAGTGAAAAACGAGAATGTTGATTTTGCTTACCACGCTGATTATAAACGATTTGATTTGTTGGCATCTGCTTTGAATTGTTAGTGCAGAAACAATAAAAAAATCAAATTATGAAAATCGTAGTAATTGGAGGCTCCGGCCTCATCGGAACTAAAGTGGTTGCACATCTTCGCCAATGGGGGCACCAGGTTATTGCCGCCTCACCATCCACGGGCATTGATACTATTACAGGAGACGGTTTAGCTGAAGCGATGAGCAATACAGATGTTGTTGTCGATCTTGCTAACTCACCGTCATGGGAAGACCAGGCTGTACTGGATTTTTTCGAGACCTCCGGCCGCAATTTGCTGGCAGCAGAGATCAACGCGGGGGTAAAACATCACGTAGCCCTTTCTATTGTTGGCGTGGATATTATGCAGAATATTGGCTACATGCGGGCCAAAAAAGCCCAGGAAGATCTTATAAAAAAGTCAGGAGTACCTTATACGATAGTTCGAAGCACCCAATTTCTTGAATTTCTGAAAGGTATTGCCGACCAGGCCACTGATGGAAACGAGGTACATCTTTCCGATGTGCGGTTTCAGCCCATTGCGGCAGAGGATGTGGCCGCTTTTGTTGCCAAATATGCCGTTGCCGAACCCATCAATGGCAAGGTAGAAATAGCCGGACCGGAACGTTTTGCCATGTACGAAATAGTGGCCCGGTATCTGCGCCATGCAAATGATCCCCGCAAAGTAGTGCCTAATGGCAAACCCTCATATTATGGCGGCGGAATTAGCCATGCAGCGTTAGTGCCGGCAGGACAGGCAGAATTAGGCACTATCGACTTTGAGAAATGGTGGAGTAACCAGTTACAAAAAGTCTGACATTAATTGGTCTGCTGGGTGTTAAAACGAAGATGACAGGTGCCAGTTTGCTAAGGCAGTTGTAACGGGAATGCACTTTCTACCTGTTCGTGCATCAGGATATCCCTACGCCGGCGTATGATCCTTACGCAAGCCGGTCAACCACACGGCAAGTTAACAGGCAGCAGACCTAATAGTATACCTCAAAAAAGAATTAAATAAATGAACAGCGAACAATTAATTGAATTAACCAGGGAACTTATTTACAATGCAACGCATTTTAACGTGCCTTACGTAGAGCAGGTTTATTCGGATAAGCTGCTAATAGTTAAAGTTGATGAGAACGGCACAGTAGATACTATGAACAAAGAACAGCTGGTAAGCTTTGTACAGGGGAACAGAGATTCAAATGCGGAGCCGCTTTCCACCAACACTGAGTTTCACTACGCAGTATGCGATGAAAATATGGGTATGGTAGTGATCACCCGTGAATTGGTATTTGATGGAAAATTGAATAGAAAGTTCTTTACCCTGATATGGGAGTATTTGTCAGGAAGGTGGCAGGTTGTAAAAGAATCATCTATGGTACGTAGCTAAACGTTTCTTAGAGTAAAACAGGATGCCAAAACATCGATTATTTAAAACCAAATGAGATGAATAATTTTTTAACCGGGTTTTATTCGGACCCTAAAACCAAAGAGAGCGGGCAAACCGACGAAGGCGCATTAAAGGATTTCGACCCTAATGAGGAGAGTTTGACCGAAGGGAGCGAATATACGGACGACGCCTTAAGAATGGTAGACCAACCCTTTGGCCAAAATGAATAAAAAGCTTTCAAAGCCGGTTTATATTAACGTAAACCGGCAAATCTTATATCGTGTGAACTTCTAAAAACTAAAGTCATGGTAAACTACAATATGGAAATCAAAAACACAGGTCCGATATTAACAGACCTGTTAACCGCAATTCACAGTTTTAATGATGAAGCATATGTGTATGTAAGCCGCAGTATATCCGAAGAGCAACCGGCCCCAACGACGCCCGGTACATCATTAAGCGCATTCGGTATCAGGGAATCACAAATGCCTGATATTTTATACATTTTGGGAATACGAAGTCTTACTTTAGGCTCCATTCATGATCTGGAGCCGCTTTTTCGGCTCGATCTCAACTTTCCCGCGGCCGAAATGGAAAAACATGTGAGGGAGTTTTTTAAAGATGACGACGTAATCAAAGAACTTCAACTGTTGTTCAACAATTGCCGCACCATTGCTTTTGACGATTGGGCGTCACTAAGCGGAGCCTCTGTTTTGTGGGATGGACTGCTTACGGATGTCATCAAGCCGCTTGGTAATACCGATCTGGAATTCATTTTCTACCTGGGCGACCCTACTAAAAAACTTTCTTTTGAGGTAGATGAGATCCTTGATATAATCAGCGCTTTTTCGGTACATGGAAAAGTGACGTTTGCACTGGATGAAAATGAAGCCATCAGGTTATGGATGATATTAAATGGGGTGCAGCAGGGTACGGAAGTTGCGGAACAGTCTTCTGCCGATTTGAAAAAGAAGTATTTCTCCATTTTCAGAACAATGAATGTAACCCGTCTCCTGATCTATTCAGCCAATGATGCTATTGTATATTCTGAGGGAGAGCAATTTGTCCTTTCTCGGAAGAAGGTGGCTCAAAACATAGAAATTGCTTCAGATGCGCGGCAGAACTTTATTACCGGCTATAGCATTGGTGTCCTCATGCGGCTTGATATTGGGCATTGTATCGCGCTCGGCCTTATTGTATTTGCCTGTCTTGGTGAGTTAAAATCAACTCCGGAACGAAAAGACCTGTGTGGTTATATTCAAAACTGGATGCAGGACCTGGAGAAGCCGGAACAAATTCAACTCTATCAGGATTAAATTTAAAACTTGTCATTGCGAGGAGCGAGGTGGGTAGCGTAGAGAAGCGACGAAGCAATCGCGTATTATACAGGGCGGACAGGCACAGTTTGCGATTGCTTCTTCACCGCGCGTGCCGTTCATCGTAATGACATAACTAATATTTTAATTATTGTCATCCCTCTTCACCCGGAGAGGGATTTTTCTTTTTATTGACCAGCTATGAACACCGGTTTGTAGCAAAAATTATGACACGACTTTCATAATTGTATCTATATCACTGTAACGGGATATTGCCCACCTTTGACTCAAGCTCTTTTCCCTAAAAATGCTTTGATGTCTATTAATTTAAATTGATTGTGAAAACAACCGTTGATTTGCTTATCATGACCCCCTTAGTGCTGGGTTATATTGGTGTCCGTGCCTACGCCGCTTTTTTGCTTTCGCGAATTAAGAACGGAAAGGTTAGGTCGCGTTTTTCGAGCGTGGCTTTGCCGGTACAGGACATTCATCAATATGAACTTGTCAGGATCAGCGTGAGGTGCCACGATAAAGAAAAGGTACGTTTTCTGCAACATGCAGGCAAATGCATCCTATGTTTGCTAATTTCTTTTGTGATCAGTTCGCTGCTCTTTGAAGGGCGGTCATTGACAAAAGATAGCAAACTGCCGGCTATTGCACGCCGCAGTTAATGCGGGTATCCCGATAAAATACCTTTCTCAATAGGGTGTTTTAACGGTGAAATGATGATTGGATCTTATTTAGTTTCATGTTAACAAATCGAAACAGAAAATGAGATCGCAATCAATCCCCGCAAAAGCAAAGCTACTGCTAACACTATTGTTATTAGTAGCCGGTAAATTTTCCTATGGCCAGGTTTACGGCAACACTATTAAGTATTTGACACCAGGGCCAGAGAACAGCATTCAAAAAGCTGTACAGTTTTCATCCGTTGCAGATACCAAGTCGCTTACACTTGGCAAATTCTTATTTGTACATTGCCCAAATGGAGACTGTACAATCCCGTATGCGGCTGGTACACCAGGCCTTATCGCCATTTTCTCCCCAATTGATGGTTCAACAAAGCCTACACTGGTAGCCGTTAACCATCCCAATGAATTTGACTACTACGAACTTTCTAAAGATGGTAAAAGCTATAAATTTACGTCACCGGATTTGACGTTTATGGGCTGGGACAAATCCTTTTATACAATTTCGTTCGCAGATTTTTTCAAGAAATAGAATTTGCAGACTATAAAAACAAGCAGGATTTGAAAGTAACAAGCTTCAGTACCCCGCGTTATCCGTAATAACAAAAACTACGGACAACGCGGGTTTGCTTTGAAATTGCATTCCGACCAGGTGGGAGACGCTTGCGGCAGCGGAGATAGCTATTTATATTCGTATAATGAAACATCTCCTATTATTACTCAGCTTCGTTATTCTGTTATCAGGTGCTTGCCATAATAGTCGGCCACTAAGTCCCGCTGCCGAAAAAAAATTACATTCTCTTTTAGCCGCAAAACAATATTTTAAACTGGGCACAATGGTAAACCAGTATCACGACAGTTTGCCGGACCAACAGAAACTGTACTATGCGGCTTACCTGGACAATGTATTTAACCGCAATGTAGAATGTATTCGCGATATAGACAAATTGCTCAAAAATTATGATGCACAGTTGCCCGATTTGGTCAAGATTAAGCTGGGGCGCCTGCAAAGTGATAGCTATTTCAAGACTTTTCAATATGCCAAAGCCGCAAAAACAGACCAGGATATCTTAAGCCGGTATGGAAAGGCAATGACGAAAGAGGAGAAGGATGATCTTAGCAACGACATTTTAATCCGAACAGCCTTAAAAGCGACTGCCCCGCAACGAACCATAATTAAGAACAATACCACTTTTAATTGGACGCGCGACCAGCTTGGCTTGATCGAGATCCCTGTGGCATGCAATGGAGCTGTGCTTTCGGGAATATTTGATACCAGGGCCAATATATCGACCATCACTACAAGTTATGCCAAAAAGTTGAAGCTTCATATTCTCGACGTGTCTTATAACGAAGGCAGCGGTGCTACAGGTATCCAGTTCAAAACAGGAATGGGTATAGCAGATAGTCTTCACGTTGGTGACTTGCAGGTGAAGAATGTCGTGTTCCAGGTAGTGCCCGATTCGATATTATACATAGCGCCGGTAAAGTTTCAGCTAAATATGATCATTGGTTTCCCGGTGATAGCACAGATGGAGGAGTTGCATATTTATAAAAACGGCAAAATGACTGTCCCTGCGAAGCCGGCTAAATCTGACCTGCATAATTTTGCGCTGGATGGCCTCGACCCGGTATTAGCGCTTACTATGGGGAATGATACGCTCGATTTTCATTTCGATTCCGGTGCGGTTACTTCCATGTTTTATGTCTCCTATTTCAACAGGTACAAAGATATAGTGCTTAAAACCGCCAAAATTAAAACCGCGAACTTTGGCGGTGCGGGCGGCTCGCAAAAGAAGCAGATCTATGAATTGCCAAAGGTTAACCTAAACCTTGCCGGAAAGACAGTGACACTTGATAGCGTAGCGGTACTTCAAAAGAAAATATATCCGGGTGAACATTACTATGGCAACATAGGCCAGGACTTTATAAAGCAGTTTGGCGAGCTGATCTATAATTTTAAGGATATGTATGTGAAGGGTAATTGAAGGGAAGTGGAGAGCCACTGGCAGATAGAAGAATTCCCTTCTTAACTGCCTTTACGCCGGTTCAAGTGAGTTGTGCTTGAACCTAAACGGTTGTCAGCGTCCTGCTGACGTCACCAAACAACCTTCAGGGGACTTTCAGGATTAGCACTACTATATCAATACTCATGAGCTGAGCCGACAGATCCCTCCCTTACCGGGTTTTCGTGTATATAATCAATTTTTTGTTCAACAATCTTGGTTTTTGATAAGTATTTCTCTGTTTATCAATTGTTTAACTCTGATTAACATTTGTACTATTTATTATTACAAATCCACCACTTGCTTTATCTGAAACTCAATACTTTCAATTGGTTAAACAATTTTATATTCAGTTAAACAATTTTACCTTCATTATGAGAATCTTAAATTATTTTTTGTGCATCCTGGCAATGGTGGCATTGACCAGATGTAAGAAGCAGGAAATGGCTGCTTCGGGCGTTAAAACCCCTATTCCCAACAACATTAGCAAATCGTTGGATTCGTACCCGAGTTGGAACACAAATCCCCTTCCGCCCGATCAGACAGGGATGACCAGTACCGCCACCCAGCTTGCCGCAAATATGACGGTGGGGATTAACATCGGCAATACAATGGAAGCACAAGGTAACGAAAACTCATGGGGGAATCCCAATATTACCCAAGCGCTTATTGACAATTATAAACAAAGGGGCTTTAACGCCATACGTATCCCGTGTAATTGGGACTGGTCGCATATAATAAATACATCAACCGAGCAGATAGACCCTGCCTGGCTCACTCGTGTGCAGCAGGTTGTGCAATACTGTATTAACGACGGTATGTATGTGATATTAAATATACATTATGATGGCGGATGGCTGGAGAGAAATGATACCGTTACCATGCAGGCTGCAGTTAATGCCAAACAAAAGGCCCTTTGGGAACAAATTGCAACTAAAATGCGCGCTTTTGACCAACATTTAATTTTTGCCAGCGCAAACGAACCGGCGGCAACCACTTCTGCCGCAATGAGCGTGCTGCTTTCTTATCATCAAACTTTTATTAACGCGGTAAGGTCAACCGGTGGGCACAACAGCTACAGAACTTTGGTTGTTCAGGGGCCTAATACCAACATGACGTTAACCAACAACCTGATGAATACCATGCCAACAGACCAGGTGGCCAACCGTTTAATGGTAGAGGTGCATGAATACGATCCCTACAACTTCTGTATCATGGACGCGGACGCATCATGGGGCAATAGATTTTTTTATTGGGGATCGGGATATCATACCACTTTTGATGTTGCGCACAATCCTACCTGGGGTGAGGAATCGACGCTTAGCGGATATTTCCAACTGATGAAGACCAAGTTCATTAATAAAGGAATCCCGGTAGTAATGGGCGAATTTGGCGTGACGAACCGTAACCTTACCGGAGACTCTTTAAACTTCAATCTTGCGTCGAAGGCGTATTGGTATAATTACAATATGCACCAGGCGTCAGCAATGGGTATGATTCCATTTCTTTGGGATACAGGGTGGATCATTAACAGGTCGACTTACGCTGTACAGGACCAACGGGAGTTAGCGGCCCTTGTACAGGGAGCGCAAAACGGCGCGACCCAAACATTCCAGGTTGGCGGTGTATACCAGATTATCAACAGGTACAGTTTTAAGCCTTTAGAAATTGCCGGTTGGGGCACTGCAAATGGGTCGCTGGCAGATCAATGGGATTATGTAGGCGGATACAACTACAACCAGCAATTTAAAGTGCAAAGCGCGGCAAATGGCAGCTACCTGTTAACGCCTATCCACACAAGCGGCAAGTGTTTGGAAGTGCTGGGCTGGTCTGGCGCTAACGGCGGTACCGTGGATATATGGAGTTACTCGGGCACAGGCGGAAACAATCAAAACTGGCTAATTCAGCCAACCGACAATGGCTTCTATAAAATCATCAACGTAAACAGCGGAAAGGCGCTGGAAATTACATTAGGTAACAATCCGGCAATTCCATTCAGAAATGGCTCTGCAGCCGATCAATACGATTACAGCGGCGGCAAAAACCAACAATGGGCATTTGTGAAAATATAGAGCAGAACAGAAGCAGATTAATTTAATAGCGCCTCATCCTAAATCCCTCTCCATTGGAGAGGGATTTTTTTATAAATGGCATAATTAGGAGTAGTCTTTATACAATTGCTGGCTCATTATACTTGGCATCAGGGACAGCGGTCTGAAACTTACCGGGTCCAAACGAAAGGCACAAGTAGCCTGGCCCGCTTTTCCAGCCCGGATACTTGCGCCAAAATGGGGGTACTCATGACCCACAACTTACCTTATCATTGAGTACGATTAGCGTTATGCAAGTCCAAACTCCTCATATTTGCCCTGCGCTGTCCGTAGTTTCCAAACTACGAAGTACTTATGCAGGTAGTCTCTGACTACTATGTTTTCCTGCATGGATTCGAACCGCTAATTGCATAGCAGAAAGGCATTGCAAACATAGCTACATGCCTTAATAACTTAATCCCCAAACAAAACCTTTCCGCCATTAGTTATCTCACAAATCTTGAGTATGGCTAAGCCCGGAAACATAACGCCTCCCAAAACCGACCGGTTTGCTGTTTGGCTCACCAATACATTGGGTAGTCCCGTGTTCCTTGTGGCTTGCTTTTCGATCATCGTTTTATATATCCTTTGGAACCTGGGTTATCTACCCTGCCTGCGTCCCTTTGATGGTTATCCTTTTAGCGGTTTGGAGGTGGTGTTAACTATTTTTGCAATTTTCCTGTCGGTGACCGTGCTCATCAGCCAGACCCGGCAGCGCAAGCTGGAAAAAGTGCGGGAACAGGTGGAGTTTGAGGTCAATGTGCGGGCAGAGCGCGAGATCACCAAAATGCTAGATATGCTGCACCGCATTCAGCGCAAACTGGGGATAGACGAGCCGGATGAAGAGCTGGAAAAAATGAAACAGGATACGGATATAGAGCGCCTGCATGAAAAGGTGAGCAAGGAGGCTGAAGGTAAATGAAATGGGTGATAACGCTTGTATGCCTAACGCTGTGTAACTGTGCGTTATTTGCTCAAAAAGTGCCCCCGCCGGTTAAAGCAGGAGTGGTGGGCCGTGTGGCCAAAAAAGATACTACCATAGAGTCGGACACGTCAAAAGAAACCCAGGAGCCCCGGAATTTTTATGCCTCGGCTATCACCGACATATTTGTGAATACCAAGGGCGGATTTGCAAAACGTTTCGCCCCGGCCCTGGAATTCGGGCGCACTTATGGCATCTTTGACATCGGGCTGGCTGCAGGTCAGTTTAACTCACGGACGGCCGATACGGCGCATTACCTCGAATTTCGCCCGACTATTAATGTTTTTTCCAAGGGCCGCTTTGCCGAGGCACTTTGCCTGGGTGGGGGATATGTGTTTAACGCCAAACAGGGACTGATGACGGAGATTTGTAATAGCATCAACTTCAACATTACCGAACGTGTTGCCATTGCAGTGACACAGGGTTACGTGTTTCTCGATGGTACCAACGACAGCAGGACCGGGCAATACATGGGGCTTAGCCTGACCTATAATTTTCTTAAGCCCCACAGCGTAAACATGCAGCGAAAGAAAAAAGCAATTGTTAGTGATAAGTGACTTATGAAAAAAAAATCAAATTTCTTTGAACGGTTCTCCAACTGGGCCACAGCAGCTACCGGGAGCTCTCCCGCATTCATCATCGCCTTCGCCGTCATTATCGTATGGGGTGTGACGGGCCCGCTTTTCCATTACTCAGACACTTGGCAGCTGGTGATAAACACCGGCACTACCATTGTTACGTTCCTGATGGTTTTCCTGATCCAGAAATCGCAAAATAAGGACAGCAAGGCCATACACCTTAAGCTGAATGAGTTGATAGCCTCTCACCAGGGCACAAGCAACCGGATGGTTAATATTGAAGACCTGACAGAGCAGGAACTGGATCATCTCAATAAATTTTATATCCAGTTGTCGGACCTTGCGGAGAAAGAAGACGATATTACCTGTACACATTCGATAGACGCGGCTGAAGAGATTCATCAAAGCAAATTGGCTTTATACCGTGACCGGAAATCGTACCAGGCCAGTAAGCGGAAAAAGAAACAGGCGTAAATATGGTCATTTTTCATCTACCATAAAAAGCGTCTTCATCTTTTGTGCATCGGTTAACCGCACTACGTTGCTGGCATCACTATCGCATATCCAAATTTCGGCCCAGGGCCAGCTGCCCATTTTGAAAGCTATTTTTTTGCCGTTGGGTGAGAATTTGGCATAACCTATTCCTGGCATCAGCTCCTTTTTTTTGCCAGGCTTGCTTATGTTCATTTTAAATAGGCCGTCTTTCGTTCCGTAAATAGTTGTTTTTCCATCGGGTAACCATGAAGGGTAATAATTATGCGTCGAGTCGCTGGAAACATGGGTAACGTTGTGTCCATCCTGATCGGCAATATAAAGCTGGTCCTTATTGTCGCCCTTTTCATAATAATAAAGTATTCTTTTGCCATCGGGAGACCATTGGGGATTAAACTCATTAAAGGGGTTGGTGGTTAATCTTGTCTGCTCTGAGCCGCCCGTTTTCATTTTATAGATCTCCTGGTTGCCATCGCGGTTGCTCAGGAACATAATCTCGCCGCCATCCGGCGACCATGCCGGGTGTCGTTCGGTGAAGTGGTTATTGCTGAGCCGCTGCGGGTTTTTACCATCAATATCCATCACATATATCTGGGTATTGCCATCGCGTCCTGACTCAAAAACCAATTTTTTGCCATCTGGAGCGTATGCCGGCCAATCATCATCGTCGGTGTTATTGGTAATTCGGGTAACAGCTTTAGTTTGAATATTGATGGTACCGATCTCCTAGTGTTTCCCATTGAAAACCCTGCCGGGCATGACAATTGAAGAGAAGCAAAGCGTGGTACCATCCGGGCTCCAGCTAAAGGAGTTATAAAAAACCGTAGTATCCTTTGCAGGTGCATGCTGGCCGTTTGCTGACAGGATAAGAATGCTTAAAATGGTGGTAAGGATTGTTTTCATAGCGTTTGTTCAATTAATGCGTTCAATAGCTTTTTCCTTTGTTCTGAAATCCTCCATCGTACTAAAATAATACAACCCCAGCACCCAGATAATAGAAATACCAAAAGTTGCTTTCTGCAAAATAGGCAAGATCTGCAGGCCGTTGCCGGAGAAATAAACATAGGCCCCGCCGTAAAGGAAGACGAGAACGAGGACACTCAATATCTTGAACCCAACCAGCCTGGATTTGAGAACAAATACGGTAATGTAAAATATGGCCATCATAGAGAGTGTGCAGGAGAGTCTAACCATCAGATCGTGAAGTGGGGTAACCGCGAGGAAAGCAAACGCCATCGAGCCGATGCCGCAATACTTTATGATCTTCTGCGCGTTTTTGTCGGGTATTTTGGTTGAGAAATCGATAAAGAATATCAAGATGCTGCTGCAAAAGAACAGCATGCCGAAGTCGGCCCAGATGCGGGCGGTGTTTTCGGCGCCATTTACTGCCTTAGGGCTAAACAGGTTGCTGAGGTAGTTATTCAGCCAGCTGTACCCAACGGAGTTTTTGTCGGCTTGCGAGCCGCCAGGGTAGTGCTGTGTTGCCAGGTATAGCAGCACCAGCGATAGGATGATTCCGATGAGGATAGCGTATTTTTTGAGCATGTTGTGGAGGTTTGGTTGGGTTTTAACTTGTTGGATTGTACTAAGTTATGAAATATCTGATTTATTTCCTGTCATTTGCGGTGTGTGAGGCGGACCGTGTGAGCCGCGCAACGAATCGCTAGTCAGCGGAAAACTATGCATGTCCGCCCTGTATAGTATTCCGCTGACTAGCGGATTCTTCACCGCTCAGGCGGTTCATAGCAATGACATGACAGCGAAAAGGGTTATGAAAAATATGTATTAAAAACCGGAAAAGTTATTATAATATGCTATAAAATAATAGGAATTGCCGGTTACTTATTTGTATATTAGATATAGCTAACCGTTACCCTAATGAAGCATGCGCTGGTATACAGTTTAAAGGTTTGGCTAACTGCAGCAACAATAACCCCTATATTGGCGTACCTGATATGGGCCGCTTTTAATGCGGCATTTAATAGCAAGCAAGATGTATATTTTCAGAGCACGCCGGCCTCATTCACGAACATGGCTGACCATACCCCGACTTTTAGGGTTGCCAACATTGGCCTCGATATCTTTCAATCAACACTATATTCCCTGCCTTACTTATTCATCATTTTCATAGCGGCATTGGGTCTGAACAGGCGATTCAAGAGCGTCATCTATAAGAAGACCCTGTTGAGCCTCATTAGTATATTGCTAACGATCACCCCATTTATTTTTTTGAATGTAGTTGATGAGGATGCCTTTCATAAACTGCAATCCGGGATATTAGCATTCGAGGCTACTATCTTGGTTGGGATATGGTTTTACAATATTTCACAGGTTGTGTTAAGACCTATCGATGAACCTGCGTACGTTTAGCCGTTTATAGCGATGACATGATTTTTTAAAAGAAGCGAATGGCTACTGCTTCCCGTCCACCATAAAAACCTTCTTCATTGTTTGCGCATTGGTTAGTTGCACCGGGTTGCTGCCGTCGCTGTTGCATATCCAGATCTCGGCAGAGGGCCAGCTGCCTTTTTTGAAGGCTATTTTCTTGCCATCGGGCGAGCATTTGGCATAGCCAGTTCCTGGTATCAATTCCTTTTTTTCAGCAGGCGTTTTGGTGTTCATTTGCCATAGGTCGCCATTCATGCCGTAAATAATGGTTTTACTATCGGGCAGCCACGAAGGGTAATAGTTATGCGTGGAATCGCTGGAAATATGGGTGAGGTTGCGACCGTCCTGATCGGCAATATAGAGCTGGTCCTTATTATCACCTTTTTCGTAATAATACAGTATTTTCTTACCGTCGGGCGACCATTGCGGGTTAAATTCTTTAAAGGGGCTCGTGGTCAGTCTTGTTTGCCCGGAACCATCTGTTTTCATTTTATAGATCTCCTGGTTGCCGTCGCGGTTGCTCAGGAACATAATTTCTTCGCCATTAGGCGACCAGGCCGGGTGGCGCTCGGTGAAGCTGTTATTGATGAGCCGCTGCGGGTTTTTGCCATTAGCATCCATCACATATATCTGGGAGCTGCCATCGCGTGCTGACTCAAAGACAATTTTCTTGCCATCTGGTGCATATGCCGGCCAATCGTCGTCGTCGGTATTATTGGTAATACGCGTAACGGCTTTAGTTTGAATAATGATAGAGCCGGTCTCCCAGTGTTTCGCATTAAAAGCCCCGCCCGGCATAACAATTACCGAAAAGCACAGCGTTGTGCCGTCCGGGCTCCAGCTAAATGAATTATAAAAAACCGCAGTATCCTTCGCAGGCGCGTTTTGCCCCTTTGCTGAAACTATCAGAATGCTCAAAAAGACGGTAAGGATGATCTTCACGGCGGTTGGGTTAGTGGTATAAATTTAAGATTTTAATTGGAGTTCATTCTTTGCGGGTCCCTTCGGAAACCATCCAATGGAAGCGGAGGTTGGTCGGATAAGTGAAAGTATGCCCTTCAGGCGGACGTATCGGCGGATTCTCCCGAACAGGTCCGGATCTTAATATTTTCACACACTAAAACATATTTCCCCGGTTTATAGTAGTTTAGATAGTAATTCAGATCTACAACAATGAAACGGTTAAATATCAGAGTGTTGCCACTTGCGCTAACTTTAGCTGTAATGCACGGTGCATGTAAAAAAAATAGGGGAGCAGCTGAGCCGCCCGCTGCGCAGGACACCAGTGCAGCAGCTCCGGTAGAGAAAAATCCGCCCAACAGTAACTATAAATCCGCATTTGCCGGGCAAACCCGTGCCCCTGGTGTGCATACTAAAACGGCTTTATCAGTTACGGTGATCAATACCTCCCTTAACCAGCCCTGGGGAATTTGCAATTTGCCGGATGGCCGTTTCCTTATAAGCGAAAAAAGCGGGAAACTGGTGATAATGAATGCGGATGGCTCTTCGTCTAAGGAAGTTACCGGGTTGCCGGCGGTGGTGAACTCGGGGCAGGGAGGGCTGCTGGATGTGAATATTGAGCCCGAGTTTGGTACCAGCAGAATGATTTACTGGGATTATTCCGAGCAGGTGCAAGGGGGCTATTTACTGGCGATAGCCAAAGGTAAATTGTCTGCCGACGAAACGAAGGTGGAAAATGTGCAGGTGATTTACCGTGCACAGCCGGCTTACAATGGCACATTGCAATATGGGTCGCGTATCCTTTTCGACCAGCAGGGCAATTTGTTTGTCAGCACCGGCGAACGCAGCGGCGCCGATATACGGGTGAAGGCGCAGGACCTGAGCACAGCTATCGGCAAGATACTTCACCTGACCAAAGATGGTAAGGCCGTGGCGGGCGGGCCCTTTGCGGGGCAAGCCAACAGTCTGCCGGAGATATATGCCTATGGCTTTCGTAACCCGGACGGCCTGGCGTGGAACCCTCAGACCGGCGAATTGTGGGAAGCGGAGTTTGGCCCTCGTGGCGGCGATGAGGTTAACCTGATAGAAGCCGGGAAAAATTATGGATGGCCGGTGATCACCTATGGCATTGAATATAGCGGTGCTAAAGTGGGCGATGGCATACAGCAAAAAGCAGGCATGGAACAGCCGCTTTATTACTGGGACCCTGTGATATCGCCCTGTGGCATTGCTTTTTATAACAGCGACGTGATCAGCGAATGGAAAGGCAACCTTTTCCTGGGGGCCTTAAGCGGACAGCATATTTGCAGACTGGTGATCAGTGGCCATAAAATAACAGGCGAAGAGCGCTTACTGGCGGATAAGAACGAACGCTTCAGGGCCCTTACACAAGGTAAGGACGGGGCGCTGTATGCTATAACCGATGGCGGGAAGCTTTACAGGGTTGGGAAGAAGTAGATAGATATGGTGTCTGATAAGAAATAAATTTTACTTCTAAGAAAACAAAGGTTTTTGCGCGGATGTTATCTTAATATAAAAAAATAAATTCTGCCGACATGGAAAACAATACAACAGGATCGTCCGATCGCGACGATCAGAACCAACGCAGTGGTTCAGATCAAAACAATCAGCAAGGCAGCCAACAGGGTTGGAACAGCGGCCAGGGTCAACAGAGCAGCAATAGCGGCAGCCAGCAGGAGCAGGCATCAAATATCGGGGAGGGCAATTCCCGCACTGGTGGCACGCAAAACCAGGACTGGAACCCTGGTCAGGGGCAACAGGGTAGCGATAGCGGCAGCCAGCAGGAGCAGGCAGCCAATGAAGAATCTTACCGGGATCAGGATGAGAGCAGATTTGATACTGATTCAGAAAATGACGAATTAGATACTGACGACGATGATTTGAATGAAGACGATCAGGACACGCAGATCTAACATTAACCTTCCAACAAAAAAGCCATCCACTAGATAGCGGATGGCTTTTTTGTTGGTTAAAGTCGCAAAAAAAAAGAGGCCGCGAGGCAGTTTAGTGTTCACAAGTGTTCACGGCGTTGTGAGCGTGAACGCATGAGCAAAATATTTTCAAATAAATTTGCGTAACTCAAAAGTTACTTATACATTTGAGTAACTTAAAAGTTACCTATTATGGAAAGAAATATCACACACAGAATTTTTTATTCCCACGCACCCGAGATAGTATGGGATTACCTGACCAAAGCCGAGCTGATGGAGCAATGGCTGATGAAAAGCAATTTCGAACTGAAACTGGGCCACGATTTCCAGTTTGCTACTGGGCCGGTGCCAAGCCTTGATTTTGACGGCATGGTTTACTGCAAGGTGCTGGAGATTGAGCCGCTGAAAAAGCTGACTTATTCATGGAAATGCGGACCGGGTAACGGGCAGATCACCATTGATTCCATCGTGACCTGGACATTAGAGGCAAAAGACAATGGAACGGAACTTCTGCTGGAAAACACCGGCTTTAAGGAGGCTAACTTCAATATAGTCATCTTCAATGCGATGGAGCAGGGATGGCTGGCTAACATGAATAAAATTAACAAGATACTAAACGAAAAACAAAATGGCAGTACCCTCGCTTGACGTGTTCCAGGTAATAGCTGATCCGAGCAGGAGAGAGATGATGAGGATGTTGTCGGAGAAAAGCCTTCCTATCAATTCGTTGGCCGAGCATTTTGATATGAGTCGGCCGGCAGTGTCAAAGCATATCAAAATTATGTACAACGCGGGCTTTATTTCGATAGAGGACATCGGCAGGGAGCGTTACTGCACCTTGAAGAAGGACGGTTTCGACGAACTGCAAAAATGGATCAACTACTTCGATAACTTCTGGAAGACAAAACTGAAAGATTTGGAAACACTATTAAACAATAAAATTAAGGAGTCATGAAAACAGCAACATTAACAGAGCAAAGTTACCACAGCAGCATTGTGGTAAATAAAAGTGCTATGGAGGCCTATGACAAGATCAGTCGCGTAAACGAATGGTGGGCAGCAAGTTTTGAAGGTAGCGCCAAAAACCTGGGAGATACTTTCAAAGTAACATTTGGCGAAACCTATGTCACCTTTAAAATTACAGAAGCCATTCCAGGCAAGAAGGTTACCTGGCTGGTCACCGACAGCTGGCTGCCATGGCAAAATGACAAAACCGAGTGGACAGGTACCGAAGTGGCATTTGAAATTTCGGAAGAAAATAATGCCACCAAAATTGATATGATGCATGTGGGTTTAACCTCTGAAGTGGAATGCTTTGAAAACTGCCAAACCGGCTGGAACCATTACATCCAAAAGAGCCTGTTCAAATTTATGGAAGAGGGGCAGGGCGTGCTGCAAAAAGGATAAGACTATGCGGAACTATAAATGAAAAGACCAACCTGATCGGCTGGTCTTTTTTAATTATTGCAAACTGCAAACCGTCAACTGCAAACTGTCTATTTACTGCCAACTGCCAGTTGCGAACTGTCAACTGTTCGGCCGGGATAAACTTTAAGAGCTTCTTCCAGGCAAATCATTGCTTTTTCGATGTCGTTATTGTTCAAAACATAGGCCAGTCGTACCTCATTCAGACCGGCACCGGGCGTGCTGTAAAAGCCCGTTGCAGGGGCCATCATCACAGTATGGTTTTCGTAGCTGAATACCTCCAGCATCCATTGACAAAATTTGTCGGCATTATCTATTGGCAAACGTGCTACCACATAAAATGCGCCACCCGGGTTAGGGCAATAAACGCCTTCCATATTATTCAGGGCGTTTACGAGTGTATCACGGCGATGGGTGTATTCCTTATTAATTGCTTCAAAGTAGCTGTCAGGAGTATCCACAGCAGCTTCACCAGCAATCTGCTCCACCATGCCCGGGCTTAGTCGTGCCTGCGCAAATTTTAACCCGGTATTCCATACTTCCTTGTTTTTGGTAATGATGCAGCCTAAACGAGCTCCGCAAGCGCTATAGCGTTTACTCACTGTATCCAGCACGATCACATTGTCATCCAACCCGCTCAAGTGCATTGGCGAAAGGAATTCCCGTCCGTCATAGCAAAATTCGCGGTAAGCCTCATCTGCAAACAAGTATAGGTCATATTTCAATACCAGGTCCTTTAAGGCTGCCATTTCCTCTTTTGAATAGAGGTAGCCTGTTGGATTGTTAGGGCTGCAAATGAAGATAGCTTTGGTTTTTTCGGTGATCAGTTTCTCAAACTCGCTGATAGCGGGTAGGGCAAAACCATTATCGATAAAAGATAAGATCGGCTTAACAACAACACCGCTCTGGCACGCAAAGCCATTATAGTTGGCATAAAATGGTTCTGGAATGATCACTTCGTCGCCGGGGTCCATGCAGGCCATCATTGCAATTATAATTGCTTCTGAACCACCGGTGGTAACCAGGATATTATCCGGGGTAATGTTATATCCTAGTTTGTTATAGTATTCCGTTAGCTTCTTGCGGTAGGATAAAGTACCTTCAGATGCGGTATACGCCCAAACTTTAAAATCTATATTTTTAATGGCGTTCAGCATCCCCTCAGGTGTCTCAATATCCGGCTGGCCGATATTGAGATGATAAACTTTCTTACCGTCCAGTTTTGCCTTGTCCGCAAAGGGGGTAAGTTTACGTATGGGAGAAGCCGGCATCAGCTGTCCCTTTTCTGATATTTTTGGCATGGTGCAAAATTAACAAAAGATAGTGTAACGAATTCAAATAAAAATTTTGTAAAACTTTCATTATAGTAAATCGCCTGAAAACAAGAAAGCCTTCTGAGAAATATCAGAAGGCTTTCAAATGTTTTCTGTAAATCTCTTACTTACTACTGCTCGGCGGTGCCTTCGCCATAACTTCGCCCACAATATTTAAATATTTGGTAGGCGTTTTAGCGTTTGAAGTAACCACAATTGTTTTGTTAAACGGCATCACAGCCTGTGCATTATAAGTAATCTTGATAACACCTTTCTCTCCGCTTTTTACTGGCGTCTTAGTGTAATCAGCAATGGTACAGCCACATGTAGGTTTTACATCTGTTAGGATTAAAGGCTCTTTGCCAATGTTGGTAAATTCAAAGACAGTAGTGACAGGAACGCCCTGCGGAATTTTACCGAAGTCGTGCTTTTCCTCATTAAACTTAAATTCGGCTTTTTCGCTATCTTGCGCCGAAGCGGTAAAGGCGAAGCCTAAAATAACCGCACAAACTAATAATATTCGTTTCATATTTCGTTTTGATTAATACAAATATAAAAGGTTTAACCTGAATTAAAAACTATTAAACGTACAACGTGTTTTGTGTGTTACGTATGACGAATACAAAATAGAATTTTATACTTTTGTCCTTTAAACAGAATATTATTATGCCCGAAACTGTAATAAGTGCTACAAGTAAATTTAGTGCGGCTGAACTCAGTTTTGACGATTTCCAAAAGATAGTGATAAATGACTATCGGATTGGTTTCGAAAGCCGCCAGGCCAGTTTAATCGGCAGGCGGGAGGTATTGACCGGGAAGGCTAAGTTTGGAATTTTTGGTGATGGTAAGGAAGTAGCACAGCTGGCTATGGCGAAGGCATTTAGAGCTGGCGACTGGCGCGCGGGATATTACCGCGATCAAACTTTTATGTTTGCAACGGGTATTAGTAACCTGAAGGAATTTTTTGCGCAGTTATATGCTAATCCTGATATCGAAAAAGATCCCGCATCGGCAGGCCGGCAAATGAATTGTCACTTTGCTACGCGTTTTGTAAATGCGGATGGTTCATGGGCCAATCAGGCCGAAACGATGAATTGCGCTTCAGATATTTCGACTACAGGGGGCCATATGCCCCGTTTGCTGGGTTTGGCTTATGCATCTAAATTATACAGGCAGAATAAAGAACTAGAATATCTGAAACAGTTTTCTGTAAACGGTAACGAAGTTGCTTTTGGCACTATAGGTAATGGTTCCACATCAGAAGGTCTGTTTTTCGAGACTTTTAATGCCGCGGGTGTGTTGCAGGTGCCGATGGCTATTTCTATTTGGGACGATGCTTATGCTATCTCTGTTCCTGCTAGTTTGCAAACTACAAAAGAAGATATTTCTGAAATATTAAAAGGATTTCAGCGTGAAGATGGCACCAACGGTTACGAGATATTTAAGGTGCGCGGATGGGATTATGTGGCACTATGCGAGACTTACGAAAAAGCCATTGATGTTTGTCGCCGTGAGCATGTGCCCGTGTTGATTCACGTAACCGAGATGACCCAGCCGCAGGGGCACTCTACCTCAGGTTCACATGAGCGCTATAAATCAAAAGATCGCCTGTCATGGGAAAATGAGCACGACTGCCTGGTGCAAATGCGTAAATGGATGATCGAATCGGCTATTGCGACAGAAGAGGAAATGGACGAGCTTGAAGCAACAGCCAAGAAATATGTACGAGAAATTCAACGTGAAGCCTGGAACGATTTTGCGGGGGAGATCAACGAGGAGATTAGGCAGGTTTCGGCTTTGATCGAGCAGGTTGCTGCACAAAGCCAAAATAGTGCAAAGCTTAAAGATGTAATTTCAGAATTAAAGGCTACTGTTGACCCCGGTCGTAAAGATGCTATTTCTGCAGGACGGAAAACTTTACGTATTACCGTAAAGGAAAAGTTGGCTAACAGACAAAATTTGGTCGATTGGCTGAATAATGAGTCCGTTAAAAATAATGAGCGTTTTAGCTCTAAATTATTTACCGAAACGGAGCAATCGCCGTTAAATGTTCCGGTTATTAAGCCAATATATAATGATGAAAAAGTGTTGGATGGGCGCGAGATATTGAATGCCTGTTTCGACAGCAATTTTGAGCGTGATAAATCTATCGTAGCTTTTGGCGAAGATGTAGGAGCGATTGGCGATGTAAACCAGGGATTTGCCGGTTTGCAGAATAAATATTCAGATCTGCGCATTTCTGATACAGGTATTCGCGAAGCAACTATTATTGGTCAGGGCGTGGGTTTGTCTATGCGAGGTTTAAAGCCAATAGCCGAAATACAATACTTGGATTACCTGTTATATGCAATCACCGTTTTAAGCGACGACCTGGCTTCATTGAGTTATCGTACGCGTGGCGGGCAAAAAGCACCGGTAATTATCCGTACACGTGGGCATCGTTTGGAAGGTATCTGGCATTCGGGGTCGCCACTTGGCTTGATATTAAATGCCATGCGTGGTCTTCATATCTGCGTACCACGCGATATGACACAGGCGGCCGGTATGTATAATACGTTGCTGCGTGGCGATGAACCAGCGTTAGTAATAGAGTGTTTGAACGGTTATCGCCTTAAAGAGCGCCTGCCGTCAAACGTCGGAGAATTTACGGTCCCTTTAGGAAAGGCTGAAGTGTTGAGGGAAGGTAATGATATGACTGTTGTTTCTTATGGGGCTACTTTACATGTAGTGATGGAAGCGGCGGACGAATTGGAAAAAATGGGCATCCATATCGAAGTGATCGATCCACAAACATTATATCCATTTGATACAGAGAACGTTTGCGGTGATTCATTAAAGAAAACAAACAAGTTACTTGTAGTGGATGAAGATATGCCCGGAGGTGGATCGGCCTACATACTGCAAAAGATACTGGAAACTCAAAACGGATATTATCACCTGGACTCGCAGCCTAAAACACTGCCGGCACATGAACATCGTCCTCCATATGGAACTGATGGTGATTACTTCAGCAAACCGTCAATGGATGACATAGTGGAGGCAGTTTATAATATGATGAACGAGGCTAACCCGTCAAAATATCCCAATTTATATTAATTATTACATTTAAGTAGAATATTTTATCGATAGTGCCTGTATTTTTGCGGGCACTATTTTTTGTTTATGGATATTGCATTTTCTACTATATCAACTATTATTAAAACCCGCCGCAGCATCAAACCTGTGGCAATGAACGGTAAAAAGGTTCCCGACTACCAGGTGGAGTCATTACTTGAATTGGCCGATTGGGCGCCTACACACGGCTTTACAGAACCATGGCGCTTTGTTGTGTATGCTGCCGCCTCAGACTTTTCTCATCAGCACGCTGAATTATACAAATGCAGTACCACAACTGAAAATTTTGACCAGGCTGTTTATAACAAACTCTACGATCAGGGCGATAAAGCATCGCATGTGATATTGGCTATCATGAAACGTGGTAATTTGCCAAAAATACCAGTTATAGAGGAGGTAGAAGCGGTTGCCTGTGCAGTACAAAATATCCTTTTAGGAGCGACAGCACTTGGCATAGCTTCATTTTGGAGTACAGGTGGTATGGCCCTTCGTCAGCCAATGAAGGAATTTTTGAAATTAGATGAAGACGACCATGTGATTGGCGTTTTATACCTGGGTTATGCTGATAATACTACTGAAGCCAGCCGTACTGTTCCGCTTGAAGAAAAAATTACCTGGGTGAAGTAAATTTTCTATCTAACCCGTGATGCGTTTTTAACGTATAAGAAGTCAATTGACTAGCTCTGGTTTTAATCTTGTTGTAATTTATTTAATTATTAGTATAAAATAATTCAGATTTAATTACGTTAGTAACTTTAGATGATTTAGTTTATACATTTGTAATTCACAGCAATATACCTAATTAGTTTAGCCTTAGCCAGTTGGATTTTTTATTGATTAAACTTAAAAACAAATCAACGGAGTATGAAGAGACGCTTCTGGGCAACATTGTGTGCATTGATCTTCGCTATTGCTATTATCAGTATCAGCTGGAAACCTGATACAAAAGAAAAATCAAAAAAAACTACTGCCAAAACTACCAGGGTTTTCTCGGCGAAAGAGCATTTTGATCAGTACCTTGAGGATATTTACAATACAGCCCAGTTAAATGAGACAGGGCTTGATCTTGCTGTTTTTCAAAAGGCAGTAACCGGTTATTTTAATCTGAAGGCAGCTAACAAGGTGCCTCAGTATAGCTCTGTTATTACTATTGTCGATTTAGCTAAATCAAGCTGTACCAAACGCATGTGGATTGTCGACCTGATCAATAAAGACCTCGTATTAAACACATGGGTAGCACATGGTAACGGTAGCGGTGATGATTTGCCTAAATATTTCTCAAATGAAAGTGATTCGCATGCAAGCAGTCTCGGGTTTTATGTTACCGAAGGCATTTACAATGGCAAGCATGGACGTTCACTTAAGCTAAATGGTATGGATGTTGGGTTTAATGATAATGCCCGTGCACGCTCAATTGTAGTGCATGCTGCACCTTATGTTTCGCAGGGATCGATCAATCAGTTAGGCCGGTTGGGACGTAGCGAAGGTTGCCCGGCGGTATCGCCAAGAGTTGCAAAAAGGGTGATCAATACCATCAAAGGCGGTTCGGTATTGTTTATTAACGGAAACGACAGGAGCTACAGCTCGAAATATCTTGATGCAGAAGTGGCTACTAACTATGTTTATCCTATAACGGCAAGCCTTTAATTCAATTATTCAGTCGGAAGATACTTTTTCAAGTGCTCGTATAGCACAATATCCAGCCCGTATACATCACCCCTGAACTGTAATTGTCCTTCGGGATCAGACCAACAGGTTACATAAGTGATATAAACCGGGATGCGGGGCCGCAGCGCAATATCCTGAGATGTACTGTCATCTTCACTCATATCTTTCACTATCCGGTTATATTTCACAGTGTCGCGAAAAAGGGTATGGGCAAGATCGAGCGGTTTTTCCAGGCGCACACAACCGTGGCTCACTGCGCGCATTGAGTATCTGAAGGCGTCCTTTGCCGGGGTATCGTGCAAATAAACATTGCTTCTGTTTTCGAACAAAAACTTGATCTTTCCTAATGAGTTGTCGGCGCCGGGCTGCTGTTTAAACTCATAGTCATTGTTTTCTTTGGTGACCTTAGACCAGTCAATCGTTTCCGGGTCTTTGATCAGTTTATCATTTAAATAAACATTAATGTTCTTGTTGGACAGATAATAGGGATCATCAGCTGCTTCTTTAATGATTTCTTTCGTCGCAATACTCTTGGGGATATTCCAAATAGGGTTCACTTGTACGCTATGTATCGTGCTGCTTAGCAATGGCGTTTCATGAGCATATGGATTATCGACCTTACAGGTATCATTATAGTTTTCAAGACTGTTTAAATATTTCTTGTTGCGGCCTTCACCCACGCAAACTTTCATAGTCAGTATGGATTTACCACTGTCTATTACGTCCAGGTGAAAATCAGGAATGTTTACATAAACATATTCATTATCGGTAGGCTTATTTTTCCACCGTAACCGTTCCATGTTCACTAACAGTACCCTTTGGGTTTCTTCTTTAGACATTTTGGGTGCTTCGTATCCCTCCAAATATGCTTTTTGCAGAGCCAAATACTGTGGGTCTTTTGGCTGGATGCTATCCAGGTAAGCAGGTATATTTTCGACGGTGAATATTTTATTGATAGAAGCACTGTCGGGCCGAGCCGTTTTAATAAAGTAACGCGAGTATAGTTTTTTAGGACTGACCACTCCAAATTGCAAATCGTTAGAATAATCAATCAACGAATTGGCAGCTAATATTTCCAGTTGAGAGATATATCTGTAAGCATCTTGTGGGGTTTTGATGGCGGTTTTACTGTAAAATTTATCCATCAGTGCGGCTATCTGTTCAGGCTTAAACATTTTCGGATCGAGGCCATGCTCATTGGCTTTCCTGAATTTGGCAACCATAGCATCAAGGCCGCCATCCCAAAGCTGATATAATACAAAATCAGGCTCATAGTCATTGCGCGAATAATGATCCAATACCCACTCAGGGTTGGTCATTCTTTCGCGCTCTCTTCTAAGCTCTCTTTTAAAATAAGCGGCAAATTCATCAGGATCAACATCTTTAAAAACAGAATTATGTGTTTTTTTATAAAGGATAGACGACATTTCAGAGCGTTTTTTCTTACAGCTCTGGATTAATGCAACAAGGCAGAAAAGTATGAATACTAAAGTAAAACAGGCGTTCCTTTTAGTACCTGTGGATATTGTCATATAAAAATTTCAGTTATAAAGCATAGGTTAAGCAATGACTATACCAAACTAATATACTTAATTTACTATAAATTTGAACGACCGGCATAGTCAGCTTCCGGCCACAAAGTTGGGTATTATAAATCACTTATAAATGATAAAACAATTAACATTTGTTTTTTTGCTGATTAGCGGTAGCCATGCAATTGCGCAAAGGTTTGAGCCTGTGAATAAAAATGCCACGCCGGAGGCAAAAAAATTACTTAGTTATTTGTATGATATCAAGGGTAAATACATTCTTTCGGGTGAGCATAATTATAATCATGAAATGAATGTTTATTCGGATAGTGTAAGATCAATAACCGGTAAATACCCGGCTTTGTGGGGAACAGATTTTATTTGGAACGGTACAAATGATCCGGGGCAACAGATAGTTAACGAGGCAATAAAAAAATGGAAGCAAGGTTACCTCGTCACCCTAATGTGGCACCAGGGACGACCAATTGATTTGCCACCTTATGGCTGGAAAGAAAGCGTTCAGGGTAAACTGACTGATGCCGAATGGCAGGAATTAATTACACCCGGTACTGAATTGAATAAATTATGGCTGGAAAGAATAGATCAGGTGGCCTCATATTTGAAACAGTTACAGGACGCACATGTACCGGTTTTATGGCGACCCTATCATGAAATGAATGGCGTTTGGTTTTGGTGGGGTGATAAAAAAGGACCCGATGGCATCATCAAATTATGGAAAATGATGTATGATCGTTATATTAACTATCATCATCTGAATAACCTGATTTGGGTGTGGGGAGCCAATGGTTTGCGAGGTATACCCGAAGACGAAGCATATCATTATGGATATTATTATCCGGGAGCGGATTATGTGGATATTTTAGGTGCTGATGTCTATCACTTTGACTATGAACAGAGCGATTATAATGAGCTGTTGAACGTGGCCAATGGAAAGATCATCGCGCTGACAGAAAACGGGGAATTACCCAGGCAGGAGATATTAAAAGCACAGCCGCAATGGTCATGGTTTATGGTGTGGACAAGCTGGCTTTGGACAGACAATACCAAAGACAGGGTAAAGGAAATATATAATTTGCCTCAAACATTAAATCATGACGAGGTGAAACAGAAAATAAACGCAATTAAATAACATCACATTGGAAAATAATAAAAGAGAAGTTTGGCTTCGCGGACCAATGCCCGGTATACCGTCTTTACTGCAACCTGTAGCACATACTATACTACAGGCAAAAGAGGAGGTGAATCGTTACATGATTGATTTTCCTGAAATATTTCTTTGGGTAAAGCCCGGGGGGATGGCATCGGCAGGATTTCATTTACAGCATATTACCGGTATTCTGGACCGTCTTTTTACTTATGCAAGAGGTGAAGGATTGAATGAAGCGCAATTTACTTACCTGTCTAACGAGGGCAACGAACCGGAACGTGATGGAAGTGTTAACGATTTGCTGGAAGTATTGAATAAGCAGGTGGATAAAGCGATAAAACAGTTGAGCAATACCGACGAAACAACTTTGACCGAAATTAGGGGAGTAGGACGGGCACAGATACCGTCTACAGTACAAGGGCTACTTTTTCATGCGGCAGAGCATATGATGCGCCATACAGGGCAATTATTGGTGACGACGAGGATATTGAATAATTGACGTCAGTTGATTAACTTTAATATATCCTGCAAGTTATTTGAACGGTAAGTTACCTGCACATGAGGGTATCTGTTTGCCGGATCATAAAGAAAAGTTTCGATAGTTAAGGCTTTCGCAGCTTTTATCTCCGATTCGGGGTCGTCGCCAATGACAAGCAAATCATCGGATGCATAGTTATGGGTTTGCATGATCTCTGCAAAAACATCCTTTTTTGTTTGTTGGCTCACATCCGGGTCGACGATATGGATATGTTTAAAATCGCCCTCAATCCCCAGCATTTTTACCTTGCTCCATTGCAGTTTTGAATATCCTGTGGTTACTAAAAATTTATCTAGTGGAATGCTCCTGACATGATTGTAATCATCAAATGGCTGCATTGGCAGGTCATAGGTCATATTCCTAAGTTGACCTTCCATTTTATTCCGCAACTCATCATTCAAGCTGAATTCGTCGGCAATATGCTGAAAAGGCCGGCGCGTCATTTCATCTTTGATCTTATTTATCTTATCTGCATCGTCAGCATTGATGGTGTCTGCGTACTGATCCAGTTTGGCGAACAGATCAGCAAAAAGATTTTCTGAAATTGAACTTACCGGATAAATGGTGTTATCGAGGTCGAGTATAAGAGCCTTTTTCATACGGTTAAAATACGGTTTCTTCAATAGGAACAGGGACAGTATTCTTAATGCTAAAGCGGTATAGCAAAACAACACCTATAGATGCAGCGAGGCAAATAGCGCCGGTGCTCCACCATAACACATTAAAACTGACAAAGGTAATTACCTGCCCGCCAATAATAGGCGACATAATCGAGGCCGCTGACCAGCCCATAGAATAAAGCGCTGCATATTCGCCGCGGTTATTGGCATTGGTGCGCATAATCCAGAAGGAATTCATAAAAGGCATCGACAGCATTTCGCCCAGTGTAATAAATAGCAGAATAATATATGCCGAATAATAAGCGGGAGGCAAGAAATTCAGCAAAACAAAACCTGCACCCACAAGAATAATACCCTTGTAGATATAACGGAGGGGGTGTTTCTTGCCTTCCAGGTTATGCACAAGGATCATTTCGAAAGAAACGATCAGCAAACCATTGATCCCCATTAGCGCACCAATAAATTGTTCGTTAAAGTGCCATTGTGTTTTATAAAACAAAGGCAGCATGGTGAATATCTGGAAGAAACAAGTGGCATAAAGTATCAGCAGGCCGATGAATATCAGGTAAATAACATCCCGGTAGGCTGACGTATTGGTAATATTATCTACTGTGATTTTAACCAGCTTAGTTACTTTAGAAAATGGTAAAAGTTTAAGAAGCATCAAACCAGCAAGGATATTGGTGAAGCCATCTACCCAAAACAATAAATGATAGTTGATATGTGCCAGTGTGCCACCAAGAAAGCCACCAAATGCCCAACCCAGGTTAACTGCAAGACGATTGAGCGAGTTTGATCTTGTCCGGTTTTGTTCGGTACTATAGTAAGCTACAGCCGTAGAGTTTGCAGGACGAAATGCATCATTACACACACTTAAAACAAATGAGTAAATACCTACTGATATAAAGGTTTGCTGAAAGCCTAAGAAGATAAATAAAATGCCGCCGACCAACAGTGCAAAAACCTGTACGTAGTAAAAACCATACTTATCAGTGATCTTGCCGCCGATAAACGAACCTGCAATAGATCCCAGGCCAAAAAGGCCCATGATGATGCCCGTCTGCTCCACAGAAAAATGCAGTTCATGGGTACAGTAAATGGTCATGAACGGAATAACCATGGTACCGCTGCGATTGATGAACATCACCAGGCACAGGTACCAGCTATTTATCGATAACCCACTATATGCTTTTTTGTATAATTGGATAGTACGGGAGAGCATTTACCAAATTTAGCTAAAAGCGGAAAGCTTAAAGCAAAAAAGCCGAAGGCAATTATCATTTTGACATTCAGCTTGCGAATCAGGAATAAGTAGCCTTTTAGCCTTAGTCTTTTTGCTTTCAGCTCAAAATAGAATTCCGGTTCCTCAACCAATGATCGGCAATAACCAGTGCAGCCATCGCCTCTACAATAACAACAGCACGTGGTACTACACAAGGATCATGTCGGCCCTTGCCTGATATTTCGGCAGCGTTGCCCTGGCTGTCAATTGTAGGCTGACTTTGCATGATGGTAGCCACCGGTTTGAAGGCTACTTTGAATTCGATAGGCATACCGTTGCTGATACCGCCCTGTATACCACCCGAGAAGTTGGTGATGGTTTTGATTTTATCGCCCTGGTTGATGAAGATGTCGTTATGCTCAGAGCCACGCATTTCGCTGCCTGCAAAACCCGAACCATATTCAAAACCATGAACGGCATTGATGCTCAGCATAGCTCTGCCCAATTCAGCGTGTAGTTTGTCAAAAACAGGCTCGCCTAAACCCACAGGACAATTTTGTACATAGCAACTGATCTTGCCGCCAACAGTATCACCTTGTTTTCGGATAGAATCAATAAACTCAATCATTTCCTCAGCTGTCGCCGGGTCGGCACAGCGGACAATGTTTTGTTCTCGTGCATCAATAAACTCTTGTGCATTGGTGATCTCCACATTTGGTGCGTTGATCCTGCCTACACTGCTTACGTGTGCCACGACCTCAATGCCTTGTGATTTTAGCAACAGCTTTGCCAAAGCTCCTGCTGCCACACGAGCAGCAGTCTCACGGGCTGATGATCTGCCGCCACCGCGATGGTCGCGAATACCGTATTTGGTTTGATAGGTATAATCGGCATGTGAAGGACGGAACACATCAACGTTATGCGAATAATCCTTCGAGCGCTGATCCTCATTCGGGATGAGCATAGCTATCGGCGTTCCGGTGGTTTTACCTTCAAATACGCCCGAAAGGACCTTTACTGTATCGCTTTCCTTACGCTGTGTAGTAATCTTCGACTGACCAGGGCGGCGTTTATCCAGTTCGGACTGAATATACTCCAGGTCGACATCCAATTGAGCAGGGCAGCCATCGATGATCACACCGATCGCCTCACCATGCGATTCGCCAAAAGTTGTTATTCTGAATAATTGTCCAAATGAATTGCCAGCCATGTTAGTTTAGATGTGCAGATTTGCTGATGTGCAAATGTGCCGATTATTTAGTTTATTAATTTATCATTTAGTGTCATTGCGGGGAACGAAGCAATCGCGAACTGTGCATATCCGCCCTGTATAGTATACGGTTGCTTCGTTCCTCGCAATGACAAGGTGAATACCTTTTACCTTTAAGCTTTCACCTCCACAACAAATCCCACATTCTTCAAATCTTCCCAAAATGCAGGATATGATTTCTCCACCACCATATAATCTTCAACCTCTATTTCCGGGATCAGCAGGGCCAGCGGCGCAAGGGCCATGGCCATACGGTGATCGTCATAGGTATTAACGAAGATCTTTTCAGGAATAAACTTTTCGCTGCAATCAAGTTTGTAAACCTGTCCTTTTTCGATCAGCTTTACACCGATCTTAGCCAGTTCATTCTGCAATGCTAATACACGATCAGTTTCCTTAATCTTTAAGGTTTCTAGTCCCGTAAAGGTAGCATCATGCCCTAAGGCTGCACATACCACAATGACAGTTTGTGCCAGGTCGGGACAGGATTTAAGGTCGAATATTTTCCTTCCAAGAGGTTTTGGTTCCTTTTTCAGATGCACGCCGCCATTTATAAACTGTGAGGTAATGCCAAAATTCGCCATGATCTCAGTAATAACGCTGTCGCCTTGCAGGCTGTAAGCGGTTAATCCTGGCAAGAACAATTCGGCTTCATCAGCTAATGCTGCGATGGAATACCAATAAGACGCAGCGCTCCAGTCAGGTTCAACAGGTAAGGATGTCTCCTTAAAGTCCTGGTGAGGGATATGAATGTTATTTCCAACCCATTGGTGTTGAATACCCGCCTGACGAAGCATAGCCAGGGTCATCTCAACATATGGTCTTGAAGTTAGTTCACCCTCAATATGCAGGATCAGTCCCTGTGGTAACGTCGGTGCAACTAGTAACAATGCAGTAATATACTGACTGCTTATATCGCCTTTAATACTGATCTTTTCCTTTTGCTGTTTACCAAGGCTGCCATTAATTTTGAGAGGAGGGAAGCCCTCGTTCTCCGCATACTCAATATGTGCACCCAGATCGCGCAAAGCATTTACCAAAATTCCAATTGGCCGTTGCTTCATACGCTCGCTGCCTGTCAGTATCACTTCTTCATCCTGGAAGCTAAAATAAGCAGTCAGGAAGCGCATAGCCGTTCCCGCAGGACCTATGTTTACGAGTCTTAAGTCTTGAGTCTTAAGTTCTGAGTTCTGACTTCCGGCTTCTGACTTCTGACTCAGCACCTCCAACAACGTGACAGTATCCGCCGCATCCGAAATGTTCTCCACTTTCACCTTGCCCTTGCTCAACGCTTCAATAATAAGCGCACGGTTGCACTCGCTTTTTGAACCTGTAAGATGAACTGTGCCGCTAACTGACTTGCCTTTTTTAGTCAGGATTATATTTTCCTTCATATTTATTTTGCTACAGCGATGTGATAATAAGAGTTGTCTCAAATCTCACATCTCAAGTCTCAAATCTAATTAAGCGTGGGTCAGTTTTTCCTGAGCCTGTCCGGATTGTCCTTCGTTCATGATCTCAGTTTGTTTGCGGATCGATTCGCTGTGCATCAACTCCAATAATTTCTCAGCAAACTCAGGGCTCAATTTCAACGCTTTCGCATAAGGAATACGTCTGTTCAGGATCTCTTCCCAACGATTAACCTGCAAAATGGTGATGCCATTTTCTTTTTTGTAGTTACCAATCTTTTCAACGATCTGCATTCTTTCGCCCATTTTCTGGAAAACGATATCGTCGATTTTGTCGATCTGGCTGCGTAGCTCAGCTAATTTATCTTTGAGGTCAGTGCCTTTTACTTCAGGCTTACGAAGTGTCAAACGCTCAATTAGTTCAACCAAAGCAGATGGAGTAACCTGTTGTTTAGCATCTGTCCATGCAACACTTGGGTCGATGTGAGATTCGATCATCAATCCTTGCATATCCAGATCAAGCGCTTTTTGAGCAACATAGCCTAATAACTCACGGTTACCGCAAATGTGGCTTGGATCGTTAATAATTGGCAGGTTAGGCGCATGTGTTTTCAGGTTGATGGCCATATCCCACATTGGCTCGTTACGGAAAGCAGTTTTTTCGTGTGATGAGAAACCACGATGAATAGCTGCCAGCTTGGTAATACCAGCACCGTTGATGCGCTCCAAAGCACCGATCCATAAGGACAGATCAGGGTTTACCGGGTTTTTAACCATTACAGGTACGTCAACACCTCTTAAGGCGTCAGCAATTTCCTGTACGGTGAATGGGTTCACAGTTGAACGTGCACCTACCCAAAGGATATCCACACCAGCTTTCAAAGCTTCTTCAACGTGTTTTGCGGTTGCAACCTCGATAGCGGTTGGTAAGCCGGTTTCTTCTTTAGCGCGGTTTAACCATTGCAAACCAATGCTGCCAATACCTTCAAACTCACCCGGACGAGTACGTGGTTTCCAGATGCCGGCGCGTAAGGCGGTTACCTTACCAGTCTTAGCCAATAAATGAGCGGTGGCTACTAATTGCTCTTCGGTCTCGGCACTGCAAGGGCCGGCAATTACAAGAGGCTCGGATTTGGCTTTGATCCACGACTCGAGCGGCTGTATGTTAAGATCTAATTTCATACTTGTTTGTTTTGTCCGGAAGTCCGGAAGGTTTTTTCTTTGGGTTAATTAATCTATTTTTTTGTTTTCGGTCTTTCGGACTTCCCCGGCTTTCCGACTTAAATTACTTTACTATTTTTTTTACGCTGATATATTTACGGCTGATAACTTCTTGCGCCCTCAGCTTTTGTTCGCGCTCATTCTGTGCATTTTCGTCCTCGTGGCGTTGATACTCGCCCAGGATATTGAAGTTGTGCGTGTACTTTAATACCTGGCGGATGGCAGTATCATACTGCTTGTTGTTTTCCCACTCCACATCCACATAAAAATTGTATTCGTTGCGCTTACCGATCACCGGCATCGACTGTATCTTACTCATATTGATGTTTTGTTCGGCAAATATTTGCAATACCCGGGCTAAAGCGCCCACCTGGTTGCTTACCTGGAAACATAATGAAGCTTTGTTGTTATCCTTTTTCTCCACGTTATCGTGGTGTGTAAGGATCAGGAAACGGGTAAAATTCTTTTTGTTTGATTCAATACGGCGCTCCAATACATCCAGCTGGTAAAGTTTGGCAGCTAAGGTATTGGCTATAGCAACGGTATCGCGCAGGTTTTCATCACGGATGCGTTTGGCGCATGCCGCAGTATCACTGCTTTCAACAATTTTTAAATGCGGGTATTCATCAAAAAAATCAATGCACTGGCGGATGGCAATAGGATGGGAGGTTACATATTTAATGTCTTCGAACTTAACGCCCGGCAACGCCATCAGATGCAGCTGGATGGGCAGGTATACTTCGCCCACCACAGGGAAGCCGTAACCCATCATTAGCGTGTAGTTGGGCAGGATGCTGCCGGCAATGCTGTTTTCAATAGCCATCACAATGTAGTCGGCCTCTTTGTTCTGCAAAGCTTCAAATGTTTGTTTGAATGAGTTGCACTCAATGGTTTGAATATCCTCGCCAAAATGCAGAAATGCAGCCTCTTCATGAAATGAAGCCTTGATCCCCTGGATAGCTACTCTTGTTCTTTTGTCCTTCATAAAACCCGTTTAAAGCAGAAAGTCCCGGCTTGTTCGGCCGGGACTTTTCAGTTTACTTTATATGTTTGTTAGTGCATATTAGTCCCGGCTCTTACTGGTAAAGTAAAAGTAGTAGCCATAAAAATATGCATTGTTAAACTTCATTTTTTTCGTTTCTGCCGTAAATGTACGTTAAAAAAACATTCCGTCAATAGAAAATTTTATTTTTTTGAAAAAATGGGGGTTGAACAGAATTTTATTTGCCTTGGACAGCCGGTGAAACTTCATTTTTGCGATCTTATTTTTTGCTTCCTTATATTGTAAGCAATGTAATACCACTCAAATCCGCTTTTCCGCTTTTCAAAAAAGCATAGGTCAATTTATCCGCCTTGCATTCAATAAATCGTATCCGCTTCAGGCTCTTACCCCTAAAGAAAGTGTTTGTAAGCGTCGCGTTCTGAAATGTCACCCTGGTAAATGCGCAGTTTTCAAAAGAGCAGTCCGCCAGTATACCATCGAAAACCATATCGGCAATCTGCATAGCATTGAAAGACGTGCGGTTCAGCAACGCATTTGTCATCGGGTTGTTCTGAATCCCACCCGATTTAAACGCCGCCCCGGTAAAATCGGCGCCCGAGAAATCGCAGCCCATGACATAGCTCACCGAAAATTCAGTTTCCCTCAGAGAACAGTTCTTAAATGAATTGTTGGCCAGGTGAGAGTTTTGAATATGGCTCCTGCTAATATCAGATCCGGAGAAGTCACAACTATCAACATTATTGCTTTTTAGAAGAAGCCCAGATAAATCTGAACCGATAAACAGGCAATGCCGCAAGTTGGAAGAACTGAATTTTTCATCCAGATTTTTCAAGCCGGAAAAGTCGGCGTCTGTCCAGTTCCCACGTGACATATCCCAACTAGGTTTACTATTCTGTTTTCCGGATGGTAATTCAGTCGATTGCTTATCCAAAGACCCAACGGATTCCATTTCAGTGGCCTCGGATTGGAAGTCTTCAGAAAAATAATTAAGATCAACCCCCAGGATTTTAGCGAGCCGGTTAAAGGTAATGATGTCAGGAAATGATTCTCCGCGTTCCCATTTTCCGACTGCCTGCGGACTAATAAATAGGCGTTCACCGAGTTCAGCCTGAGAAATATTTATCTCTTTTCGTGCTTTGGCAATTTTACTGCCAATCATTTTAGTTTCCATAGTACTAAATTTTGTTTTATTGTTTCGACACTGCAAAGATATTTTGTCGAATTCCCAGAGTTGGTAAAAATAGCGATCCTGTTAGTTGTAATCACGCTATTTATAGTTGTTTTTAACAACCTGCAGTGGTATATATTGGAAATGAGAACACATCGTTCATTGTGCGGCTGAACAAGTGGGGGAAATATTAATTGTAATTTCCGTCAATGTAGAGTCTTCCGTTGAAGACCTAACGTCATTTAACGACAATATTAGCTTTACATTCTTCCCTGCTTAATCTTAAAATAAGATTTATAAGCAGCAAGCCTTTTCAACAGATCGCCGTTAGCTTTTACTATTTGAGCCTGTTCCGATTTTCCCGCAGGCAAAATAATAAACCCATAAGGTCCTTTCCTGTCTCCCAAAACAGCATTATCCGGGTTGTTTACAAAAGGACCGTTTGTAGTGTCGCCACCGATGTCAGAATTACTTAAATACGGGGCATAAAACATATAATGCGGCATACTCATGGTCATGACTTGATTGTTAGGCGGGCTGCCCGGGTACACACGCATAAGCGGAGCCAGCATATAAGAAACCCCCGACCTCGACGGCGCTTTATATATCCCTTTCCTGATCCGGTCTATTACGATGCTCTGGACCTGTTTAGCTGTATATTTTCCGGACGCACGCATAGCCGCAACATCCATGGTTACAGTAAAAATTTTCCTGGCGCCCTCGGCATCATAGCTAATGGGTGCGGCAACGTCGTTCCTGAATTCTCCCCATTCCCATGCGGTTCTCTCAATATAACATATAAAGCCATTTGTTCCTTTTTTTGCGACATAATAGCCTTTTGCAGGATCTAATAAATAAACGGTTGCTTCTTTCCTCAGGTGCGGCGGAAGTGCGCTTAAAGCAAAGTCACGCTCCAGTTCGGGCGGCATTTTTTCAAGCTTCGTGGCAGCTGTTTCCTGGCAGAAAACAGTTAAGGGTAACAATAAGATTAGGGCGATAAACAGGAGAAAATTCCTGATACTATTATTTAGCAAGCCAAATGAACGCTTCATGATTAAGGGGTTAAGGATCAAATTATTACTTGATTTAATAAAGTTATTATATAAACCAGTATGCAGATGAGGGGTGAAAGCGTCAATCGCGGGGTATTTTTGCGACTTTGGGATTACCGACTATGCCTTCATTTCCGACTTTCGGTAATTGCTTTTCGGCATCAATAGCGAGCCAAAGCAAGCTGCCAGTTATCAAAACTGCGCTTACCACATACACCGGATAATCAAAACGGTGTGTAGCCTGCACGATCTGCCCGAAAATAAGGGCCAGGAAAAACGCGCCCATCTGCCCGAAGAAGTTCATAGCGCCCGTGACTGTACCGGCATTGTTGCGTCCAATATCGGCACATACCGCGTAAGATACCATCACCCCAAACGAAAAGGCAAAATTTGCACCAATAAGGCAGCAAGCCGTCAGAAGATTATTATCAGAAAACCCAGCTACGAACAATAGTATCCCACAGCAGCCCAGGCCCAGCATCCCGGTAAGCCGGCGACCCATTTTAAGTCCTTTATATTTAAGTAACCAGTCGCCGGCTGCGCCGCCTGCTAAAAAGCCAGAGATGCCCACCACAAAAAGGAGGGAGGTGACCTGTTTCATGCCGTTCTCTGAAAAACCGCGGCCTTCCTGCAGGTAAACCGGCATCCATGCAATAAAAAAGTAGTTGGCCCATTGGCAGCAGAAATACATCAGCATCAATGGCCATAAAGTGCTGTTGCGAAAGATGAGTTTCCAGGGGACAAGGTGCTGCTCTTGCTTATGGCGGCATTGTGATTTAATAAGCTCCTTTTCTGCATCAGGCATGCCTTTCATTTGCGACGGGAAATCCTGAAACCACTTGTAGCAAATACTAACCCATAGTACACCAATAACACCAACAACAAAAAAGGGAACTCGCCAGCCATAAGCAACAGCTAATGGTACAATGATGAGCGGAGCCAGCGCAGCGCCTATTTGTGAGCCAATTCCTACCCATGATAACGCCTTGCCCGTTTCACTTACCGGGAACCATCGCGATACTGTTAATATTGCATTGGGATAAGTACCCGATTCACCTACGCCAAATAGAAAGCGGATGATGAGCAGGCTTATCAAGCCATTTACCAAGCCGGTAAGCGCAGTAAATATCGACCACACTATCACTATTCGGATAAATACCTTCTTGGGCCCGATCCGGTCGCCCAGCATGCCCGAAGGGATTTCGAAGACAGCGTATGCCAGCGCGAAAGCAGCTAATGCCCATCCAAATTTTTCATTACTGAGGTGCAGGTCAGCCTTAATGCGTACGCCAACAATGGAGATGCAAATGCGGTCCATATAGGTTAACGTGGTAAGCGAGCACAGCAATACCAGCACGCGGTAACGGTACGGCACCTGTAGCTTGTTAAAAAATTGGTTCATTGAGCCAGGTTAATAATGGTTCAATAAAATAAGAGTAAATCGGGGAGATGTGCAAGGGGATCAACTCGGTAAGGTTAAATTTCGGATTCTGAAGTCCGTTTAATTTATTCATGCCTTTATTTTGGCACAAATAACCCCCAAGTTGGCACATATGCCCCCTGTTACTTCACAGTTCTAAATCTAAGTTTGTACACGGACTTATTTAAACAAAAATGATAACACGAGACATAACTAATAAAATTATGGCTAACGCCAGAGCTTACACAAAGAGATATTTGGAAGCCATGCCTCCTGAGGGATATGATTTTAAACCCACTCCTGAAATTAGATCATTTGCGCAGCAAATGCTTCACCTGGCGGATGCAAATTATTACTTTATTTCCATCGCAAGCGGCAAACCCAGTCCTATAGGCGCCATATCGTTAGAGCACACCATTGAGCCAACAAAGGAAGCAACTGTAAAGGCAGTTTTAGATAGCTATGACTATTTTACCCGTGTCTTAAACGAAATAGCCGAGGAGCAACTATTAGAAACTGTTAAATTTGGTGATCTTGAAGTGCCGAAAGCGGCTGCATTTAGCAAAGCCTATGAACATCAGGCGCACCATCGCGGGCAAACGGTAATGTATCTGCGTTTAAAAGGTATAACACCACCAGATGGTATAATATTTTAAGCTGAAGCGCAGAGGATTACCCCTTCGCCAATCTAAACATCGTAAACAAATGATGCGCCTCATGCAAAAGGAAAAACTCTGTCCATTCGGGAATCGTTAGTGTGCCATATTTGGGGTGAGTGCCTTTTAAAGAAAGCTGTTCATCAGCCAGGTTGGTCAGCAATTCCAGTATTTGACGGCGGTTACCGTTTAGTTTGTTAAGCAGATCAGTCAACGGCCATCCTTGTGCTTCAATAAAATCGGCTTCATCATCGGCTCGGTAAGCGCTGAACACAGGTGTATCACCCTTTAGCATTTGGTGTACGCGACCGATAAATACCGGCTGGTAGCTTACCAGGTGAGCGATATTGTCCTTAATGCTCCATTTACCGGGTTCGGGTTGCTGGTTAAGGCGTTGTTCATCTAAGTGTTTTACAATCTCAGCTACGGCGAGGTGCTGTGTTTTTAGGCGGCAGACTAATGCGGAATAAAGCATGATAATTGGATGGTTAAATCACCCAAAGATTATAAAATTTTCCGGCTTTGTTCGGCAGACCGGTATTCTCTTTGCATCATCCTTGCCGTTTGTGTGCTGCCATCGTGGCTCCACCCTGGCGGATTGAACAGGTATTGCAATTTGGCCTTAAAGGATGGTGCTTTCTTTATATCGCGGAACAAAGCTTTCCATTCGTGGAATAGGATGTTAAGAGGCCCGGTGTCTTCAGGTTGTTTAGTCAAACCGAATTTAATAGACTCTGGAATGTTTTCTTCCTGGAAGGTATTGAATAAGCGATCCCAAATGATAAACATCATCCCCATATTTTTATCCAAATAGGGGATATTGGATGCATGATGAACCCGGTGATGTGATGGCGTTACAAATATCCACCCGTACCATTTGGGCAAGTTTACCTGGTATTGCGTATGCACAATATTGCCGTACAATTGGGTTAGGAGATAGGCGTAAAGAATATCTATCGCATTAAAACCCATCAGCGCCAGCGGCAAATAAAAGAACACGCGGTACAATGGCTCAAAAACGGTAGAACGGAAACCAGTGGTCAAATTGAAATGCTCTGACGAATGATGTGTGACATGCATGGCCCAAAACAGCCGGCAATAATGCCCTACATAATGCAGTACCCAGTATAAAAAGTCCTGCGCTACAACCAATATCAGCCAATAAGCGATGGCATTCCGGATCTCGAACAGGCGGAAATGCCAGGCATAATCCAGTACGAAGAAGGTGGATGTTTTTACAACCAGGTTTAATACGAAGGCCAGCAGCGTGAGGTAGATATTGGTAAACGTATCGCGTTTTTCGTAATACTTGCGGTTTTCCCAATAACTAAGCCCCATCTCGACAATGGTAAGCACCGCCAACGCGATTACCAGAACCAGTGCAGCTTCGCTTCGTTTATCAAGAGAAAACATTGTTCAATGTAGAATAATAGTTCAATCCAGCATAAAGTTCGTCTTCTGTACAGATATTGTCAATACGGCATTGTCCGATGCTTGTCAATAATGTACAGTTGATTTTGCCCGATTGGTTTTTCTTATCCTTTTGCATGATGCTGTACAGCTCCTTGTAGCAGGATTCAGAAATAGTATAGTGTGGATACAAGCCGCTGATCACTTCAACAATCTCGGCCAGATCAGCATCACTCATGCCAACTTTCATGTTCGATAGCTTTGCTTCGCAGATCATACCGATAGCAATTGCCTCGCCATGAGTAAGCGGGTCTTCATCGTGCATCAATGAATAAGTTTCAACCGCGTGACCGATGGTATGACCGAAGTTGAGGCTCTTGCGTATGCCCCTTTCATGCGGATCTTCGATCACAACCTTATTCTTTATCTCTACAGATTTGTAAACCAATTCTGCGGATGGATGCTGCAAATTGCTAATCTTTAATCCTTTCCAATATCCAGCGTCGAATATTAAGCCGTGTTTCAGCATTTCCGCCAAGCCCGAAAGAATTTGTCTTGCCGGAAGTGTATCTAAGAACGAATGCTCAATGAAAACAGCTTTAGGTTGAGTGAACGTGCCAATAATGTTTTTGATATTATCCAGGTCGATACCTGTTTTGCCGCCTACAGAAGCATCCACTTGCGAAAGCAGGGTAGTAGGTACGTGTACAAAATCGATGCCTCGTTTGTAAGTCGATGCTGCAAATCCGCCTAAATCACTGATCACACCGCCACCAAGATTGATCAATAAACTTTGACGGTCAGCACTGAAGTCGATCAGCATTTTCCAAACGCCTACGCAAAAATCGATATTCTTATTTTCTTCACCCGCATTGATTTCGATGATATCGAAATTGTCCAGGTTGTCAATATATTTCCTTATCAACGGAAGGCAGTGTTTACCGGTATTCTCATCCGTCAAAACGAAAAAACGGGAGTAATTGCCTTTATTGATGAAATTGACCAATTGGGTCAGTGTATTTTCAAAATAAATCTGATAGCTGATGCTATTAAGTGCTTTCATAACCTATATAACCTTGATCTTCGTCCCACGAAATTCAACCAGATCGCCCTTTTTTACCTTTAATCTTTTGCGATAATCTACTTCTCCATTGTACATCACTTCGCCCTCAGCTACAACAATTTGCGCCTCACCACCGGTCTCAACCAGGTTGGTGGCCTTCAGTAATTGTATCATCGGGATGTAGTCGCCTTCTACTTTAAACGTCATCATGGGGCAGCAAAAATAAACTATTCAAAGGATAATGAGTTATTTGGTTTGCATTTTCTAATTTTGCATCATGCTCAATAATGAAACTGTTGCTGATCCCGGCAAGGGCCGGCTGTCTTTTGAAAATACCGAAATAGCTTTTCGCAATTCTACAAACACCGACCTGACACGTGCCTACTGGCTGTTCAGGATGATCAATATCAACTTGTTTGTTAAGATGGGGCCACCGATAACCAACTTCGCCATGAAGATCGGTTTACCTATCAAATCGCTTATCAAAGGTACCATATTTAAACATTTTTGCGGTGGCGAAACCATTGAGGAATGTGATAATACTATAAAAAAACTCTATAAAGGCGGGGTAGGAACTATCCTGGATTATTCTGTTGAGGGTGAAGATGAAGAACATATTTTCGATGCAACCAGCGACGAGATCATCAAAACCATTAACCGCGCAGCAGGGGATAAGGCCGTGCCAATTACCGTATTCAAGGTTACAGGTGTAGGCCGATTTGGCTTGTTGGAAAAACTGGATGCAAAAGCGCAGTTATCTACCCAGGAAACCACAGAATGGGAAAAAGTACAGGCAAGGGTGCTGGCGATATGCAGTAAAGCTTACCGAAGCGACGTGCCGGTAATGATTGATGCCGAAGAAACCTGGATCCAGGACACCATTGATATGCTGGCACTGGATATGATGCGCAAGTTCAATAAAGAGAAGATTATAGTTTACAATACTTATCAGCTCTATCGTCATGATAAATTAGCTTCATTAAAGCATGATCACAGCACGGCAGTTAAAGATGGATTTATTTTAGGGGCCAAGTTAGTTCGCGGTGCTTATATGGAAAAGGAACGCAAACGTGCTGCCGAGATGGGATACCAATGCCTGATACAATCCAATAAAGCGTCAACCGACCGAGATTACGATGCAGCTTTGCATTTCTGTATGGATAATCTTGATACTTTAGCTTTTGTAGCCGGAACTCATAATGAGAATAGTTGCCGCCTGCTGGCCGAACTGCTGAACGAAAAACAAGTGCCGCACGATCATCCTCATGTGTATTTTTCGCAATTATTGGGTATGAGTGATAACCTCAGTTTCAATCTGGCCGATGCAGGCTACAATGTGGCTAAATATGTGCCTTACGGACCTGTCAAGGCGGTTTTGCCATATCTTTTCCGTCGTGCCCAGGAAAATACAGCTATTGCAGGGCAAATGAGCCGTGAATTGAGCCTGATCATTAAAGAAAGAAAGCGCAGGAAACTTAATATCTGATCGCATCCGTGTCTGCTGGTATATAGCCCAACAGCCGGCTCATAGTGAGCATTTGCCCTTTATGATGGAACTCGTGCGTGATCACGTGCGTGAATAATTGCAGGGGAGAAAGCGTTAACTTAATGCCTTTGCGTGCAATGTATTTGGTTTGTGATTTTAGATAATTATCGCTGTATATCGTCAGAAAATCATTCACAATTAAGTCTGCCTGCTCAAATAATTGTTTGATTTCATCCAGACTATTGATATCTGCATTCTTATAAAAAGTCCTGCTCCTGTCTAATCCAAAATTATCAATCCAACTGATGTAAGTATTAATGTTGTGCACCAACATGTCTCGTATGGAGTTATTATTAAATTCAGGTATCTGCTTGTACAAATCTTCATCATCCATTGTCGCACAATAAGCAAACAACGCATGTCTTGAAGATTTAACTAATTCATATTGAGTTGATAATAACTCTTTCATTAAAGTAACCCTTCGCGTTTAATAAAATCCTGTATGGTATCAGGTGCGGCCATCATAAATGTTTGGATGCCTAGTTCATTTGCCGGTTCCAGATTGGCTGCGATATCATCAATAAATAATGTCTCTTCCGGAGCCAAACCGTTCTCCCGCAATACCTTTTCAAAAATGGCTTTATCCGGTTTCCGGATACCTATCAGGTGTGAATAGTAGGTCTTCTCAAATAAGTGATCATTACTTTCAAACCCGAATTCGTCCTTTAGGTAGTTCATGATATAGTTGTAGTGTATTGGGTTGATATTGCTCAGCAAAAAGGTGCGGTACTTTTTATTTAATTCGGCCAAAAGCTCATGGGTGCCTTCATCAACACCTAAAAGTAAACTGTTCCACGCGGCATCAATATCTGCATCGGTCAAATTAAGGTTGCCGATCTTGTTCCGGAGAAAATCTCTGAACTCGGTTTCGGTAACCAATCCACGGTCAAATCGATCAAAAATGGGCTCCTGCACACCGTGACTAAAAAATTTGTCAGGATCTTCAATAGCCAGGCTCTTCCAGCCTTCTTTCAGTTTTTGAAAATCGAGCAGGAAGATGACATTACCGTAGTCGAAGATGATGTTTTTGATGTTTTGCATGAGATATTTGTTTGTGGTAAAAATGTCAAAATAGTTCGTTAAATTAAAACTCAATATTTCAAAATCTTAATAATTTTTCTCCAGTATTATTACAAAATCTGTGTGTAAATAGCATAAAAAAAATTCAATATGAATGCGCTGAGAAAAGTTACACCTTTATTATTATTTGCCACTATTATTGCTGTACCCTTTAAATCCTGGTCGCAAAAAACAGGCTTCAAGGTATTGAACGATTATAAAATCTCCAGCCCAGGTGGCTGGGACTATATTTTAGTTGACGGCGCAAACAAACGTGTGTATGTATCGCATGGCACTCAGGTAAATATCATCAGTACCACCGGCGATTCATTGGGATATATTCCTAAAACAAATGGCGTACATGGCATCGCGTTGGTGCATTCGCTTAATAAAGGCTTTACCAGCAACGGGAGGGGCAATTCAGTTACTGTTTTTGATTTAAAAACTCTTACAACAACAGGCGAAATAACCCTACCAGTGAAAAATCCGGATGCTATTTTTTATGACGATTTCTCAAAGAAGATCATTACATGTAATGGCGGTAGTCACGATTTGTGTTTTATCGATCCGGTAACGGAAAAAGTTGTAGGAACGGTGCAATTGGGAGAGAAATTAGAAACAGCCGTGTCTGATGGCAAAGGCAAAATATTTGTGAACGGCGAAGATAATAGCACCGTACATGTTGTGGATGCAACCACGCTGAAAAAGATTACGACCTATAAAATCGACGGCGGCGACTCACCTTCGGGATTAGACATTGACCGTAAAACCAATCGGCTGTTTATTGCCTGCGGCGATAGCAAAACCATGATTGTGATGGATGCTTCGAATGGACAGACCGTTGGTAAGTTTCCAATTGGCAGAAGCGACGGCTTGGTGTTCGACCCGGCCTTAAAAATCGCATACGCTTCAAACGGCGAAGGCACAATAACAGCTGTGAGGGAAATTAACGCCAACAAATTTGAGCTGATTGAAAATATCACTACCGAACCGGGAGCGCGCACTATCGGCATTGACCTGGTAACGCACCATCTGTATTTGCCAACAGCAAAAATGGAACCTGTAGCGCCAACCGCAGAGAATGCTCATCCGCGACCTAAAATGGTAACTGGAACATTTCACGTAATTGAAGTAGGGAAATGATGGGTGGTTAAGTGGTTGGATTAAGTTAGGTTGAGTTGATTGGTTTGATATGTTCAAAGCTATGAATGTCCTAAAAGTTCAACTTAATCAAATCAATCTAACTTAATCAACTCAATCCAACTACTAATGAATCCCCCTAATAATAAACCCCTTATAAGGATAACTAAAAAACGTTTTTGAAATTCGGCTGTGATTCCGTAATATTGCAGCCGAAATTTCAATACGATTTCAGCGCCTATAGCTCAGTCGGTTAGAGTAGAAGACTCATAATCTTTTGGTCCCTGGTTCGAGCCCAGGTGGGCGCACTTCTTAGAAAAAGCCGTATCTTTGATTAGAAACGGCTTTTTTTATGCATGAGGGCACTTTTTGAGGTGACCGCCTATCTCGAAACACACTCGTTGTTTCGATCAGTTTTACAAGATTTTTTGTTGAATTAAGCAAAATGGTGGTACAAATATGGTACAAAAGTTTCGCTGCTAAAAAAATTGTAGCATGGCGACAGTATGCGTAAAAATTTTACCTCACCATCTCAAGGCAGATGGTACTTACAATGTTAAAATCCGGATCACCCAAAAAAAGGTGAAAAGGTACATCGACACCGAACACTTTGTCACTCAAAAACAGCTGACAAAAAAACTTACTCTGAAAGACCCATTCATTGAACAGCAGCTCAATATTTTGGTCATTAAATACCGCCAAGAGATAGCGCTAGTTAGCGGTTTTTATTGAAAGTTGCCGGGTCCGGATATTTAGCGCCTTTCATATTGTTCTATTTTTGCTATAAGCTTATTGATCTTGATCAGTTTGCTGGAAAACAGCGGGTGAAAATGCACCGGAAATTTATCTAGGACAAGTTCGCAGATATCCTTTGCTTTATCAAACTTAGCAATTCTGATCAGCACCTCTGTCAGTTGGTACAGTCCTGTCGCGGCATTTTGCCTTGCACTTGACGAGATTTTAGCGATATCAACTTTCCGCAAGAAGTCAAAATACAAATGACCGAGATAGTTCCAGATTTGCGTAAACTCATCCTTTATTTCGGCACTTCGCTTATTAAAACCCGCACGGTTTATTTCCTGATATTTAAACGCTTCTTTTAATTCGTCCTTTAAAGTAATATTGAAAACCGACCTAAATGTCAATAATAATCCGAAAAGCTCTAGATTTTCATCTTTTTGCAAGGCGCCGTTTTGCGCACAATAGCCTAATAAAGCGTTGATTGCTTTCGTCTTGCTATCTTGTGAACCGATAGCCCAGGCATAAGAAGCATACATTTTTACAAACTTCGCTTCATTCGAAAACAAGTGGTTATATTCTTCAAACACTTTAAGTGCGGACTCCTTTTTTCCCCGGTCCGTTGAAAGATAGGAAGTCATGTTCAAAACAGCCTGCAACTTGATCTCCAGTGGTGACAAGGCCCGGTTTAAGATGAATCTGTAAGAACTCAATACCTCTTCCTCATTCTTAGTCAATCTGTTGGCGTCCGCGTTTTGCAAAAGCGCCATCTCCGTATCGAGCTTCTTATCTTTTGATATTTGAAGCAGTCTTTGTTTAGCGATCCCTTTGAACCCTTCGTCTCTGGCAGTAAAATAATCGTTCATTTTTTGCAGGATCTCTTGCGAATAAACGATGAAGAATCCATCCTCCTTAATCTCTAGTATCTTAAGCTTGATCAATTCCTGTAAGGCACTATTGAAACTTTCGTCTGAGCTTTCCAAGTTGAGGATATATTTCAGTTTGTTCACCAGGTTACTTAGGTCCTTTTCAGTAACTAAAAGACTAATCGCCACAAAAAGATCTTTAGCCGTTTTACTCAAATAGTTGTATATCCTGCCATATAAAAAGTCTATCGCTTCCTGCGTATTCTTAATATCGGTTTTCAGCGCACTTTCGAGGTCATGCTGAATTAAGGTATGCGCAAACTGAAAAATAAACAAGGGACGACCACTAGTGATAAAATGGAGCCTTTTGGCATTATCGCCCTCGCTGATTTTTTTCTTATAGTTCTCAACCGGTAGGGAAGAAAAATCATTTTCTAAGATCCGAGTAAAAAAGCTTTGCGTTTGCTCTTCGTCCAATTCATTAGTTTGTATTTCATCACCGATTTTAAGATATGCACGGGTTGTGACGATCATCCGATGGTGATTCGGATTAAGGTTCCTGATGAACTCTACGACCTTCTCTTTTTCCTCCGGACTAAGTGTCTCATAATCATCAATAATCAATAACAGTTGACCCTTAAAGTCCTTTATCTGCTTAAGATCAACAGCGGGATCATCGAACATGATCGCATTGATATTCCGGACAATCTCTTCCAAAGTTGTAATCGAATCGCTCAATTCCTGAACGGTACCCAAATGATAATTATAGGTTCGGTCTTTAGCACTCAGGAAGATAATGTAATCGAATTTTTTTTGATAAGATTGAGATAATTCCTCGCAGATATACTGGATGGTAGCCGTTTTTCCGACGCCGCCATGTCCCCAGATTGTTGCGCTTACGGAGTGTTGGGTTTTGGTCAGGAAATCAATGATTCTTTTTTTGATCCCGAGATCGATATATTTATTATAGTTGTTATCAAATACATTAAGGATAGTGCCATTACTGCTTTTCCTTTTTTTTCCGGATGAGGTGATTTCAGCGTTAACAAAATCCTTCCAGTCTCTCGTAGATTGACCGGTCTGCAAGATACGGTTGTATTTAACCTTACCTAGTAACGGCTCTTGTATCGACGTAAATATGCAGATGTCGTCTTCCGATCGTAATTCAATAAAGGGAGAGAGCCGGAAATATTCAGCCGCGTTGTGTAAATAAACATTTTCCAGCTCAAAGCTCCTTACTTTTTCCGAGCAATTCCATGGTGTGTACTCAGAGCCGTCTGGCTTATAGGAAACGCCGCTGTAAAAGCCATTTGCCAAACCTGTTACCACGACGACATCAAAATCATTTTTAATGATGGGAATATCGGATTTTACCAGCGTCTGATAAATGTCCTTCAATGCTTTGAGATATTCCTCTACGCCATCTTCGAAAACATAACCGTGACCGATCTTCTCATTCCTTACTCTTGGGTATTTGTTGATTGACTCTGTTACTTTTTTTATAAAGAAAATATCGCTTTTGACATCCAGTTTCCGGCAGATATCCAATATATCTCCAATACTTGGCCGTTGGATTTTGCTGAGTATATATTCTTTATCCTCATCACCTAACATAGCGATATTCTGATTCCAAAGATAGGCCATACAGAAAATCATCAGGTATTCTACCCTCACCTGGTAGTAGATCTTCAGATCCGAATTAGTATTGCTGTTCTCTAGAAAATATATCTTTCGGTCTAGTTTTTTACGAATAAATTCCATATGATAAGCATTTAGATAGCCTAAAATACGGCATCTAATATTAATATAGGCCAATATTAATAAATTATTATGGCTTACAAGTCCGACTCATCCATTTGGTTGGATGAAATGTATGTGAAAACAGTCACGCCGCCGCCTTTGGTAATAGAGCCGCAGTTCATGCTTTAATTGCCACAGCACGCGGACATAAGATTCTTATAACTGTTCTGTCAGCGTGTTTCCCCATTTTTTTCTCACCGATTATTCTCATTTTAGCATTTAATAGATTTTTAATTGTTTTGCTGCAAAACCAAGTCTCGTGTGGTTTTTGGGGCAGGGAAATTGTGATCGTTTATCAACTGCAATATGGCGTGTTTGACGATTAGGGAAAGTTGGGGATCGGTGATATAGTAATCGGATAGCCTGTAAAAGCGTGCGCACAGCGGAAACACCATGCGCCCGCTCAAAAACCGCATAAACAGGTAATAGGTGAGCTGTTCAAACTGGCTGAGTGGCAGCAACTGTTTGGAGAGGTCGGAAATAATGGCAAAAACAATTTGAAGCGAATTTTCGTCACTGTAATAACCGCTGAGAATATCTACAGCTGCCGAAACCGCGGGACCGATTCGATAATCGTCCTTCCGTAGAGTATATTCTACCATATCTTTATCTACGGTGGTATGGCGGTGGCCCAACCTGATGAGATCAAGGTAATAATCATAAGCTTGATCGCGGCTGATCAGGTTTTTATTGGCGAGCGAACATATTGTGGCTTGTGTCCAAACCCCTTTTACCTGCGTTTCTTCCTCGAACATCCGGCGCGTCGCGTGGTCATCGCACAAAAAAACTGCCCCAGTTTCTAAACTCAATAAGGCGGATTCAAATACATCTACTCCAATGGCCTGTTTGAACCGATGCCATTTCTGGCTGTCGTAGTCGAGCAAAATCTTACATGGACGGACCTCGCAATGCTGATTGATCCAGTTTTGAAATACTTTCAGCCGTGCCACCTCAGCCTGTCTTTCCGCAGCAGTAACCAGGTAACGTACCTTTTGGCCATTGTGCAAACCGACGCTTATCTCGTCTGTATGTGCCCGTAACCCTTTTTCGCCAATGTGGTTATAGATCATGTCCGACGTAGTGTGCGGTATGATGAATTTGGGGAAACCTCCCGGTCGTGTAAAGCCGATCCTGAATAAGGTCAGCAATGCAGTGATGTCCGGAACAAAAGCTGTCGCTCCGGTTGCACTTGCTACTGCCTGGTTATACAGGTCTACATTGCCTATGGTGGAACGGATGCCGCACCTCCGGCTAAAGTGTTCATACACATTGATCGGGCTGGTTTTATTGAAGATGGCGTAGGCTGACAAAGGCAAGAGATAAGCCTCGTAGTTTTTTTCCTGCTCCTGCATCATGGCCTGGAAGCGTTCATACTTTTCTAAATGCTGCCCCATAAACTTGTCAATGTCGGCCGGTTCGTTGACCTCGCCGGAGATGTAGCCGGATTGCGCAGCGTAGATCGTGGTGTTCTGATGCATGGCATTCTGGAATACATGAGTGTACAGTGGCAGTATTTTCGTGATCTCCCAGCGCGCGTCCTGATGCTCGTGCAAGGCTACGCGCTGACCGATCTTTTTACCTTTCAGAATACGGTAGATCGGATGCTGCAGGTTGATCTCGCCCTCGTTGGTTTTCAACTGATCGGTCGGCTTATCGATGATCACATAACAAAAGGTCAGCCCGCCGGATACCAGGGTAACGGCGCAGTTTTTTCCGGCTTTAGCGGGGATCTCGGTATGTTTGCGTTCCTCCGGGTCTGCAAGACAAAAATTCACAAAAAGCTGGTTCGCTTCGTAAGAAGGGTTAGCACGGCGATGTTGATACAATAATTCCAGGCAGCGCTCATACTGCCCGGCAGAACGTAATAATTCCACATAACCCCATAACTGATCGCTGCGGAAATTGAAACGGCTCAAATCGGCATTACAAAACTCCCTTAGCGCTTTAAAGTTTCGGTTCCGGTGATAAAGGCCCGCCAGGTTAAGCTGGGCGGTTAGATCATCAGGGAAAGCAGCCACGAATTCCGTTAAGATCTTCTCTGCCTGCACATAGTCGTGGTAATGGTAATAAATCTCCACTTCTTTGATCGTATACTCCGGGTTTAAGCCGAAGCGTTCGCGCAGGTCGACGCAAACCGGCAATGCTTTCGCCTTTTGCCCTGAACGCATCCATGCTTCGATCAGTTGATAGGTGAGCAAATGATTCCGGCTTGGTTCCGCGATGCTTTCCAATAAATTCGCAGCTACCTTGGGCTTACCGTATTGCATGAAATAGACCGCCGCAAAATATCGGTCGCGGACATGCTGTGGTTCGAGGTCACTATTGGATAGCGCTAACATCCGTTGTTCAACCTTTTCAACCTCGCCGTTTTGGTTCAATGCGCGTAGTATTTTCGCTTTGTCGGACAGCATACCCAGACTTCCGGGATTAATTTTTTCCGTTTGCAGGATATATCCCATCGCCTCCGGATATTGCTGGTTTTCGGAATAATAAAGAAAGGCCATCGTGTTTAGAATCCGCTGCCGGTCCGCGTCAGGCGTTTCTGTCTTGTCCAGTAGCTTATTCGCAATGACTTTTGCTTCATCCATGCGTTTCATCTTTCCCAGGGCCAAGAGCCAGGAGGTATGAAATTCCCATAATTGCGGGTGATCCGAACCGATCTGCGCAAACCGTTTTTCGGCATCTTCATAGCGGTGCAGGAACATCAGGTTGATCCCCGACTGTTTATTGCCATAATAGTTGCCAGGCTCGATAGTCAACAAGTGATCGGCGATCTTAAGCGCGGCCTCCTGATCGCCGAGTACCGTCAATACTAAATTATGTTTTTCCAGCAAATGGATTTGCAATTCGCGCTCGCCGGTATTTTTAAGTTTCTCCCGTCGCTGCTCGAAGAGCTGCTTGGCGAGTTGGAGGTGAGCATGATCCTCGTCGCTCAGTAATTCGGTCGTTTGAAAATCGATGTGTTCACCCACGACGGCGACGCAAACGATATTGCAGTAGATATCAATGTAATTATCACTCTCGGGTTTGAGTTCGTACAATCGCCGGGCATATTTCAACGCGGTTTTGGGGAAACGTTTGTTGGATACGTTGATCAGGGCAACCAATAGTTCGGGATCGTCCAGCAAATTTTGCGGGACTAAAGTTTCCAGATCTTCGGGCAATTCTACTTCAGGTATCTGGTAAAGCTCCAGCGAAACCTTCAGCGCGGGATGCGATTCGGCCAGTTTTTCGGTTAAAGGCTTAGCATCCTCAAAACGTTTCAGGATCAGGTATAAACCCGCCAAGGCCGAAAGATTGGCGGCGTGTTCGGGATTAATAGCCGCCGCCTGTTCATAGTAAGGTATAGCTCCTTCAAAATCATCGAGCAGCATAAAAGAATAGCCGATGTTGTTCAACACTTTGAACCGGATATTGTCGGTGGTCTTCTCCCAGATTCTTTCTTTAAAATCCACCAAATTGGCCCTTGCCACGGAAACCTGGTGATTGTCAAAAGCCTTTTTAATCTGGTCAAGTTGCGCTTGGTGCTCGCTATCGATTAATTGCTCCATCTCACCGCGCAGGACATAATTCTCCAAAGAAGGCGTTTGTTGATTTTTTAAATTTTCGATCGCTGCTAAAATCTGGCTGTTGCCGACTTCAATTTTATCGCTGATCTGGTTGGTCGCCCGTAAATTCTCCATTGCCGACGGCGACAGGTTTTCTGAAACCTGTTTTCGGTAAACAAGCACAAAACCCTCCAGCAGATCCGCCGGAACCGCGTCCAATTCTTTCAGCGGCCCGCTCTTAATCGTCGTATGTAAATGATGATCCAGTAAGCGCGCCACTTCCGTCCAATCACTGGCGGGATAACCTTTTTGAAAAGACTTCCGCACATCCTCCAATTGCAAAACTTCCCCCCACTGATGCTCCACATCCAGCAAATAAATCGACAAACTTTGCAGATAGGTAAAATCAAACGCATCTTCATGCAATTCCACACCCAAACTCTGGCAGATCTCATGAAAAATCAGCTTCTTTTTTATAACACCTGCACCGAACTTCGAAACGGTCGGCCAGATTTTCTCTACATAAGGAATAATGGGTAAAATATTCAATTTACGAAAAACTTTAAAAAGTAAAGATAAACAATCATAACACTAAAGTTTTTAGTATTTATTCACACGGATGGTAAGTTACAAGGAAAGTGGACAATGCTATATGTGGTACATGTATATGGGGAATAATTATTGTTCCTGTTCCCGGTAGATTGTAATAAATTTAAAAAGCATAT